>JACCDK011123341.1_pt1 | contig 63912 bp, 65 predicted proteins | sample 7445871 | NCBI WGS metagenome assembly JACCDK01 (sample SAMN15323436, study PRJNA562643) | freshwater metagenome | isolation source: river surface water | place: USA:Blue River Watershed | collected 2017-08-15 | reverse complement strand
GCTAAGGCCGTTTTTTCTGCTATTATGCAAAACACCACGGATGGGTGGCTGAGCGGTCTAAAGCAACAGTCTTGAAAACTGTCGTCCCTTTACGGGGACCGTGAGTTCGAATCTCACCCCATCCGCAAATAAAATCGCCTTCGGGCGATTTTTGCGTGATGGGAGCAAAGCATTGCTTTGCGTGTGAGATTCGAAAGACGGAGCGGGTACCAGTTCAGTAGAACTGGTCGCGAGTCGGGGTCGCAAAAAATTCCGAGTGACGACGAGGAATTTATTTGTGACCGAATCTCTCCAATTCAAGTCTGCGAGAATGGAAGAAAATGTGAAGCCTGTACAGAGTCTGTAAGACTCGAATCTCGCCCTCAAACCTTCTTGCTAACAGCCAAATAATTTACCGCAAATGGAAGATCTTGGAATATACCCGCGCTTTCAATAGGCCAGAGACCATTTTTAAGAATGCGGTAAATCTTATACTGGGGAGAAAGTATCTTGAAAATATCGCGAAACGAGTACCCAGCATGAGCTGCGTGAATTGTATGCTCAAATTCTACAAAGCGAATATTGCCAGCCGCGAGCATCTTTTGAGCACCCTTGAGCACACCCAGCTCCCCTCCCTCAACATCGATTTTAATAAGATCAATATGCGTAATTTTATGCTCAAGACAAAAGGAATCGAGTGACCTCACTTGCACTGTGCCACTTTTACGGAATGCATTATGTTCAGTATCGGGCAAGCAGACAAGACTATCAACCCCAGCTGCGTCTGCCGAGTAAAGCGCTGACTCAGCATCTTTTTCACCAAGCGCGATCTTCGAAAGTGTAATAGATGTTTCGTGTTTTTTGGACGTATCCTCAAAAAACATTTTATGCAAAATATTGTATGACTTCTCTGAAGGTTCAAATGCAAACACATGTGCCCTCGGCTGGTGTTTGAGAACTTCTTTTGTGTAATCACCTCCCTGCGCACCCACATCAAAAATAACCGGGTCTTTTTCATACGGAAACTGAGTCAGCAGAAAACGCAACGTGCGTGCCTCGCCATTTTCTTCAATAGAACCCCCCGCGCCAATCATACTGAGGCCCGTGAGCGATGTTTTAAGTAGGCGCATAAACAACGGCTGTGTCCAAGCGCGACCAATAAAAAGATTTCTCAAAAATCGATACATAGATAGCAAAAGAATAGCTTGGATGTCCGATCCATACAAGCACTACCAAACAGATTTTAGGGCGAGCACTGGATGGAGGGGTATGAAAAAGCCGCCTCTCAAGAGAAGGCGGCCTTGAATCTAAAAACGAAAAACTAGTTTGAGCGAGGTGAAGCCATAAAATCACGAAGAATCTCACATGATACCGCCACAACTATCCACCCATCAACCGAATCCCATCGCACCGCAACTTCCTCCTCCGGCTCGAGTATTTGCCCATATTCGACAATAAGCTCTGACTTAATGAGATTGAGTACCGCCTCAACCCCAATTCCAATGTCAGCCGACTTGTTCATCTTGATCGAATCGCTGCCAAAATGCCACACAACACCCATAAGTTTGGGGACAATGGGGCTTCTCAGTTTTCCAAGAATACGGTCAAATCTTGTCACTGGCAGTTTTGGTACGACGATTTCTGAGCTTCCCGTAAGCGCTTGCTCCAAAACCTCAAGAACTGATTTATTCATAAATACGTAATGTGCAGAGTGTTCTAAAATAGAATGCATTATAAATGTTGATTTGTCAATACACGGCGATTTATTCATCTGCATGTGTCTGACACCGACCCAAATGCTATACTACTCACATACTCATTTTTTAAACATATGCCCCCTCAGCCACCAATTCAAAATCAAGTAGTTGTTGCCCCTCTTTCGGACAAGTACAGCGTCACTGTGAAGACATTCCTTTCTTACGGCCTTGTGGTCACCGCAGTTGGTATTGCCGTCTCAGTTGTACTTTCAGCCCTTACCCCGGCGCGCGTCGCAACCGCGCAGACATTTTCATTCGGCGGAGCGATCTTTGGAATCATTTTCCAAGGAATTGCATGGATCGTATGTGGTCTCCTTTTTGCGGCACTCTTTACTATTATGCGAGACATTATTAAAGGCATACCAGGACTCAATACTATTATCAACAGTACCTACGACCTGATTTGGAAGCCGTATCTCTTTTTCAATGTCATCACATTTGTTTTTGGCATCTTAGCCCTTTTTGGCCTAACCACATTCCTTGTAGGAGGCGCCGCAACTGCGGGTGGCATGCTCTTCGTTCGCTTTATCGTCACAACCGTTGGATTCGCAGTAAACCTCTACGCATACAATTGGTTTGCAAAACTCGTCTCGCAAAAACTCGCTTCGTATTACCCTTGGTAACCCAGTGATATACTATTCTCATCATTAATTTTAAATTTTTATGCCCCCTCAGCCACAAGTTCAACAGCCAAATGTAATCGTGCCAGCGCAAAACAAATATATTGAAACAGCGAAAGTGTTTGTATCGTATGGTGCACGAGTATCTATTGTTACCACTATTGCTGCATTTATCAGCGCCCTCGTCCTATCTAGCATTGCGCCCGTGCCACAGCCATACCTTATTGGGGCAACGTTCCTTGGCTTTATCATTAGCCTCGTATTTTGGTATCTTGGCGGTCTCATTTTCGCCACAGTTTATGGATTTGTTAGCAACATCGTCAAAGGAATTCCTGTTGTAAACAACTACATTAAAAGCGCATTCGACCTCTTGTGGAAGCCATACCTCGTTATTACTGTCATTGGTTTTATTTTTAACCTCCTTGGTATTCTTGGATTAACAGCAGCGAGCAGTGCAGTCGCCCTTATACAGGGAGCAAATCTCGTTGGCACAACACTCATCGTTTCCGTTGTAAATACCGTAATCAGCCTCTACACCTTCCACTGGTTCTCAAAAAAGACTATGGAGAAACTTTCGGCTTCCTATCCTTGGTAACGTTGAAGCCAGCAAAACACAATATCTAGTCTAAAAATGCGGCGACCATAAATCGCCCATTTTTATTATTCTGATTTATCTGAGCGTATCTGTGTGAAAATGATTCACCTTTTACAGCAGCATCAAATGTATCGACTTCATACTGTGCAATATGCTCAGGAAAAATTCCAGCATCAATACATTGCTTTCGAAACAGGCCGTACATATCTACATACACTACCCCATCTCTATCTTCAGAAAAATTGCTCCATGACTCCGGATTTACGAGATCTGCACGACTTTTTACCGCATGATTTTTTATTGTTATCCCTGGTGTGACGCCCACAAGCAAATCGTGAGGATTAACTCCGTATTGTTTTTTAAGCGCCTCTACAGCGACGGCGACAACATTTTTGCCTACCCCAATACGACCAGCATGCACAACTGCAAAGCATCGATTTGGGTTATCTTTACGGGTTGTAAATATCGCAACAAGACAATCCGCTGGTTTAACTGCAAGAGCGACGTTCTTTTCATTTGTCATTAGCACATCGCACTCTGGATTTGTATTGTTGACATTCTTCCCCACCACGACACTAGCCACACCGTGCTCTGGTGACATTGCTACATAAGTACCGGTTTTCGGCAAACCTAAGCGACGCAGAAAAGAATCTTCAGCTTTTTGAACCTCTTCCTTTTCGCCGTGGCGATACGACATGTTTGGAAATTCGCTACCCCAAGAGAAACCGTGCGCCACATGCTCTTTTAAGGACGGAATTATTGCAAGTCCGTTAGAATCGTAGAAAATCTCTTGCATAACGCTCAATATGATAGGAAAACACTAACACATTCACCGCCCATTTACACCACGCCACACCATCGCCTTTTCCGGCTGCGTCGTGTTAAAATAGCGACATTACATAGTTAATGTCCACACCATGACTGATATCAATGATTCAATCACCCCAGTTAACCGTCAGCGCGAAGGTCGTTACCGCTTTATTTTGTGGCTCTTCGTTATTGTCGCATTGTGCGGAACCATTTTCGCCATGGCACGAATGAGCACTCCTGACCGAAAGCCGGCTGTAGAAACTGCCCCAATCGTCGCCTCTCTCACTGACAAAGACTGGTCAAAAGGCAATGTTCAGGCAAAAAACGTACTCGTAGAGTACAGCGACTTCCAGTGTCCAACCTGTGGCATTTATTTTGAATGGGTAAAGGAAATTGAAAAAACACTCGGCAAAGATCTCCGCATTGTGTATCGCCACTTCCCTCTCCCTCAGCACCCAAATGCAGAACCTTCAGCACGTGCAGCAGATGCGGCTGGCAAGCAGGGTAAATTCTGGGAAATGCATGATAAGCTCTTTGCTAATCGCGAAAAGATTCAGGCCGACGGCAAACTTCCAGACACCTTCTACACTGGCCTCGCAAAAGAAATCGGCCTCGACACCGCAAAATTCTCAACAGACTTTGCATCAAAAGAAGTTGCTGAAGGCGTAAAGGCTTCAGTCGCAGCGGGCACGGCATTCAAAGTAAATTCAACCCCAACATTCTACTTCAACGACAAGAAGCTCCCATTCTCAAACAGTCTCGCAATCTTTAAGACAACTATCGAAAATGCTCTCAAAGAAAATCAGTAGTCTCACCATCCTATTTGCGGTCATCGCTTTCATTGGTTTTGCCGACGCAACATATTTGACCATTAGCCACTTTATGGACATTACCGTCCCTTGCGGCACGGGCATCTTTAGCGATTGTGGCAAGGTTACCTCAAGTGTGTACGCGAGCATCTTCGGCATTCCACTCGCCCTCTTTGGTGCACTCTACTACGTAACACACATCGTGCTCGCCGTACTCACGATCGACAGCAAAAACACCAAGTGGATTCGCTGGGCTGGCTTCCTTTCTATTGTTGGCCTCGTTACGTCTGCAGTGCTCGTCTTCTTAATGTTCTTCGTTATTAAGGCATTGTGCTTGTACTGCTTTGTCTCGGCATTCTCATCAACACTTCTCTTTGCCTTGGGCATGTACATGGTAAGATTAGTGAAGCATGATGAATCACTTCGAATGGCAGACAATCGAATTACCGAAAACGCGTAAGACCGCCGATTGGTATTGGGCTTTTTGGATTATTACCCTCGCCCTCATGGTGGTGGCTATTTTCTTGGAAAGCTACGTATTCGCCCTCTTTATCTTGATCGCGGGCTTTAGCCTCTCCCTCATCGCCTCTCGTCCCTCAGAAGAAATCGTGGTGAGCGTCGACCAAAACGGCATCACTTTTGGTAGCAGCAGAGTGCCTTTTAACCAGATGCGCAGCTTCTACATTATCGAACGTCGCACCCCAGTGCTCGTGGTGCGCACCCAGCAAGTGTTCTACCCAATGATTACCCACACTATCGACACCGACGCTGTCGACATTGTCGAACTCCGCACTTTCCTCGCAAAACGCGTTCACCAGCAGCGCATGCATGAACCAATCATGCACCACGTCTTTAATCATCTCGGTTTGTAGAACTACCAGCAAAGCATCGCACAAAACCCCTCAAAAGTGCTAAAAACAAGCCGAGGGATTGATTTTTTCCTATTTTAGGTTAGTGTAGTGAATACCCGTCCAGCAGTTACTGCTCTCGTCGTTCAATGGATAGGACTCAAGTTTGCGGAACTTGCAATATAGGTTCGATTCCTATCGAGAGCACAGATTATATAAAAAATTACCCCCGACCTGGACAAAGCCTGGTCGGGGGTGATGCGTCGCGAGCTATTTCGCGATGTTGTTGGTGATTCCCATGTCTGGGATAACCAGCATGTTGGTGGGAATGCCGTCGCAGGGTACTGCTGTCAGGTATCGATATCCAGCGGCGCGGTATCGAGCGAAACATACCCCCGTTCGAGGGTCCTTCACATACGTAACCCTCCCCAGGAAGCCTGCGATCTGAATTCGATCTTTCTCAGACTCCAATGTTAAACGACGTTCGCTAGCCTTGGTTGCCTGCGTTGCCATCTTATCAGTAAACAAATATGCAAAAACGCAGATAGCGCCGATCGTTATTGCATTTACTATGGTTCGAGTTTCCATGATTCCAGGCCACACGATACTACAAATATCACATGCTGTCAATGCTTAATATCGACCAAAAAACCGACCATTACGGCCGGTTTTTTGATTTCGCTCTGAGACGAGAATTACTTCTTCTTAGAAGCGGCTGACTTGTTTACGAAAATAGTGAGGCGTGACTTTGCGCGAGCGCCAGCATTCTTTGCGAGGAATTTTACCTTTACAGCCTTGTCGATAAGCTTCTGTGCTTCTGCGATAAGGGCCTGAGCTTCCTTAATGCTGCCTTCAGCGGCGAGCTTCTTTACCTTCTTTGTAATATTCTTAACACGATCCTTGTGCATCATGTTATGAGCTGCCTTACGCGCTGAGCTGCGGAGGGCCTTTTTTGCTGATTTTGTAATTGCCATATGTAGGACGATACTACATGAAATACCCGTTTCGGTCAATAGTGCGCGCCGTTTATGCCGGCTCAACAGGCCGTCGCTTAAAGATTTTCAGGCATTTTAGGGCGCTTTTTGGTATGATACGTCTATGATTGCCTATTTAAATGGGTTCATTATTGCCCGCTGGCCTAACCACGTCGTTTTAGACGTGAACGGCGTCGGCTACAAAATCGCCCTCACTGGCGAACACATGGACGCACTCGCTACTATCGGCCCAGAAGAAAAAGTACGCTTTTGGATACACCACGTGGTGCGTGAAGACGCCCAGCATCTCTACGGATTTTTGGACGAGGCAACCCTCTCCTTCTTTGAGCTGCTCATCACCATCTCAGGCATTGGCCCAAAGACTGCCCTTTCAATTTTGAACACGGCATCGGTTAAAACATTGCGCCAAGCTATTGCCAGCGGCGACGCAACACGGCTCACAAAAGTTTCTGGCATTGGCAAAAAGAATGCCGAAAAAATGGTCCTCGAACTCAAAGACAAATTGGCCGACGAAAGCTTTGATGACGCCAGCCATGACGACTCCGACACTCTCGAAGCCCTCAAGGCCATTGGCTACAGCGAAAAAGAAGCTCGTGAAGCGCTCAAGCAGGTACCTCACACTATTACCGACACCAGCAAGCGCCTTAAAGAAGCTCTTAAGTTTTTAGGAAAATAATCACGCCCTTATACACAAGCATATGGAAACTCTCCTCTCACTCATTCGCCCTCTCATCCCACGCGCTGTTTTTAACGCGACGCAACCGCTCTACCACTGGCTCCTCGCCTGGGCAGGCGCGCTCGCGTATGGCTTCCCTTCTCGCAAATTGCACGTGGTTGGCGTAACGGGCACAAAAGGTAAAAGCTCGACCACAGAATTACTCGGCGCGATTTTCGCCGAGGCTGGATACAAAACTGCAGTTGCAAGTACCATTCGCTTTACTATTAATGGTCATGCCGAACCGAACATGTTCAAGATGACCATGCCCGGCCGCTTTTTCATGCAGCGCTTTTTGCGTAAGGCAGTGAATGCTGGCGCCACCCATGCGGTGATAGAAATGAGTTCTGAGGGTGCAAAGCTTTTTCGCCATGTGGCGATTTCGATGAATGGCCTCGTCTTTTTGAATCTCGCGCCTGAACATATAGAATCCCACGGCTCATTCGGAAAATATCGCGACGCAAAAATTTCGCTTGCGCGCAAATTGGCAGCTTCACACAAGCCAGAACGCACACTCGTCGTAAACGGACTCGATGCTGCCTCGCCATTTTTTGTGGATGCAGTGAAAGGCACAATTCCAAATGTGCTCTCATTTACTTTGCACGATGCAGAACCGTTCACCCTTTCTGACCGCGGCCTGACCATGACCTTTAAGGGCGAACATATCGAAAGTCCGTTGCGCGGCACCTTTTCTATCGAAAATATGCTCACTGCCGCAACTTATGCAGCGTGTCATGGTGTATCACCACAAACGATTGCTCGCTCGCTAAGCCGCACAACAGAAATTCCAGGCCGTGTACAATTCATTCGCGCGTCGAATGCCAGCGCGTCGGTGAAAGCTCACATGCGTGCGCAGGATTTTGACGTCATCGTCGACTATGCACACACGCCCGACTCCCTCACTAAACTCTACGAGGCATTTCCAAACCGTCACAAAGTTGCAGTACTCGGCAATACCGGCGGTGGCCGCGACACCTGGAAGCGCCCAGAAATGGCGCGCATTGCAGATGCTTTGTGCGACCATATTATTTTGACTGACGAAGATTCATACGACGAAGAACCTCGCGCCATTGTAGACGAAATGGCCAAAGCAATTACCCGTAAGCCACTCGAAATTATCATGGACAGACGCCAAGCTATCCGCAAGGCAATTGAACTCGCCCGCCCTGGTGGTGTGGTGTTGATCACCGGCAAAGGCACCGACCCGTACATTATGGGCAAAAATGGCAGCAAAACTCCGTGGAGCGACGCCCGTGTTACCGAAGAAGAATTGATCGCTTTTTTATCGAAAAAAGCATAAGATGGCGGCATGCCAGAACTGCCTGAAGTAGAAACAACGGTGCGCGGCTTGCGCAAACACATTGTCGGCCAGCCGATTACCGACGTGTGGACAAGCTACAATAGCGCTTTTCATTACGGAAAACCTTCTATTAAGGATCCTGTATATTTTCGCATGTTTCGCCAAAGCGTCACCGGCACGCACGCTACCAACATTGAACGTCGCGCCAAAAATATCCTCATCACCCTCAGCAGTGGCGACACCATTCTCATTCATATGAAGATGACTGGCCATTTGCTCTATGGTCGCTACGAATTTAACAAGAAGGCAAACAGTTGGAAGGCGGCCGAGCATCAAGTTGCACTCCTCGACCCGTTTAATGCACATGTGCGTTTGGTGTTTACTTTTGCAAACGGCGAACATTTAGCTTTTTCTGACATGCGCAAATTTGCCAAGGTCATGCTCATTAAAAAAGGCGATGCTCTCAACCACCCCGACCTTACTCACCTTGGACCAGAGCCTCTTCATAGAAATTTTACACTCGCCGAACTCACAGCGCGTCTCAGCAAAAAACCGAAGTCACCCATCAAGAGCGTGCTCATGGACCAGCACGTGCTCGCCGGCATCGGCAATATTTATTCTGACGAAATTTTGTGGTCAGCCGGCATTCACCCAAAGCGCTCGCCAGCATCGCTCAGCCCGGCGGAACTCAGCGCCATTTTTCAGCACACGCGCGAAATCCTCAATCGGTCTATCACCCTCGGCGGCGACTCCATGTCTGACTACCGTAACATTTACGGCGAAAAGGGCGGCTTTCATCCCTACCACAATGCCTACCGCCAACATGGAAAAGTTTGCACGAAGCCTGGGTGCGGCGGAATCATTGAGCGAATTGTCATCGGCGGACGCAGCACACACTTCTGTCCACGGCACCAAAAATAGCAGCGCGCGAAAAAGCGGTATAATGAATTCATGGACAAAAATACTGAAGACCTCGCATGGGGCATCGGCATTGTAATTCTTCTCATTTCGCTCTGGGTAACATCGGGCGGCATCCAGCGTTCAAGTAAAACAATTGTTGACCCTACCGTAACCGGCGGCAACAATCCGACGCAGGCTACCAAAAACACCCAGCAGCCATTCTTTTCGCGCTTTTACACCTATTCACCGCAGCTGCCTGAGTTCAGTACCGGCCCCACATACTGGACTGTCGACTCGAGTGGCAATGGGAGCGGCAGCGGTTCTTCTGGTTCAGGTTCGAACCAAAGTGTGCGCCCCTACTACTCGTACCCAGAAGGCGTAGCAAAAAGCGACCTCTCCCCTTATGCAGGCAAGGTTGATTTGAGCATGGGTTCTGCAGGTTCATCTAAGGCCGACAATGAGTACGTAACTATAGAGGCTTCGCCCGACATTAAGACGCGCATCAAAATTACCGGTTGGACACTCATCAGCGAAAATTCCGGCGCCCGCTCAAGTATTGGCCAGGGCACAGGGCTCCCCTACCTCGATCAACTCAATAGCAAGGAAGATATTTACCTTGTTCCTGAAGATCGCGCCTATATCATTACCGGTCGCTCGCCAATCAATATCTCGTTCCGTCCAAATGCCTGCACAGGTTACTTTCAGCAGTTTCGAATATTTACGCCTTACTTGCCAAGCTCATGTCCACTCATTAAAGACGCGCCGCGACCGCCAGTACCAAACAATTTTAATGACGAGTGTGAAGACTATATCAATGGCTACCCATCATGTACCGAGGTCACTAAACCACTCCCAACATACCTCACGCACGAATGCCAAGTTTTCATTACCGAAGAAGCTCGCTACGGCAAATGTGTAGACCGCAACAAGAACACCGCAAATTTTTATAAAAAAGAATGGCGCGTCTACCTCAATCGCGACGCTACGCTCTGGAAAAGTCGCCGCGAGAAAATTAAACTCCTCGACCAAAACCAGAAGGTTGTTGACGTAGTTACGTACTAAGTGCTAATGCCCAGCGTCGCGCATTACGGACACTAAGCGCCGAACTGAATTTTATAGAGCGCAATGCCTGCAGCCACAGACACATTCAGCGACTCTTTTTTACCTGCCATTGGCAACTCCAAACATACGTCCGCATGCTTGAGGACATCTTCCGGCAAACCTTTTACTTCTTCGCCCAGAATGAGCACCTTTGGCACCGATTCATATTCGTCAGCATTAAAATAGCGATAATCAATTGACGCATCGCTCTGCTCGAGGGCAATAATGCGCGCGCCCGTACGCTTGAGCTCATAAATAACAGGACCGATCGTTTCATGCGATGTCCATGGAATAGTTTTCTCTGCACCGAGCGCCACCTTGGCAATGTCTTTACGCGGTCGCTTAAATTGATCAATCGGCGCCGGCGTATACCCCACCAGATAAATATGCGTCACCCCGGCCGCATCAGCCGTGCGAAAAATTGAGCCAACATTATGGGCGCTCCGGATATTCCAGAGAATGAGGTGAGTATCCGACATGTGCGTCCAGCAGGAATCGAACCTGCGACCCTCTGCTTAAAAGGCAGGTGCTCTACCGACTGAGCTATGGACGCGTTTGGTTTTAAAAACGCCGCTTACAGACTGCGGCGCTAAAACGTCATGATAATACCACAAAAGTACTTTTTTTCAAACTGGCGCCGCACTGCCCCACTACCGTCCCTTCATACAGTCGCGACACCGCCCCTACTCCAACAAATAGCGCTCTAAACCGCTCTCGAATGAGAACTGTCCCCGACGCGCAGTGTGATACATACTCACCGCACGAAAGTACGAATTCTGGAGTTCTTCGTCAGTCCATTTTTGCGCAGCACTCGTCGCCTTAGAAAAAACATATGGATTCAACCCCGCCTCCTGCGCCGTTTTTGTTTTTTTTGCGAGCACGAGCGCCTTTAATTGCCAGAGCAAAATACCATGCATCTGTTCGTCTTCAACACCCGCACGCTTCGCTTTCGTATATAAAACCCACATACTTTTTTTATCTTTCCGCGCAAACGCATCTGCCAGCGAAAAAATTGGAAATTCGGCACTCTTCTCCTTTTCGCTTGAATACACCTGCACTTTTTCAGCTTTTGCTTCGAGCGCCTTTTTAGATTTAGCATCAAGAGCACCCTCAGAAACAATAAAGATGTGCTCTGATTTCGCCATGTCATCCGCTGCGTCGATCAATACCTCTTTTTGTTCTTTGCGCTCCCCCACCCATGCCAGGTGAATAATTTGCTTCGCTTCAAACAAACCGCGCCCCGCGCACAATTCACGCACCGCTTCCGCAGTAAATTGTTCAGCATTGAGTCGCGTAAAAACTGCATCGGGTTTTTTCTCGCGAAGTGCCGCCACTAGTTCGCCACTCTTGGCAATCACTTTTTGTTTGTCGTTTCCGTAGATGAGGTAAATCATTTAAATCGTGTGATTAGAGCAATTTTTCGAGCGCATCCCAACTTGGCCCAGCCGAAGCATTCGCGATAATAGGCACACCCTTTGTCTGCTGGAGTGAAACGACCGACTCCATGATTTCTTTAATTTTTCTTGAAACTGTTTTTACGAGCGCTTCATCAATCTCATAGACAAGTTCATCGTGCACCTGGAGGATCGGCCAGACCTTTTCCTTGAGCCCCTCTTTCGTTAAATACGCCTCAATGTGTGCGAGTGAAATTTTTACCATGTCTGCATTCGTGCCTTGGATCGGCGCGTTAATAGCCATACGCTCTGCAGCGGCGCGAATGAACGGAATTTTTGAACGAATACCCTCAAAGTAACGGCGACGTCCAAAAAGTGTTTCGGTATAGCCATGTTCTGCAGCGTCTTTTTTGACTTGCTCGAGGTATGAAGCCAGCCTGCTGAACGTCTGGAAATAGTCATCATAAAATTTTCGAGCTTCCTTCATATCCGTGCCAAGATTTTGCTTGAGCGCGTTCACACCCATGCCATACAAGATGCCGAAGTTAATGACCTTGGCTTTGCGACGCATTTCTTTGTCGACTTCGTGCACCGGAACCTGGAACACATAGCTCGCCACGGACGCGTGAACGTCCTGACCGCTTTTAAAAATCTCTATCAATTTTTCATCTCCCGACAAGAACGCCGCGACACGCAACTCAACCTGCGAATAGTCGAATGCAACGAGCGAATATCCCTTGCTTGCCACGAAAGCATTACGAATTCTGCGACCAAGATCAGTCTTGATTGGAATGTTCTGCAAGTTCGGATTCTGTGAAGACATGCGGCCCGTCGTCGTGCCGTTTTGCACAAATGTCGTATGGAGTCGCTGCTCAGTATCGAGCATGGTTGGAATGGTGTCGATATAGGTCGAAACAAGTTTTGCCAACTCGCGATATTCCAACACCTTGCCGATAATTGGGTGTGCGTCGCGCAATTTTTCGAGCTCAGATTCTTTGGTTGAGCGCGCGCCGCCTGATGTCTTTTTGAGTCCCTTTGTTTCGAGCTTGAGCACATCGAACAAAATTTCGCCCAACTGCTTTGGCGATGCTACATTAAATTCACGGCCGGCCAATTCCCAAATTTCCTTTTCAAGCCCGTTCATGGTCGCGTGGTATGCCTTTGAGAGTCCTCCAAGATAAATTGGATCGATCTTCACACCGCGTTTTTCCATACGGTCGACGATTGGGATAATCGGCTCTTCGATGCCGCGGTAAATCTTCATCATCCCCTGCTTCTCGAGCTCCGCAAAAATATAATCGCGCGCTTCCGCAAACGTATCCTTCTTGGTGAAATCTAGAATTTCCTCAAGCCCAGCATCGGGAATATTAGAATTGAGCACCCACGCAGCTATACTGACCTTTCGCAGTTCGGCCGGCGGCACATCTTCAAGGACACGCTCAGTAAGCATGTTAGATTCGAACGATTCAGCGGAATCGTCAGATGCTTCAGATGCTCCGGCGCTTTCATCACCGCCCTGCGCACTTTTTGCGGCACGACGAGAATTCGCCTCTAGCGCGACGCCCGCCTTCCCTCCAAATAAATCGCGCATGCGTGTTGCGAGTGTGCGGAATTCAAGCTCAGTAAAGAGCGGCAAGACTTTTTCAAGCTTTACCGATTCGCGCCACACTTTTTCCGGCACAACAAAGTCGATTGGCGCGTCACGACGAATGGTTGCCAGCATTTTGCTGAATTTTGCCTCTTCTTCACCGTCGCGTACCAAATTAATAACGCGCTCTGTTAGGCCGGCTTCTTTAAACTTTTTTTCATCTTTCTTCAGAGCGGCGTACATATCCTCGATTGTGCCAAAGGTTTGAATGAGCGTACTGCCCGTTTTTTCGCCAATACCTTTGATGCCGATAATGTTGTCGGAAGGGTCTCCACGTAAACCTTTATAGTCTGGCAACAATTCTGGACCGAAACCAAAGCGTTCCTTTACTGCATCTTCATCGTAGAGAATGGTGTCATTAATACCCTTCTTGAGTGTATAGACCATAACCTCGCGGCCGTGCACCAACTGCAAGGTATCCATATCGCCTGATGCGATAATCACATCGACAAGTTCGCCAGGCGCGTCACCAGTCGCACCTTTAGAGATTTTTTTATTATTCTCTACTATATGTGTGCTAATGGTGCCGAGCATGTCGTCAGCTTCGAACCCCTCTTTTTCGTAGGTCGGAATAGCGAGCGCCTCAAAGACATCGCGTGAGCGGATAATTTGGTGAACGAGGGCGTCATCGGTCTTTGAACGGCCAGCTTTGTATGCGTCGTATGCCTCATGACGGTACGTTTTACCCGGCAAGTCGTAACACGCCACAATGTAATCAGGCTTGAGATCAGCCACAATCTTGAGGAGCATGGTGCACAAACCGTAGAGCGCGCCCGTTGGCTCACCCTTGCTCGACGCGAATTCCGGCAAGGCGTGGTACGCGCGGTGCAAAATCGCATGCGTGTCCAAAAGCACTAATCGTTTTGATTTTTCGGCACTTTTCATGTGCTCATAGTACCAAACTGAGCGGTTTTGGTCTAAATTCGCGGCGAAAGACCAATTGTTCGCTCTTCACCCTCAAGAATAAAATAAAGATGGATTGCGTCGGCCGGCACCACATCTGACACAAGCTCAGGCCATTCCAAACACACAAGCGTGCCTGGCGTAGAAAGTAACTCTTCCCATTGCAAACGCGCGAGCTCTTCCCCACTTTGCAAGCGGTACGCATCTATATGTATGAGTGTGCGAACTTCGCCCGCGCTCACAGCTGCCGTTGAACCACCACCCACCTCATATCTTTTTTGGATAACAAATGTTGGGCTCGTAATTACTTCGCCGATTCCAAGTAACTCAGCAATGCATTTTGTGAATGCCGTCTTGCCCGCACCCAAGTTGCCATGGAGCGCCAATACTGTTGCGCCGCTTTTGAGCTGATCGCGACCTTTTTCGCCCCGCACTTGTTCAGCGAGAATCGTTTCGGCAATTTTTTTGGTGTCCGTCACTGTTTTAGACTTCCACATACGGCCATTCTTGCACGAAAAAGGCTTCCCGTGAAGGAAGCCTTTGAAATTTTGGGGTGTTATTTGTGCCCCTACCAGCGACTTATCTGAAAATCGTGGTTGTACATTCGAACCTCATTGACCCGTGGGTTTTGAAACCCGTAGCCGTTGTCAGCGTTGGATAGGTATACCCTATACAGTTTTTCTTTACCGACCTGCTCGGGTGGATTGGTCAAAGTGTAACACCTTGCCAAGAAACCATGTTCGGCCGACCCTTCGTAGTAAGCCATGTTTACCGAAATGGTCACCGTGGAATGAGGAGCAACCTCCTCGATCTCCTGATGACTCAGGGTATAAATCTTCACAAGACCAGCAGTCTCGTTTACGAAGGTGACCTGGTTGGCACCTTGCCATTTCATGTAATTTGGCCGATTGGGATCGGCACTAGCGTAGGTGGGCAGCCCCTGACATCCCGCACCGCACAAAGCGGCGATGGCGACGAGGATGATGTTGAAGAAGAGCGAACGGAAAGCCGCGCGGGCGGCGAAAGAAGTAATTTTCATGCTGTGTATATGATACCATATTTGAAGCACAATGTCAAGCTCGTACCACACCCCAGCTGAGCGCCCATACAACAAGTGAACAAGCCCCGCCCCACCCTGCTGTATACTGTATGCATGATTGAGTTCGATGAAGATAAACAAATAAAGAAGGTTCAGGATCTCTATCGCAAGGAAGAGGAAGAATTGGCCCAAATTCTTGCGGCGCGCTCTGGTTTGCCCTATGTAAACTTCACCATTACACCTGTAAACACGGACGCCATTCGCATTGTGGAGGAATCTGTAGCACGCGAAGCAAAATTTGTAGCGTACGACAAAGTAGATAAGCGCGTCGAAGTCGCCATCCTCTCGCCGGAAAATGAGCACACTAAAGAAGCCGTCGAAGCTCTTAAGCAGCGCGGTTACAATGTAAATGTGTCTGTGGCATCTATGCAAAGCCTGGAGAAAGCCTGGAAAATCTATAAAGAACTCTCATTCGCCACCGAAACCAAGAGCGGCTCACTCGAAATTTCAAATGAAGAAATCGACACCCTCCTCAACCAAGTCCACACCGTCGAAGACGTCAAAAAAGAAATCATGGCTGTGCTCGCGCAATCAAAAGGCTTCCGCATCTCGAAAATTTTCGAAATCATTGTGGCTGGTGCCCTCGCGACTGGCGCGTCCGACATTCACATAGAACCTGAAGAAGAATACGTGCGTATTCGCTACCGACTCGACGGCGTTCTCAACAATGTCATAACTATTAATCGCGAAACCTACGCCCTCCTCCTTTCGCGCATCAAACTTTTGTCTGGTCTTAAGCTCAACATTAAAGAAGATGCGCAGGACGGCCGCATGAGTGTGCACGCACGCGATAGTGACATTGAAATTCGTACTTCCGTTTTGCCCGGCGCTTACAATGAATCTGTGGTGCTTCGCGTACTCAACCCAAAGAGCATTGCGGTTACACTCGACGAATTGGGCATTGATCCAAAATTGTTTGCTGTAATCCAAAAGCAAATTTCGCGACCAAACGGCATGATTTTGACCACTGGTCCGACAGGTTCCGGTAAAACAACGACGCTCTACGCCTTTTTGCGCAAGGTTCACACGCCTGATATTAAAATTATTACGATTGAAGACCCGATCGAATACCACTTGCCGGGCATTGTTCAAACACAAACGGAAAACGATAAGGGCTACACCTTCTCGCAAGGGTTGCGTGCCGCGCTTCGTCAGGATCCAGACATTATTATGGTGGGTGAAATTCGTGATGCAGAAACTGCAAAAATCGCCGTGAACTCTGCGCAGACGGGTCACCTTGTATTCTCAACACTTCACACCAACAATGCTGCCGGCACCTTCCCTCGCCTCATTGACCTCGGCATTAATCCAAAAGTGATTACGTCTGCAATTAACATTGCCATGGCACAGCGTCTTGTTCGTAAATTGTGTACACAGTGTCACAAAGAGACACCACTCAGCGACGAACAGAAAGCGCTCATTAAGAATGTGTTCAAAATAAATATTCCTGCCGAAGACGCACCACTCGCAAATCAGCAAAATCACTTTATTGCTGGTGACGGTTGTGCCGCTTGTAACATGACTAGCTACAAAGGCCGCATCGGAATTTACGAAGCAATCTTAACCGACGATACGATTGGGAAAGTGGTACTCGAAAATCCGAGCGAGCACGAAATTAAAAAGGCTGCCCTCTCACAAGGACTGCTCGATATGCGCCAAGATGGCATCATTAAAGTGTTGCGCGGTGTTACTTCTTTTGAAGAACTTGATCGCGTGATCGATTTGAACGAAGAATTTTTAGTCTAGCTGCACAAACAAACTTTTTGTGCACTGTGCCGCACAAAAAATGTGTGGTCGAATGATTTTTTGCATTACATCACAAAAAAAGGAGAGCTCGACAGTTGCGGCTCCCTCACGACAAGGTATTATTATGAGCAAGAAAGTGCTCTTTGTTTCATCCAGAATAAAAATCTCTAAGCGATACTTTTAATACGTGCATCAAAAGTCGAGTGGATCTCTAAGGGAAGATTCAGCCGGAGCCAAATCAACCTCGCAGGTACACTACTATGATCCGAAAGGATCAGCTCGCTTAGAGATTCTTAGGCTGGATGGGTTCGTCAGTAATAAGCGATATGTAAAAGAAAAAGCTGTACACAATGTGCGATACAATACTTGTATCAAATGTACAGGCTCGCTGAGTATCCTAGCATATATATCTTTTTATGTCAAGTCCTTCATTTAACCATCGTCAGGCAAAAGGAGCAAAACAACCTGAAGCTGAGCCAGTTCAGGACGCTTCTTTGGTGCAATCAACCACCCCTGATGAGGGCTATTTGGACAATACCCTCCGCCCTTCTCGCTGGGACGACTACATCGGCCAGCAGACAATTAAAGAAAACCTCAAAATTTTATTGACGGCCGCTGAAGAACGCAAACATCCGCCAGAACACATCCTCTTTTATGGGCCACCAGGCCTCGGTAAGACGACTCTTGCTCACCTTATCGCCAAGGAAACTGGCGCTCAGATCAAAATTACCTCAGGCCCTGCTATCGAAAAGGTTGGCGACCTCGCATCTATCCTCACCAACTTGTCGTCGGGCGATATTTTGTTCATCGACGAAATCCACCGCCTCAACAAGACCATTGAAGAAGTCCTCTACCCCGCCATGGAGTCGGGTTCACTTGATATTATTATTGGTAAAGGTCCTTCGGCGCGTACGATTCAGCTTGAATTGCCACCATTCACCCTTATTGCGGCTACGACACGCATCTCACTCCTTTCATCACCGTTGCGTTCGCGCTTTTCGGGTGGAACCTTCCGTCTTGAGTTTTACAATACGGACGAGATCAAACAAATCGTGAAACGCTCTGCCACAATTCTCGGCGTACAGATAGATGACGCTGCCACCATCGAAATTGCCAAGCGCAGCCGCTTCACTCCACGTACGGCCAACTTCTTTTTGAAGCGTTGTCGTGATTTTGCCCAAGTAAAGAAGAGTTCTCTCACCAAAGAAATGGTCGACGGTGCACTTTCACTCCTTAAGATTGATGCGTCTGGCCTCACTGCTGCAGACCGTACCCTTCTCGAGACAATTGCCACAAAGTTTAATGGCGGACCAGTTGGTTTGAACACGCTCGCTGCAGCACTTTCTGAAGAAGAAGCGACGATCGAAGAATTTAACGAACCCTACCTTATCCAGTTAGGCTTTATCGAGCGCACGCCACGCGGCCGCATGCTTACCCGGAGCGGCTATGCGCACCTCAACCTCCCTCTTCCGGAGCGCTTACAGGAATCTTTATTATAATTTTAGGCAAATTTCATACCGAATATGTCAGGACATAATAAATGGACACAAATTAAACGCCAGAAGGCCAAGACAGACGCTCAAAAGAGTAAGTTGTTTTCAAAGTATTCAAAATTGATTACCACTGCCGTAAAAGTTGCAGGTGGTGACGCAAACGACCCGAACGTGCGCATGGCCGTTGATAAAGCACGCGAATACAATATGCCGAACGAAAACATCGAGCGTGCTATCAAAAAAGCCACTACCGACAACAGCGCTGCGATGGAGAAAATTGTCTACGAGGCATATGGCCCAGGCGGCACAGCTCTTATCATTGAAGCACTGACCGACAACCGCAACAAAGCGGCACAGGAAGTGAAGTTCATTCTATCCAACCACAACATGAGCTTGGCAGGTATTGGCTCGGCGGCATGGGCATTTACCAAAACGCATGACGGGTGGATTCCAAACACAACCACTCCACTAAACGAAAATGACTCGCTTTTGCTCGAAAAGGTAATCGAAGAACTTGAAAATAACGACGAGGTTCAAGAAGTTTTTACCAATGCTGAATAATGCTTCGCCAAAAATTGCACGACGAGTACTGGCGCTCGACCCAGGTTACGAACGTCTCGGCATTGCCATTCTTGAACGAAATGAAAAGCGAAAAGAGGTTGTGCTTCATTCGGAATGTTTCCGGACGAGTGCAAAAATACCTTTTGCCGAACGCTTGGCCATCATTGGCGCTCGCCTGGCCGAAGTCATCGCACAATTTCAACCAACAGACCTCGCTATTGAAACATTGTACTTCGCCAAAAATCAAAAGACTGCCCTCTCTGTAGCAGAAGCACGCGGTGTCCTTTTATATGTATGCAGCTCGAACGGTTTAGGTGTCTATGAATACCAGCCGTCGGCCGTAAAAATCGCCATCACCGGCCATGGTGCGAGTGATAAAAAGCAAATGATGTCGATGATTCCGCGCCTCGTCGCCCTCCCCCACAGTATCGAGTATGACGATGAGTTTGACGCTATCGCTGTTGGCATCACCCACCTCGCGCACATTCGTTAAATGCTTATCCCCAGCCGTTTTTATCGAGAGACTTGCATGAAAAATAACCTTTTCGTATAGTACCGTAATAATTCATATTATCCGTATCGAAATCGAACAAAGAGTTATGGCAAAAACCCAAAAGAAGACAACTACGAGCAAGGAACCAAAAAAGAAAGTGAAGGCAGCTGAGCCTGTAGTCAAAAAAGACGAAAAGCGCACTGACGCTCGCTCTACTGACGTCGAGGAAAACGACCCTTCTGTTATCGAGGCAGCGTTTGAACCCGAAGATGCAAAAGAACTCGTTCCTGGCGAATTTGAAGAAGACGACGAATACTCTGACGATATGGACGCGGAAGAGACCGACTGGGAATAATCTCTAAAAACAAAACCCCGAAAGGGGTTTTGTTTTACACGCTGCGCCGCGGGCGATCACTACATTGTTACCTGCAAAAAACGCTTCTTCCCCACCTTAAGGGTTACTGCCTTTGTTACTTGAGCCTCCGGAGACGTAACAACGTCGCCCGTCACTGCGTCTTTAATTGCACCTTCGTCGAGGAGGCGGCGGAATTCTGATTTTGAGTCTACGATTTTTTCGCGCACAAGAATGTCCACGATTTTTTCGCCTGCTGCTGCGCGCGCGGTTGGAATACTTTCAGGAATACCGCCCTGTGAAAATGTTTTAATAAAGTTTTCTTCAGCACGCTTTGCGGCATCAGCACCATGGTACAGAGTGACAATTTCCTTAGCCAGGCGAATCTTAAGGTCTCGAGGATTTATTGATCCTGCCTCTAGCGTTTTTTTAATAGCTTCAACTTCAAGCTGTGGTATGCGGGTCGCGAGCAAGAAATATGCAGGAATCAACTCATCTTTTACCGACATCACCTTGCCGAACATATCAAACGCTTCAGCATTAATAGTGATAACATTCCCCCAACTACTCGACATTTTGCGACCATCGGTACCTTCGAGCATTTGTACAGTGAGCACCTGCTGTTCGGGCATGCCGTAATGTTTCTGTATTGCACGACCAGCCTTAAGGTTAAACAACTGATCAAAACCACCGAGCTCAACGTCTGCCTTCACTGCCACAGAGTCGTAGCCCTGCATGATTGGGTACATAAATTCACGCAATGAAATTTCTTCGCCTTTTTCCATACGATCGGCAAAATTGCGGCGCGCGAGCATTTGTTGCACAGAGAACGATTCGGCTAATGTGCATACCTCCTGAAAACCGAGCTTACCGAGCCATGCGCTGTTGTAGACAAATTCTGTTTGGGAAATGTCCAACACTTTAGCGATTTGTTCTTTGTATGCGCGCATGTTTTCAGCAACCGCTTCGCGAGTGAGCATTGGGCGCTTACTCAATTTGTCTGAGGCGTCACCGATTTGAGCGGTAAAATCACCCACAATGAGAACAATTTGGTGACCAAGCTCCTGAAAAGCGCGTAACTTCCACAAAACCACAGCGCGGCCGATGTGGATTGATGCACTGGTAGGGTCAATACCGAGCTTAATTCGCAAGCGCTTGCCTGAAAGGAGCATTTCGCGCAATTTTTCTACCACAAATACGTCTTCCACGGCACGCGTGAGGATTTCATCAATTTTTTCTTTGTTTGTACTAACAGGGCCACGAGCCTTGCCACCACCGAAGAAACCGTTTAGAAAATTCATGACAACACTGTATCACAAATTAAATACTAGAAAAACCCGCTATTTCTGCTACACTTATGTGATGAAAAAGAGTCATCGAAGGCTTGGCTCTCGGAAAAAGCTCATTATCGAGATTATACTGGTCTGTATGGCCCTTTTCGCCCTAGCGACGGGTGCACTTTTTATTTGGATGTCCACACTCAAACTGCCCGACCTCAATGCATTTGAACAGCGACGCGTCACCCAATCTACTAAAATCTACGATCGCACAGGTAAAATTGTTTTGTACGATATTCATGAAAACATTAAGCGTACACTTATTCCGTACGATGAAATTTCGCCTTTTATAAAAAATGCGACCGTTGCAATTGAAGACGATGAATTCTATCAACACCATGGAATTCGCCCACTCGCCATGCTCCGCGCTATTTTTAGTAACCTTGGTACTCTTAGCTATGGCCAAGGCGGTTCAACCATTACCCAGCAAGTAATCAAAAACTCGCTCCTCACTACTGACAAAACTATTACTCGCAAACTCAAAGAGTGGGTTCTTGCACCAAAACTTGAACAAGTACTCGACAAGGACACGATTCTTGGCATTTACCTTAACGAAAACCCTTACGGCGGCAGCATTTACGGTGTAGAAGAAGCTTCGCAGGCATACTACGGCAAACACGCGAGCGATGTAACCCTTGCCGAAGCTGCTTACCTCGCCTCTCTCCCCCAGCGTCCTTCATACTTTTCACCATTTGGTAATCACACCAAAGAACTCGATGACCGCAAAAACCTTGTGCTAAAGCGCATGCTTGAGAAGAGTTTTATTAGCGACAAACAGTACAACGATGCCCGCATAGAGAAAGTTGTGTTTAGCAAACCAGACAGCAAAGGGTTAAAAGCTCCGCACTTCGTTTTTTACATCAAAGATTATCTCGTTAAAAAATACGGCGAAGATTTTATCGAACAAAACGGCCTTAAGGTAATAACTACGCTCGATTACGAACTCCAACAGAAGGCAGAGGATCTTGTTAAAGTGTACGCACTCAAAAACAAACAAGACATGGATGCTGAAAACGCTAGTCTTGTGGCAATCGACCCAAAAACTGGGCAGATTTTAGTAATGGTTGGTTCGCGTGACTATTTTGATAAGGAAATTAACGGCAATTTTAATGTCGCGCTCGCTCGACGCCAGCCTGGTTCTTCGTTTAAGCCGTTTGTGTACGCAGCAGGCTTTATTAAAGGATATTTACCAGAAACGGTACTGTTCGATGTAAAGACAGAATTCTCAACTCAATGTACTCCAGACAGCAAGCTTCGTAGTCAAAATCCAAACACAACAACCAAATGTTATTCTCCGCAGAACTACGACGAGATTTATGTTGGCCCAATTAGTTTACGTTATGCTTTGGCAGAATCACGTAACGTGCCTGCGGTAAAAATGCTCTACCTCGTTGGAGTAAAGGACTCTATTCAACTCGCGAAGCGTATGGGTATTACCGGCCTTACAAACCCAGACCAGTACGGTCTCACACTCGTGCTCGGTGGTGGCGAAGTAAGTCTTCTTGATATGACAAGTGCCTACTCTACCTTTGCAAACAATGGTGTTCGTAACCCACACCAAGGCATCCTTCGAATTGAAGATCGTAGAGGGGCTATCCTTGAAGAATTCGTTGCTCACCCAGACCAAGTAATGGAACCCGAGATTAGTCTCATGATGACTGATGTTCTCAGCGACGACAAAGCACGTGAACGTACCTTTGGTCTTGGTTCACCACTACGAATTCCTGGCTACGATGTTGCAGCAAAAACTGGTACCACCAACGATTATCGTGACGCATGGATTCTTGGATACTCCCCTACTCTTGTAGCTGGTGCATGGGCAGGTAACAACGACAATCGCCCCATTAAAAAAGGTGGCGCTGCACGTTACATTATTGCCCCACTCTGGAATGCGTTCATGAAAGAAGCACTCAAAAAATTCCCTAACGAAACATTCCAGGAACCAACACGCAAAGATGTTTCTAATCTCAAGCCTATTATCCGTGGTATTTGGGATGGCAACACAACTTACAAAGTAAACAAATTGAGTGGCGAGCTCGCAAACCAATTCACTCCTCCACAGCTTGTTGAAGAGCGTGTTGTTCGTGACGTGCACGACATTCTCTATTGGGTTAATAAGGATGACCCACTCGGCCCAATTCCAAAAGATCCAAAGCAGGATTCACAGTTTGAAAGCTGGGAGTACGGTGTGCAACAGTGGCTCAAGAAAAACAACATGCAGAGTCAGTCGAACAACCCTATCCCTACACTCATCGACACAAACCACACCCAGAGCAGCGCGCCTACCGTAAAGATAATTAATCCAGAAAAGAATGCGACCTACCTTTCAAATAATCAGCTTGTTATAAACCAAATTATTACTTCGCCGAAAAATTACGCAGTTAAAAAGGTTGATTATTATCTCAACAACAAATATATCGGCTCATCTGAGCGAGCTCCTTTTAGCTTGAGTATTATCCCAAAGGAAGTTGATGGTATCAAAGCCACAAACAACGAATTAAAGGTAATTGTTACTGATGAATTTGATAGCAAAGGAGAGGATGTGACAACATTCTCAGTCTCAGAATAATTCTTGCGCTAAAATCGCACTATCGAATATCTTTATATTCTTTATTGATAGAATCTTTAATCTTTTTTAAGAGCGCTGCCTTTTTCATGTAGAGATGTGTACGCGCTGCCCCGCTAACATTCACAAAGAGGACATTGTGCTGCACTTTAATGCTCTGCACGGGGCCTATCTCCTTCTCTACGAGCATTTTTAAGGTAGCCTGGAGATCATGTACAGACCCGACTTGTTTCTGCACCTTAAGAAGTAATTCGGAGATATGCTTCATATTTTTTCGCGCCGACTAACGATTCATCGGCATCACCAAGTATGTGAATGATTGATCAGAAGCGCCTTTAATGACGAGTGGACGATTGAGCCCGTTAAATTCGAACGAGACACTGTCAGAACCAATAGACTGGAAGCAGTCCATGATGTATTTGTAGTTAAAGTTCACCGCAACATCTTCACCAACAACAGTAGCTGGAATTTTCTTGCGCGCTTCGCCAATGTCGTTATTTTTGGTCTTGATTTCCAAAGACTTTTCCCCAGAATTCACACCTATCCCCACCTGATGGAACTGGTCAGAGAAAATGTTAGCCAATTTGAGGGCCGAAATGATGTCTGCTTTCAAAAAAGTGACTTTTGTTTTGTTGCCCTGTGGAATAATCTGTCGATAATCCGGAAAATGGCCGTCTACCACGCGAGAAACAAGGTAAATCCCCTCACCTTCAAATGAAATCTGCGTCTTATCCACCACCACAGTTACTTCGCCAGCAATGTTTTCGAGTACGCGAGTTACTTCTGGAATACCTTTGAATGGAATAAGGATGTCTGGAATGTCTTTTGCCTTCTTGTTCTTCACTTTTTTCTCGGCGAGGCGGAATGAGTCTGTTGCTACAAAGACGAGCGACTCATCTTCTGCATACAAATACACACTTGAGAGCTCTGGCTTCATGCTCGTTGTTGCCGAGCTGTACCATACTGACTTCAAACCTCGTAAAAAGTCCTCTGAGGCCATCGTGAAGGTATTATCGGGAGTAACTCTCGGAATGCCTGGGAAGTCTTCGTGAGGTACCGTTTTGAGGCTTGCAGCACCATGCTCACCTGTTACCAAGAGAACCTGATCCTTCGTTTCGAGAATTACATTCTTTTCCTGTTCCATGTTCTGCAAGAGTGCGCTGAATGTTGCACCAGGCACTGCCACTGTTCCCTCTTCCTGGATCTTTACTGGAATGGTGACTTCGATACCGATATCAAGATTCGTAGCTTTGATAATCAACGACGAATCTTTCGTTTCTAGGAGAATGCATTTTAAAACAGGCAACGTCACGTTCTTGCTCGTTACTCGTTCTACTTGCTGGATCGCTTTTGCTAATCTATCGCGTGTACATTCTATCCTCATAGTCTTCTTAATTATCTATATATAAATACTATTACTACTATTAGTCCTGTTGATAAGTGGAAAAGTCTGTTGATCGGCTTTATTTGGGGCTTTTTTCTGTGAATAGTTTTGAACACCTTGTGGGTATAAAAGGGATAGGATTTGATAACTTTTTGAACTTTTCTCAATTACCCACTTTTTATCCTCTTGTTGTTTCGACTTTTTCCCACAGTGTTCCCAAGGTTTTCCACAGAGTTTTCCCCCGACTTCCCGGCTTTATGAACAGGTAATTCACAAAGGTCGAGTTTACCGCCAACAAAACTTCTCACAACTTCTTACAAAAGAGCACGGATCTGGTTGATTTCACTCGAAAGAGCACTGTCGGACTTGATGTCATTTTTAATCTTTTCACATGAGTGAATTACGGTTGTGTGGTCGCGTCCGCCCATTTTTTGGCCGATTGATGGGTATGAGATGTTGCAATCTTCACGCAAAATGTACATTGCTACTTGGCGAGGCTTCACCACTTCCTTTCGGCGGGTCTTATTGTAGACACTTTCTTCGTCGATATTGTAGAAATCAGCCACAATCTTCACAATATCCTTCACTGACACGTTCTTTTTAGGCTTCGTGTTGTTCTTGATAAGGTTTTTAACCTCCTGAAGGCTCAATTCCCTATTGCGGAGCTGTGACTGGCAGATTACTGAGTTCAAGATTCCCTCCAATTCGCGAATATTGCTCTCTACACATGCTGCAATGTACTGAAGAATCTCATCAGAAATAATATAGTCTTGCTGCGTAGCCTTTGCTTTGAGGATCGCTGTGCGAGATTCAACATCAGGATATGGGAGATCAACAATCATGCCGGATGAGAAGCGAGATTTAAGGCGATCTTCAAGGTGTCCGATAACATTCGGGTGCTTGTCGGCTGAGAAAATGATCTGCTTCCCTGCTTCGTACATGGTGTTAAAGAGGTGGAAGAGTTCTTCTTGGATTTTTTCCTTACCAGACAAAAACTGGATATCGTCCATAATAAAAAGATCATACTTTCTATATTTTTCCTTGAAAGCACCCATTTTATTGCCCTGAATTGCATCTACATAGTCCTGCGCGAACTTTTCTGACGTTGTGTAGAGAACTTTTTTCTCAGGATAGTGCTGCTTAATATGATTCCCCATCGCCTGGATGAGGTGAGTTTTGCCGTGACCAGTATTACCAAAAATAAAGAATGGATTGTACACGCGGCCAGGATTCTTGATAATTGCTTGAGCGGCTGCGAACGAAAGTTCATTAAATGGCCCAACAACAAGGTTTTCAAAGGTATAGCGCTTGTTGAGATTGTCTTCTTTGTTGATGGTCGGCTCTTGGAGTGGGAGTTGGTGTGTTGGATTAATAATCGTTTTCTGTGATTGTGGCGGGCGCTTTCCCCCATCCTTCGAGATCACATATTCAAGAGCGCGAATTGCGTCGGTGACTTCGCGTAAGTGTTTGAGAATGTGCTTATGATACTTACCATGCATCCAGTCGCGAGCAAAAGCGTTCGGTACGCTAATGTATGCGGTGCCATCATCGATTTTGGAAATGTAGGTGTCGCGGAACCATGTAGAAAAAATGCCTTTTGAAACAGTAAGCTCGATATCAGTGAGTACCCCATCCCAGAGTTTCTTGTGATCTATGACGTTAGACATTTTTTAGGAAAATTTTAGCGAGTACTGAGCAATTATATCGGTAAGCGAATTAGGCGAACACTTGTGAAACCTTTATAAACATGTTGATAACCTGTTTATAACTTTTTTATACAGATTTTTTTTAAAAATTTATTTTCATTTTACGGAAATTTCATAATCGTTTAAAAATCAGCCAAACGAACCCTATTCTTGAATTTTTTAGCGTTTCAGGCTATACTCTCCCCCATGTCATTTACATACAATCCAAAGAAGAAAAAGCGCGCACGAACTCACGGCTTTTTGTCTCGTATGAAGACCCACGGTGGCCGCCGCACAATTGCTGGTCGTCGCCGTAAGGGCCGAGCAAAGCTCGCAGTTTAAGCAATGCTGCCCAAAAAGAACCGATTAGAACGACTCGAGGTTGAGGAAATCATCAAGTCCGGTCTCTTTTTTCATACCCCCTATTTTACTTACTATACCCAAAAAGGCCGCAACAAAGCGGCTTTTGCCGTAACCGTGTCTAAAAAGGTCGCCAAAACGGCCGTACTTCGCAACCGTATTCGCCGTCACTTCTACCTAGCACTTGCTGGCTCTATTAAAGATAAAAAAGCTATACAGGGCGGCGTATTTATGACCAAGAAAGGTATAGAGAAGCTCTCGGGCGATCAGATTCGCGCGGAATTGGTGGCTCTTTCGGGAAAAGTGGCTCAACGGCTTGGATAATTGGCATATCACGGCTTTTCGATAGTCTTTTCTCTCAATTTATACTAAAATTGCTCAATGACCTCCTTATATCACGCCTTTGTATACAACCCGCTCTATAACGTACTCGTTTTCCTAATTAGTGCCTTCCCTGCCCTTAATGTTGGTTGGGTAATTATCATCTTCACGGTTTTTGTGAAGCTCCTCCTCTTCCCTCTTTCACGAGCAACGATCAAGAATCAAATAAAAATAAAGAAGTTGGAGCCAAAAATGGCTGAGCTCCGCGTTAAATTCAAGGATAATCAACAGGCTCTTTCGATGGAGATGATGAATTTGTACAAAAATGAGAAAACAAACCCATTTGCTGGTATTTTTCTTGTGTTGATTCAGCTCCCTATCCTTTTTGCGCTCTATAAGGTTTTTTGGGCTGGCGGACTCCCGGCTATACACACAGAACTCCTCTATTCCTTTGTAAATGCGCCACTCCACCCTATCAGCATGGTGTTTTTCGGCTTGGATATGTCTAAAGCAAGTGCTGTGCTCGCAGTTTTAGCAGGTATTAGTCAGTATTTTCAGATTTCTTTATCGATTCCTCAGATCAAAAATGATGGTAAAAAGAAGGATGCAGCTGCAGCCGATGGTTCGATCGCTACTGAAGTTATGCAAAACATGACTTCCCAAATGAAGTACGTAATGCCCGTTATTATTACGCTCATCGGTTTTAAGCTTACTGCTGCCCTCACTCTCTATTGGGTTGTGAGTAATCTATTTGGTATTGCTCAGGAATTGCTCGTGCGTCGTCGTCTAGAGGCAGAACATGCGTAATTGCACTCGTTAGTAGACAGTTACTTCTAGTTTAGCGTTCTATTCGGAGAATCCAGAACGTACCGTCTATTTTATTGCGGAATGAGATGTATTGGTCGCTCTTGTCTATTTGAAGATCGATCATATCGGCTTTTTGAAGGGCAGACTGACTTTCTGGGTCAAGAACGACTTGAGTGTCGTTTGTTTCGGTATTGATGCGCACCAGTGTGTCGTTAAAAGAGATGCGTCCTTGGTACCAAAGGTCAGGATAGGTGCCACCCGAAAGGTTTTTAGGGGTTGCACAATACGTAATGGTTGGGTTTTTAATACCCCACACACATTTTTCTGCCATGGTTGTTGCTGGGAAGTAGCTTAAATTCCCAGACTTTGTCGAATAGATGCCGGTGCCGAGATTCTCTTTTTCATTTCCGCTCACAATATAAGTGTCGCCTTTTGCGTTTGCGAGTGCTGTAAGGCCGAACACGTCGCCGCTAATGCGTGAAAGTGCCCCTGAGGCAGGGTTTAGAGTGAAATGTGTGCCAATGAATGTGCCAGATGGTTTGGTGACGAGGTGGATGTTTGTGTTGGGCCATGTGGCTAACCACTCGCTTGTTGGTGAGGTGAAAATAGTTTTTGGTTTCTTGTTTTCCTGATCAGCAACAACAGCAAGGGCACCGGTACTTTGCTTGAGAAGATAGAAGAGAGGTGTCACTGACTCACCTGTTGCTAGTTGCAGGATATTCTTTGGAAGAAAACTTGTCTTTGCATCGTATGGAGCAAAGGTGACATCTCCCCCACTTGCGGTTGTTGATGCAGCTTTTCGTTTACTTAGGACTGTGTAGACGGTTTCAATGTCTTCGTTGCTGTTCGCATAGCGCATATAGAAAGCGTCCCCTTTTTTGGTCCAGGTCGCTTCTTCAACTTTACCTGTTGGAATGCGAACGGTGGCTAGCCACGTAACACTACTTGAGCCAATGCGTGTTTCGTAAATTTTGCCATTTGTGTTATCCATAAAGCGGACAATGGTTTCGCTGCTCGTTACCACCCCTTTCTTGTTTTTGGTGGTGCTTGCGAAAATTACTGAGCCCGCAACAGGGTTCTCAATAACGCGGCGTAGGCGCGGTGCAATGTCGAGCGCTGGATCAGTGGTGGTGTTCGGGTTCTCTTCCTCATCATTCCCATTATCTTGGTTGCCAGAATTTCCGGGGTTATTTGGTGTAGTTGTTGCGGTGTTTTGGCCAGAATTTGAGCCTGGTCTGCTTGGTGGACGCACTGGAGTGTTTTGTGTGCCCTGAGAAACTGGTCCGGTCGGGGCAGGTTTTAGTTGTGTGAAATAAAACACAAACAAGCCGCCACCTACGATGGCGATAAAAAGGACTATGCTAATGATGGCTTGTTTCTGGGTCATATTATTGGCACGGAACGCTTGTTATAACAGGTGAAGCACCGAAGGAGGTTTGTGGGGTCACAACAATTTTCTCATCTCCGTTTGGACAGCGCTGGCGATGATCGATAATCTCAGTTAATTCCTTTTTCTTTTCTTCAAAAAGCGCTCTCTGCTCTGGAATTTGATCAGCAGCACCATTTGCCTCGAGATTTTTTATTTGAGCATTAAATGATCTTTCCATAGACGCTAGAGAGTCGCGTGCGGCCTGCGCGCGCGCGTCAATTGTGTTAGGAGTATTTGCCGCTACCTGTTGAGCGGTCGCCATTTTTTGCGCAATGTTCTCTGTTGTTGTGTTTAAAGCATCACTAATGATGAGTTTTGATTCTGTGTTTTTAAGTACCCTAAGTTCATCGCGTAGAATCTCTGCTGTATACGCGTCCTGATTGTTGATTGCGTTTTTAATCGCTTCTTCTTTTGCTGTTATTTCCCTCTTGACTGATCCTCTCTGTTTCGCATTCTCAACGTTTTCTTGTTGATATTGAATAATCTTTTCATTAAACGCTCTAATAACATCAATCGGTTCGTAGTCTACTGCTTTTTCAGTTTTAAAATCCAACTGTACAAGCTTTGGGTTGATTGTGTAGACAATGAGCCATGAGCCGAGTGTAAGGAGGAGGCCGACAATTGCATTGGTAATACCTTCGCGAGAATTAGTCTTTCCGCCTTCGCTCGAGGTTAAAACATACTGGAAGCCCCACCAAATAATCATGACCACAGCGAGCATGCCAGCCACACCAATGGCTGTTTTGTATGCGCCATTGAGGTATGTCATAAAGGTTGTTTTACATTCAGCGCTCGTGCTCGTAAAATCACAACCATCTTGTACGGTGCCAGGGATTGGTGCGAGTGGAATGTAAGGAACATCCCCTGCTGAAGCGGCTAGGGTTATTGCTGGGGCAAAAAAGGTAAGTAAGAAGACCAACGCAACCACATGAGCTGCTAATATTCTCGCGCTAACATTTAGAAATGCATATTTCATATTTTATCAAATGATATTGGTAGTTGCGTGTCGGTGGACTGGAAAATTTTTGTAGCGTGCTTTACTTCAAGCTGAATGTAAGCGTCGCCCTTTGGTTGAGAGCCAAAACCTAGCGTAATTGTGGGTGCGTGCTGGCTTGTTTCCTGGCCATTTAGACTCCAGTTGTATTGGATAGAAGTGCTGAGGCGCTTTGGTGTAGAGAAAAAGTAAGGGATAGCCGAAATTCGTGAATCCTTTTGTATGCTATGCCCTATCATGAGTGCTTGCTGACTACGGATGCCGGTGAGTGTGTCTTCAGGGTACAAAATGACGGTCGGGTTTTGTGAAGTGAGACGAACATAGTTCCCTGCTTTTATTTTACCATCAACAGTTGATACTTCGACACTAATCTTTTGTGCATCAAGTGGGAGTTTGGGTTCTATTATCACTGAATTTTTTCCGTAACCTGATTGTTCGGGTAGTGCTGTGTCTTCTTGTTTCCATTTATAAATAAGTTGACTCGGAGGAACACGCTTCCCTGCTTGGTAAATAGTGGGTTCGGCGCTCACAACTACAGCGCCTTGGTGTGGAATCAATGCTTTTCCTTTGTAAAAAGGTGGAGTATATGACTGCGCTTGCCAAATAAGATCAACAGCTGCTGGAGAAAGTGTGATTTTTTGTTGGGTAACATACCCGTTGCTTGCGAGGACGGAGACAGTAATAGCTTTTTGAGTGCCAATCGCCCCTGTTTTTGTGGTGAATGATTTAATGCCGGTACCTTTTGTAATCAATTTCCCATCAACAAACCATGAAATAACATTAGAATCGAGCTTGGTTGTGTAGCTGTCTATGTTGATTTGTACATCCTGATACGGTCCTGGGTATTCCGGTGTTGAATCAACGAGGATTACGATTTGATTAAGGCCATCGCCCGCCGTATCGAACTGAGGTTTATAGCTACTAAAATCGTCTGCGGTTGGTGGTATAAATTCAAATTGTGTTGCAGCAGGTTGCTGTGCGGCACTTTCAGTCGTGGGTGCAGTTGTTTGGGTCTGTGGTTGAGCGCTCGTTGGTGCGGCCGTCTGAGCCGCGCTGTTCTGGTTTTGAGTAATAGATGCAGGCTCAATAACCTGTGCTTTAAGGCTGTGTTGCGCAACGGAAAGACAGAAGCAGATAGAAAGCGTCACCAGTATAAAACGGCTTGTGTTTTCCTTATTAAGATGTCTCTTCAGAAAAAGTGCCATCCTACTAATTCTAGCACAGGCATGCTTGAGGGATGCGAGAGTTGGTGATAGTGCTACACACCAGGGAGTGGAGGTGGTGTTGATACACCCCCTGTTCCGCCAATTTTGCCGGATGTTGGAATTTTAATGCCAAGTTTGTCTTCGGCGGCAATGAGACCGATGATAACAGCAACGGAGGCAATAGTTTCTGGTACTACACTAAGTGCCGGTATTGCCGATACAAGTGTCCCAACAGCCCCGGAGGCAAAAACGCGTGGATTCTTCCACCCTACCCCTAATTTCCAAAACCAAAAACCAAACACAAGTACTTGTGTGAACGATGCAAGATAGTTAATAACTGGAATCCAGTTTACTAAATCAAAGATTGCTGCAACGGTAAGGAGGGCTGCTGCAGTTATGCCATTTATGCGCATAGTTGAGCCGGAGCTAGTCTTTTGATATGCCCCACTTTCGCCCTCCATAGAAGGGTCAAGCAATTCGTCGCCTTGTTCTGGGCTGCTAATGTAGTCGTTGTCCATGCCTATACTATACCGCAAAGTCAGACAAAAGTGCGCTCACTACTAAGCACTAGTTTGCGCCGCTTGCACCCAATTCCCCCTTTGCGCGCTTAATGGCAAGGATTTGTGATGGGTCGGAGGTAATAATTTGGTCCTCGGTGTACGAAGCAATAACTTTAATAGCAACGTGTTTAAGGCCAACAAAGAAGAGGCCTTCACCAACTTCAGATTCTAGGAGGAGGTATTTTTCCTCATCGGTAAGATTAAACGTTTGCTGGAGCTTATCCATCGATGTCGGTGACTGCTTGAGCAAAATTTGAATAGATGAGTTGGTCAAAATTGGCAAACCGTAGGGAGATTTAAGGAAGTCGTCCACGTCTTGGGTAATGGTTGCAAGACCAAGGTAGTATTTACGGCCACGTTTAGCCAAAGAAAGGAGGAATGAGGCAGTGTCTTCAGATTTCATCATCCACCACGCCTCGTCGATCACGAGCAAACGCTTCTGAACTCGCTTGCGAATGGCGTTCCAAATAAAGTGCATGACGATGTACATGGCGACGGGCTTGAGTTCGTCTTCCATGTCGCGCAATGAAAATACAATAAATTTATTATTGATATCAACGTTTGTTGGGCGATTCAAGAACCCTGCCCAGGTACCGCGTGTGTACTTGGTGAGGCGCTGTACAAGTGACTCTGTCCCCTTCATGCCGGCGAGCACCATTTCAAATTCAGACATAAGTGGTGGCTCGAGCTTTGAGAAGTCTGATTCTGGAGTAATGTCTTTAAGCGCGTATGTTTCGGTAATGGCGCGATCAATGAGTGCATCTTCTTCTGGGGTAAGACCACCGAGCATGATGCGGAAAATACCCACAAGGTTAATGATGTTTGAGCGGAGAACATCTGCTGAAGATTCGTCTTCGCGAGGGATTGGCAGGTCAAACGGGTTAATGTGGTGTGGCGAGTTAAGTGAGATATTGAAGTACTTCCCTCCCGTTGCTTGTGCCATGTATTCGTATTCGCGTTCTGGGTCGAGCACGATAACTTCTGTGTCGAACATGAGTGTACGCAAAATTTCGAGCTTGGTGGTGTATGACTTACCAGAACCAGACTTTGCGAATGTCACTGAGTTGTAGTTCTCGAGTGAGAAGCGATCAAAAAGCACCAAGCTTGAGTTGTGGCGATTAATACCGTACAAAATTCCCTTATCAGAAGTAAGGTCGAATGAAGTAAATGGAAAAATACTTGAAAGAGGCGATGAATTAAGTTTCGAGTTTACCTTGAGCTCGTCTGTAGCAATTGGCAGCATACTCTTAAAACCCTGCTCCTGCTGGAAGAGTGCTGGTCGCAAATAAATGAGCTTTGCTTCAAGGATAGACTTAATTTCTGACTCCATTTTGTCTAATTCCTGAGGATTGTCGCCATATAATGTGATGTAGAGGCCAACATCAAAAAGCTTTTCCTGTGCTTGCATAAGGTTGTCACGCAAACGTTCGAGGTCTTGGTAGGCGGTGTCGAGGAGTGGGTCGCGCACCAAACCTTTTGCTTCACGAGTGTGGATCTGGCTCTGCACCTCAGCAACTTTTTTCTGGAACTGGCGCAACACTTTTGCGGTTTCGATTGGGTGAATAGTGATAGAAATATCAAAAATCTTGTCGAGGTTAATGATTGGTGAAAACCAACTCTCGCTCAAGTAGCGTGGGTATTGAATCACAAAGAAGGTGCGGGCCATCTTTTCGCCCAATTGCATTTCGCGAGCTCCAAACTTGAGTGCGGACGGCGCGATAACGTCCTTGAGTTCAAGCGCAGCCGCCTCATAAATTTCCTGCGGCAAAATAGACGCCATGGTTGGCACGGTGTTCTTTGGTTCCTCGTTTTTACTGAAAAGTGAGCTTAAAAATCCCATGTTAGTTGTGTAATTGAATAGGCTTGTCGGTGTCGCCAGGATTGAAAATCTTGTAGAACAGCTCGGTAATTTCGTCTGTGCCAAGGCGGAATGAGCGCAACCCGCAGCGAGATAAACCGCCTTCTATGACCGACACGCGCTGCTCTAGTTGTGATTTATTTTCTTCGAAGTTTTCAATTTTGTCTTGAACTGACTGCTTTTGGCCGGCTGAAGTAAATGGGTTTGCAGGAAGAATACTCCCCTTCCCACCTTGCACCATGGCTGGGCTAAATGGCACCACAACAAAAAAGCTTTTTGTCATGATGTTGGTGTTCTCGGTAAATTTCTTGATGAACTCAATGTATTCGCGTGTCTGCAGCTTCAACAGGTCAATGGTTTGTTCTTTGTAGCGGTCTTCGAGGAGAGCGAGGTAAGGCTTAATATCGAGGCGGCGTGATTGAATATAAATTTGCACCGGAAAGTCGAGCGAATTTAGGAAGTTTTGGAATTGATAGATGATTGCTTGTTGAGCATCTTCTGATTTAAGGGCGAAGTTAATAGACGAAACAATGACCATGCCGCGCATCGTGCCGTCTTTGAGTATGGCAATACCGTCCCGAATCTCTTTGATCGGTACGAATTTTTGTGAAGCTGTTGCGCTAGAGGTTGCCATGTTATTTTTTATTCGTGTCGAGCGACCATGTCATGTCGCGTAGCTTACTATCACCGAGTTTTGGTACGTATAGGTTGCTCTCGTCCTCTGTCTGCTGTGCAGTTGGGGTCGGTTTACGCTCCTCTTTCTTCCAGAGGTAGAGTTTATCGCGGAAAAAGTAGCTAAAAGCGTTCTCTACTACTTCTATAAACGGCTTGTACTGGTCGTATTTATAGAAAGCGAGTGCAAGTGAGAAGAGTCCAACCGGTACACTGAGGATGACTGCAATAAACTTTGGAATAAAGCTCGTATTGAGCAGGATAATGATAAGCCCCGCTCCACCTGCCAAGTATACGAATTGGCGAATGGTCAGTGGGCCGAATATTTTATCTTCAACTCCAATAAATTGAGGAACTTGAAATCGCATAGCTCAATTATACACCAACCTCCCTACCCGAGCGCTCTATGGTTGAGGAGGCTCGCGATACGGGTCAACGGTGTAAGTACCCGTTGAACCTATTTTTATTTCAGGCTTTGTCCATTCAATAGTTTTTTTAGGTGCAGAAACTACATTCTGCAACTTTTGCTGCACAATCGTCATGTTCTTAATATCTTCTTTGAGGGTGTGAACTTGTGGGGTTGATGCGTTGAGCGTGTTTGGATTCAAAGGTGCCTGTGCAGCCGGCGCTGGTGCTGTAGATGGCACCGGCTTCATTTCGAACGGGTTTTGTTTGAGTGGTTGATACTGAACAAATTGGCTTTGCTGAGGGCTTTGTGGACGATTTATAGTATTTGAAGCTGCAGCTGGCTGCCTATTTTCGCCAATACCAGGCGGCGGCACGATAACAGGAATTCGTATTGGTTGAGCAGGTTGAGCTGGTGTTTGTGCTATAAAAGCAGGCGCCGCTGCAGGTTTTGGCGTAATTACAGGCGCTGCCGCGGCGACTGGAGCTGGCGCGGGAGTTTGTTGGGGTTTACCATTTTCGCCTAGACCAAACATTTTAAGAAGTGGAATGCGAACGGGGCGGAAAATTTGGGTATTAATGTCGTTTGCTACCGCTTGAGCAATAGCCGGTGATACCCCAAGTCTGCGTTGGAGAGTTGGAATAAAGTCGCTTGGATTGCGTAGACCAAGGAGTACATTGGCGACTTCTTCAGAAAGCTCGGCCGTTTTTGCGCTCGGAATATTATTTTTTGCTGCAATTTGAGTAACATTCTCCCCTGTTTCGTCAGAAAGTACCACCTCACGTAGTTCATCGTCAACTCGTGAAATAGCTGCTCGTCGCTGTGAAAGTGTAATGTCCATGGGTTCTTGGGCTTAGAAAGTTTTACCTGCAGGTGTAGTGAGCCAATCTTTAACTTTATCAATTGCACTACCTCCATTCGCGGTTCTATTAATCTGGTCGAAATAGGCACGAATTTGATCGCGTACTGATGCTGGGGTTTCCTCTTTAATCATTGCTGAAAGAACATCTTTATCAAAATTAAACATAACAAGAGGATTGGTTAAGATGTTTGCTGGCAATTTTACAATTTCGCTTGTCTTGAATCCCATAATTGCTTTGTTAACATTTATCTGATCGTTTGCCGCAATAGCTTCATTGAGTGGTTTGAGGCGAGCATCCTTAATCTTATCTCTAACTTCTTGAGAGAGTGTGTTTGACTTCATGAGTTCAAGGTACTGACCAGAGCCAAGTGCCGAGACAAAAGCATCCTTCTGTAGAATCTCAGTGTCGAGTTTTTCGATCTGCTTCTGGTTCATACGCTTGAGGAGTTCACTGATTTTTGTTTGGTCGCCGTCTGTAATTGCTTTGTTAAGAGACATAAAGCGCGCATTGTTAATCTCAATCTTCTCCTGCTCAGTGTACTTGTCACTCTTCTCAATTGCTTCGAAGTGTGAGTCGTTGAGTGCGGCAAGTACATGTGGAGCATTAATCTTCTTTGCGCCGAGGTCTACCACTTCTTTGACGCTCATTCCCTTTATTGCGGTAGCAACCTTAGTTGAGTCATCTGTTGCGGCAGCAACTGCAAACCGCTGTTTGAAGTCAATGCTGCGTGCCTTTTCCTTAATTTCTTTAGTTTCTCCCTCGTCTTCCTTCTCAAGTTCGCTAAAGTTTTTAGCGCCGTAATATTTAGATTTTGCAGCAAGGCCAGTGGTATATGAACGGAGGAGGCGACCTTCCTTACTGTTGCCCAACTCTGTGTTGCCGAGTGCACTGTCAGCCTTCTTTGCGAGGCGGCCAGCTGTTTGTGCACCTACCCACCCCATTTTTTTCTGGGCCCATTCAACTGCTGATTTGCCGTGTTCACCCATGCTTGCTGCGGTCGTGATGGCTTTTAGTAGGAAGTAGATAACCACGCCAAAATTAACGAGAATCATTACTGAGTCCCAGCTTGGGTTAGTTGCCGCTGTAAAGAATGAACCTGCACCGCTCGCACTATTGAATGATCTTGAGAAGCCAGGGTCTTGGATGATTTTAAAGGCAACCCACACAAGCATCATGAATACAGGTGCAACCATACAGTATTCAAAAAGCGTCTTCCACCACAGTTTTGAGTAATCTTCGAGCTCGGGCAATACCCAACCAGCGATCATCATTGGTGAAAAGATCATAAGCAAGATGATACCGATAAAGCGCTTTATGAAGATGGCTGATGCAGCGAGGAACATAAAAATGAGCACGATCATAACAATAATACCCATGAATGTGCCCGCGATAAATTTGATACTATCGTTTAGTGATAAAGCACTATAAACGGTGGTAACTTTAAGCGCCTGCATGATTGCCCCACTAAGTCCGGCATTCGGACCATTTGCGCCAAGTGCGAGTGAGTCGGATAGTTTTGTTGCTGGAAGTTGCTGGAAGAAACCAACAGCAGCGATGTTTGATACGTCGACGAACGCTTTGGTAATAAAGAGGCTAAAGTTCATCACGAGCGATGCGATAACCAAATGTATGAGCATCGTACGGATTTTTTTGGTGTCTGAGTATCCAATGATGAGTTTTATTGATTCATAGAGAAGGAAGAAAATAAAGAACATGTTCGCAAAATCGCGAATCGATTTGTGTACAATCGCAATGGTTGAAATTGAATCAATCGTTTTTTTCGAGTTAATAATCGTAAAATTGATGATGAGCTCAAACAAGAGGCCTGACATGGTTACAACAAGGTTCATTAACGAAAGACATATGGTGAGCAGTGCACGGATTGTGTCTTGAATTGGCTTCAAGATAAGTGACATGCCAATTGAAAGCGAACTGCCTAAGCGGTTGTTTGTTGTGTTTGTACTGTCTTGTGCTGCTTTGTCGGCTGTAGCTTTGTCGGCAGTTGATTGTTGATTGAGGGTTTTTGAATCTGCATTTGTTGGAGCGCTGAACTGCGGATTATCAGATGGTAAAGGTCCTGTCTCATTGAAGCCTTCGTTACTAAGAGCTTGCGCGTTTGCTACAGAGCCCATGCTTATGCAGAGCGTGAGGAGAATGAGAGTTGTAACAAAGAAACGCTTCATATTATTTACCCATAAACTGTTTAATACCAAGACTTGCAAGTGCAATCAAAATGTCATCAAATTCACGGCTCAAGTTAAGGTATGAAAGGTCATTTCCAGTTGCTTGACTCAAGCTGTCCTGAACAAGCGCACCAGGCGTACGGATTTTGCCATCCTTGGTAAGAGCTGAACGGAAACCACGACCCCAGTCCAAGCCAAGTTTTGCAGTATTCTGACGCGCAGAAATTCTGATTGTAAGATCGTCCTCTGCAGTAAGGAGTGAGCCGTACGGATTGTTCTCTGAAGCGGACATTTGTCTCCACCCTTCCCACCCACCCTGAAGGAAGTCACCACCAACAAAGCCTTTTACGTTTTTAACAATGCCGGTAATAGTACATTTTGATGGATTCTTGTAGCGTGCGCGCTGGTTTAGGAAGGCGAAACGAATTTGTAATTGAAAAGGATCACAGACGAAGCCGAGGGCTGAACCGTCAATAAAGCGGCCGATTTCTTCGTCTGCAATGTCTGCAAAAAATTGAGCAGGATCAGTTACAAAACTTGGACCACCTTCAAAGCCGTTATTGATCCAGTCGATGATTGAGCTTGTGACTGCATGCACAAGTGCCTTCATAACCATTTTAAAGAGACCGTCAGCTAAACATTCTTTAGAGTAGATAGAGCTTTGGTAGTATTCAATTTTAAGAGTTGATGTAAGTACCCCGGTGTCATTTACAGGAACTGCAATGGGATTGATGATGGGTGTTGGAGGAATTGTTGGGCAAACAATTGCCTTCGCAGGAGTTGGTGCAAGTAAAAGGGGCGATACTAAAGAAAGGAGTATGGTACAAATGAGAAAGTAAACTTTCTGTACGCGAAAGAGATCCATGCTATGTATTATAGCCTAGGGTGTGATGGTCGTGAAAGTAAAACCGGGGTCATTTCTGTTGAAAACAATTTTTGCACCACGGAATTGCTCTTTGTATTGTTTGAGGAGTTTGCCGAGTGTGTCGGTGTCTTGATTGTAGCGACCCAAACTGCCTGCTGTGAGTGCTGGATCAGTGCTAAACTTGGCCATTCCAAGGATATCTGAGCCAATACTGCTCAAAATGTTCATGTATTCAACATGTAACTCAACAAAACCAGCTGGAACTGTCATGGTGCTGTATGCTTTTGCAATATTTACGTATGCGTCACCGATAGAATTCAATTTTTTTGTCCATGCGCCTGTACTGTCCCCTTTTTGGATGATTTGCGAGAGTATTAAAAGCTCATTCTCGGTGCGTTTTGGTGATTTTTCACGGGCGATTTTGGTAAGTGTGTTGCCGTAGAGACGGCCAGCTTCAACAGAATCTTGTACAACGTTTAATTTTGCTGAAGTAAATGTGGCAAAAGGCAATGTGGCGTTCGCACTACTCAATACATCGCTAATAAGGCCCTGTTGTGCCTTTGGGTCAACATCTTTATTGCTCTGCTTGAGGTTTAGGTAATGAGCAAAAAGGTCTTTACTGATGGCTTCTGTAGCATTAAAAGCGGTTGCACTGACTTTTGTATCCGGAGTACTGACCTGGCCAGATTCTGAGCGGTCGTTAGGTCCTTTTTTAAGAGGGTCTCTGCCGTCTTTTACTTCTTGGCCGTCAGTAGTGCTGTCGCTGTCGGTGTCTTTGTTGAGTGGGTCGGTATTCCAGAGTGACTCTTCCCAGTCTTTGAGGCCGTCGCCGTCAGTATCTGCCTCGTCTTGTGCGCCGGAGAGTGAAATGTGGCTTTGTGCGCCGTTTTCGTCGCTTGAATTGTAGGTAAGGCGGCTATTTTGGTACAAATACCACGTAATTCCACCAACAAGCACAAGAGTTATGAAGATGAGACCAAATTTCTTGAGATTATTCATGTGTATAGTATAACCCATTTCTGCCCTACCCCCGCTTGGCTATTCCTCTGCGCTTAGTTCGTGCAAAAAATGAGCTAATTTGAGCCATTGTTCTGTAGTGAGCTCTTCTGCGCGTGCTTTTTCGTGAATACCTGCCGCTGTGCACACGTCTGGCTGAATCGCACGTGGAATTTCAAGGTTTTGTAAGAGTAACTTGCGCTTATGATGAAAGGCTTTTTTGAGTACATCGAAATATAAGCTCTCAGGGAGGCCATCAAAACGCTTTTTGGAAATATTTTTAATAAGGAGAATGGCTGAATCTACATTTGGCACAGGTTGAAACGAGCCGCGCGACACTGTCGCTACAAATTCTGGCTCACCATAGACCCACACACTGTTCGAGAGAATGCTCGGAACCTCGTCGTTCGCCACAATACGCTTCGCCACTTCTTTTTGTACCATAAGCACGGCGCGGCTTGGTTGAGAGGTGCCACTCAAAAACTTCTGAAGAATCATGCCGGTAATATAGTACGGAATATTCGCAACAAGCTTATAAGCGCCGGTTGTAAGAGATTTGAGTAGAGGTGATTCGAGAACATCGCCGTGAACAAGTACGAATTTCCCAGCTCTGATTTCGTTTTCAAACGTTACGCTCAAGATTGGAATAAGGCGATCGTCTTTCTCGATAGCGATTACTTTGCCAGCTTTGGCGAGTAAATGTTTAGTCAGTGCTCCCCGCCCCGGGCCAATTTCAAGTACGGTGTCGGTCGGTTGTAAATCTGCTGCGGTGCAAATTGCATCGAATGCCCAAGGTGCGTGAAGAAAATTTTGGCCGAGAGATTTTTTGGCAAACATTCGCATACGACAACTCTACCAGTTAATCGAAGAAAATAACACGTTCGCGTCGTGGCGCATTTGGTCGAGATTCGATAAGTTCAATCGAGCCGTCCGGAATGTCGGAAATAAATTCAGAAGGCATACCCATGCGACGCGTACCGAAAATCATACGATTGCCCGCGTAGGTGAGAAACACTTTTTTCTTGGCGCGCGTTAACGCTACATAAAAGAGACGGCGCTCTTCTTCTTCCTGCTCTTCGCTGATACGTTCTTCGTTTAATCGTTTGTGTGGGAAGAGCTCGTCTTCAAGTCCAGAAATAAATACTGCGTCAAATTCCAAACCCTTTGAGGCGTGCACTGTCATTAGTTTTACGCCCGGCTTCTTGTCGTCCATTTCATCCTGGTCTGAATGGAGTGCTGCGTCCTCGAGCATTTTTTCGATACCTTGTGTGCCTTCGAGGTAATCGTAACGAGTTGCGAGCGTTACCAATTCTTGCAAGTTTTCGAGTCGCTCTATGTCTTCTTCGTTGCCGTTTTTTAACTCTTGTTCTATGCCTGATGCTTTGAGTACGAATTTAATAAGTGTCGATGGTTTTTGTTGTTCGGCGGTTATTTTTATTGAGTCGAGCGCTTCACAAAAACGGTTGTAGGTATCGAGCGTTTTGCCGGCGAGGGTGTTTGCCTGACCACTCAAAATTTTGAGCAATGCGACTTTGCCAAGTCCACGCGCTGGCGAATTAATAACGCGCTTCAAATCTGAAATCGCGTCTCTGTTGAGGGCTACTTTAATATATGACAATACATCCTTCACTTCTTTGCGCTCGTAAAAACGTGTGCCGAGCAATTGGTATGGAACTGAGTGTGCGAGGAAAGCTTCTTCGAGTGCGCGCGACTGAAAGTTTGCGCGGAACAGCACAGCAATTTCCTCTGGAGACGTGCCAGCATCGAGCAGTACTTTTGCTTGTTCGGCAATAAAGTGTGCCTCTTCAGTTTCGTCGTACGCTTCAAACAAGCCAATCTTGTCCCCTACTGCATTGTTGGTGTAGAGATTTTTTTCGCGACGCTTTTTATTCTTCTTGATGATCTCATTTGCACTCGTCAAAATAGTTTGCGTTGAACGGTAATTTTGCTCGAGCAAAATAGTACGAGCATCTGGATAGTCCTTTTCAAAATCCAAAATATTTTTAATATCAGCACCGCGCCAACTGTAAATATTCTGGTCGATGTCACCCACCACGCATAAGTTGCGATCTTTTGCGGCGAGCATTTTGGTGATCATATACTGCACCTTGTTTGTGTCTTGGTACTCGTCGACGTGCACATACTTCCACTGGTTCTGATACTTCTCGAGAATGTCTTTGTGTTCAGAAAGGAGTGTTGCAGTTTTGAGGAGGAGGTCGTCAAAGTCGAGCGCTTGTTCTTTGAGGAGCGCTGCTTCGTATCGTTGCCATACGCGCGCCACTAAACCAGAAAAAAATTCACGCCCAATTACAGACTTGAAACGATCCAAAGAATTCATGTTGCCCTTCTCGCGAGAAATGGCGCGCATGATTTTTGCAGGGTCAAATTGCTTTGGGTCGAGCCCTTCTTCTTGCACGGCTTCTTTTACGATGCGGGTAGAGTCACTCTTATCGATAATTGAAAAGTTACGTGTCAGACCAAAGAGCCGAGCATTTTCTTTAATGATGTGCACGCCGAGTGCGTGGAAGGTGCTCACAAATGGCGAAGGTCCATTGCTCCGTGTTTCGTGCGAGAGTGGCAAATTGAGCCCTGCGTCTTTGGCAATGAGGGCATGAATTCGCTCGCGCATCTCTTTTGCCGCTTTGTTGGTAAAGGTAATAGCCAAAATACTGCTCGGGTCGGATCCTTGCTTAATAAGGTGCAAAATTCTGTGTGTAACGGTCTTCGTTTTACCCGCTCCGGCGCCCGCCAAAATTAAAAGAGGCCCGTTTGTGTGAGTAACGGCCTCTTTTTGTTCAAAGTTTAAGGTAGAAAGGTAATCCACACATGCACTATAACATATCCACATCCCCCCTTGGCGAGCATTGACTTTGCCTGACCATGGGGTAGACTGATTGGGCACAGCTTTTTTCGGTCCACAGGCACTCAGAAAAATGGCTCAATGAAGCCGTTTATACAGAAAATACCGTTTTATCACCTAAACGTAGGCTTATTTTCAAGACCCCCAAAAAATACCATATTTTGAGCCAATTTTTCGGTAGTCAGGGTTCAAAAACAGGTAACAATAGTCAGAAAAGTAACTTTTTAGGAGCTAAAAAGGTCATTATTGGCACCCTAATGCTTTTTAGCTATGGAATGACAGCAATTCCGCTTCAGGCTGGCTTTTTCGGTGTCTTTTCTGACCTTTTGGCTGCAGGGGACAAAACAGAGCGTCACGAAAATCAAAATGTGCAGTCCATGCCTCTTTTACGCTCTACGGGCGGCATGAGCACAAATTATGCACTGGCTGGGGATATCTCTATTGTTGGTGGCATGGCTGTTGAGGCTCAAAGTGGTCCTTTGGGAAGTATCAGCGATGTTCAGGATGAGCCAAGTTCTCATCGTGTAGCTATTTATACCGTTCGTAAGGGTGACACTATTGGTCAGGTGGCTAGAATGTACGATGTTTCAGTAAATACGATCTTGTGGGCAAACGACTTGAAGTCTAGTGTGCTTTCTGAAGGTCAGATCATTATTATCTTGCCAGTGAGTGGCGTAATGCACATTGTGAAGGAAAAAGACACACTCAAGAGCATTGCTAAAAAATACAAAGCAGATGTTGAGGATATTAAGCGTTTCAACGGTATCCTCACCGACAGTGAACTCGAAGTCGGCAGCGCTATTACTGTGCCAGACGGAGACATTTCTTCGCCAAAAACTGTCGGCAAGAGTACATCTTCTAAGGGTACTTCACGCCTTATCGCGGGTTTTGATGGTCCAGATCTTGGTCGCACATTCCTTAGACCTGTTGACGGTCTAAAAACACAAGGCCTTCACGGCTACAACGGTGTTGATCTTGGTGCTCCAATCGGCACTCCTGTTATTGCTGCAGCTGCAGGTAGAGTCGTTCTGGCTCGTTCGGGTGGCTATAATGCGGGCTACGGTAGTTACGTGGTTATTGAACATGATGGTGGTGTGCAGACACTTTACGCACACCTCTCAAAGGTTTCTGTTGAAACAGGCGACCTCGTGTATCGCAGCCAGAAAATTGGTAATGTGGGTTCTACAGGCCGTTCAACTGGCCCACACCTCCACTTCGAAGTTCGTGGTGCACGTAATCCATTCCAGTAAAAAAGAATCACCACGCATTGCTAATGTGCATCGAGAGCGCTTCACTAAGGTGCTCTTTTTGTATTTCGCTGCTAGTACCAAGCGCAGCAATGGTGGCGCAGAGGTGTTCGAGGGTTTTTCGGCCGCGTAGAGAAAGTGAACGTTCAGCACATGCCTTTGTGAACAGGATGAACGCTTCCCTGTTCCAGGTGTGTTTGCGGTTTGCCAGAATTGCCTGGGCCTCTTTAATCTGCTTGCGAATTTTGTGGTAGTTGATTATGGTGTGTTTTGTGTCGTCGGGTTTTTGTGGTGATGTACTAGAAAATGACTGTGTGGTGAGTTCTAAGCATGCAGTAAAACGCTCGAGCAATGGTCCTGAGATGCGGGCTTGATACGCTGTAACCATTTTGGCACTGCATGAGCATGCTCGTTGGGTAGATCTAAAATTACCACACGGACACAAGTTCATGGTTGCAGCGCATTGAAATTGCGGGTCGCGCAGGTACTCTCTATTTTCAAGCGGTTCTCGCAAAGACTCTAAAACGCGACGATTGAATTCTGGTAGTTCATCGAGCAGGAGTAGACCGTTTGATGCGAGAATGAGTTCCCCTAATGTGCCAGAATGCGTACTTCCAATAAGTACGGAGTATGATGATGTGTGATGAGGTTTACGTAGCGGGGCTTGCGAGGAGTAGTGTGTTTTGTCTGCGGCAGCGTAAATACTCGATGTGCTTAAGTATTGCTTGTCGGTTAGTGGCGGTAGTAGTTCGTGAATGGCGTGAGCGAGTAGCGTTTTGCCACTGCCAGGCGGGCCGTATAAGAGTACGTGAAAACCGCCTGCCGCGCACAGTTCCGCAAACCTAAGGATGTGCGCAGATTGTTCGATGTGTGCAAAGAATATTGGTTTAGCGGCGTTACTTTTGTTACTGCTTGGGGAGCGCGAAGTGCTGGTACCCGATGTTGCTGCAATAGCTCGATTGTTCCAGCGTGTGCTATCGACAATGCTTTCTACAACTGCCGCAAGGTGTGGCGCTTGCCAGATTGGAAGTGAAATTGGACTATGCTGCGGCACGTCCTGTTGGTTTGAGGTAAAAACTGCCCGAAACGAAGCAAATGGCTCAATACAGGGCGATGCTGCGCCGGGTTTCAGTGAACCATCAAGTGAAAGTTCGGCCATAAAAATAAAATGACTCGGATTAAATGAAACGGTCTTAGATGCGAGCAAATACCCAACAGCAATCGCTAGATCAAGATGTGTACCAGTCTTTTTAATACTCGATGGTGCAAGTGATACGGTGATCTTGTGGTTTTTTGTTTTAGGTGATGGAAAACCAGAGTTTTTAATTGCAGCGATGACCCTATCTCGTGCCTCCGCTATGGCTTTATCTGGTAGGCCAATGATGTTGAACTGGAAGAGTCCAATGGAAACATCAACCTCGACTTCTATAAGGTGCGGCTTTGGAAAGCTGGGCTGAACACTATAAACTTTTGCAAAACTCATGGATAGATTTTTGCATAGCGCATATGAAAAACCACATAAATAAGTATGTGGTTTTTCTCAAGAAAGATTAAATTTTGCGTTGGCTTCCTCTGTAAACTAGTCAAGCTTTTCGCTCATGTGTTCGATGCAGGTTCGGGCAGTTGGATTTGCTTCAAGTCGCTCGATTTCTATAGGCTTTTCTGAAATTTCACACATGCCATAGGTGCCGTTAGCAATTTTTGCGAGTGCACGCTTTACGTCGTTGAGGCGTGTCTCGAGTGTGTGCACTGCGCCGGTATTATTGTCGAGCGATTCAATAGAATCAGCAACTTCAGTTTCGTCTGCGCGGTCAACGTTAAGATCGTCAGATTTGGCTTCCCAGTCATTTTTATTTTCCGGGTTAACACGACCAACTGTGGCTAGTTCCGCGGTGAGCTGTTCTAATTCCGCATCCAATACTTTCTTGAAGTGGGTTGTGTCTAGTTTTTGCATGGCTTAATCATAGCAAAGGCATGCGGGTGTGTGAAGCGGGTCTCGGAGTGTGCATCAAGCGCGCTCGGTGTTGCTGTTATCGCTTGTATTTTGACTTTGTAATACGCGATACGATTTCCTTGAGGGCTGACTCTTTGTTTGCAAATACGAGGTAATCCTTGTCGAAGAAGAAATAGTAGAAGAGCGTGCCGCTACTCGTGCGAATAATGCGAATCGCTTGGTTTTGAATGTAGGCATCTTCAAATTGATAACGCTGTCCTGCGCGATTAGAAGAATAATATGGAGCAATGACAAAATTTTCTGGCTTAAGAAAAAGGTCCTGCGTATCCTTAATAAGTGTCTGTTCCCAGGTAAACATACCGGCGACAGCATCGCGATAGTCCTTAACTTTAAAAATAAACACAGGATACCCTTCTGGTACATTTACAGTGCCAAAAATAAATGTGTTCTCTAGGCTATTCATGAGCACATTCGGCGCGTTAAAGCCAATGTGGCGGAAAAAATCCTTCGTTTCAATCTCTGTAGCTTTCGTGTCTAAGCCTACCGTGTCAATAACAATTTTTTGCAAACCATTTTGAGGTCCTTCTTGGCCAAGTTGTGCTTTGAGTAACTGGAGCGTCGCTTCCCTGCTTGCGCCAATCTGAATGTGGGCTCGATTGTCTACGGCAATAAAATCGTACTGAGGAACCTGTTGAACAACGACCGTCGGTGCCTTTTTATACACAAGGAAATAGTAGAGAGATCCCCCGCCAAGAGTGAAGAGTAAAATTGAGAATACAATAAGGAGCGCTGTTTTGAGTCCTGTGTTCTCTGTTGGTTCGCCGATAAGACGACGACGCTTTTGTTCTTCTTGTGCAATATCAGCAACACTCGTTTTCTCTTTTTTGATAGATTCGGTGACGTCTGTAGTAAATGTGTGGATCGGCTTCATCGACGGAAATGCGCCATCTACCCCGCTGTTCTCAGGGTTGGTGTTTTGAGGCGCACTGTCCGCTTCAACAGATGCAACTGTTTTTTGCACTGGTCGCTGAACTCCCGGGAAAGGGTTGAATGGGTTACCTGCGGCTGTTTCTTGTGGTTTTTGGTCTGCAGGATTTTCTATGAATGGGTTGATGACGGTAAAGCTGATGTCTTTCCTTTCGAGTGCAGGAATGACCATTTCCGGATGCTCAGGAATGAGTGACTGCTTGTCTATTTGAGGTGTAATGATGCGCTCGGATTGAACTTCTGCGACTGGCTCAGCTGGTGCTGCTGTCTGGTTGAGGTTTGTTTGTGCAGGCGCAGCGACAGAAGGCACTACGATGCCCTGTTCCTTTTGGTATCGTGCGAGATCTGACTGAAGGGTGCGAACGAGCTTGTTTTTACCTTGGTTCGGGTCCACGTCTTCATTTTACACCAAGTATTGGCTTAGTGAGAATGTGGCTGTGGTCGTGGGCCTGCATGAGCGTCGCGGCTCACAAGGTCAGCAATCATTTTCTTGGCTTTTTCGGTATTCTCTTGTTTACCGGAAATAGAGACGATGCCGGAATCTTCTATAGAAATATGACAGCCAGATTTTTCGGTAATTTCTTTGATGGTTTTACCGCCGCCGCCAATTACGAGGCCGATTTGGTCCGGGCGAATCGTCATGGTTGCGATAATTGGTGCGTGAATTGAAAGTTTTGTTCGCGGAGCAGGAATTGTTTTGAGAATCGTCTGCAAAATGATCGTGCGCGGCGCATGTGATCGCTCAATTGCTTCTTTAAGAACTGTAAGCGGAATTCCTTCGACTTTTACATCGAGCTGGAGTGCGGTAATGCCCGCCTCAGTGCCAGCAACTTTAAAATCCATGTCACCGTAATGATCCTCTGGTCCTTGAATATCGGTAAGGAGGCAATAGCTGTCTGGTTGACCGCTCGTGTTCAGCATCATGACGCCAATGCCAACACCAACAACAGGTCGAGTAATCGGCACTCCCCCATCCATAAGCGCGAGCGATGATGCGCAAATTGATGCCATTGACGATGAACCGTTCGATGAAAACACCTCAGACACAAGGCGAATAGTGTATGGGAATGTTTCGCGAGGTGGCAATACGGCGCGCAGTGCTTTCTCTGCAAGTGTTCCGTGACCAATCATGCGGCGGTTCACGCTATTCGCGCGGCCGGTTTCGCCGGTAGAAAATGGTGGGAAATTATAGTGATGCATAAAACGCTTTTCACTTTCAAATGGAGATTCGATGGTTTGAGTGTCGCCTGGCCCACCAAGGGTCAATGCCGTAAAAATGTGAGTTTCGCCACGATAAAAAATACCTGAGCCGTGCAAGAGTGAAGAAATTCCACCAGCCTGCGTGTAAAGTGCTCTGAGTTGGTCTGTTTTACGTCCGTCTACGCGCTTCCCTTCTTTTACAGCGGCAAGGTGTACCGCATTTTCAATTGCGGTATCAAAAGCGCGAGCACTTGCAGTGTCGTCGCGATAGCTTGCTTGTTTGCAAGCGGCTCGCCAGTCAGCGCGCAATTTTTCAATCGCTGCATCACCCGCTTGATTGCTAAAGAGTTCTTTTGCAATACGTGGCGTAATATCACGCTCAAAGACAGTTTTCATTTCGGGTGTAAGTTCTGGCGCGGCAATACTTACTTTCGCCTTTCCTATTGCAGCAACAACACTCTTTTGGAATGCTTGAATTCGCTCAATTTCTTTCATTGCCTGAGCGATGAGTTCAATAACAGCATTGTCTTGTGCTTCACCTGCCTCACATTCGATCATGGTCACGAGAGAATCTTTGCCCGCTACCAAGAGCTGCGCATGAGCGTCTGTACTTTCGCGGAATGAGAAATCCGGATTGAGAATCACTTCGCCCTTTTTTGTTTTACCGATACGAACAGCGCTGATCGGTCCGTTCCACGGGATAGGTGCGAGCGAAAGGGCAATTGATGCTCCGATAATAGCAAGAAAATCAGATTCTTCTTGGCTCAACGAAAGTTCCGTGATCACTACTTGTACTTCGTTGCGCAAATAGTCTGGGAAAAGTGGTCGAATGCTACGGTCAACAACACGTCCTGCCAAAATCGCAGAATCCTGTGGGCGCCCCTCGCGACGAATAAAGCGTGAGCCGCGAATGGTACCGGTCGCATAAAACTTTTCATCATAATCAACGGTGAGTGGCATGAAATCTACTGGTTTAGATTCCTGCGCCATTACGGCAGTAACCAGTAGAACCGTTTCGCCATAGCGCATAATGACTGAGCTGTGCGCGCGACCTGCGAGATCATTAACTTCGGCGATGAGGGTTTTGTCACCAAGTGCGAGTGAGAACGTTCTATTTACCATGCATCTATTATAAGGCCAGTCACCCGGAACGCGCGTCATGTTATCACCAGAATTTCCGGGAAAATAAAAAACGAGCATAGTGCCCGTTTTTTACTGCTATAAACTGTGCGGAATCACCTTACTTTGTTTGAGGAGCATCGCCACTCGTTTGTGGGTTTGATGCTGCTGCTGGGGCGCTCTGCTCTGGTCTCTGGCTATTGTCCTGTCGCTTATTGCGAAGCTTTGCCAAAAACTGTATTGCTTCACTGCTCCCTTGGCCGCGGCTGCGGTGTCCTCGGCGACCATTGCCAGAGTGACCACCATTACTGTTGCCGTTGCCATTACCACCTCCCTGTCCGCCAAGCTGGCCACCAATGGTGTATTTCTTGGCGTTTTCGTCGAGGTCAAAGAATTCGTCGCAAGCTTCCTTGAGGCGTGCGGACGATGACTTACCGAATGAAACAACTTCAACTTGGCAACCTTCGTGCATTTGTAAGTATTCAACGAGCGGAACAAAGTCTCCGTCGCCTGAGGCGATAATTACGGTGTCGAGCTTTGGAGCCATGGTGATAGCATCTACTGCCAAACCGACATCCCAGTCTGCTTTTTTGTTGCCGCCGGCGAAAATCTGCAAGTCCTTTGTTTTAGCTTCAATGCCCATTTTGGTTAGAGCTTCGAAAAAGACCTTTTCATCGCCTGCTTCGGTGGTAATAACGTATGCAATAGCACGAATAAGAGCACGTCCACCGAGGGCGTCCTTTACGATTTGACCAAAGTTTGCACGCGCATGGTACAAGTTTTTAGCGCTGTGATAGAGGTTCTGCGTGTCGATAAAAATACCAACACGCTGCTCCTTATGTTTAATAACTGTCATATAGAAAATTAATAATTAATGTATATAAATAAATGAGCGGCCCAGGCTGTCTACTACAAGGGCGGGCTACACTACAATGCCAATAAAAGTATACCGCACAATCACTGGGAGTGATACATGGCGGGAAAAAACAAAATATGGCCTTAAAACAAAAAAAGCTTATTACAGCTTTTTTTGAAGAAACTATGCTGCCTTTTTCTTGAGATCCAACTTCTTCATGAGAGCGTTGAAACGTCGTGTTCCACTCTTCTGAAGATAATTCATGTGGCTCTGACGATCAGCAACCATCTGCAAAAGGCCGCGACGTGAGTGCTTGTCTTTTGGATGTTTCTTGAGGTGACCTGCCAATTCATCAATTCGCTTTGTAATAATTGCGATTTGAACTTCAGCAGAACCGGTGTCGGTGGTGTGCACCTGAACGGTTTTGATAACTTTGTCTTTTTTCGCTTTTGTAAGCATTGTGTCCAGAGAATAGCATAAAAGGTAAATATGTGCAAGCCCCGCTCTATGGGGCCACGCTCAAGGCTATTTTTAGGTTCCCTCACAGGGCACTTTTAGACATTTTCCCCATACTGCACGCCATACACGTTGTGATGTATACTTAAGTCATGTCGCACAATCTACGCTCATTAACCCGCCAATTTCTTGAATATATTGAGATCGAGCGCGGTCGTAGTATTAAAACCGTCATCAATTATGAGCGTTATTTGAACCGTTTTCTGGACTACAGCAAGAAAGAGGATCCTGCAGACATTACTGATGAGGTCATTCGCGAGTACCGACTCTGGTTGAATCGCCTCTCTGTGAAGCTTGCAAACGGTAAAACTGACACCCTTAAGCGCAAAACGCAAAATTACCACCTCATTGCTCTGCGCGCCTTCCTTAAATTCTTGGCTAAAAAAGGCATTGCAACCCTCGCGCCCGAACGAATTGAACTCGCAAAGGTCCCTGAACGCTCACTCGAACTTATTACTACAGAGGAATTAAACCGACTGATAAACGGTCCGTCTGGTTCAGATATCAAAAATCTTCGCGATAGAGCTATTTTGGAGATGCTTTTTTCTACTGGTTTGCGCGTTTCTGAGCTTTGTTCCCTTTCGCGCGACATTGACCTCCGTTCCGATGAGCTTTCGGTGCGTGGTAAGGGTGAAAAGGTGCGTGTCGTTTTCTTGTCCGACTCAGCAAAAGACGCGGTTAAGGCATATTTGGCAAAACGGGGCGACATGGACGAGGCACTTTTTGTGCAATTGCAGGGTCCAATCAAGAAAAATACCGCTAAAAACGATACGCTCCGCCTCACTTCCCGCTCAATGGAGCGCATCGTAAAGTATTACGCTATTAAGGCCGGCATTTCAAAAAAAGTGACACCGCACGTCATTCGCCACAGCTTTGCTACAGACTTACTTCATAATGGCGCCGACCTCCGTTCCGTGCAGGCCCTTCTTGGTCATGCAAATATTTCTACAACTCAGGTGTACACCCACGTAACTGACAAGCATTTGCGCGACATTCACAAGAAATTTCACGGAAAACAGCGGCCTTAGTGGTGCAACATATTCGCGCGATTTTGTGAATGAGTGCCAACTCGCGAGTTTCGAGCCGAATGATCGCTCGCATTTCATTTTTGGTGTATAGTTTTTTTATGAAATCTTCACTCTCGGTTATTTCGTGGAACGTAAACGGCATTCGCGCAAACTTTAAGAAAGGTGGCTGGGCATGGCTCATTGGCACAGGTGCAGACATTATTGCTGTTCAAGAAACCAAAGCTCATCCAGACCAATTGCCCGAAGAAGTACGCAACCCAAAGGGTTATTTCGCCTTTTTTGACCATTCAAAGGTAAAAAAGGGCTATAGCGGTGTTGCTTTTTTTACAAAACACAAGCCGGACGCTGTTGAGTATGGTGTTGGCGTCGAAGAGTTGGATCAAGAAGGACGTTTTTTGGCGCTTTTCTATGAGAAAGCCAAAATTGTATTTATAAACACATACTTCCCTAACGGCGGCGGTGGTCCTGAACGACTAGATTTCAAACTATGCTTTTACGATGCTTTTCTTGCATACTGTCTAAAACTTCGCAAAAAAGGATACGGTATTATTTTTATGGGTGACGTTAACACTGCCCACACAGAAATCGACCTTGCTCGTCCGAAAGACAATGCGGAACGCACCGGCTTTTTGCCAATCGAGCGTGCATGGATAGATCAGGTTATCGAAAAAAACTTTGTGGATATCTACCGACATCTTCATCCACAAGAAAAGGACAAATACACCTATTGGGACATGAAAACATTTGCGCGTGACCGCAATGTTGGCTGGAGAATTGATTACTTCTTCGTATCGGACAATTTAAAGGACAAAATAAAAATGGCTTTAATAAAGGACGAAATACTCGGTTCCGATCATTGTCCGATAGAAATTGTTGCAAACATTGAGTTATCCACAATATGACCTTTACATGTCCTTTAGTGTTGCTACAATAGTACCAGCCCAGTAGACGGTGGACACGGGACCAAGGCCCGCGGTCAGCAAGAAACTGGGACGTGCTCTTTACAACCAGTTTCGAGATCGCGAGATCTCTGTACGTGACTTTTAGAATAGTAGAAAGTCACTTGTTAGTAGTTAGTTTATTTTTTGACGGGCGTTAGTCTGTCAGTGTTAGTTTGTTAGTGTAGTTTTGTTCTTTCGGCGCAAGCCAAGCGAGAATGAGGTAAGAGTCTGTCTGGATGGCAGATAGTAGTAGAGAGTTGATGAATTTCGTCCCAACCTCTTGTTGTAACTTCAACGAAACTTAGAAACTCTGCGGTAAAGTCCACTCTGGACTCAACTTGCCCCTCGTCTCCGAATAACCACCCCTGGCTCTCCGGCCACTAGGGTGGTTTTTTATTTCTTTTTTCTATTTTATGCACTAAAAAAGAGCCCTATTGGGCCCTTTTCCGAATCCTGTGCTAGGCGACGTGGTGCTTTTTGCGGATTTCTTCGACGAGTTCTGCATCAGCTTCAGCCTTTTTCTCCTTCCCTGCCTCGCCAAGTGCTTTGAGTTCGTTTTCTGGTAGCTGTACGAGCTCAATTGAGCGCTTCTTTAGATATTCTTCGGTATTTTTTGATGGGTCCTCCAACACTTCTTCAAGGAGCGCATGTAATGTTAGGCCAATTTTAGGACCAGGAGTAATAGCGCATGCATCCATAATGCCCTTCCCGTCAATCTTGAGCATTCCTACAGAAATTGGGTCACGCAAAGCCTCTTCGATCATTGAATGGTACTTGCGGAGGCGGTACGGGCTCTCTTTTGGGCGTCCGGTGCCTATTCGATCACAGATTCGAACATTCATGAGTGACCAAATGTGCTCTTTGCCTACGTTTGCAACCATGCGGCGTACTGCAGATAGGGTAATTTGCTCAGTATCTGAGAAAAACATGTGCCAACGCACGTAACGGGTAACTGTTTGAACGACTGCCGTTGGATATTTGAGGCGCGTAAGGATTTTTTCAGTAACGCGAGCACCAATTACTTCGTGACCGTAGAAGGTCCACTGGTTTGATTCTTTACTAAAACGACGGCTCTCCGGCTTAGAAATATCATGAAATAGAGCCGCCAAACGCGTTTCTAAAGGGAAGTTTTTGTCTGCAGAATGTTGCACGGTACGCAATAAGTGCTCCCACACATCGTACGAATGGGCCTGGTTCTGTTCCACACCGACCGTAGCTTCGAGTTCTGGCAGGATCACTTTCAAAATACCAAGGTCATGAGCCAATTTGAGACCGTGCATTGGTGAAGGTGACATAAGGATTCGTGAAAATTCGTCTCGAATGCGCTCCTGTGAAATGTTTGCAAGGAGGTGAGAATCGCTCTGTACGGCCTTTTTGGTGTCACTATCGAGATCGAATTGTAGTTCGCATGCAATACGAATAGCTCGCATGGTACGCAATGCATCTTCTTTGAAGCGTTCATCCGCGTTTCCTACGGCCTTAATGAGGCCCTTTTTAAGGTCTTCCCTACCTCCGAATTCGTCGTACACCTCGCCCACTGCCCCACCCTGCCCTATTTCTAGGCCGATTGCATTAATAGTGAAGTCGCGTCGCTTTACGTCGTCAGAAATGTTTTTGCTAAAGGTGACGGCATCTGGACGACGATTGTCGCTGTACTTGGCCTCCATTCTAAAAGGTGTGACTTCGATTACGGCCTGATTTTGTGTCGCACTTCCCTGCTCTGGGCGGTATTCAGTAGGAAATTCCTCAGTAACAACGCCAACAGTGCCATACACATTCTCATAAAAGGTTTTTGGGTAAAGAGCGATGATCTGTTCAGGAGTTGCGTCGGTGGCAATGTCCCAATCTTTTGGTGTGCGATTAATTAAGATGTCTCGAACACAGCCGCCTATAAGGTAAGCCTTAAAACCAGCTTTTACGAGTTGGTCAGCGCAATAGAGTACCGGTTTTGGAATGGTAAAATTTGGCTTCATTTCAGGCTTTTTTAAAGAGTCTGCCATAGGGCCATTTTAATACACCTTTTGTGTTTTGGCCATTTTCCAGTATGATACGGGTGCGCTCTCGTGGTGAAATGGATATCACAACGGTCTTCGGAACCGTTGTTGTGGGTTCGAATCCTGCCGAGAGCACCGTATTAACACAGTTGATACACAGCGAGCCATTGATTTGCTTATTTACAGAAATAGGCAGAGTTGCTACAATGGCTCCAACGCGGGTATGGTTTAATGGTAGAACACGTCCTTGCCAAGGACGGGGCGAGAGTTCGATTCTCTCTACTCGCACATATAGTAAGAGCGCGGTTTTCAGAAAGATAGATCGAAACAAAAAGGACAGGAAACTGTCTTTTTTGTTTGCGTGCTGCAGTAAAATAGAATAGCAAGCACTGGAGCCATATCCACAGATTTCCACTAATGTTTCCCCTACTGTCCGCAAGATAAGCATGCATTGTACGAATAAGACATATGTGGCTATAAATATGGATAAAAGGACATTCTTGTTGGCCTTGAGCACAGGGCTTTACACAGGCTTAATATTCAAAACTGTGGATAACTATGTGTATTGTGGGTATAAAGGACAATGGCCAGAAAAGTCATTTGTCCATTAAAAAGTACCTAAATGGCCTTAATAAGCCGTTTCCCAGTAAAGCTGTTTCATGATTAACGCTATAAAACGTTTCACGTGTAACTATATATACGTTAATCATGAAACAAAAGCGCGTTTTACGGCTACATATCGAATAAAAAATGAATAGTAAGCAGATTATTGGGAAAATGGGGGAAAACATTGTACACAGACATCTGACAAACGCCGGTTACAGGATATTGGGAAGAAACATCAGACTGGGAAAGCTTGAACTGGATATATTGTATCTCGACGAGGAAATAGTTGTTATCTGTGAAGTAAGAACTGTTTCACGACTAACATTTGATCAAAGGAACAGGGTAATGCCGAAAAACGTTAATCATGAAACAAACTCGATTAGTGCATTTATCACGCCGCGTGGATTCAGGGACTCAGCCGACTTTATAAGTAAAAAGAAAAGATTGAACTTGTTGCGAGCTGCAAGCGTGCAACGTTTCATGATTAACAATTTAAATGCCGCTGTAGGACGCGGTAGTGACCATAGACAAAGGGTAGATCTATTTTGTGTTGAAGTACTCGCGGATTACACAAGATGTTCTATAAGACATTTTAAGGGCATATAAGTGAAATGTCCTTTATGTCCTATAGAATTTTCTACACAACAAAACCCCATAAAGGGGCTTTGTTGTAATGCTGACATTAATGTCGGAGTGCAGGGATTCGAACCCTGAGTCGCCTGTTCCCAAAACAGGAATGTTAGCCGTTACACCACACTCCGAATATTCATTTGTCTTCGAATCTTAGCATGAATGTTTTGATTTTGCTATATTTGCTATGTTTCATGAATAACCTAAGCTCAAAAAGCGCCGCAATTAAGAAGTTTCAGAAGGAAGTCTGGGATTATTACGCACAGAATCGGCGCTCATTCCCGTGGCGTGAAGAAATTTCTATATATCGCGTAGTTGTGTCGGAAATCATGCTGCAGCAAACCCAGGCGGGAAGGGTGGTGGATAAGTTTAATGCTTTTGTTGAGCATTTTCCAAGTTTTGCGGCTCTACATAAGGCGCCCGTTAATGATGTGTTGGGAATGTGGAAGGGTTTGGGGTATAACAGGCGCGCTTTGGCCTTGAAAAAGATTGCTGCGCAATTTGCAGGCGAACACGTAGTGTTTCCTGAGAATCCGGCCGAAATTGATCTTTTGCCAAGCATTGGTGCTGCGACTGCCGCTTCAATTGCTGTTTTTGCGTTTAATAAGCCGCATGTGTTTATTGAAACGAATATTCGCCGAGTGTTTATCCATTTTTTCTTTAAGGGCGCGAGTCGGCAAATTCACGACAAAGAACTTCTGCCTCTCATTGAGGCTGCGCTTGATACGAAGCGGCCTCGCGATTGGTACTATGCGCTTATGGATTACGGTGCAATGTTGGTTAAAGTGGTGCCGAATCCTAACAGGAAGAGCACGCACTATGTTCGGCAGGCGCCATTTGCAGGATCAAATAGGCAAATGCGCGGAATGGTGCTGGAAGTATTGTTGAAAAGTAAGGCAAAAAAGGTTTCGCAAGCTGCACTGGCCAAAAAGTTGGCCAATTTTCCAGATTACGAAAAGAGGGTAGGGGCATTGCTCGAAGCACTGCAAAAAGAGGGATTCCTTGTGTTAAAGGGCAAAATGGTGCACATTAAGGACTAATGACAAGCAAATTTATTAAACGAGTGGAAAACTTTACCTGTGCAAAGTGTGGCGTGCAGGTTATTGGTGATGGGTATACGAATCATTGCCCGGTATGTTTGTGGAGTAAACATGTAGATGTACACCCTGGCGACCGTGCGGCCAACTGCGGCGGCTTAATGAAGCCAATTCAGGCTATGCAGGAAAAGAATGAGTACCGCGTATTGCACCGCTGCACTGTTTGTGGTCACGAAAAGTGGAATACGCTCGTTTCGGCTGACTCAATGGATGCTTTTATCGCTATTGTTGCTGATAGAGCCCGTAAAACAAAGATTTTCTAACGGGGAAGAGTACTTGAAGCATTTTTGGTGTTGAGAATATCTGTGATTTTTGCTGAGAATTCGTTAAATTTTGCAGCACGGCGTGAAAGGGTCTCGTAATCGCCACTCGTATACTCATCAAAGGTAAAGCCGGTCTCTTCAAAAAAGCTTTGTGTAATGTGAGATAGGGAAATAGCCCCAAGCAGACGCTCGTTCGTTGTTTTGCCCTTGGTGACAATTGAAACAATACCAATGAGTTTACCCTTATTGTTAACTACAGCACCGCCAGAGGTGCCTTTTTGAGCGGAAATACTACCTTTAAGCATGAGGAGGTCGATTGGGCGTTTTGTTTCTTCAAAAGTGTAGATATCTTCAATTTTGGTGATACTCGAACTCGTATAGAGATTACGCTCGATTTCGGATGCGCCTAGAAAGCCAGCAGAATACCCCGCAACCAGCACAGAGTCTTGGTGTGCGGGAGTTGAGGAGTTGTCATAGGTCAGTGCTGGTGGAAATGATTGTAGGGGTGTCGGTTTAGTAGTCGTCTCGCCACTCAAATTCACACTTTTAGTTGATGTTGCAATGAGTAGAAGGGCAAAATCACGCTCTCCTGTGCCTGACGGTTCCTCGACTTGTTGATTTCCGGCATTTTGCCCAACCCATTTTGTAGAAATATAGAGCAATGAGGCCTTATATGCTTCGCGAGCAGGGCTGCCTGTTCGCAACCAACAGATAATTTGTTGTGGATTCGTGTGTTCGAAGGCAAAAAACTGGCCCAGGTGCGCATTTGTCAAAACTACACCCTGGGGAGCAATGATAGTTCCGGTTCCTGTCATGATTAAACCCTCTGTACTGCGACAAAATATATTAACGAGTGACGAACGTACGCTCTGATTGATGGGCTCAAATGATGGTTCGGGCACTGGGTTTGCGGGTAGAGTGGGGGATTGTTTTATGATTGGGGCTGGAATAGGGGTTGCTACTACGCGTGACTTTTTTACTGGTTTTGGAGCATTTTTCGGCTTCGGTGCGATTTTTGTTTGCGCTGTGGTGGTTGAAACCTTGATATTTTTTTGCGGGGTAGTAGTTGAAATATTGCTATGTTGGGCGGTCGTGGTTGTGGTCGCTGGCAGGATGGCCGGTGTGGTTGCCGGAACACGCGTTACAAGCCCCAAACTAAGCGCCAGTGAGGTAATTGCACCAACAAGCCCGTGTAGAGTCTGGGAAAACATAGTATTAGTATACGCCGCCGCGTCGCAATTGCTATATATTGGTTGCAGCGCAAATATTTGCTATAGTGCATAGCACTGCGGGATTAGTTAAATGGTATAACAACAGTTTTCCAAACTGTGGTCAGGAGTTCGATTCTCCTATCCCGCACAATTTATGACTGTTAGTGTTACATCTGAATTGGTCGAGATAGCAAAGGCGATCATTGCTGAGAACAAGACGCTAGAACAATGGAAGGAAGCTGAATCTAGTGATATGTTTCAAAACGGTAATTACTCGGGCGGCTTTGATGCAACGGAGATGCAGTTTACCTTCAGTGTCTACCAAGACAATCGCGAATTCTGGTTCCAATTGTCTTTAGGTGACGTGCATGATTTGGCTGAGGGGTTACTAACTACTGTAGATGTTAGGTCTGCTGAATGATAATCTTGTATCTCAACAAACAAAAAACCACCCCCGTGGGTGGTTTTTTGCAGACGATCGTCTAAGAGGTCTACTTAACTGCGTCTTTCAAAGCCTTCGCTGCGCGGAACTTTGGAACCTTCATTGAAGGAACCTTGATAGTTTCGCCTGTGCGAGGGTTGCGAGCTTCACGTGCTGCGCGAGTCTTCACTGAGAAGATACCGAGGCCAGCAATTGAAACTTCTTCACCCTTCTTAAGAGTGCTAACAATAGATTCGATAACTGAGTCTACTGCCTGTTCTGCCTGAACCTTAGTGCTACCAAGTACTGCGTGTACTGCTTCTACGAGTGCTACCTTATTCATTGTTTATAATTGTTACCAACTAATAACGGACTGCAAACTGACCTCTTGAGCCTTTCGGCCTTAACTTCGGTACTATTATATAAAAGGGCTCTAATTCGTGCAATGCCCAAACTTTTACGTAATGTTAATAAGTAGATGTCAATTTTGCTGTACACAGCTCTTAACGAGCATATTCAATTACGCGAGTTTCGCGAATAATAGTGATTTTAATTTCGCCAGGATACTTTAATTCTTTTTCGATTCTGAGGGCTATGTCACGTGCCATCTGTTTTGCTTTGAGGTCATCAATTTCGCCCGGGGTAACAAAGATGCGAATTTCGCGACCTGCTTGCAAGGCGTACGCCTTTTCTACACCCTTAAATGAGTTTGCGATTGCTTCCAGGTCACCAAGGCGCTTGAGGTAGTTTTCAATGCTGTCACTGCGTGCACCAGGACGGCTACCAGAAATTGCATCGGCAACCTGCACGATAACAGACTCTGTAGTTTCGTATGGATACTCTTCGTGGTGAGCTTGCATCGCCTTGATAATGTCTTCAGAAGCGCCAAACTTTTGCAAAATGCGACGGCCGATTTCAACGTGCGTGCCTTGTACTTCGTGGTCGACAGCCTTACCAATATCGTGCAAAAGAGCGCCAGCCTTAGCCACATAAACGTTTGCACCTAATTCTTCAGCAATCATGCCAGCAACGTGTGCCATTTCGACTGAGTGATGCAAAACGTTTTGACCATAGCTTGTGCGGAAATGAAGGCGACCCAAAATTTGCAAGATGCGTGGGTCCAAATTCATCACACCACATTCGAATGCAGCCTGCTGACCCTTTTCTTTGATGATACGGTTAATATCCTGCTCAGCCTTTTCAAAAAGCTTTTCGATTTTCGCTGGCTGGATGCGGCCGTCAGCAATGAGACCTTCAAGAGTGACTCGGGCAATAGCGCGGCGGACAGGGTCGAATGACGAAATGAGGATAGTGCCTGGTGTATCGTCGACAATGAGCTCAACGCCAGTAACGCGCTCGAATGTCTTAATGTTGCGACCTTCCTTACCAATGATTTTTCCTTTAATTTCGTCTGAAGGGATGGTAACAGAAGTAGACATAACATCTGCAGAGACGGCATTGCCAAGTCGGTGAATTGATGTGGTGATAATTTCGCGTGCCTTTGCTTCGAGTTTTTCCTCACCAAAATTTTCCAACTTTGCCATGCGCACGAGCAGGTCTTCGCTGTACTGTTTTTCGATGGTGTCGAACAATTCCTTCTTTGCTTCTTCGGTAGAGAGCTTTGCGAGACGTTCGATTTCGCTGCGCTTCTGCACTTCTTGTGCATCTACGCGCTCCTTAATTTTTTTGATTTCAACAATGCGTTCCTTAATAGCTTCAACTTCTTTGTCGAGATCGGTTTGGCGCTTGTCGAGCATGTCTTCCTTGCGAATAAGGCGTTCTTCGGTTTGTTTAAGCTTGTCTTCTTTCTCTTTGGTTGTCTGGCGAACGTCCTGCATCGTCTCGATAGCCTTTGTTTCGGCTTCAGAGATGATGTTTTTTGATCGTTCTTCAGCGTTTGCGAGCAATTGCTTGATTTCTAGCTCAACAGAGCCCTTTTTGCCAAGGGAAATCAAAACGCGTAGGTAGTATCCAAGCGCAATACCAATCGCCCCAGCTGCGCTGAGCAGCAAGGCTACAATTTTTAATGACATATATAATAAAAAGCTTGTCTCTAATTCGAAAAAATCAATTGAATGGGGTGGCGGCAGGGCAGAATCTGAGGGGAAAGCGGTGAGTCAGGGGGAAATTCAGAAGTAAAGCGGAAGCGTTAATGGCTAACAGGCACAGTTTACAATATATTATTTAATTAGTCAAAAATGCCGTATAGACAATAACAAAAAACCGCCATAATTGGCAGTTTTTCGATTCGGCACGTATTTTGGGCTGAAATTCGCCGAAATTTTCCTTGTCTGGATCTTACTGAACCTTTGGATTATAGACTTTGTCCACAATGCCGTACTTTTTAGCCTCGTCTGAGGTCATAAAGAAGTCACGATCAACATCCTTTTCAATCTGAGCGAGTGTTTTACCAGTGTTCTTAGCGAGCATTTTGTTGAGCGTTTCGCGCATACGAAGGATTTGGCGAGCGCTAATCTCAATATCTGAAGCGCGGCCTTCTGCACCACCCCATGGCTGGTGAATCATTACTTCGGCATTTGGAAGGGCAAAACGCTTACCTTTCTTGCCGGCAGAGAGGATAACAGCGCCCATTGAAGCCGCCATACCGATAACAACGGTATTTACATCCGGCTTAATGTGATTCATGGTGTCTACAATGGCCAAACCTGCGGTAACAGAGCCACCTGGAGAGTTAATATAGAGAGAAATATCCTTTTTAGGATCCTCAGATTCCAAAAAGAGGAGTTGGGCAATGACAATATTGGCAATATGATCGTCAATTGGTCCACCCAAGAAAATAATACGCTCCTTAAGAAGACGTGAGTAAATATCGTACGCTCGCTCGCCGAAATTGGTCTTTTCAATAACTGTTGGAATAAGCATGGGTGAAGTATAGCTAAATTTGCCAAAAGTGCAACTTTGTGTCGTGGCATGGTTAGATGCCGGGTCGTCTCAAAAGTGCCTTATAATGACGCTATCGTTAATAATATATATGCGTTTACACCGTTTTTACGTCGACAAGCAAGTTCCAAACGAAGGTCTTTTTGTGATTGAAAATGAGGATTTGGTATACCAGTGGCAAAAAGTCTTGCGTTATAGCGCGGGGGATGAGCTTGTGTTGTTTTCTGGGGATGGTCGTGATGTGCGCTGCATTATACGCACCCTCTCATCTGATGTAACTCGCCTCGAGGTACTTTCGGTTACATCTGCAAGTGCAGAAGTTTCGTGGGAAGTCGCTCTCCTCGCGGCTGTCATCAAAAAAGATCTCTTTGAGTGGGTGCTCGAGAAGGGGACAGAGGTAGGTGTTTCTCATTTTGTTCCAGTGCAGGCGGTTCGCAGTGCTGACCGTGGCGCCTTTGATAGTGCAAATACGCAAACACGTTTCAAGAAGATTATTCAAGAAGCTACTGAGCAGTCTGGTCGTAGTGCGTTGCCAAGTTTGCATGCGACAACTGACATTAAGGCTGCGGTTGGCGAATGGCGAGCAAAAGGTTTTACTGTCATCGCACTCGCTTTGAATGACACCTCTATTGTTGCACACCTTAATGCCGAAGCTCGTGGCGCGTCGGACTTTGAGGGTAAACTCGAGACGCTCAAGTTTGCATTACTTGTTGGACCAGAAGGTGGATGGTCGCCCGAAGAAGAAGCGTATTTTGCTGAAGCGCAAATCCCAACTCGCTCAGTTGGCCCGACGGTGCTACGTGCAGAAACAGCAGCCGTGGTGGCTGCTGCTCTGGTCGCTGGCTATTTGTGGAATTCGAAGGAGAATTAACCCTTTGATGCTTCACTCTCGAGAAGCTCGTATACTTTGCCGTTCGTGAGGACAGTTTCTACGTAATTGCGAACAGAGAAGCGATCTGCACCTGCGTGTTCGTTCATAATATGGTCGACTTCTTTTTTAACTGTTTCTTCGTCAGCTTTGATTTCTTCGGTTTGTGAGATTTTGTTCAAAATAATCTGGAGCTTTACGCGCTTGATAGCATCTTCACGCCATTCGGTGCGGAGATCTGCTTCAGTCTTTTTAATGTGGCGGAGGTAGTCTTCCGGCTTAATACCCATGCGAGAAATATCATCAAAAAATTGACCACGCATTTTGTTGAGTTCTGAGTCGATGAAAATTTCTGGGATTTCCATTTTCGCTTCGCCAATGAGAGCCTCGCTAAGAGCAATGCGATACTTTTCTGATTCTTTGCGCTGCTTGTCTTCCTCGAGGCTCTTGGTGAGCGTTTCTTTAAACTCAGCTACAGTCTTGAAGTTTCCGAGCTCGCTTGCAACCTCGTCGTTGAGGGTAACTTCTTCAGTAATTTTTGCGTGCTGCTTATATTGCTCGAGAATTGTTTTAATGCTTGTTTCGATATCCTTTTCGGTGATGG
>JACCDK011183738.1_pt1 | contig 64844 bp, 60 predicted proteins | sample 7445871 | NCBI WGS metagenome assembly JACCDK01 (sample SAMN15323436, study PRJNA562643) | freshwater metagenome | isolation source: river surface water | place: USA:Blue River Watershed | collected 2017-08-15 | reverse complement strand
CAGCACCACGCTTAGTGCGACTTACACGAATGCCATATCTTATACATGGTACAAAGACAATGTGGTAATAGCGGGTCAGACAGGTCCCACACTTAGCAATGTTACACAAGCGGGTAATTATAGTGTGACATGTACCCTAAACGATTGCAATCAAATTGCACAAGAATTTTCAGTTACTGTTAAACAAAATCCAAGCTTTACAGTAAAAGATGGAGCTGTTTGTTTGAATGGAACGCTTACTTTATCTGATTTAGTAACCTCAGGTTCTACTTCAGGAGAATGGGCTATAACTTCTGGAACCGCCGGTTTAGCTAATGGCATATTAACAGCCACTAATCTAAATGAGATCACCTTATCATACACAGTAAATGACAATTCAAACGGTGTAACGTGTTCGACTACAAAAAGCGTGAAGGTTACAGTAAATGCGAAGCCAACGGTGACAGCAAGTGCTAGTTCAACAGAGGTATGCGAAGGCACACAAGTTACTTTAACAGGAGGAGGAGCAAGCAGCTACAGCTGGGATAATGGAGTAACGAATGGAGTAGCCTTTACGCCATCAGTAGGTCAGGTAACCTATACAGTAACTGGTACAGATGGCAACAATTGTACGAATACTGCAACGGTAACAGTGAAGGTAAATGCATTACCAACAGTTTCCATCTCAGGCTCTCAAACGATTTGTGCTGGAGAGAGTACAACTTTAACAGCATCAGGTGCAACAACCTATGTATGGTCTCCTGGTGGACAAACAAGTGCGGCGATTACCGTGAGTCCGACTGTTAACACGACTTATTCGGTTATTGGAACTACCAACGGTTGTATAGGTTCTAATTCAATATTAGTTACTGTAAAAGCAAAACCAAGTGTTTCGGTATCGGCTGACAAAGTTTCAGTTTGCGCTGGCAGTAAGGTAGTATTAACAGCAGTTGGCACAGCAGGTTCTACTTATAATTGGGGAACAGCATCTTCTGCTACTTCCTCTAGTATCGAGGTATTCCCTACAACTACTATAACTTATTCAGTAACTGCTAGCTTAAATGGTTGTACCTCGGAGTCGGCAAGCGTATCTGTAACTGTTACAGAATGTACACCTTTGGCGACCTATACTCAAGGATTCTACGGAAATAGTAACGGTAAGGCATGCGATGGTATGACAGCTGCAGGCAAAATTTTATCTGCTTTTACCGGTATCACCAACCAAGAGTTTGGAATTTCAGCTAATAACAAGGTATTTACCTTACGATCAGTTGATATTACTTCAAATATTTTCAAAATGTTACCTGGTGGAGGAACGGCCTCTGCGTTGAGTGGTTCAACTAATTTTGATACCAAAGGAGCCCCAATTGATTCCAAAGGAAAAATCAATAATGTGTTGCTTTCTCAAACGATTGCCTTATGGTTCAATTTAAAAACATCAGGCGAACTTGGAAAATTTGTCATGAGTAGTTCATTTGTAACAGCTAAAACAAATTGTACAAACAATACGATTAATTTTAGTGATCAGAAAACCTTCAATGTAACAAGCAAACTTGTTGGCAAGTCCGTTAATCAATTATTAGAATTAGCGAATAAGGCCTTGGGTGGAGCTTTAAGCAAGACAAATGATCCAAGTTTAAGTGAAATTTATACAACGGTTGATTTAATTAATAATGCTTTTGATAATGGTAGATACCTAATCGGATCTATGAATATCGTGCCGACTACAATTGTTACCAAACCAAACGATGTAACAGTTATGTCCAAAGCAGTGGCTACTCAACCAATTGTGTTAGAAGCAATCACCGCGTATCCAAATCCATTCCATGGCACCATTACCTTGGCGATTTCACCGAAATCAAACGGAAAGGCTACTTTAGATATTTATGATATGTCGGGAGTAAAAGTGGCTAATTTGTTCAATGGAGAATTAAGTGTTGGAGATGATAAAAAATTCGAATTTACAGCTCCAACTGGAAGAGGCGTTCAAACCTATATATATTATTTTGTTCAAGGTGATCAAATCATCCAAGGCAAATTGATTGGTTTGTAAGCAATCCCCCTTAAGCATTACAAATACTAAAATTCATCCGCGAAAGCGGATGAATTTTTTTTAGCTTTGTATATGAAAATTAAAAAATTAATCAAAAAAACAGAGCAGCCAGCTCTTAACGCAACATTGCGGGTTTATCTTGGTGAACATAAATTTTTCGGGCCAGGTAAATATGAATTATTGAAACATATTCATACCCTAGGATCCATCAGTCAAGCAGCGAAGGCCATGAACATGTCTTACAAAAAGGCGTGGGACATGGTAAATGATTTGAATGAAAATTGTAATAAGCCAATTGTGATGGCCCAAACAGGCGGAATAAAAGGAGGGAAATCACAATTGTCTGCAGAGGGACTAGAACTCATGAAGGCGTTTGAAAAAATTCAACATAAATTCAATCAATTCCTAGAAAAACACATTGATTCTTTTTTAAATCATAAATAATTCGTTATGTATTAAACAATATAACGATAGTTAATCAAATCTTTTTATAGAATTTTTGACTTATTCCATTTGAATATTTCTTGACTTCTATGCACGAAAAAAGTATCTTCTCTTTTACTGGGCCAAACAAAGGAATCCCTTCACCTATTAATACCGGTATGGTCGTAATGACCATTTCATCTATTAAATGTTCCCTCAAGAATGATTGGATGGTTTTCCCACCATCAATATACAAATGCGTGTGGTTGTTTTGATGAATGAATTGTAGGATTTCACTCAGATCCCCTCTTACAAATAGAACTTTATCTTGGAGTTCCTTCGGGGGTAATTTTAGTGTGTTCGTCCATACATAAACGGGTTTGGTATAGGGCCAATCGATACCAAAGCTCAACACTTTTTCAAACGTTTTTCTTCCCATCAGCAACGCATCCATTCGATCCATAAAATCCTTATATCCCATGTCCTCCGATTCTTCGAATGGGAAGGTATCAAGAAATTCAATTCCTCCATTTTTGTCGGCAATAAATCCATCTAAACTCGTTGCAATGTAAATGTTATTACTGGTCATTGATTTTAAAGTTTAAAGAAGATTTTTTTGGTATATAAAAAATAACAGATGCCCCATTCCAATCCAAAAATGGTAAACGCTGTGGCAATTTCTGAAATAATTTCGGGAGAAGAGATAAATGCTAATAATCCACTTACAATTTGTTCGATATATCCATTGAACCAACGGTGACCAATAATTTCAAAAAATAGATAAATAAAGATAGAATTCATTCCAACTACCGTAAAAAAAGTCAGATTTTTCAATTTCCATTTGATATCAATCGCATAATAACTCAAACTCAAACCAAGTAAACACCAGCCCAGTGAGGCCAGGGTAAAGGAACTGGTAGCAATTCGTTTGATGATTGGAGTGATTTCGAATACATCCAGGCCATAGCCTAGGATGAAGCAAGCTAAAATTGCTGGTAAAATTTTTTGAAGTGGCTTTTTGTCGGCAATAATGAGTTTACCAACCATGGCTCCTGCAATGGTGTGCACGGCGGTAGGTAAACAATTGATGGCCACCCAGCCTCCTTTATTTATTTTATTCATGAGCAACAAATCCATGTAATTACCAAAATTGTGTTGGTCTGTGAATGGCTGATCAAAGTTTGGCACATGTGTAAAGCGATACAAAACTTCAGTTAGCAATAACAATCCGATTGAAAATAGAATTTGATTCTTAAAGGACCATCGAAAGATAAAAAAGGTGATTAGGGTAGTTACAGATAATTGCGTCAGTACATCCCAGAGCTCAAAGGATAGTCCCGTTTTTCGGACGGCATAATCCAATACCCCCCAAAAAAATAACCAAGCACTTCTTCGCAATGTTTTTTTGAAGGATTGGTTCCAAGCTACACCTGATTCCGCTTGCTTATGTAAAGAATAAGCCATGGCGGTACCCGCCATGAACATGAAGCCAGGCTGAATGAGGTCCCAAAAGCGCAAGCCATTCCATGGGTGATGAAAGAATTGAATCCAGATGGGCTCAAAAAATGAATGTTCGCTGGCTTTTAATAAGGGTTCATACAAACCAGCACTTTCCAACATGAGAAGAACCATGATAAAACCTCTCATGAAGTCTAGTGAAAGCAATCTTTTCATATAAATTGATTGATTTTGAATAGTATTTGAATAAAATTGGATTAGCAATGAATAGAATTTCGTATTAAATTTAGCATATTTTTTAATAAAATAGTTCAAAATAAAACAATGGCAAAAAACCCACATTATTTTTCACATCTTGCGCATGTGGAAGTATTAACAACAAATTTAGAGCTATCCGTCGAATTTTTCAGAGATGTAGTAGGAATGGATGAAACGGGTCGCACGGAAGAATCAGTTTATTTACGTGCTTGGGGAGATTATTACCACCATACCTTAAAATTAACGCAAAGTGATAAGTCGGGTTTGGGCCATATTGGATGGAGAGCTGATAGTGATGAAGCGTTGGAAGAAGTGGTGGCCTATTTAGAAAAAATAGGAGCTGGAAGAGGTTGGATGGAGCCTGATTTAGGTCATGGAAAGGCCTACCGGTTTCAGTCGCCAGACGGACATATGCACGAGGTTTTTTGGGAAGTAGAATGGTTGCGGGAATCGGGTGAACGAGGCAGTGTTTATGCGGATCGTTATGCAAGTAATCGCTTAAAAGGAGCCAACCCTAGAAGAATTGATCATATTACTTATATGGTTGCTAAAGGAAAATACCAACAAGAAAAGGAATTTTGGAAAGGCTTGGGTTTGAAAAATCCAGATGAGATTCGTATCGATGATGATATTCCACCAATTGGTGGATTGTGGACCATCGGTAATTTGTCTCACGACATAGCCGTTTTCACCGACCCTACGATTGGGGAAAACGAGGCCGTTTTAAACCATATTTGTTGGAATGTTGATAGTAGAGAGGAAGTATTACTTGCCTTGGATTATTTTATTGAAAAAGGATTTAAAAGTGTAATGGGTGCACCTACTCGTCACAAGGCAGATGAAGGGTTTTTTATTTACATCATTGATCCAGGTTCTGGGATTTTGTTTGAATACTATGCATGTGCACGTTTGGTATTTGGCCCAGATCATTTAGATGTTCATTATTTGAAAGATAATCCAAACGATGCATGGGGTACAGCAAATCCATTTGCTGAAATGGCGAAGGGTAAAAAATTAGGTTTAACAGATGGGGTTGTAAAACCTGTAGATATTTAAAATTATGTGGCATTATTTTCCGGGGCAATACATGCCCTCTTATCAATTGAATCGTGCATTGACCCAAGCCCATTATGGGGGAGGAGAATTTGCCGAATGTTTAGAAGTGGCCAGTGAAATCACTCCAGGAGATAACGAGAGTTTTCATCAAGCATGGGCCAAAATGGGTAACAAGGTTTTTGAAATTGGAGCAGAGGCGGTATCCAATCAAAATCCGATTACAGCAAGGAGGTCTTTTCTAAGGGCGTTTAATTATTTACGAACTTCTGAATTCTTTTTAAAACCTTCAGATCCGCGCAAATTGCCCTCCTATTTGAAATCAAGAGAGGCGTTTATCCAGGCAAGTGAATTGTTTGATACCCCACCTGTCAGAACCGAAATTCCTTTCGAAGGATCCTTTTTGCCAGGCTATTTATTTTTACCCCCTGGGGTGAAAAATCCTCCGATGATGATCATGTTTGGCGGCTTGGATAGTTTGGCCGAGGAGCTTTATTTTGGTCCTTGTCAACATCTAAATGAACGTGGGATAGCCTTATTTGCTGTTGATGGTCCTGGACAAGGGGCTTCTCTTCGTTTAAATCATATCCATACCCGCTATGACTTCAATGTGGCTGGTTCAGCTGTGTTGGATTGGTCGATTGAACATTTAACAGACAAGGTAGATGTTACTAATATTGGTATCATGGCGGTTTCCATGGGAGGATACATGGCCGCTCGCTGTGCTGCTTTTGAACCTCGATTCAAGATTTGTGCCGTTTGGGGAGCGGTGTGGTCGTATTATGAAATTTGGAAAAATCGACCAGATAATCACCCCTTGGCAGAAATTGTAATGCATATTGTGGGCGCAACCAATATGGAAGACGCTCGAGAGCGTCTTAAAAAGTTTTCTTTAGATAATGTCGCTGAAAAAATTTCGATGCCTACCTATGTGTTGCATGGAGAAGATGATCGCCAGAATTTTGTTGAAAATGCCTATCGCCTGCGTGATGCCTTAACTTGTGAAAAGGTGGTTGAAATTATTCCAAAAGAAAGTTCAGGTTCAGCGCATTGCCAAATAGACGATTTTACAAAGACATTTAACATGTATGATTGGATTGCAAAAAAATTAAAAGGAAATGATTAGGCAGATCAAAAAAGGCATTACTTATGCCGAAAGCAAAGACGCAGATGCGAAAGTTAGGGCTCTGGTTGAATCCATGTTGAATGATATTGAAAAAAATGGAGATCAGGCAGTTAGAAGCTATTCTCAAAATTTAGACAAATGGGACCCCGCAACCTTTAAATTAAGTGCTGAGACTATTCAAGAAGTTATTGGTACTTTGTCTCAACAAACCATAGATGACATTCATTTTGCTCAAACGCAAATTAGAAACTTTGCTCAGCACCAAAAAGATGCGCTCAAAGATATAGAGGTAGAGACTTTACCGGGCGTCTTTTTAGGTCATAAAAATATCCCAGTCAACAGCGTTGGCTGTTATGTGCCGGGGGGGCGTTACCCTATGGTAGCCTCTGCGCACATGAGTATTTTAACTGCTAAAGTTGCCGGAGTGAAGCGAGTGATTGCCTGTACTCCACCTATTAATGGGGAATTACCTGCGGCTACAATTGCTGCTATGTATTTTGCTGGAGCAGATGATATTTATATTTTGGGGGGTGTTCAAGCCATTGGAATGATGGCCATCGGTACCGAAACTGTGGAGTCGGTAGATATGCTGGTGGGTCCGGGTAATGCCTATGTGGCAGAAGCTAAAAGGCAATTATATGGTAGGGTTGGAATCGATTTGTTTGCGGGTCCCACTGAAACCTTAATCATTGCCGATGATTCTTGCGATGTGGTTACTTGTGCAACCGACTTATTAGGACAAGCAGAACACGGTCCTACTTCTCCTGCGATTTTATTAACAACCAGCCATTCAATAGCAGAAGGCATTGAGGAGGAAGTACAAAGACAATTAAGCATTCTTCCAACGGCCGATGTGGCATCTCAGTCATGGGCAAATTATGGTCAGGTAATCCTATGCGATACCATAGATGAGATGGTTGCTGAAGCCGATCGAATTGCAAGTGAACATGTGCAAGTTATGACTGAGAACCCTCGTTATTTCTTGGAAAATATGACGAACTATGGTGGACTATTTTTAGGAGATAAAACCAATGTAGCTTATGGGGATAAAGTGATTGGCACCAACCACACCTTGCCAACCAAAGAGGCAGCTCGATACACAGGTGGACTTTGGGTAGGGAAGTTTTTGAAAACCTGTACCTATCAAGAAATTAGAACCCCAGAGGCCAGTGCCATGATTGGCGAATATTGTTCTCGCTTGTGTGCCATCGAAAATTTTTGGGGACATAAAGAACAAGCCGATTTGAGGGTTCGAAAATTTGGACAAAATGGATAAAGGGAATCGCATTGTTTTAATAACAGGGGGAGGTGGAGAAATTGGTTCAGCCATTACAAGAAAATTTGCAACAGAAGGGTATTTGGTCATCATTACCTACCATTCAAATGAAGCAAAAGCAAAAAAAGTTCTTTCAGAATTGAGCGGAGAAGGTCATTGGGCCTTTCATGCACCTAATACAGACCCGCAAAAGATTCAAGATTTAACGAAGGAGATCGCGCAAAAACATGGACACCTACATGTTCTTGTAAACAATGCAGGAATTACCATTCCGGTTCCTCATCACGATTTAGAAAGCTTAAGTGACGAGTGGATTGATCGAATCATGCAAACAAATTTTAGAGGGGGCTTTGCCATGACAAGGGCCTGTAAAGATGTATTATTGACTGGAGCAAATGCGGCGGGTCAGTCGTCTTGCATCATAAATATTTCATCCATTGCTGGTCAATTTGGAATGGGAAGCAATGTAGCGTACTGTGCTTCTAAAGCGGCAGTAGACAGTATGACAAAATCACTCGCAAGGGCATTGGCACCAGCCATTCGTGTGGTTTCTGTTTCTCCTGGTTTTGTGGAAGGAGAATACACGAGAAATTTTTCGACATCATTTTTAAAAGAACAAAAAGATAAAACGCCATTGGAGCGTTTTGCGAATGCCAACGATGTAGCAGACGCTGTTTTTGCTGCAAGTAACCTCTTAACATTTACAACTGGGTCAATCATCAATGTTGATGGAGGCCGTTTATTAAAATAACTATGAAAATCATTGATTTATCGGTAACAATTTCTGAAAAAATTAAAGAACCTCTTCCTACTAAAATTGTCTATGAAGACCACAAAGAAGGAGCCAAAAAAATGGGGGGTAAATTATTTGAAGGTCTTGAGGGCGTATTTATTGATGGGAATGGTCCCGCGGGAGAATTTTTAACGGTTACATCTCATTGTGGCACACACGTGGACGCTCCTTATCATTACTTTCCAACGAGTGAAGGTAAGCCTTCGCGTACTATTGATGAAATGCCCTTAGAATGGTTTTTTCAAGATGGAGTGGTTTTAGATTTTACGGATAAGCCAGATGGCTATATGTTTGAGCCAGAAGATTTAATTGAAAAATTAAATGCCATTAATTATCAATTAAAGCCATTAGATATTGTTTTAATTCGTTGTGATGCTGACAAAAGATTGCATCAAGAAGAATACGCAAGGGTACATGTCGGGGCTTCGGCCGCTGCTACGCATTGGTTAATCGATCAAGGAATAAAAGTAATGGGAATTGATGGTTGGGGCTGGGATATTCCCTTGCATTTACAAGTGGAGGAATACAAAAAAAATCCGCGACCAGGAATTATCTGGCAAGCCCATTACGTAGGCATTGAAAAAGAATATTGTCAAATCGAAAAATTAGCTAATTTAGAACAATTGCCACCATTTGGATTTAAAGTGGCGTGTTTCCCAGCTAAGATTGAAAAAGCAAGTGCAGGCTGGACAAGATGTGTGGCCATTTTACCTGATTAATGCGGAAATCATGATTTTAGAATTAGCCAATATAGTGATTAAGGAGGGCCAAAACGAAGCTTTTGAATTGGCCCTAAATTCGGCCAAGGCGGTAATTGCTCAATCCAAAGGATTTAAAGGAATTGAAATAAATAAATGCATTGAGGAATCGAATCGATATGCTTTTTTTATTTATTGGGAGAGCCTTGAAGACCATACCATTGGTTTCAGAGGTTCCGAATTATTTACTAAATGGAGAGCCTTGATTGGGCCTTATTTTGATACACCTCCTGTGGTTCTTCATTATGAAATTCAATAAAATTGTATAAATCTATTTAACGATATAAAAATGGTCAAAAAAGTTTTAGTTGTTGGAGGTGGTATTGGCGGACAATCAGTTGCCATTGCCTTACGACAGGCTGGAGTGGAAGTTGATATTAATGAAATCCAGTCGGAATACAATGTATATGGCGTTGGTATCATTCAACAGGCCAATGCACTTCGTGCATTGGATGCATTAGGAGTGGCAGAGGAAGCTATGCGAAGAGGATCGCCTTACCCAATGGTAAAATTATGCCTTGCTCATGGACATCAAATTGGAGCGGCAGGTACGCCACCGATTGGAAAATTTCCTTCCCATAATGGAATTTCAAGAAGGACATTACATGATATATTGTTCGAAAAATGTCAAAAAGAAGGAGTTAATTACCGTATGGGTTATACGGTGGAGTCTTTGTTTGACAATGGAGAGCAGGTTGAAATTGGTTTTTCTAATGGGGAAAAAGTGACATACGATATAGTCATTGGTTCAGATGGCATTCAGTCAAAAATCAGAGGAATGATTTTTGGGGAATACAAACCACAATATGTGGGTCTTTCTGTTTGGCGTTATCCATTGAAACGTCCTGAAAATTTAGACACAGGTTATATTTATTTTGGTAAGAAAAGTAAGGTCGGAGTAATCCCTATGTCTGAAGACTCCATTTATATCTTTTTGAATTCTGCTGAAGGAGCGGACAATCCAATAATTCCAGAAAACGAATTAGTCCCTCGCCTGAAATCCTACATGCAAGAATTTCCAAATCCAATGGTGCAAGGATTGATTGATCAAATTGTGGATCCATCCTTGGTTAATTACCGTCCATTGGAGGTTTTGAAACTTCCAGCACCTTGGCACAAGGGTAGGGTTGTCATCATCGGCGATGCGGCACATGCAACGATTCCTCAATTAGGATCTGGAGCAGCATTGGCTATTGAAGACGCAGTGGTTTTGGTAGAAGAATTGCAAAAAAATAAAACGCACCAAGAGGCCTTTGAAAAGTTTATGCAGCGTCGTTTCGATCGCTGCATGATGGTAGTAGACGCATCTGAAACATTGGGACAATGGGAAGTATTGGAATATTCTGGCCAAGCTCTTCCAGAGGGGGCGAACATGGGCGCTTTGATGGGAAAAACAACAATGGCATTAACACAAGAAATATAAGCGATGAAATTAGTTACATTTGAAAATCCACAAGGGAAAAACAGAATAGGTTGGGTTCTGGGAGAACAAATTGTAGATATGCAATTGGCATCTGACAAGTTGCCAACGGACATGTTGTCTTTTATTGACAACCACGAGGAATTCATGAGCATCATTCATTCCCTAAAAGACGTTAAGGCGCATTATGCCCTTTCTGAGATTAAATTATTAGCACCATTACCTAATCCGCGAAGTTTTAGAGATTATATTGGTTTTGAAAAACACATGTTGAATGCTTCGAAATCATTTGGTCATACCATCGGTCAGGCTTGGTATGAAATGCCTATTTTTTACTTTACCAACCACCAGGCCATTTATGGTCCTGAAGACGAAATTGTTCGTCCCAAAAAAGAAACTAAATTGGATTTGGAATTGGAAATGGCTTGTATCATTGGTAAAAAAGGTAAAGATATTTCAGTTGATGAAGCAAAGAATCATATTTTTGGTTATACCATTTACAACGATTGGACAGCAAGAGCCATCCAAAAACGAGAAATGGAATTGCCTTTAGGTCCACACAAAGGAAAAGACTTTGCAAATGCCATTGGCCCATGGATTGTAACGGCAGACGAAATGGAACAATATATGGGTGAAAACGATCGCTTTGATCTTCGTATGACTTCTCGAATCAATGGAGTGACCGTATGCGATGGCAATTACAATTCGGTACATTATACCTTTAGTCAAATGATCGAAAGAGCCTCTGAAAATAATGTCAATTTGATGCCAGGGGATATTTTGGGCTCAGGAACTTTGGGCTGGGGTAGCTTGATTGAAAATAATTTTACAGTACATCGCCCATTAGAACCAGGGGATGTTGTAGAATTAGAAATTGAAGGAATTGGTATTTTGAGAAATAAAGTTGTGTAAAAATGCCACAAAGTGGGGAAATTCTAGTATTGAATGCAGAGAACATGGATGATTTCCATTTTGGAAACATCAAATGGAACTTACCTATTCGTAACGCTTCCAAATCATTTCATATTAATAAATTAGAAGATTTCAGGCCCTTTTTTCATTTTCCACTACCTCCACATCGGAAGGAAGTTATTGATATCATTTATATTACTAAAGGTGTTTCCGTCAGGAGTAAGGGCCTTAATCAATATGAATTTGGAGCAAATGAATTATTTGTTTTACCAGCTTATCAAATAACAAGCCATGATGCCATGAGTGAAGATATTGAGGGGTATTTTTTACATGCAGACCCTCAAATTATCCAAAAAGGGTCTAGTACGACTTTGGATTTTCCCATTTTAGATTTCTTCACCAATCCTGTTGTTCAAATTCCTGAAGAGGTTCATTCCACATTTTTGACTATTTTGAAACGTCTGGAGAATTTATATCAACAAAAAAATGAAATCGATTTTGATTTGATAGGGTATTACCTTACAGTTTTATTGAAAGAAATTTCAAATTTCTCGGCTCCTTCTGAGCCGAAAAAAAGTGCTTCGCACTTGATTTTACAAAAATACAAAGAGGCGCTATCGGAGTTGATTTATCAAAAACAAAAAGTGGCGGACTATGCCGAACATTTAAATATTTCACCCAATCATTTGAATAAATGTGTAAAGCAATTAACAGGGAAATCGGCTCAAGATATTTTAAATGAAATGTTGATTTTAGAGGCAAAATCTTTGCTGAAATATTCTGATTTACAAATTGCGGAAATTGCTCAAAAGTTAATGAATCAAAGTCCAAGTAATTTTAGTCGTTTTTTTAAAACACAAACAGGACTTACGCCTAAGGAATATAAATAATGTAAAATCGTTTAAATTCTTAACCTATGAAAAAATTACTTACCTATGAAAACTATGTGGTAGCCTTAATGGCTCTCATTTTTGGCTGCATCTTTTTTGATCGATTGGCATTAAATTTTTTAATTCCTTATGTAGCAAAAGATTTACTTTTATCAGATACCCAAATAGGTTTATTGGCAGGTGCCTTGTCTTTTGCTTGGGCCATTTCTTCTTATTCAACCACAGCTTTTGCAGAGGCAAAAAATGCCAAAAGAGTTATTTTTTTGGTGGGAGTTTTGGTGTTTTCAATTTGTTCCTTTGGTTCGGGTCTTGCCAATAGTTTTATAGTTTTATTACTAGCTCGTTTGGTGATGGGAATGGCCGAAGGACCCATTATTCCATTGGCTCAAAGTTTTGTTGAAAAAGAATCTTCACCCAATCGATTGGGGATGAATGCAGGCATTTTACAAGCAGTGGGTTCTGCTTTGTGTGGGAGTATTTTGGCGCCTGTGGTCTTGGTTCAATTGGCAGAAAACATGGGCTGGAGAGAGGCTTTTTTTATAGCAGGTACACCCGGAATAATTTTAGGATTTATTGCTTATTTTACGTTGAGGCCTACCACTACCCAAACTGATAGAGTGAAAGAAGTACAGCAAACAGGAATTAAGGAATTATTACAATATGTGAATGTGCGTAAAAGTATGGGGATTGCTTGCGCTATTTTTGGATGGTGGTTTGCCTCCTTACCTTTCATAACCAAATATTTTGTTAATGTGCAGGGTATGTCGGGCGATGAAATGGGAAAGACAATGGGGTTATTAGGAGTTTCCGGACTTTTATCTGCCATTATTGTGCCCACCCTTTCGGATAAGTTTGGGCGGAAAAAAATCTTGTTGATTTTTGTATTTATCGGTATTTTTTATCCCTTATTTGTTCAATTTTTAGCGGGTTCTGCCTTGCAATTGCCTGCCATGTTTTTATCTTATTTCATGATGGGAACATTGCCAATTGCCGCGGCAGTATTACCTTTAGAGGCAGTTCCAGATCATTTGAAGGCAAAATCACTGGGTTTTATTACAGCCACCGGAGAAATTATTGGGGGTGTTTTAGTGCCTGCCATTGCGGGTGTATTATCAGACGCAATAAATCCTTCTGCATTTCTTTGGGTTTCTTCAGGATTAGCGGTGATAGGATTTCTTTTTCTATTGAATTTTAAAGAATCAGATAATTTAAAGCAAGTTCATTAGGCCAAAGCACCACCATCTGCTGGCATGCAAATTCCGGTGACAAAAGAGGATTGTTCTGAACAAAGCCATAGTGCAATATCAGCAATCTCATGTGCTTGTCCCATTCTTTTCATGCGTTGAAACTGTATAGCCTGTTCAAGCGCTTGTGGGTTATCTGCTAATTTTCTCCTTCCTTGCATAATCATTGGTGTTTCAATGGCAGTAGGACAAATGGCATTTACTCTAATATTTTGAGTTGCGTATTCAATCGCAGCTGTTTTTACCATTCCATTAATGGCATGTTTTGAGGCAGCATAGGGTATATTTTCAGCTTGACCAATCAATCCAGCAGCAGATGAAATACAAGTTATGTTCCCTCCTCCACGGGTTAAAAAATGGGAGATTAAATGTTTTAATAAATACCAAGTCCCCATTAAGTTTACTTGTATTTGTTTTTCAAAATCTTCTTTTGGATACATATGGGTCTTTTGGGAAATAGTTCCAGCTATTCCTGCACAATGCACGGCCACATCTATTCTGCCGAAGGATTCGATACCAAATTGAATCAGATTTTGGATTTCCTCTTCCTTCGATACATCACATAGCTTAAAAACAATGGGCTCCCTTTTATTAGGTATTTCAATAGGTGAATAATCAGCTAAAATAACGCTTGCCCCTTTTTCTAAAAATGCTTTCGCAGTTGCTTGACCTATGCCTGAAGCTGCACCTGTAACCAATGCAACTTTGTTTTCAAATTGTTTCATACTTCATGTATCATTACTTCAGGTAGATCCTGGTTGTTGAATTGATAAGGTTTAGATTCAATTAATACAAAAATGATTCGACAAATTTCAGTTGAACTTCGATTTCGCCAACGATGAATAGTCCCTCTTTGAACAATTATGTCCCCTTTTTTTATAGTTTCAAAAACTCCATTGTCTAATTCTAATTCTATTTCTCCCTCTAGCACAATTCCATAATCAATACTATTGGAACGATGCATCGGAGAGGAGGAATCCGGTAACATATCGACTACTCGTAAGACAGACCCCCCTTTTAAAGTTGTTCCCGCTTCCCGAATAGATCCATCTGTTGGGTCATTACAATCTCCAGGTACGGTAGCTGTAGTCCATAATGTAGCCATGGCTGCATCGCCACTTGGAATGATTATTGGAATGAGCGATTCATCGATAGAGAAGATCGCCTTACCTGCTTCACCATGACCAGTTATGATTCGGCGGATGGGCTGAGAAGTTTTCATTTAAAAAGGTTTACTAATTACTAAAATAAAGATTTTTGGACAAAATTTATCGAATTCAAGACATTGTTCCAGCTATTCTATTGAATTATTTTTTGGGAATCAGTCAACTTTGTCAAAACCAAATACTATTTATCCTATGAAAAAATTATTAATCATCCTTTCTTCTTCATTATTTATCTTTTCATGTTCTAAAAAGGAAGAGCAAGCCAATTTAAACGGAGTGTATAAAATGGACGAACAATCTATTTTTGCGGTTTCAAATGACAGTTTGTTACAAACAGCCGATAATCACCAGCAAATTAAAATTTATTCAGATGCCAATTACATTTGGATCAACATGGCATCAGATTCTACTGCCAATTTTGGTATTGGCTCTTATACGTTAAAAGACAAAGAGGTTGTTGAAACCAATTTTTATAATTCTGCCGGAGTAGAAACTGCTGATACCTATAATTTAGCTATTGAGCAAAATGAGTCAGGATATGTACAGAAAATTCCAAAAATGAAATACAATGGAATTGATATCAAAATTGAAGAGAAATATTCTCGCTTAAAGGAAAGTGCAGCATCTGATTTTGATGGTCTTTGGAAAGCGACAAGCAATTATTTTGTGAAAGGAGCAGATACCACTCAACAAAATTACCCAGATTACAAAATGTACAATAAAGGTCATTTTTCTTGGGGTGTTAGGGCTTTAATGGATACAACTAAAAAGGTCTATGTGAGCTATGTGGGCACAGGAACATTTTCTGTTGAAAATGATAAAATCAAAGAAATCACTACCCTATCTAATATTGCAGGGGGTATACCAGAAACTATACTTACGATTTCGAGTAAGAAGGAAGATGAATTTACGCAGGTAATAAATCAGGCTGATGGAAGAGTAAGATATACGATTTATACTAAAGTTAAATAATAACTTTGTTTTCTATTTATACAATTAGCCTCGCAATTTGCGAGGCTTTTTTGTTTGTACAAATGAATATAAGACAGCTAAATTTCTTAATTTGCATTTATTTTATTTTTCAACCTTAAATGGCAATTGTTTAATTGGCAATTTAATGAATAACAAAATTTTAATTGTTGGTGCAGGATTTAGTGGAGCGGTTATAGGTAGAAAATTGGCAGAAGCAGGATTTTTTGTGCACATCATTGATAAACGTTCTCATATTGCTGGAAATGCTTTTGATTACGTAAATGATAAAGGAATTTTAATTCATCAATACGGACCTCATTTGTTTCATACGAGCAATCAAGCGGTCGTTGATTTCCTGAGTAATTTTACAGAATGGATACCTTACCAACACAAGGTAAAGGCCATGCTTTCAGATGGGAAATTGGTTACCCTACCCGTTAACCTAGAGACCATTGAGGCAGTTGGAGAAGATCAGGTAATAGAAACGTTTGTGAGACCATATTCCGAAAAAATGTGGGGAATCAGTCTAGAAGAAATAAGTCCTGATATCATTAATCGGGTACCCATTCGGAGAGATAAAAATGATTTGTATTTTCCGAACGATACTTTTCAGCACATGCCTAAAAAGGGATATACAGAAATGTTTAAAAACATGCTAGATCATCCCAATATCCATGTGGAACTCAATAAAGAATTTTCAAAAAATATGGAATCGTCCTATTTTCATATTTTTAATTCAATGCCAATTGATGAATATTATGAGTTTCAATTTGGGCCTTTGCCATATCGTTCCTTGAAATTTCATCATATGGATCTTCCCGTTCCCAAATTGTTTCCGGTTGTACAAGTAAACTTTACCAATAAGGGGCCATATACACGAATTGTGGAGTGGAAAAATATTCCTAATTCTGGTCAAAATGAATTATTTACTAGTGTTACCTACGAAGAGCCTTGTAGTTATACGGAAAACAATAATGAACGTTTTTATCCAGTGAAAGATTCAAGTGGAAAAAATTATCAGTTATATTTGAAATACGTTTCGATAGATAATCCTAGCATGACATTTATTGGTCGCCTAGGACAATATGTTTATCTGGATATGCATCAAGTAGTCAATAGCTCCTTACACATAGCCTCAAAATTTTTAAAAGCAAATAAGTAACCCTTTTATGAAAAATTCTCCAAAAGTTGATGTTGGTATAATGGTTTTTGGAAAACTGTATCAAACAGCTGTTTCAATCCATACGTTAATGAAATACTCAGGACAGCACATTCATAAGATTTATGTTACATTTGAAAAAGAACAACCTTTTGGCTTCGACATTAATGAATTAAAAAAATTATTAGAAGGTTTGCCTGTCGTTTATAATGTTTCGGAGCGATTTTTTAGTTTTCAAAATTTGAGTTCTAAATCCATCAAGCAGCGCCTGAAATTCTTAGTTCCTTCTTATCGAAAATCTGTGAGATACCAATATGCTTGGGAGGAGGCAAAGATGGATTATTTATTTTTGATGCATAATGACATGCTTTTCAAAGATGATTTGATCGGTCATTACCTTTCAGAAATCCATGATGATATTGCCGCAGGAACCATCGGACAATGTTGGAATTGTCCTGCTTTCAATAAACACTGCAATGGGCATAATTATTTTGAATACAGACCAACTGCAGAGGAGTTGTCGGCCCTTTATGAAAATTGGCCTTTTAACAGAGCAGTGGAACATGGTTTAGTGGGTCCGGGAAAAGAATCTTGGCCCTTGCCAGAGTGTAGACTGAATGAATTTGTCACTTTATTTCGTATCAAAGAGGCTAGGAAACTCGTATTCCCTAGGGGTTCTGCTAGGTTATTTGGCTTAAAAAATGAGGTTGACTTTGGGATTCCTTGGTTTAAAGATATTTCCAAAATGGGAATCAAATTACGTCATATTTCTTATGACAATTACGCTGAGCACGGCTGGTGCAGTAATTATGCTGGTGGGACTGTTTCTCTAACGAATAAAACCTTGTATGAAAAAGAAGAGGCCATCGCTGAGGCATACTTCAAAGAGCATTTCACGAATGCGTAAGCGATTATTCTTTTTTAAATAAGAGGTAAATCTGGAAGCCCAGAAGGATACCAATACTGTTTAAGATTACATCATCAATATCAAAAATCCCAATTTGATAAAACGATTGGATTCCTTCAATTAAAAAGCTAAAAGTGATAGCAAAAAAAATCATTTTTGCCCATTTAACTGAACGGTATAAAAAAGGCAATATATAACCTAATGGCATTAATAATCCGATATTACCAACAATATTGAGTCCACCTATGAGCAATCCCTTTTTACCTAAAAAGTAGGGTATAATAGTTTTTAGGGGCACCCAATTGCCATCGCCGGATTGTGTTCCTCCCATTCTAAATTTTAAATGGCCAATTTCAATTTCAGGTAAATCTTTAAATACCAATATTTTAAACAGTAGATAAAGATAAAGTGCCAATAAGAGGCCAATAATATATTTTTTTTTCACTGCTACCTATTCAATTATTTGAGCGCTTGATTGGTGGGTAAAAACTTGTTGCTTGCCCTTACTTTCGGGCTCATTGATTTTTAATTGTTTAAAGAATGCTGCCTTTACATCATCCAATACAATGCTAGGTCGATAGTCTTTTTTCAATGCGCTAAAGCGTACATTGTCAAAGGTAATATTTTCAGCATGTCGAATATAAAATGCCCATGCTGGTAATTCCTTAAATTGGGAAAATTCAGGATAGACATCTCTCATTTCAGGGATGCCGTTTAAATCCTCAGGGCTCAAACCTCTTTTTGCATACATGGGATTACCCTCGCCAGGATAAATAATTTCTATATTTTTTAAATAAACGTCTTGAATTTTATTTTCAATTAATCCAACAATACTGGCTGGTGAAATGTTTCTTGGTAAATCCTCAACGGGTCCTTCATAATTATATCCTGCATCTGGTTTTCCCAGGGGCACTTCCGCATAAACATTTGAAATTCGAATATTCTTCATATACGGTTTTTTACCCTTTCCCCAGCGGTCGCCAATACGTAAATAGATAACGTTTCCGGTATTGATGGATTTCACTCCATCTATATCGATATTTTCAATTTCCGCACCATCGACTGCCGCTAAGGTAATGGCAGAACGGAAAGTGTCGAAAATAGTTAAATTTCGAACTTTAAAATTTTTAAATCCACCTCTTGAAACAGTTCCAAATTTCAAACCATTGGCACTCGACCGCCCTACACAATTTTCGACCAATACATTTTGACACATAAAATCTGCCGAATGTGATTTAAAACAAATGACATCGTCTGCCGCATCAAAGTATGAATTTTTTATGACTACCCCATCGCAATCAACTATGTCGATGCCATCGTTGTTCCAATAAGACTTGCTGTCAACATTAATGCCATCCACATATACATTTTTACATTGGTCATATGTTTGATTCCAACTACCCGGATCTTTGAGGGTAATATCTGTAATTCGTACGTTTTTACATTCTCTGAAATAGATATTTTGTGGCCTGTTGGTTTCATTCGGCCGATCATATTTCAAGGGGTCGGTATATACCCCTGTTTGTATGTAAGAAACCATGTTATTGGCAGTCATAAATCCACGACCATTGATAGTACCCTTGCCTGTAATACCAATATTCTCTTGATTAACCGCAAAAATCATCGCCATCCAACCAATTTTTTTATCTTTTATATAGTCAAATGGATTCGTAGAACCAAGTATCGTAGCTCCTGCTTCTAAGTGAAGAGTGACATTTGATTTAAGATAAATGGACCCAGTGATGTAGGTGCCCGTTTCAAAAATGAGTTGACCTCCACCGTTCTCATGAATAAAGTCAATAGCATATTGTATACTACCGGCCATATTGACCGGAGCATCTTTTTTGACGCCAAAATCAGAAATTTTATAGTCCTTGCCAGATAAAGTAAAGGCCAACAGAACACAAATAATCCACCCGAATTTTCTATGAATTTGCATAATCATGGGGATTATTTGGTTTGAATAATTTGAGATGATTTATAGAGATGAACCTGTTTTTTTTGTTTTTGTGGTTCATGATAAACGAGTTTTTTAAGAGAGGCACCTTGTACATCATCTAAAACCATGGCCGGGCGATAATCTTTTGCTTTCGCACGCAAAGTGATGTTTTCAAATTGAATGTTTTTTGCATGTCGTATATAAAATCCCCAGGCCGGTAATTCTTTGAATTGCGAAAATTCCGGGTAGGCAGCTGGCATTTCTGGTATGCTATCTAATTCGGCTGGACTAATTCCTCTGAAAGCGTAATTCGGATTACTATTACCCGGGTAAATGATCTCGATATTTTGCAAGCTAACGTTTTCTATAAATTGCCCTGGCAGCCCAACAATACTTGCGGGTGAGATGTTTCTTGGTAGGTCTTCTACTGGTCCCTCGTATTCTCTTCCTGCATCTGCTTTTCCCGCAGCAATTTCACACTTCATGTTCCGAATTGTAATATTTTTCATGCTGCCAATTCGTCCCTTGTTCCATCTTGCTCCAATGCGTAAATAAATGGCATTTCCAGTGTTATAGGCATATAAGCTGTCTACCAAAATGTTTTCAACGGCACCCCCGTCTGGTGTGGCTATGGTAATCGCTGATCGGTAGGTGTCGAAAATTTTATTGTTGACAATTTTAAAGTTCTTATATCCCCCTGAGGTTAAGGTTCCAAATTTGATGCCATTTGCACTCGATCTTGCAACACAATTTCTAACTTCTACATTTTCACAAATTTTAGTAGCATCGTGAGACTTGAAACAAATGGCATCATCACTGGAGTCAATGTAGCAATTTGAAATAAGTACATTTTTACAGTCCACAATATCGATACCATCATTATTCCAAAAGGCCTTGCTATCAACCGTTACCTTATCAATTTTTAATTGTTCACATTGGTCTGCCACAATTACCCATTCTGCAGCATTTTTGACCATAATTCCGCTAAGGTCTACTTTGTTACATTCTCTAAAATAAATTCCTTTTGGTCTCCTTTGGGCTGGACGGTCGTTGATCAAGGCATCTTTTAATAGCCCTTTATGTACTTGGTCCAATAAGTGGTAAGCAAGATCTCTTCCTTGGCCGTCAATTACTCCTTTTCCAGTGATTGCAATGTTTTGTGCTTGATTTGCCGTGATTAAGGAAGGGAATGTTTGTGTGATATTGTAGTCGTAAATATTTGTTGAGCCTAATAGAATGGCACCCTCTTCCAAATGAATAGTAACATTTGATTTCATTTGTATGGTACCCGTTAAATATCGTCCGACATAAAAAACTAATCGACCTCCTCCCTTCTCATGGATATAGTCTATGGCCTTTTGGATAGAGTTTGTATTTAAGGTAGTTCCATTGGATTTAATTCCAAATAAGGAGGCCTTATAATCTTCTGCCCTTGAAGAAAAAACGAATTGCAGTAAGATTCCTAGGGAAATAATTAATTTTTTTTTCATATCTATAGGTATATATTTCAGAGAAATATTTTAGTAAAACAATAGTTCATCCACTTTTAACCATGCTCCTTTCCCTTTGTTATCGACAAAATTGGGCAGTTTTTTGAGTCGATGGGCTTTGATTCTATAATAGGAATAGGCATTTGTTTGAATAGGAATATTAATGCCTTTGGTAGAAAATCCTGATTTTTCTTTTGGCTGCTTTGGAATTACTTTAGAAAGTAATTTCATTTGCTTTGGATCGTTGCCGGCAAATACTTCAATTAAATTTGGAGGGAAAACATCTGAATCTGATTTTTCTAAATAAGAAAGCGTTATTCCATTGATTTTAGTGGCAAGCGGAAAGCTTGCCAAAGCATCTAAATCGCCCTCCTTGAAACCTAGCCAAGTTAAATTGGGAACCCCCTTTACCTCCCGTAAGCCTTGTTCAAAATCCATTAAACTAAAACCTCCTTTGGCGGGATAATTGCTTGCTGGAGGACTCAACAAGTCAATTTTTTGAGGTACAAATTTTGATTTGTAAACCTTTACATCAATTGGATTGCTGGCATACCAACCCGGTTTAGTTGCAATGATACGGACCTTGGTAAAATTTTTAATGGGCACAATGGCCTTGGTAGAAAGGCTGGATAGGCTATCTGGTAAAGAATCATTGACCGTATATTTGAAAACGACATCCTTTATGGTGTGTTTGAAACCTAGCTCTTCATTGGGCTTTAAAAAAAGTCGCTCATTAACTAAAATAGGTGGATTTATTTGCAAGGTTTCGTTTTTCGGGATAAAACCTTGTTCTAGTTGAATCTTTGGATACTTAATTCGCAAATTTGCAATTTCAGTTTCTTGAATGCCCGCATTCCAAATAAATATTTTTTGAATAGACGGAATTTGTGCAATGAATTGGCGAATACCTTTTGAACCAACGGTGGTGCTCGACAAAGAAATTTCTTTTAAATGGGGAAGGTTTTTTAATTCAAGTAACCCTTTATCTGTAATTTTTGAACCATTCAAATATAGTTTTTCGAGATTGGTAAATTTGTTCAAAATAGCCATTTCTGAGTCAGATACTGGCATTTTGTTTAGATTGATTCCAATTAATTGCTCTCCAACTTTTTGTAAATTTTCCAAAATTTTAGGGTCATATTTAGCAGCTACAAAAAACTCAGCTTGTAAGGCAGGAGACTCGTTTGCAATTGGGTAAACTGTACAAAATGGAGTATTTACACTTTCTATATCTGATTCAGAAGCGGCAGAAAAAGGATACGTTTTTTCCTCCGACGTTGGGCTTTTAAATTCGGCAATTTGTTGAAATTCTTTACTATATTTTCCAATAGCTTTATCCAATTTTGCTCCATCTTTTATCCATAAACTAAGAATCAGTTGCTCCTCTTTTGTCAACTGTACTTTACCGGCCGGAGGCATGTGTTTTTTTGCATCCAAAGGCAAATTGATTCTTTGCATCATGTGACTGTTCAAAACATCTCCAGGTTTCCAAATCGGGCCATTTTTACCACCTTTTAATAAATTAGTAATGGAGTTCATTTTCAAGCCACCTTTTGATTTTTGATCATTGTGACAAGACTCACATTTATTCTTAATGATGGGTTGTACTAAAACCTCAAATGCAATGGATTCTTGATTAATCACTTGTTCTTGTTTACCCATTGATAGGTATCCTTCACCGTGGGTAATGGTTGCTCCTGTATGACCTGCTAGCATTAAAACCAAAAAGGCAATGCCGACTCCCCAAGAGGAATACTTTTTCCAGTTTATCAGGATAAAATAAAGGAAAGCAATTGCCACACCCGACCATTGGTGCCAAGATAAACTATTGGTGTCAAATCCGCCTTCTTTGGATAAAAACAAACCAAAAATTACGGTCAAACTTGCAAAAAAGGAGGTAATTAGTAATATAAATTGGAAAATAAAATCAAAGGATTCAATTTCTTTTTTAAGGAGCAATAAAACTACAAGTAAAAATCCTAAACCAATTGGCAGGTGTAAAATGAGCGGATGAAGGTGACCAATTCGTTCAATGGGGGTTGTAAAACGTTCCTGAAAAATCAACAGCATTGTCAGGATTCCTTGTAGAAACCAAATGATCCAGGTGCCTATTTGAATTATTTTTTTCATTTTATGCCAATAAACCTGGTAATACGTTTCCAGCTACATCCGTTAATCGATACCTTCTACCCAAATGTTTGTAAGTCAACTGCTCGTGGTTAATACCCATTAGATGTTGTACTGTCGCATGAAAATCATGAATATGTACAGGGTCTTTTACCACATTGTACCCAAATTCATCAGTTTCTCCATAAACTGTCCCAGGTTTTACCCCGCCGCCAGCCATGAAAATACTATATGCTCTCGGATGGTGGTCTCTTCCGTAATTATCCAAAGTATATTTTCCTTGGCAATAATTAGTTCGTCCAAATTCACCTCCCCAAATTACAAGTGTTTCATCCAGCAAACCTCTTTGTTTCAAATCGGTGATAAGCGCTGCTGAAGAACGATCAACATCTTGTGCTTGCATGGCCATCTCTTTGGGTAAATTACCGTGCGAATCCCATCCTTGGTGATATATCTGAACAAATCGAACACCTGATTCTGAAAGTTTTCGGGCCAATAAAACATTGGCAGCATAGGTACCGGGTACCAAACATTCTGGACCATACATTTTGACAATATGATCTGGCTCTTTGGATAAATCCGTCAATTCAGGTACCGCGGTCTGCATCCGATAGGCCATTTCATATTGCTGAACTTTTGCTTCTACTTCAGGGTCTTTGTTTTCTTGGAACCCCTCGTGATTCAGTTCAGCCAATTGGTCTAGCATCCTTCTTCTACCCGATTTATCAATGCCCTCTACGTCATTTAAGTATAATATAGGATCCTCCGAACTACTAAATACAACTCCCTGGTGCGTGGAATCTAGAAAACCGTTGGTCCAAAGTTTTGAATAGACCCCTTGCCCGTTTCCGCGACCTCGAGATAGTAATACACAAAAAGCGGGTAAATTTTTATTTTCACTACCCAATCCATACGACATCCAAGCACCCATACTCGGTCTGTTGCCAACTTGCGCTCCTGTTTGTAAAAAAGTCAAAGCAGGATCATGATTGATTGCATCCGTATTCATTGTACGGATAATACAAAGATCATCTGCAATGGCACCAATATGTGGAAATATCTCGCTTATGTATGCACCCGATTGCCCATGTTGCTTGAAATTATAATAAGAACCAATTAATGGAAATTTGTCTTGGGAGGCGGTCATTCCAGTTAGTCGCTGACTCCCGCGGATGGATGCAGGAAGGTCACTTCCTGCCATTTTATTGAGCAAGGGTTTATAGTCAAAACTTTCGTATTGAGATGGAGCGCCATTCTGACATAAATAGATAATGCGTTTAGCTTTTGGCGCAAAATGCGCCAAACCTAAGGGTGCTGCTTGTGCATTGGCATCTCCTTTGAATAAATCAGGTACCAATAAGGAACCCAATGCCAGTCCACCAATTCCTGCCGCGGCCTGACCAAAGAAGTGTCTTCGCGTTATATTAAGTCGATTTTTTAAAAATTCATTTTCCATATTATACGCGCATGATGGCTTCTTCCATGTTATAAATTAATTGAATAGTTAACATAAGTGCAGCTGTTGAACTTGAATTGACGGCCTTTTCTTGTTTGTATTCGCCAATTTGCATTAATTTTTTAACCTTTTGTGGCGATTTTTTAAACTCGTTTTCCTCTTCCAGGAAATAATTTGTAAGCAACTCCAACTCTTTTTGGTTTGGATTTCTACAAATGATCTTTCTAAATGATAACTTAATTTTATCTTCTATTTTTCCTTTCTCTTGACTCATTCGGCTGGCAAGTACACGCGCACTTTCCAAGACATGTGGGTCATTCATCATTACCAAAGCCTGCAAGGGGGTGTTGGTCCGTCCTCTTTGCACCTCACATTGGTCTCTATTGCTAGCATCGAAAATTAACATGCTCGGCGGCGGCACCGTTCGTTTGATAAATACATACATGCCTCTTCTGTACAAGTCTTGATTGTGGTCTTGAATGTAATTCATCAAAGAACCCCTGCCCGATGTAGCCACCTCCCAAAGTCCTTTGGGTTGATAGGTTTTAACACTCGGACCGCCAATTTCTCTGTTGAGAATATCTGCAGACGCCAAGACCTGATCTCTTATTTGCTCGGCTGGAATGCGAATTCTCGACATTCTTGACAAATAAATATTTTCAGGATCGTTCTTTAAAGCCTTTGCACTTACTACTGAAGATTGTCGGTAACTAGCCGACATCACAATTTGTTTCACCAATCGTTTGATATTCCAGCCATTTTTTTGAAAATCCACGGCCAACCAATCCAATAATTCCGGGTGGGTCGGTAGTTCTCCTTGCATCCCAAAATCACCAACCGTTTTCACAATCCCTCTTCCAAAAAACTGAGCCCAAATTCGATTGACAAATACCCTGGCTGTTAATGGATTGTTTGGGTCTAATAACCATTTAGCCAATCCCAACCTATTTTCGCCATATTTTTGCGCCGAATAGGGTAAAATACTTTTTGGAATACCCGGACCAACCTCTGGGCCATGCATATCGTAATTTCCTCTTGAAAGCACATACGTTGGTCTGCGTTTCAAGGAATCGGCCATTACCATCACATCTACAGAAGAAGTGTCTTTTTTATTGATGAATTTTAAAATCGATTGAACATCTTTACTTGAAATACGCATATTTGGCGGGTCGGCAAAAGAAGCATCGATGGTTCCAAAAAGTCCTTTTTCTGGTACTTGATTAAAAAATGCAAACGTACTGTAATAATCTTTTTGTGAGATGGGATCATATTTGTGATCATGACATCTTGCGCACTCAAATGTTAATGCTAAAAAAGATTTAGAAAATGTGTTGGTTCGGTCATTGACATATTCAACCCTATATTCTTCATCAATTACCCCTCCCTCTTGAGTAATTTTATGGTTTCGGTTGAATCCAGTGGCCAACAACATTTCTTTACTTGGATTTGGCAATAAATCGCCGGCCAATTGCCAAGTAAGAAATTTAGCATAAGAATAATTTGCATTAAAGGCATGAATAACCCAATCTCTCCACGGCCACATCGTTCGAAGTCCATCATCCTGGTATCCATGAGAATCGGCATATCGAGCTAAATCCAACCAAGGTATAGCCATTTTTTCTCCATAATGTTTACTTGCCAATAATTCATCTACCATTTTTTCATAAGCCTTTGGGCCATTATCATTTAAAAAACGATCTTGTTGCTCAAGGTTTGGAGGTAAACCTGTTAAATCTAAACTCAAGCGCTTCAGCAATTGCTCTTTACTGGCTTCTTCACTTGGGGAAAGGCCTTTTTCATCCATTTTAGCAGATATGAAATAATCGATCGGGTTTTTCACCCAATCTTTATCTGCCTCTGGCAGTTCCACCTGAACGGGCTTAATAAATGCCCAATGTGGTTTATAAACGGCTCCTTGTTTGATCCATTTTTCAATTAACTCAATTTCATGCTTGGTAACTGTCAAATGAGAATTCATTGGAGGCATCCTTAATGAAGTATCTTTTGTAATCAGACGCATATAGGCGTCTGAAGCTTCCGGATTGCCGGGTACGATGGCATGCATGGCCTTGTTGTCCTTAAATGCCGCGTATGCCCCTTCAGGAGTATCTAAACGCAGGTTGGCCTTTCGTTTATTAGCATCAGGCCCATGACATTTGAAACATCGGTCTGAAAGTATTGGACGAATGTGATAATTATAATCTACCACATCAGGAATGGAATCTTCAGCTGTATTTTCGGATGGGCTGAAATAATAATAACCGCCTACCAGAAAAAGAGCAATGACAATACCAAAAAGGGCAATTTTCTTCATTTATATACGCTCTAATTTGATTGGATAGGTTTTGTTGGAAGCCCATTGAGGCACATATATATTCTCATCTGAATCTGCGTATACATCATGTGGATGAATAAATACCTTATGCTCATCTTCTTTTTGTTGAGCTTGTAAAACTCCATTTTGGTAAATGGGCATTGAGCCTCCTGGTGTCGAAACCACCTGCATATTTTTGTCGATGATTTGAATGTAACCAGACCCAACCTTAGATTGGTCGGTACTTCTAAAACAGGCAGCTAAAATATAGTCGCCGTGCAATACAGGTCGACAAATAAATGAACCTGGATAATGGTATCGGGTAATGAATTTTCCGTCTAACGTAAATCGCTTTAAACTATTGTTTACTCGGTCTGTGATAAGTAAAGTCCAATTTTTGGCATCACGGGTATCAACTAATACACCATGACAGCAATTGAATTTATCATCTGCATATCCATCTATTTTACCACCAAAGTGTCGAATGTATTTTCCTTTTGCATCGTATTGAATGATGTAATTGGCTCCATATCCATCGGCAACATAGATGTCACCGTTTTTAGGATTTACAGCGGTTTCCGTTGGTACAAATTGGTGAGGATGATCGTAAACACCTGTTTCTTTTGGATAGTCTATTTTGAAAATTTCATTTCCTTTTAAGTCAGTTTTTATGACTTGATGGCGATTATTATCACAAATCAATAAAAATTGTTCAGCACCTTCGTTTACAAGGGTAAGTCCGTGTGCCCCTGGGTAAGAGTGACCCCAGCTGTTTAAAAGTTTTCCTGATTTATCATAAATCAATACATTATTTTTGGTCTCATTGGTAAGCAAAAATAACCTTCCTTTTGCATCCTCTACCATCTCATGACAATCGTTTACTGGGTTCTTGCCAGCATCTAATAGTCCCCAATTTGGTACAACTTTGTACCTAAAGTTGTTGTGGCCAAGAATGATATCCTCGGATTTTGAAATTCTTTTTTGAAAAATATTGGAAGGGATTATGGTACTCGCCGCAAAAACGCTACTTGATTGCAAGAATTTTCTGCGCGGGATTTTTGGATTCATCGTCTAATAGGTCAAAAATTTCTTATAAAGATACAATTTATAAAGAAAGTTTGAAATGACGAAAAGGTTTATAGGGGTATTCTGAAAACAACTATTTCTGGCCAATAATTCTTTTTTTCCAATGATCCATAACAGTCTGTCTCCATTTTGAAACCGTTTTTCCTCCTTGGATTTTACCATCGTAACATTCAGAATTCGTTATATCGGAGTACCAATGTGGCCCAAGTAGATAATCGGATGGGTGATTTTTCCCAGGCCATTGATTAGTTACTACTATTTCGCCGCTTCCAACGGGGAATCCCGGTATTCTTGAAGTAAACTGATAAGCAATAACTTCTGCCTGCTTGGGAACAAAATGTAAACCATAGGTCCCATTACCTAAATAATATCCAGCCCATTTTTGTGTTCCTCCTTGGTAGGGAGTTTCCATCCAAAAGGCCACTGAGTCAATAGGTGCTGAAATGGCCGGACCATTTAAGGTAAAAGAAACACTTGTACAAAATGCAATGGTGTCCTTCCGACTAGTTACTTGGTGAAATTCAACTTTTGAACTCCGCTTTATTTTCTGAAAACGTCCGCCCCAACTTTCTTTTAGTGGGTTTTCTGGATCTCCGTCCATCATGTACAATAAGGAGGGCGTATCACCCATTTTAACTTTACCCTTATAATAATTTTTAAAATCGCGTCCCAAATTACCTGCATTTGCCAGATAGTTTTCATAAAAATCAGTCTCCTCAATACGGTCAATCTCATTGTTTTTAGAGAAAAACCCATAATAAGACGAATTATTTTCGATGATCCATAAATTTGGAAAATTTTGAGCAATATATGCATAGGCATTGGCACTCCATTTTTTATTAGGACCACCTATCCAATATACTCGAATATTCTTTTGAATCTCAGGGGCATCGTGTAAAGCCTGTGCCAAATCTTCAAGCCCTCCCCATACCAATATCCATAGTTTTTGTTTTGATTTTTTTTTGGCACAATGAATAATCCAATTAGAACCTTCATTTGGTTTTGAATACCCCACATAGGGTGCACTTCCCTTTTGTCCTTGTTTAGTTACTTTTCGAAGGTAATCAGGCTGTGCCATTTCTGAAAAACGTTTTTTAAAAAGAGGTAGATCTTTTTCGTATAAATCTATCATACGTAAAATCTCTTCTTTATTACCTGACCCATAGGAAGGAGAAGATATAAGGCCCTCAATTGTAAAAAGATTATTATACATCAGCAAATGAGCCATTGATTGGTTGTCATCCGGATCAGTTCCACCAATATCTGTGCTAATGAGGATTCGAGGTTTTTGAGGCACAGGTTTTTGAGCAAAGGCCTGTAAATAAAAACAAGTAACGATTATAAATAGAAATATTTTTTGCATTAATTTAAGTAGTCACTCTATTCAAATGAATAGGCTAATTGCTTTATTACACTCTTTCTTGCTCAAAAGTACTTTTTGAAATGTATCTTTGGTGAATTTAAAGATAAAAATGAAGACTTGCATTCAATTAGAGGAAATAATGAATTTAGAATTGCGCAAAAGAGCGCATTTTATCAACAGTGTTGGGGGCTTTAAAAGCATAGGATTAATTGGAACAACAGACTTGCAAGGGAATACTAATTTGGCCATATTTAGCTCTATTGTTCATATTGGGGCAAATCCCCCGCTGATTAGTTTCATCATGCGACCTGATTCCGTGGAAAGACATACGCTAACAAATATTTTAGAAACAGGTTTTTATACCATTAATCATGTGAATGAATCCATTTTTGAAAAAGCTCACCAAACATCTGCACGATATCCACTTGAAGTTTCAGAATTCGATGCCACTGGTCTAACTTGTGAATATAAAAACGAATTCAAAGCTCCTTTTGTCAAAGAAAGTCATATTCAATTAGCAGTTCAATTCAAGGAGCGGGTGGATTTAAGCATCAATCAAACTATTTTGATGATTGGCCAAATAGAACAAATTTATTATCCTTCAGATTGTTTACATGAAGATGGCTATTTGGATATTGAAAAAGCAGGTAGCATTTCATGTTCTGGATTAGACAGTTATCATAAAACAGAACGGATTAAACGCTTACCTTATGCAAAGCCTTGAGATATGACTATCTTATAAATTTTCGCATTAATATATCCGTTTGTTGATCTTCTCCCAAGACAAAAAGGTGTTGATCAAATTTCTCGAAACCATTTTTTTCATAAAAACGAATTGCATTTTTATTTTCTTCCCAAACACCTAGCCATATAAAATCTACTTTTTTTTCGATGGCAAATTCCAATGCCGTTTCATATAGCATTTGACCAATTTTATTTCCTTGGTAGTCCTTTAAAACATAAATTCTTTCTATTTCAATTGAATTTTTTGTTTTGTTCTCTGTTTGAGCTTCTCCCTCATTTAATTTTAAATAACCTATGACATTGTTTTCTAAAACTGCAAGGTAAAAAGTGGATAAAGGATTTGAAATTTCCGATTGTATTTGAGTTTCTGAAAATTTTTCTACTAAATATTTAATCATATTTTCTGCTGAATTTTCAGCAGAAAATGTTTCCAAAAACGTATTTCTTCCTATGTTACGAACTAATTCAAGATCCTGTTTATCCGCCTTTTTAAGCTTAATTTTAGTCGTTTTCAAGTGCATTTTTTTTACAAATTTTTAAAATTATCTAAATATAGTCCCTTTTTTTTTACATCTTCGCAATGCATTTAAACCTTTCATGAAAAGGAGATTTCTCTGGTTTTTACTAATCCTTATAGGCAATTCGTTTTTCGTAAACGGGCAATACATTTCAAGAGCGATGCTTTTTGAAAGACCGGTGCTACCTGCAGACAGCAATTCTATTTCCTTTACTTACCAAAATTTGTTTTACCTAAGAGATTTTGAATATTATAACAACATTCAAACGGGTTGGACCGCCTTTGGTACTTGGCATGATGCTCGATTAACGTTACAGCCCCATCAACAAATAAAGTTTCAGGTGGGTGTTTTGGCCCAAAAAGAATTTGGCGACTTGGATCTCAATCGAATAATTCCTTTTTTTTCTTTTGAATACAGGAAAAACAATTCTAGATTACTTTTTGGTATGCTTGAAGGTCATCAAAATCATCAATTGATTGAACCAATGATGCATTATGATCAGGTATATGAGCATCCTCACGAGGAGGGGATTCAGTACAAGGTTAATAAAAAAAATATGTGGCTTGATGTATGGTTGGATTGGGAACGCCGGCAGTTAATCAATGATATCAATCCAGAAAAGTTAACAGCTGGCTTATCTAGTAAATTAAACATTGGTTCAAAACCTACCAATTGGAAATTAGTCGCACCTACTCAAATCATTGTGGCACACAAGGGTGGTCAATTGAATACTTTACCAGTACCCGTAACCACAACCGTAAACTATGCTCAAGGATTATGGTTTGAATGGAATAATAACAACAGCTCTCATTGGCTTCAACAAATCAGGACCGATGCCTATTATGTAGGGCATGGTATTTTGGAAGCTGAAAAACTTCAACCGTATTCTAAAGGTCACGGAATTCTGTGGAATGCCTTCATCCAATCTAAATGGAACGTGTTCCTCAGTGCAAGCTATTGGAATGGGCATCATTTTATCAGTGCAAAAGGTGGACAATTGTATGAAAGTGTTTCAACCATATTTTACCAACCTAATTATACGGAGCCCAATAGGGAGCTTTTTTTAGTAAATTTAGGATATGATAAAGAATTATTGCCTCAAATGTTCATGAATGTGAGAATATCTCCCTATAGGGATTTTAATAATGGGATCAATGAAATTTCAGCCTATTTGATGTTCTCTTATCGGGGTAATTTTAAATTAGGTAAATTAAAAAAATAGTAAGGTGTCAAAGTTAACAGTAAGTGCAACCATTCATAGTTCAGTCTCAGAGGCATGGGAAAAATGGACTCAACCAAGTCATGTAATCCATTGGAATTTTGCTCACGAGTCGTGGTTTTGTCCGAAAGCGACCAGTGATTTTAATGTAGGGGGAGAATTCCATTACCAGATGGCTGCCAAAGATGACAGTTTTCAATTTGATTTTTGGGGAACGTTTCTCCAAATTCAAACGGAACAATATATAAAAATTTTGTTGGGAGATGGAAGAGAAATGGAAGTCGAATTTTTGAAAACAGAAGAGGGTGTTCTTGTACGGGAAACCTTTGATCCAGAAAATCAAAATCCACATGAAATGCAACAACAAGGTTGGCAAGCTATTTTAAATAACTTTAAGGCGTATGTTGAATCAGTTTAGCATCAGACAAAATGGATATTTTGATAAAAGGAAATGCGTGGATTGGGGCAGGTGCAACGATTTTACCAGGGGTAAGTGTCGGTGAAAATTCCATTCCTGCAGCAGGGGCAGTTGTAACTAAAGACGAACCCGCCAATGTATGGTAGGGGGAGTTCCAGCCAAATTGATAAAGGAAATTAAAGCTTAATTTTTAGAAAGCTCTTTCAAATAAAAACTAGGATTAATCCCGACATATTTTTTAAAGGCAGCATAAAAAGTTGAGCGATTTTTGAATCCACTTTGGTAAATGTTTGCCTCTAATGTGTAATGATTGTATTGATTAAAATGGGTTAAAAAGTGATAGATTTTCAATCGATTGATATATTCGGTGAATGAAAGACCTGTATATTTTTTTATTTGATTAGATAATTTTTGAGGAGAAAGATCAACGATTTTTGCTATAGATTGTAAATCACTTGAATCATTTAAATAGCATTTTGAGTCTATTATTTTCTTAGTAATTTCATTTCCATTTTCATCGTCTCTAAAATTTTGAAGCAATGACGGATAAATCTCTGAAATAGTCGGGATGTCGTTGCTATTAGTTTCATCTGAAGGAACAATACATCCGTCCATATTTTCTTGAACATTAGGGGTGCCAATAAAGTAAGAAAACAATAAAAGGCCTACCAAACATTTAATTATTTGTGAAGGTGGATTAAAAGTATGATTCACGAATAAATTCAAATTTTGGTACAGTTGTAATCCAAAATAAAGGAAGATGGATAAACTCAATAGTTTAAGCCATAAAAGAGTTTGTTTATTAAAATATGTAAAGGAATTTCCAGCATTTTTTTGTGTATAGTAAATCATTCCAAAAGATAATGAACCATATATGATTCCTAATACGATTGAGACGGGCTGAAGGATACCAGGAGGTATTAAGCCTGCTTTCCGCATGAGCAAAAAATTATTATGCTTATAGTAATTATCTAAAATAGTTGTTTTTTCGGTGTCACTCAGCATTAAATCTGGCAATAAACCAATGATAACCAAAAAGGGGAAAATAAAATGTAAATAATCTATCGGTTTAATTTGTTGGTTTGGGGAAAGCATCCCTCTGATATAGAAAAACAGAAGAATAGGTAAAAATGCTCTGAAAATATTTGAGGAACGAAAGAGAAAAAGCATTTGGTAAATATGCTTTGAGGTAAGGCCATAAATATAAAATTCCATGTAACTCACCGAAAATATAATTCCAATTAACCAATATGTTTTGGAATACTTACTGAATCGAATTAAAAGGTAAAGGATGAATAATAGCCCAATGCCGCTGGTTAAAAATGATAAATATGGTACGTATTCGTACATTGATATAATTAGTATTAGAACTTTCGAAACTTAATCAAGTTAAATAAAAATGGATAAACTGTTTATTTTTTTATCCAATTTTTACAGAAGTCATCGTTAATGAACCTCCAACGGCTTTGTCATTGAAAAACCGGATGGGATCATTCTTACCCTTTAAACCCAAAATATAAATCAGAGGGATATAATGGTCTGGTGTAGGAATAGCAAGTAAAGCTTCCTTTCCTAATGAAGTATAATTTATCAATGATTTATGCTCATCTTGTAAGATCAAATTTTTGAACTTAGTATTCATTTCTATGGCCCAATCAAAACCATATTCTGGTGCATTTAGTTTGTCCCAAGCAACCATCCGTAAATTGTGGACCATATTACCTGAACCGATGATCAAAACTCCCTTTTTTCTCAGTTCAAACAATTCTTTTGCCAGATCGTAATGGAATTGCAAGTTTCTGCCATAATCAATACTCAATTGTAATATAGGAATATCTGCTTTTGGATACATGTGCCGAACGATAGTCCAAGCTCCGTGGTCCAACCCCCAATCATGGTCAAGTTCTACATTTGTGCTTTTTACCAATCGCTTCGTTTCCAAGGCAAGTTCAGGATCACCTTTTGCCGGATATTGCACTTGAAAAAGCTCCCTTGGAAATCCACCAAAATCATGAATGGTTTTAGGAGAATTCATAGCAGTTATATGAGACCCTTTGGTTAACCAATGGGCTGAAATGATAATTACAGCCTTTGGTGTTGGAATTTCTTTGGCCATTGCAGCCCAAGTTCTACTAAATTCATTGTCTTCTATCCCATTCATTGGAGAACCATGACCAATGAATAGAGTCGGCATCAAAGGCCCTTCACTTGGTAATTGATTGCTAATATTTTTAAGAGAAGAAACAGAATTAAAGACGCTCACTTGATATTTTTATATTAAATTTCAAATTAGTAAATAATACGTTTGAAAATTATTTTTTCTACTTTTATTATTTATAAACCTATTTGAAAATTCAAATGAATAAAAACATTTCAAACCGCAGAAAATTTTTACAAGAAGCAGGACTCATTTCAAGTGCGGCTTTTATTCCTTCTTTTCCTCACCAACTAAAAGACGCTACCAATTTATTTGTCCCTAAAGTTCAAGAAAAAACGATTGCTCCACGGTTGAAGTTTGGAGTGATTGGAATTAATCATGGGCATATTTATACCATGGCGAATTCCATTATTAGAGGAGGTGGCGAATTTGTTGCATATTATGCGAAGGAACCGGATTTAATCAAAGATTTTGCTAAAAAATACCCAACAGCTAAATTAGTTTCAAGTGAAGAAGCTATTTTAAATGACCCCTCAATTAAATTAGTCCTAAGCTCAATTACTCCCGTAGAAAGAGCGCCCCTTGGCATTCGCGTGATGAAATCGGGAAAAGATTACATGGTCGATAAGCCAGGGATTACCTCCTTGGAACAATTAGCAGAAGTTAAAAAAGTTCAAAAAGAGACCAAACGAATTTATTCCATATCCTATTCTGAACGATTTGAAAATAAGGCTACCGAAAAGGCAAGTCAATTAGTCGATACAGGCATGATTGGCAAGGTTATCCAAACTTTAGGAACGGGTCCTCACCGAATGAGTATATCTTCTAGACCTTCCTGGTTCTTTGATAAAAAATATTATGGTGGAATCATCACCGATATTGGATCGCATCAAGTAGACCAGTTCTTGCATTTTACTAAATCGACCAAGGGAGAAGTGGTTGCTTCCCAAGTAGCAAATCACAACTATCCACAATACCCAAATTTTGAAGATTTCGGTGACCTCATGTTGCGAGGAAATGGGGGGTCTGGTTATATACGGGTCGATTGGTTTACCCCCGACGGACTAAACACCTGGGGAGATGGTCGTTTAACGATTTTAGGAACTGAAGGATACATGGAAATTCGAAAAAATACAGATGTTGCCAATTTACAACACGGTCCCGGCAGTCATTTATATGTTGTTACTCAAAAAGAAATGTTATATATCGATTGCAAAAATGTGGAACTGCCACATGGCGAATTGTTGGTTAATGATGTACTTAATAGAACCGAAACGGCAATGGGACAAGATCATTGTTTTTTAGCAACGGAATTGGCATTAATCGCTCAGAAAAACGCAACTAAAATTACCCGCAGCATATGAAAAGAAGAAACTTCATTCAAAAAGCCACAGTTGGCACCATAGCGACTTTTGGCTTTCCAAGTATTGTACCTGCAAATGTTTTGGGGGGTAAAGATGCGCCAAGCAATAAAATAAATATAGGCCAAATTGGTTGTGGTCGAATTGCCCGAGGCCATGATTTACCAGGAACTTGGAAATTTGATAAGGCAAGAATCATGGCGGTTTGTGATTTAGACAGTAACCGAACGGTAGACACTAAAAATTTAATCGAATCTTATTACACCAAGAAAACAGGTAATAAGAACTATATTGATGTAAGGATGTATGACGACTATCGCGAACTTCTTCTCAATAAAGACATTGATGCCGTTATGATCAGTACTCCTGATTTTTGGCATGCACAGCCAGCGATGGAAGCAGCTTTAGCAGGTAAAGATATCTATTTGCAAAAACCAACTTCTTTGACCATTAAAGAGGGTCGTCAGTTGGCAAATGTAATAAAAAAAACAGGAAGAATTTTACAGGTGGGCACCCAACAACGTTCTTGGAAACAATTTAAAAGGGCAGCTGAATTGGTTCGAAATGGTAGAATTGGCAAATTACATACTGTTCGGGTTGGCTTGCCAGGGGACCCTGCTGGTCCTGCGGTTAAAGAAATGCAGGTTCCTAAAAATTTAAATTATGACATGTGGCTGGGTTCAACCCCATACATCCCCTATAATGAATTACGTGTTCATCCACAGGTGGGATATGATCGTCCAGGTTGGTTGCGTATGGAACAATTTGGGGCTGGAATGATAACTGGTTGGGGTCAACATCATTTTGATTCAGCTGCTTGGGGAATGGATACCGAATTGACGGGTCCCATGACAATAGAGGCAGTAGCCGAATTTCCAAAATCAGGTGTTTGGGATGTGCATGGGGATTTTATGTCGAAGGCTGAATACGCCAACGGAGTGACGATGTTTACAAGCGGCGCCTATCCAAATGGAATTCGTTTTGAAGGAACCGAAGGTTGGATTTTTGTCTCCAGAGGAGATTATGCGGTTACTTCAAGCGATCCCAATAACAAGGTTATGGCAAAAGCCATTGATGCTTCTAATCCAGCTATTTTAGATTCGGTTATTGGTGAAAATGAAATTCATTTATACCATTCTGATGACCAACATGGCAATTGGCTGGATTGTATTGAAACCAGAAAAGAACCCATCTCACCGATTGAAATAGGTCATCGTGCCTGTACGGTTTGTTTAATAACCCATGTTTCCATGAAACTAGGAAGAAAGTTGCATTGGGATTCCCTAAATGAACAATTTATCAACGATGCGGAAGCAAATACGTATCTAAGCAGAAATCAAAGAGGTCCTTATGGTACTGATAAAATTAAATTTTAATCTTGCTTGACCCAAACCAATGCCTTGGTGTCAAAACCAATTTTTTGAGCAAGCTCTAAATAAGATTTTCTCACCGATTCAGGTATTGTTTTTTGCCTCGACAAAATCCATAAATAGTCTAACTTTTCTCCAGCTACCAAAGCATATTGGTAGTTGGAGTCGAGTGCGACTACATTGTAACCACCATAGAAAGGACCGAAAAAGGATACTTTTAACATTCCAACATCTTCTTTTCCAACAAATTTTGCCTTTCCGACAGACTCCTTCCATTCGTTTTTCTCTGGATTGTATCCCCTATTCACAACTTTAATGGAGCCATCTTCATTGAGTGCATAAAACGCACTGGTATTGATTAGTCCTCTTTCAAAGAAAAAATCCATTCTAGCAATTTCAAACCATTTACCTAAATATTTACTTTTGTTAAATTGATCTACCGCTTTAGCACCTGGTGGAATTGTGGAAGAAGAACAAGCGTATAACAAAAGACTGAAAAGGAGCGTGCAATAGAATAATGTTTTCATAAGATTATGTTAAGAAATTTTTCTGAACAATGGCACTTGCATTGGACCGTAAATATGTCAAGAATGCGGTAGCAACAGGAGACAATTTTTTCTCTCGTTGCCACAAAAACATCCAATCAGTTGAAATGGGTAAATTTTTTTGTGGAATAATACATAACTTCCCAAATTCTATTTCATTTTTTATGCCAATCAATGGCATTATCGAGTAGCCGAGTCCAGCAATAACAGCCTGTTTTACTGCCTCATTGGAGGTTAATTCCAATTTTTTTTTGACTTTAATTTGATGATCATTTAAAAATTTCTCCATTACCCTTCTTGTCCCTGAGCCCTCTTCTCTGAAAATTAAAGGTAATTGATCAAAGTTGAAATTTTTATTCAAATCCGGAAAATGCTTTGCATTTTCTGGATTCCCAACTAAATATAATTCATTTTTAAACAAAGGAATGTATTCATAGGATAAGGTATCAAAATGAAGGGAAACCATACTGAAATCAACCTCATTTTCTTGTTGACTTTTTAAAACTTGCTCCCTATTAGATACCTCTATTTTTAAATCAACATCTGGATGCAATTTGATAAAATCTGCTAAAAAGTAAGGCAAAACATATTTGGCCGTTGAGACAACCGAAATTTTTAATGTACCTATTAGCAATCCCTTGAAGGCACTCGATTGATAATTGATGTGTTGAATTTGCTGAATAATCTCCTCTGCAGATTTTGCTATTTCATATCCAAATTCTGTTACAAAAATTCTTTTTCCAATAATTTCAATCAATGGAATATCAAATTGTTGTTGAAAATTTCTGATCTGAATGGAAACCGCCGGCTGCGTTAAATTCAATTCTTCTGAAGCCTTTGTTATGCTCCTTGTTTCCACCACTTTCTGGTAAATCAATAGTTGATTTAAAGTATAATTCATAAAAAATATTTATGCATTTCATTATAAACTTAAATAAAAATTATTAAAAAATGGATGCTTATTTTGTCAAAAATTTAAAAAATGACCAAAAATTCCACTTTTCTTCAATTACTAATTTGTTTAGTTTTATCCATTTTTCTTCTTTTTTGTATCATTTCTGAAGAAAATAATTCATTTTCACTAGCCTATCTTTCACTCTTTATTTTTACGGAATTGACTGTCCTAAAAATCATCGCATCAAAAACAAAATAACATGCTAAACTTTCAATTATTAACCTTCAATTTAAGCAATCCAACTTTGTTATTTTTTTTACTTGGGGTGGTTGCCAAAGTCGTAAAAAGCGATTTGGAAATACCAAAGGCCTCTAAGAGTTTCATTGCTTTGTATTTATTATTGTCAATCGGTTTTAATGGCGGTTCGGAGTTGGCAAGTTCAGGCATCAATGGAGAAATTATTAAATCGCTTGTTTTTGGACTCTTATTAGCAACTATTATTCCAGTGTATACCTTTTTTATTCTGAAATCGAAGCTTGGGGTACCAGATGCAGGTGCAATTGCAGCTTCATATGGTTCAGTTAGTGCAGTCACTTTTGTGACTGCCGTTGCATTTTTAGAAATGAATAAGATTCATTTTGGTGGAGAAATGGTTGCTGTAATGGCATCGATGGAGTTTCCAGCCATTATAATGGGGGTCATTTTAATCAATTTGGCTTCAAAAAATGGCAATCAATTATCAAATGAAAAAATTAGTTGGAAACCAGCTCTAAAACACTCCTTGACAAATGGTAGTGTTTTAATGATTTTTGGCAGTTTATTGATCGGTTTTTTATCCGATGAAAGCCAAACCGCAGGTATAAAACATTTTACCTCCGATATTTTCAAGGGATTTTTAGCAATTTTCTTGTTGGACATGGGCATGGTGGCTGCTGAACGTTTTTCGGCCTTTCGTAAACAGGGATATTTCTTGATTCTTTTTGGTATTTTTGTTCCTTTATTTAATGGATTACTGGTGGCTTTTTTAAGTCAGTTCATAACCGACGAAATTGGTAATCGCTTAATCTTTTCGATTTTAGCGGCCAGTGCATCCTACATTGCGGTTCCAGCTGCTATGCGAATTGTAGCTCCACAAGCAGACCCAGGTATATACATCCCGATGGCACTGGGTGTAACTTTCCCATTCAATATTTCCATTGGGTTGCCCATATATTTTCAAGTAATTCAAAATTGTTAATTAATGGATTATTTTTCGAATAGGACCTTTACCGTTGCCACTAAACATCAAAAAGGTAAAGTTCTTGGGCCGATTTTGGCCCAAGAATTCGACTTGCATTATGTTGCTTTAGAAGCATTGGATACAGATCAATTGGGAACTTTTTCAGGTGAAATAAAAAGGCAAGAAAGTGCAATTGAAACAGCTCAAAAAAAATGTCAATTAGCCTTTGAACAAACAGGTATTGATTTAGTTCTTGCATCAGAAGGTTCATTTGGGTCACATCCCCATTATTTTTTTCTTCCAGGAAATGAAGAAATTTTATTGCTATGTGATTTCAAATATAATTATCAAATTTCGGTTCACTCGCTAAGCACCAATACCAATTTTGCTTCAGCTGCATTTCCTGGTCAAACGGATTTAAGCGAATTTTTAAATATGGTGAGCTTCCCAAGCCACAAGCTAATGATTAAATCTTCGGAAAATAATGTATTGGATATTCGGAAAGGTATTGGTTCTATGAAGGAATTACAAGAAGCAATTGATTACTATATGAGTTCTTATGGTTCTTACTTTTTGGAAACCGACATGCGAGCAATGCATAATCCAACTCGTATGCTTCACATCAAATCGCTGGGTCAACAGTTGATAAAAAAGATGAAAAAAGCATGTCCCAATTGTGGCATTCCTGGATTTTCTGTTAATCAGTTGATTCGAGGAAAATTGTGTGGACAATGTTTTCAACCAACAAAAGGGATTCTCATGGAACAATTTTGTTGTCATTCTTGTAACTATACATGTACGGTAGATGTACCAACTGAAAATGAATTTGAAGACCCAATGTATTGTGATTTTTGTAACCCTTAAGTAGACATGATTACGCGTGATATAAATCTTATTATTGACCAATTGAAAAATGGAAATGCTGTCGGACTTCCCACGGAAACGGTTTATGGTTTGGCGGCAAATGCTTTTGATGTCAATGCAATTCAAAAGATTTATGAATTAAAGAAAAGGCCTTCAAGTAATCCATTAATTGTACATATTGGAAGGAAGGAGCAATTGCAGCAATTAGTTGAAAAAATACCTACTAAATTGGAGCGCTTAATGGATCAATTTTGGCCGGGTCCACTTACTGTTTTGTTACCCAAGGTTGAAGCCATACCAAACGAAGTGACGTCGGGGAGTGCCCGAGTGGCTGTTCGAATGCCAAATCATCCACTTACATTAGATTTATTAAACCGATTGCCGTTTCCCTTGGTGGCTCCAAGTGCCAATTTATACAATCGAATTAGTCCAACATGCGCACAGCATGTTGAAAAATATTTTCCTGAAACGTATACCTTAGATGGTGGAGCTTGTCAGGCAGGAGTGGAATCAACTATAATTGCTGAAGAGTCCAATGAAATTTTGGTGTATCGGTGGGGGGCAATTGGTAGAGAGGATATTGAATCGATTACAGGAAAAGTAGTTGATAAAACAACGTCTACCCAAAAGTCCATCGCTCCAGGAATGAGTTTAAAACATTATTCGCCTCTTTGTGCTTTGGTTGTTTCAAAAGAGCCAGGTTTCTTATTAAGTATCTCTCCTGAAAAAAGAATTGGAGTGATATGGTTCAACCGGGTAAAATGGGATGGACCGAATGTTACCTCCTTTGAGGTTTTGTCTGCTCAATCCGATTTACAGGAAGCAGCTAGAAATTTATACCAAGCCATGCATCGATTAGAAGAGCAGTCGGTCGACCTAATCATTGTAGAACGCCTACCCGAGTATGGACTCGGTATTAGCATGAATGATCGTTTGGACCGCGCTTCTACCAAATAGTTTAATATTATGCCCTGAAACGGTGTGCTACCTCTATAGCAGTTCGTATATTTTCTATTGGGGTGTCTGAGGCAACCGTGCAATTTCCACTTATAATGGTTTTTGCAGGAGCGTTCGCTAACATTTTTTCGGTAGCAATTTTTACTTGAGAGGGTGTTCCTTTTGCAATAACCCCATGCCGGTCCATTCCACCCATAACAGGTCGATTGAAAATGGAATAGGCATCTGACAAACTAAAATCTTTTCCATCTGCCTGTAGAGGTACATTCACAATTTGACCTGGGTAATCTTTAAACCTTTTTTCAAATTGGTCGTAATTGCCATCATAATCACAAATGTGTAGAATGTTATGTTGAACAAGTTGATTTACCTCTTTGTAAAGCAGCATATCGAAATTTTTGATTGTTCGATTGAATAAATTTATATCTGCAATACGATTGGTTTCTCCGCCTTGTGCACAGGTGTAAAAACCATCTAATCCGGCATTTACTCCGGCTTGTACAAAATTGAGAATCGATAAGGTTACATTTTCCATGCCCCGAGAAACTGCCTCAGGATCTTCATAGACATGCTTGACTAATTGATCCCAAGGTACAGCTTGCTTGGCCATTTGATAAGGTGAGTACAAGGTTTGTATAATAAGGGCTTCGTTTTTAAGCTCTTTTACTAATTTTTTGATGATGTAAACAATGGGTTCAAAATAGTCTTCCTTAAAAATGGGCATTTTATACCAATCTTTTGCCGTTTTTATTTCAGGCATCAAGGGAAGACTCATTCCATCAAATTGAATTTTCACAAAATCCATTTTGGTGGCTCTGTAATAGTCCAAATGCGCCTTAACAGCTTCATCACCTTTTTTATTAAAGTGCATGAAAAATCCGCCAGGAATATAATTTGAACTTGCCTTGTTATCCATGAAATTCATCATTTGATCGCGATTGCTCGTTTGCAATGGATTTGATTTTCCAATCGAAAACGTATTGGTAAGTGGTAAACTAATTCCGGCCACGGCTGCCGATTTTATAAAATCTCTCCTTGAATTTTTCATAGATAATTTAGCATTTAATTTAGTTTGTTAAATTTATACTTTTAAAATAAAAAATCAATAATTTAGATTAAATAATTGTAAATTAGACAAATTCTATTCGATATATGCCATCTATTTTTGTTATAGGCAGCTCAAATACCGATATGGTTATTTGCTCGGAAAGTCACCCAAAACCAGGTGAAACGGTAATGGGAAATCATTTTTTGATAAATCCGGGAGGCAAAGGTGCAAATCAAGCAGTAGCTGCCGCCAGGCTAGGGGGTTTGGTGGTATTTGTTGCAAAACTGGGCGACGATTTGTTTGGAAGGCAAGCTATTGATCATTTCAAAAAGGAGGGTATTCAAACTGAATATATTTCATTTGAAACAGAACAGCCTTCAGGGGTAGCGTTGATTACAGTGGATGCCAAAGGTGAAAACACAATCGTTGTGGCTGCGGGAGCCAATCAATTTCTTTCAAAAAAAGAAATTGAATCTGTCTCTAGGAGCTTTCAAAAAGGTGATTTTGCCTTGTTTCAATTGGAAATTCCGCTGCAAACGGTACATGAGGGGATTAAACGGGCCAATGAAAAAGGATTGAAAACTATTTTAAATCCGGCTCCTGCTCAGCCTTTGCCTGCAAACTTGTTGAAAAATCTCTATGCTATTACGCCCAATGAGACGGAGGCATCTTTACTAACCGGTATTCTAGTGGTCGATGTGGAAACGGCTCAGCTAGCAGCTAATAGTTTGTTGGATATGGGGGTAGAAAATGTCATTATCACTCTAGGGTCAAAAGGGGCTCTCTATGTTTCTGAAAACCAATCCATGCTCATTGAAACCAAACAAGTGGATGCCATCGATACCACGGCAGCGGGCGATTGTTTCAATGGTGCTTTGACCTTTGCATTGTGCAATGGATTGGATTGGAAAATGGCAATTGAGTTTGCCTGTAAAGCAGCAACGTTTTCTGTTACTCGAATGGGGGCTCAGGCCTCTATGCCTTATTTAAAAGATATTTCATGAAAAAAATACTTTTACTTTTATTTTTAGCTTTCCAATTGGTTGGGCAACAAAAGCAAAAAGTGATATTTGATTGTGATTTGGGAGATGATATCGATGATGCTTTTGCCTTGGGTTTATTATTAACAATGCAAGATCGATATGAAATTTTAGGAATAACAACTTGCTATGGCCGGACTGAAGATCGTGCAAGGCTTGCTCAAAAATTATTGGAAGAAACGGGACAATCACATATTCCCGTTTATGTGGGAAGAAATACCTCTAAACAAACTGAGCGTGCAAATTGGTTTGCCGAACAGTTTTATTATGTTGAAGGATTTAAACCGCCACTCAATAAAATGCCTGCTGCAGAATTTATTCAAACGTCCTTAAATAAATTTCCTGGGGAAATCATCATTTTTTCAGTGGGCCCTGTGACTAATTTTAGTGACATCATCGATAAAGATCCAGAGGTATTGAAGAAAGCAAAGGCGATTTATGCTATGTTTGGCTCATTTCGCCTAGGCTATGCAGCAAAACCTCCTGTAGATGCTGAATGGAATGTGGTTGTTGATATTCCTGCAGCAAAGAAATTTGTCAATTCTGGGGCTAAGATTATTTATGCAGGTTTAGACGTAACCTCCATGGTTAAATTAGATCGAATTCAACGCGACCGAATTCTTCAAAGGCAATCGCCATTGACCAATGCTCTGAGTGGACTTTATGTACTCTGGGGAAATGAAACCCCTACACTTTTTGATCCGGTGGCAATTGGAATGGAGGCCTATCCAACCTTATTTCAAACTGAAAAAGTTCATATTGAGGTTGATGAAAAGGGGTTTACTAAAATTATTCCAGGGGGAAAACCGAATGCCGAAATTGGGAAAACAATTGATGCCGTTGGATTTATTGACCGGATTATGAAAAAATATTTATATCAAAATGTTACTAAATAACAATGAAAAAAAACCTTATTTCTTCTTTCTTCTTCCTTCTTTCTTCTTACTTCTTACTTATTAGTAGTATTGTATTTGGTCAAGGAAAATCATTTTCAATTAGTGCTGAGGCTTTAAAAAATAAAATAAAAGGAGGGTGGGCCGGACAAACCATAGGAGTAACGTATGGTGGCCCGGTTGAATTTCGTTACAATGGCACGATGATCAACAAATATCATCCCATTCCTTGGTATCCGGGCTATTTAAAGCAAACTATGGTTAATAATCCTGGACTTTATGATGATTTATACATGGATATCACCTTTGTTGAGGTAATGGATCGAGAAGGTTTAGGCGCCCCTATGTCCTCTCATGCAAAAGCCTATGCAAAGGCTGGTTATGCTTTATGGCATGCCAATCAGGCGGGTAGATACAACCTATTAAATGGAATGGATGCCCCTGCCTCTGGCCATTGGCTAAATAATCCTCATGCCGATTGTATTGATTACCAAATTGAATGTGACTTTGCAGGGTTGATGTCGCCTGGCATGCCCAATGCAGCATCGGAAATATCGAATAAAATTGGCCATATCATGAACTACGGAGATGGGTATTATGGCGGTGTATTTTTAGGAGCATGCTATACCCAAGCTTTTATATACAATGATATTTCTAAAGTTGTGCAGGAGGCATTAAAAACAATTCCTAAACAAAGTAGATATTATCAATGCATTGCTGATGTGATTAAATGGCATCGACAATATCCAACAGATTGGACAAAAACTTGGCTTGAGGTACAGAAAAAATATACTGATGATATAGGTTGTCCGGATGGCGTATATGCTCCATTTAATATAGATGCAACGGTCAATTCAGCCTATGTGGTCATGGGATTGTTATATGGGAACGGCGATTTTACCAAAACAATTGATGTGGCCACACATTGTGGTCAAGATGCAGATTGTAATCCCTCTTCAGCGGCAGGTATTTTGGGAGTTATGGTGGGTTATGATAAAATCCCACTTTATTGGAAGCAAGGATTAAAAGAGGCGGAGGATATTGATTTTAAATATACCAGTACTTCACTGAATAAAGTGTATCAATTGAGTTTTCAACAGGCGCTGAAAAATATTGAAAATCATGGTGGAAAAGTAAACGGGAATACAATTCAGATTCCTTTGGAGACCATAAAAACGGTACCCTATGAGGAAAGTTTTGTTGGCTTGTCGCCCAAAGAAAAATTAAATTTAGGCAAGGTCTTAACAGCAGAGGAAGAATTTTCTTTCAATGGTGTTGGCTTTGTTGTAAGAGGAGAGGCCTCTAAATGGGGTGTTTTGTTGTCTGATTATTTTGAAATGGAGGTTTGGGTAGATGGCGCCTTATTTGAAAAAGTAAAACTACCCGTTTCATTCACCACTAGAAGGCATGAATTGACATGGAATTATCAATTGAAACCGGGCGATCACAAGGTAAAATTGAAATTGTTGAATCAAGTGCCTGGCTTTGAGTGTAAGTTACAAGATGTAATAGTTTATAAAAATCGATAGCTCATGTTTATACTTCAAAATTATTCCTCCGCAGTTATTTTTTGTGTGATTACCATGATATGTTGGGGCTCCTGGGCCAATACTCAAAAATTTAGTTCAAAAGAATGGAGATTTGAATTGTATTATTGGGATTATGGGATCGGAGTGCTATTGTCTTCTCTTCTATTAGCATTTACATTAGGAAGTAATGGGGAGGCAGGTAGAGCATTTTTGGATGATATTTCCCAAGCAGATACCCCAAGTTTACAATCTGCATTTGTTGGGGGTGTTTTATTTAATTTAGCAAACATTTTATTAGTTGCAGCCATTGGAATTGCAGGAATGTCGGTTGCTTTTCCGGTAGGAATAGGCCTTGCCTTGGTAATTGGTGTAGCTACTAATTTCATGGATCACCCGACAGGCAATGTTTTTATTATTTCTAGCGGGGTGCTGATGATTGTATTGGCAATTATTTTGAATGCAATGGCTTACCGAGATGTTTTAGGGAAATCTAAAGGCCAAAAAGGTCTTATTTTGTCTTTGATTGCAGGTTCACTTATGGGATTTTTTTATAAATATGTAGCCTCTTCAATGGCCCAAAATTTTACAGCACCTGAATTGGGTAAATTGAGTCCTTACACGGCCTTATTTATGTTTTCTACGGGACTTTTACTCAGTAATTTGCTATTAAATTACCTACAAATGAAATTTCCTTTTCAAGGGAAAAACCTGAGTTTTTCTGATTATTTTTCTGGAAGCCTAAAAGATCATTTGATGGGAATCTTAGGGGGACTAATTTGGTTTATTGGGATGGCTTTTTCCATACTGGCCTCAGAAAAAGCGGGTCCTGCCTTGTCTTATGGACTTGGACAAGGTGCAACCCTGGTTGCCGCTTTGTGGGGAATATATATTTGGAAGGAATTTAAGCTTGCCAACAAGGTGACAAAAATTAAGTTGAATTTAATGTTAATTTTGTACGCTTTTGGCTTAGCAGTTTTGATTTTATCCAAATAATAGGTTACAATGGTTAAAAACTACGTTTTAGTTTTAACAAGTTTTTTTTTATGGGCCATCATGGCCTTTTTGTTGATATTTTTAGCTCAATACAACCAGCCAAATATTGTTGATGAATTTTGTTTTAGTTGGGTTGGTAAAGATTTCGGAATTGTAAAGGGGGCTTATTTATACTATACAAATTGGAGTGGGCGCTATTTTACAAACCTCCTATTTCACTTAAATCCTTTAGTTTTTAGTCCAAATTTTAAGTGGTTTGTTCTAGCACCTATTTTTTTGATATTTATCGGGTTTTGGAATGGATTTTGGTTCATTAAAAATGCCTTCTCATTTTCCATACATTCCCCATATTTATGGCTAACTGCTTTTTTGTTTCAAGCACTAGGTTGGTACCTTATACCTGGTATTTATCAGGTTTTTTATTGGTACCCAGCGCTGTTTTATTACCTCTCCTTTCATTTAGTTTTACTCTTTCTCAATCTAAAGTTTTTTATTCCGCCATTTAAAGGGAAGGTTCTTTTGTATTTCTTTTTGATGTGGGCTATAATTGGAACGAGTGAAATTACCATGTTGTATTTTTCAGCAGTATTGTTGGTATATTTCATCCATTTATTAATTGAAGGTAAATTCAGGAAAGGCCATCTTTTGTTTTATATTTTTTGGATTATTTGTGTTGGAATTGTTGTATTTGCACCCGGCAATTCCGTTCGTGCTGGTCAGGGTGTAAAAAATTGGCCTTCCATTTTTAATAATTCTTTTTATTTCACATCTCAAAATCTTTCTCACTTTTTCTCCAAACCCTTGCTGTATCTATGGTTTTTTTGCCTAATTGCCATGAGCCAGGACTTGTTACTCCCTCCCCTTAAAAAGATTAAAAATTGGCAATTCGTACTTTTATTTATTGCTTTTTTTTCATCCTATTATGTTGGATTTTTGGCCTTGTCTATCGGATTAAATGAGCCAGCATTGCCCTTGCGTGTTCTCAGTTTAGTTGAATACTTTTTATTACTTTTTACTTCTTTTATGGTGCTATATTTAGCTCAAAACATAAGACTTAATATTGAATATTTCAGGAGTAAAAATGTACTTATAGTATTGTTGTTTGTAATGCTTGTTTTTGTAAAGAAAAACGAAAACTTTACCTTGTTATATCAAGAATTCAAAAATGAACAAGTCGAAAAATATGCATTAGAAAATGCAAAACGATTTGATAAAATAAAGGCTTCATCTGATTCAATTGTGGCTGTTGAACCAATTAAGGCAAAGGGAAGTATGTTTTTTGTAGAAGAATTGTCTCCCGACTCTACCCATCTTTGGTGTAAGTGTATAGCCCAATATTACCATAAAAAGGCCGTGTATCTAAAAAAATAAATTAAGCTTTCAATTGTTTGTGAGAACCATCGCAGCTAGGCATGCGTTGTGACAAACCACAAATACAATCATTTAAGCCTTTTCCTTTTAAAATTCTAGATATATTTTTTTCGATGCGTTCTAACCGCGTTTTTGTTTGTTTTGCGTCTGAAATAAATTGAAAATAGCCTTTTTGTCTGCCAGGGGTAAGCTTGTAAAAGGCATCCTTTAACTCTTTTTTTTGTTCCAAAACCTGAATTAATTCTTCAGGAACAGCATATTCTTCGATCGATTTTAAGACGACTTTTTGACCTGATTTTTCCAGTTCGATCGCTTCATGAATATACTGCCGAATAATCTCCTCAAATTGTTCAATTTCCTCAACACTTTTTAGTCGAATTTGTCTGCCTGCTTGAACTTCTCCTGGCGTGACAAGAATATTATTAGCATCCTTTAACAATGCACCTTTAAAAAACATTATGGAAAAATATTCTTTGAATCCTTGGATGATAATCACATTTTTTCCTTCAAAAAGGTAGCAAGGTGAATTCCATTTTAGTTCTTCAACCAATGGAAAACTTAGCAAAAGGTCTCTTAGGATTTCGAGTTCAGTCCCCCATTTTTTCGCATGTACAAAAAAGGGATTTACTTTCGGGTTCATCATGGTTTAGCTTTGTAATTAATGAAAAAAGATACACAATATCCGTCTAAATTTTATTAAATTGAAGTTTATTTTATTGAAAATTCATGCCATTGAAAAATTTAGCTGAAATAAAGGAACAATTAGATAAAGAAGGTCTGGTTATTTTGCCAGGTTTTTTTGATGAAGAAGCGATTGAAAATCTCTATATAGCTGCTCAAAAAATCTTTCAAATTCAATTTCAAAAATTAGGCATTGAAGGAGATTTTCTTACTCAAATGAAAACCTTGTTTGAAAATCATCTAGATACGTTTATCAATTGTGGTAAATTAATTCAAACCGGTTTAATTGAATTATATCAACTGGCGGTTAATCCAGATTTAATTAATTTGTTGAAAGACCTCGGGTTGCAGGTACCCAACATGTGTACACGCCCTGTATTATTTTTTAATCATCCGGACTTAGCAAAAAAAGAGCATTTTTATAAAACTCCCCTACACCAGGATTGGGTCTCAATGCTTTCATCCGATGATTCAGTAGTGGTTTGGTTACCCTTAATGGATTTGGATATTGCCCATGGACCTGTGATTTTTTATCCTGAAACACATAAAATGGGGCCATTGACGAATACCATAGAAAATGGATTTGCAGAAGTTGATTTTGATCGTGCTGCTCATAAACGGGTTCAAGTTCCATTAAAAAGAGGCGATGTAGTAATTTTTTCTACTTTTTTAGTACATGAGTCGGGCCAAATTACCAATAATGAAATTCGATGGTCTTGCCATTTTAGGTACACCAATATGGAGGATCCAACTTTTGTGAATAAGGGGTTTCCTCATCCATATGTCTATAGGCCTGACCAGGAATTAATTGATAAATATCTTCAAAATTAAATCATAATCCGTTGTTAGATGGGCAAAAGAGTTTTGTTTTTTTTGAATAATCTTAATCGGACAGGGTCTGAAACTTTATTATTTAATTTTATTCAAGAATTACATAAAACTCAAAAAATATCCATTGGCATTGTTCTAATGGAAAAAGGAGGTGAGTTAGTTCCTGAAATTCCTTCTACTATTCCTGTTTTTTATTTGGATTTTCATTTCAAATGGCTCGATAAAATTGCATTTCACTTAGGAAAGGATATCATTGGTCAACAACTTGAGAAAATTCAAAAACAATTCAAAGCAGATTCGTGGTACTTAAATACCATCGCTCATTTGGGCCTTCTACGTTACAAAAAGCAGTTCTCAATTCACACGTATGTTCACATACATGAATTGCTTTATAATTTTGAATCTCTAAAAGCCGATGAGTTTGATTTATTAAAAAATGAATGCGATCATTTGATCGCATGTTCTGGCTTAGTTGAAGACCTTTTCAAGCCTTATTTTAAAAATAAAATTACGATTATTAATTCGACAGTCAATCAAAAGGAATTGGTAGATGTAGTGAACCGTAATAAGTCTAACCCATCAAAAGGAAAGCTAAAAATTGTCTCATCTGGCACTATTTGTTATCGCAAAGGAACTGATTTATTCCTAGAAGTAGCACAATTATTGTCGAAAGAAACCTATGAATTTATTTGGTTGGGTAAGTTTGCCAATAATGCCTATTCCGAGATTATTAAATTGAAAAATGCCCAAACAAATAGCGTTCAATTTTTGCAAACTAATACGCAAAAAGAGTACCTAGAAATTCTTGCTCAGGCGGATCTATTTTTATCTACCTCAAGAGAAGAATCGATGGGTTTGGTAATGCAGGAGGCTGTAACGTTTCATATTCCAATTGTTGCTCTCAATTCAGGTGGAGCATCTTTGATTGTAAATAGCCAAAATGGAGTAATTTGTTATGATCATCGACCAGAGGAAATAGTCAAGGCTATAGAAAAAATAAAGCTAGAAAAGAAAGGTCAGTCTATTTTGCCTTTTCAATATCAACAAGAGATAGAAAAATTTGTGTCATTATTCAATTAGTAAATCAAGGGGGTTTTGATAGACGTATCCATCATATTTGTCAATTATAAAACAGAAGATTATTTGTTTGAATGCCTAAAAAGTATTCAGCAATTTACGAATGGACTCACGTATGAATTGATAGTTGTGGACAATTCCTACGTGCCTGGTACGAATAAGCAAATTTTGGAGAGCTTTCCTGAAATTCATTGGCTCAATGCAGGAGGGAATGTGGGGTTTTCCAAGGCAAATAATTTAGGTGCAAAACAAGCTAGGGGAAATTTTTTGCTATTTTTAAATACAGACACTTTATTGTTCAATAATGCTATTTTAAATGCCCATCAACATTTGATGGAACGCGATGATGTTGCTGCAATTGGCGGACTACAATTAAATTTAGAAAAGGAATCAATCCCATTTTACTATTCTTTGAATGATCTTCGGAAGGATTTTTATTTCATTCCTAATCATGATTTATTCAAAAAAATGTTGCTTGCCCTTTTCCCTAATGAAAATTTTCAACCTGGAGAAACGAACAATTTGGTGGGAGCCTTCATCATGGTTTCAAAAGAGAAATTTGAAAAAGTAGGAGCATGGGATGAGCAATTTTTTATGTATGCTGAAGATGCTGAATTGTCTTTTCGACTGAACAAAATAGGCAAATTGATGTACTCAGATGAAGTGAAATTTATTCATTTGGTCAAGGGAAATGAATTTACAAGAGCCAATGATTCGTGGGCCAATCGTTTTTCTGTGCAAATTCAATTGTCCAACTTTTTATGGATTCGCAAATCGTATGGGGCGATTCCCCTTCTATTGATTTATTTCAATTATCTAATTTTCATCCCAATTTTTTGGGTTTGGAAAATGTTTAAAAATACCAAGGAAGGGAAGAGATTATTAGGGGATACTTTTAATCAACGGATGCTGACTAGAAAGGTGGGAATTTTATTTTCCTATTTACCGCAATTGCTTTTTTTAACTTCCAAACAATATAAAATCAAACCAGAAGAAAATATTGGAAAATAGAAAATCATGAAAAGATATTTATTACTCTTCTTGATTATTTTGTGCGCAATCTTATTTGGTTTTACCTCCAATGATGATTTACAAACTGACTGGACCGAATATTTGGGAGGAAAGGACAGAAATCATTTCAGTAGATTAAACCAAATTACTAAAGAAAATGTACACCAATTGAAAATTGCATGGACTTATGTCTGCGCAGATTCGGGTCAAATGCAAACGAATCCATTGGTTGTAAAGGGGCGTGTTTTTGGAGTGAGCCCCACTGTTCAAGCTTTTGCCTTGGATGCATCCACCGGTAAAGAAATTTGGACATTTGGCGATCCTCTTAAAAATTGGGCTAGTACCAGTCGAGGAGTGAGTTATTGGTCTGATGGCAAAGAAGAAAGGATATTATACACGGTTGGTCCTAAACTTTGGGCTTTGGATGCCAAAACGGGAAAACCAATTCAGTCTTTTGGAAAGATGGGTAATATTGACCTTCATGAAGGGCTACCGGCAATTGCCAAGGATAAATTTATTATTTCAAATACCCCAGGTACCATTTTTCAAAATTTAATCATCATGCCGGTGCGACTTTCCGAGGGGGAAGATGCTGCTCCAGGAGATATTCGAGCATTTGATGTATTGACTGGAAAATTAATTTGGACATTTCATACCATTCCCTATCCCGGTGAGTTTGGATATAAAAGTTTTCCTAAAAATGCCTATAAAAACAAAGACGTTGGAGCTGCAAATAACTGGGCAGGAATGGCTTTGGATGAAAAAAACGGAATTGTTTTCGTGCCAACCGGTTCGGCAGGGTATGATTTTTATGGGGCCAATCGAAAGGGTAAAAACCTTTTTTCTGACTGCTTATTGGCATTGGATGCAAAAACTGGGAAAAGACTTTGGCATTATCAATTTGTTCACCATGATTTATGGGATCGCGACATGCCCGCCCCACCCAATTTAATACAAGTGTTACGGAATGGTAAAAAAGTAGATGCTGTTGCGCAAATCACAAAACAAGGTTTTGTCTATCTTTTTGAGCGAAAAACAGGCAAGCCTTTGTTCGACATCAAGGAAATTCCAGTGCCAAAATCTAATTTGAAAGGGGAATTGGCATGGGGTACCCAGCCTCGACCAGCCTTACCCGCACCGTACGCACGCGAAGCAAGCGAGTTGACTTCATTAGATATTAATCCTTATTCTTCTGAAAAGGCTCAATTGACAGAAGTTTTCAAACGTTTAGATAGACGATGGTTTGCACCACCGTCTGAAGTTGGAACGATGATTTTACCAGGCTTTGATGGAGGAGGTGAATGGGGTGGAGCCGCGGCTCATCCAAGTAAAGGCATTATCTATATCAATAGCAACGAAATGCCATGGATTCAGAAAATGGAAAAAGTCCAAAAAGGACAAGTTTTTGATCATCCAGGCGAAAAAATTTACCAAAATAACTGTGCTTCTTGCCATAAAAATGACCTTTCAGGTAATCCAGCTTCAGGCTATCCAAAATTGGCTGATATTTATAAAAAACGCAATGCGGCTTTTTTGAATACCATCATTTCATCAGGGAAAGGGATGATGCCGGGATTCCCACAAATAAAGGGTGTGGATAAAGATAATTTAGTCGCCTTTTTAATGAAAGAAGCCTCAAAAGAGGCTGGCACTAACCAATCAGAGGCCAATTCACCTATTTTATACCGTATGGCGGGATATCGCAAATTTGTGGATAAAGAAGGTTTGCCAGGCATTGCACCACCTTGGGGAACGCTCAATGCAATTGATTTAAATACCGGTAAATACCTTTGGAAAGTTAATTTTGGTGATGAACCGCTGCTAGCATCCAGAGGAATTAAAGGCACCGGAACGGAAAATTATGGGGGTCCTATTTTATTTGAAAATGGACTTTTGCTTATTGCAGCAAGCAAGGATGGCTTTTTTAGAGCTTATGATGCTCAAACGGGAAAGGAAATTTGGAAATACAAACTTCCGTTTGCCTCATTTGCTACACCAGCTACTTACATGGTCAATGGAAAACAATATGTTGTTTTGGCTTGTGGTGGCACTAAATTGGGTACTCCTAAAGGTAATGTATATGTAGCATTTAGTCTTTAATGGATAAAGGGGGGAATTTGCGTAGGAGCGGAGAAGGTCTTATTTAAAAACAAATTAATTTTGTACGCAATAAAACTCCTATCTCATGAAACAAGAAATCCTTCTTCAAATTGAGAACCCTTCGGAATTAGAAAGGTTGTACCAATCAAATAAAAAAGAATTTAAACAATCTTTTGACACACTTTATCCTGAAATTTCAGAAAAACCAATGGCTAAATTTTGGCAGGAACGCTTGCACTATGTGGCGGCCATTAAGAAAATCATCGACTGGCGACTGTTGGTTGTCCTTGCTTTTTCTATGGGGCTTTTAATGGAATTACCCAAATTTACAGGATGGAATGAGGAGGCCTATTATGGTAAATACATTGGCATTATTTTGTTCGGTGGACTTGCCATTTTTTCAACACTAATTAATAGGGCAGAAATTCGGGTGATAGCAATTCTAACAATCGTATTTTTGTCTTTTGCTGGATATATAAGTTATGTACAAGCACAGGCTTCGGAAACAATTTTTATCTTATGTGCCATTCATTTGGCAGGAATTATGGCTTTTATTGTAGCCATTTCAAGGCTTGGAAATCGATTTAATGAGGCTTCTGAGCGAATTTTGTATTTAAAATATGTGGGGGATTTACTCATCATTTCTGGCTTAATTTTATTATGCGTGGGCCTTTTTAGTGCGCTTACGATTAATCTTTTTGAGGCCATTCAAGTAAAAATCAGCGAATTTTATCCAAAGTATATTTTATGGTGGTTGTTGGCTCCCATTCCAGTAGTAGGGGCCTATTTGTTAGAGTCAAATTCCAATTTGGTTTCTAAAATTTCACCCATTATTGCTAAAATCTTCAGCCCATTAGCACTTGTTTCGTTAGTTGCCTTTTTCATTGCTTTTTTAACAAATGAAAACCAAACAATTCGTGATCGTGATTTCCTATTACTATTTAATGGAGTCTTAGTGGCGGTGTTAGCTTTGATCTTTTTTACAATTGCCAATCAAGAAACAAACTCTCATCGTGCCTTTGGAACCATAGTGGTATGTTTGTTGAGCTTAGTGGCTATTTGCATCAATGGCATTGCATTATATGCAATTTTAGAGCGAATCAATGAATTTGGATTCAGCCCAAATCGTGTGGCAGTTTTAGGAAGTAATTTTTTGATTTTGATTCACCTTGTCTTGGCAGCAATTCAATTGTTTATTTCTTCACTTGGAAATAAATCCTCGGCTAAGGTACAAGAAGTAATGGTAAGTTACCTTCCCATTTACTTTTTTTGGTTTGTATTTGTTTGCTTCTTTTTCCCAGTGATATTTTAAAAATAAAGAGGCATTTGCCTCTTTATTCATTTAATACCCAAGTGTCTTTTGAGCCTCCTCCTTGCGAAGAGTTAACCACCAAAGAACCTTTTCTTAAGGCCACACGGGTGAGTCCGCCAGGCATCACATGAACATTTTCCCCATACAATGCATAAGGTCTTAAATCTACATGCCTACCTTCTGCTTGTTCTCCGATCAGACATGGAACCCTAGACAAGGAGATGGTTGGTTGGGCGATATAATTTCTTGGATTTTGAACAATTAGTTTTTTGAATTTTTCTTGTTCCTCCAAACTTGATTTTGGGCCAATCAGCATACCATAACCACCTGCTTCATTGGCCTCTTTAACAACTAATTTTTCGATGTTTTCTAACACATATTGTCGATCATCCTCTTCGTCGCAGAGGTAGGTCGGAACATTTTTTAAGATGGCTTCTTCTCCTAAATAATATTTAATGATCCTAGGTACATATGCATAAATTACCTTGTCATCAGCAACCCCAGTTCCCGGAGCATTGGCAAGCGCCACATTGCCATTTTTGTAAACTTCAAAAATTCCAGGAATTCCAATTAATGAATCGCGATTAAAAACCAATGGATCTAAATAGGTGTCGTCTATTCGTCTGTAAATAACATCTACAATTTGGAATCCTTTGGTCGTACGCATTTTCACATAACCATCATCTACCACAAGGTCTCTGGCATCTACAAGTTCTACGCCCATTTGTTGTGCCAAATAGGAATGTTCAAAATAGGCAGAATTATAGATGCCTGGGGTCAAGACTACGATGGTTGGATTAGGCCTGTTACTAATGTATTTCAACATTTCAAGTAATTTGTGAGCATAATCTGATATAGGTCTTATGTTGGTTTTACTTACCACCTCAGGGAAGGATTGTTTCAGTAATTCTCTATTTTCAAGCATGTAGGATACACCAGAAGGACATCTTAAATTGTCTTCCAATACCATGTACTCACCATTCGTATCTCGAATTAAATCCGATCCTGTAATATGTATCCATCTATTTTTGGAAGGCATTACTCCATTGCATGGATGTAAATAATTTTTCGAAGAGAAAATAACCTCTTTGGGTATAATCCCGTCTTTTAATATCCTTTGATTTGAATAAATATCTGTTAAGAATAAATTCAAGGCAGTTATCCGTTGAATCAATCCTTTTTCAATTTTGTCCCATTCTTTTGCCGCTACAATTCTTGGAATGATATCAACTGGCATGATACGTTCCGTTCCCTCATTCTCTGCATACACATTAAACGTGATACCCATTGCCATGAGCGCTTTTTCAGCTGCTGCCTGTCTTCTTACGAATTCTTCTGTGCTTAGTTCTTCGACTCGATTTTTAAATGGAAGGTATCCTTCTCGGACTTTTCCATCGGAGTAAAACATTTCATCGAAATATCCCTCCGTTTCATAGGATTCAAATGAGAAATTCATAATCTGTATGTATTTAAATGCTTGACGTACTTTAAGTTAAAAATTTTAATTTCATTTTTTTTCAAAAGGCATCATAAATTTTACATTTTGAGTGAAATACAATGTATAATCTTGGAAAAATTATATTTTAAACTATTAAATAATTAAAATTGATGTAATTGTATTTTGATGTTCGCAAAAAAATCCTAAATTTATTTGTCCGAAAGGATAATCAAGCATTTAAAAATTAATCATATGTTAAGTAGAGTCGCCAATTCCATTTATTGGATGAATCGTTACATAGAGCGAGCGGATAATTACGCTCGATTTATCTCTGTCAACTTTAACCTAGCTTTGGATTTACCCTCCAATATCCCAGAGCAATGGGAGCCCTTAATTGTTGCGACGGCCGATCAACAACAATTCTTATCCAATTATTCAGAAGTAAATCGAGAAAATGTATTGCATTTTATGACTTTTGATGAGCGTAATCCGAATTCGATATTATCGTGTTTGTTTATTGCTAGGGAAAATGCGCGAACTATTCGTGAGTGTATTTCGAAAGAAATGTGGGAATATTTGAATCGGATTTATTGGAAAGTAAAAAACAGTAAATCGGGTAGTAAGCAATGGGAAATTTCTAAATATCAGGGATTTTTAGAAGAGATTAAGTCGGGCAGTCAATTATTTTATGGAATTGTAGATTCAACGATTACCCGAGGTGAAAGTTGGCATTTTGGGCAGATTGGCAAACAAATTGAGCGTGCTGATAAAACCACTCGATTCTTGGATGTGAAATATTTCACGCTTTTGCCTTCTGTGGAGGCAGTGGGCTCTCCTTTGGATCTACTTTTGTGGTCGGCCGTTTTGAAATCTAATTCGGCATATAATATGTTTAGACAACAATACAAGGAGATTAATCCTTCAAATATTGTTGAATTTTTGATTTTGGATAAAAATTTTCCACGCTCGGTGGTACATTGTTTACAAGAGGCAGAATCCTCTTTATATGCAATTTCTGGTACATCGGTAGACAATGGGTATACTAATTTAGCAGAAAAGAAATTATCAAAATTATTGTCAGATATTCAATTCACAGAAATTTCTGACATTTTACAAATTGGCTTGCACCAGTTTTTAGATGATTACCAAGTAAAAAATAATGAAATTGGCGAAGCCATTTTCAATTCTTATTTTGATTTAAAAGCAGTTTCATAATTTTAATAAAATGACATATTGTTTAGGAATTACAGTAAAGGAAGGACTTATTGCCATTGCAGATACCCGTATAACGGCTGGAAATGAAATGTATTCCAATAAAAAAATTTCAATTCATGAAATAAATAACCATAGTCTGTTTATCATGACGGCAGGTTTACGCTCGGTGCGGGATAAAACGATTACCTATTTCAATCAAAAAATTGCTACGGAGGAGGAATCCTATCATTTTATGTTTGAGGCTGCATCTGCATTTGGCAAAATGTTAAAAAAGGTAGCGGATGAAGACCGAGAAGTACTAGAAAAGGAAGGATACCAATTTAATTTACATGCAATTATTGGCGGACAAATGCCAAAGGATTCAGAACATAAGTTGTTTTTAATATTTCCAGAAGGCAATTGGATTGAAATCAATGATGGTTTAAAGTATCAAATTATAGGCAATTCAAATTACGGGAAGCCTATTTTAAATCGAAATTTATCCTTTGATACCCCTTTAAAGGAAGCCTTGAAAATGGGGTTTTTATCATTTGATGCAACGCAATTTAGTACCAATGATGTCGATTATCCGATTGATGTGGTAGTATATGAATCGGGTAGTTTCAAAGCAAAAGAATTAAGATTGTATAAGGAAGACATGCAAAAAATTTCAGATGAGTGGAATTTATCTTTACGAAATTCTTTAAAAACCATTAATGAAGATTGGATGAAAGACCTTCTTTCCGTATGATAGTCTCCATTTTTCATCGACTGGAATATACCTATGAACAAGAGGTTTCCTTGGGACCACAATTGATTTATTTGTACCCCAAGCAAGATCGCTATTGCGAAATAGTAGAGCTACATACTGAAATTTTACCTAGGCCATCAAAAGTATCCACTCATATCGATGCGGAGGGAAATACACAACAAATTGCTGTATTTGAGCATACAAGTAATTTTCTGATTGTGGAATTACAGGCTAAATTAAAATTAGAAGATTTTAACCCATTTGACTTTTATTATGTACCTAAAGAGGCACATAAATTGCCAATGAAATACAATGCGGACCAACGAAAAGTATTAGGGCCTTATTTGTTGAGTGAAACAATTCCTGCAGAAATCATCCTTCTTTCCAATGATTTACTTTCCAAATCAAATGGATTTACATCGGCCTTTTTAATGGAGGTAAACAACTATATCTTCTCTGAATATACCTATGAAATCAGAGAGGAAGGAAATGCACATCTTCCTGCTTTTACCTTGCAACAGAAAAAAGGTTCTTGTCGCGATTTTGCAGTTTTATTTTCAGCTATTTGTCAAGCCCAAGGATTAGCGACTCGTTTCACCTCAGGGTATTATTTTGGCCATTCGCCTGTTCAGGCTCCAGATCAATCACATAATTTACATGCTTGGGTAGAAGTTTATTTGCCTGGAGGGGGCTGGCGTGGATATGACCCAACGCAAAATGAAGTGGTTTGTGGGAATCACGTGGCCTTAGCAACATCTTATGATTTGAATCTCGTTTCTCCTCTTTCTGGTTACTTTAGAGGAAATGGGACATCTAAGTTAAAATCAATGGTTGATTTGAAAAGAAAATAGTTTTTGTAAATTGCCTTTCTATGCAAATTCAGAATCTATTTCTATGAAAAAAGTACACATTGTAGGGCTAGTATTTTTGTTTCCATTTTTTTCTTGTTTTGCCCAATACAAGAAAATAATGGAGCGTCCAAACATCATCTTTATCATGTCGGATGACCACGCTTACCAAGCCATCTCGGCCTATGATAATCGATTAATTCAAACTCCAAATATTGATCGAATTGCAAAATTGGGAATGTTGTTTACACAGGCTTCTGTTACAAATTCCATTTGTGCGCCATCGCGCGCAACTATTTTAACTGGAAAACATTCTCATTTAAATGGTAAAATCGATAATCATTTTGATTTCGATACTACGAATAATACCTTCCCACAAATTCTTCAAAAAGAGGGATATCAAACAGCTATGTTTGGAAAATTACATTTTGGGAATAATCCGAAAGGATTTGATGAATTTAAAATCCTTCCCGGACAAGGCAATTATTATAACCCCGATTTCATTACTAAAAAACAAGGCAACATTAAAGTAGATGGTTATGTGACAGATATCATCACTGACATGACGCTCAATTGGCTTCAAAAAGACCGTGATCCAAATAAGCCATTTATGCTTATGTATTTGCATAAAGCGCCACATCGTTCCTGGTTGCCTGCAGAAAGACATTTGGAAGAGTTTACTCACAAGAAATTCCCAGAGCCCGCAACGCTTTTTGATGATTACAAAAACAGAAGCACTCCAGTGGCAGAAGCTGAAATGAATATAATGAAGCATATGTCTTGGGCGGGAGACAATAAAGTATTTCCAGAAGTTATGGATGAACTTAAAATTCCTGAAATTGGATATGATAAACAACGATATCAAGCTGAAATGGGTCGTTTGAATGCCGGGCAGAAATTCAATTTTATCAAAGCCTATACTCCTATTAATGAAGAGTTTAAAAAAATTTATCCAAGCATGAATGATGCTGATAAAATGCGATGGAAATACCAACGCTACATGCAGGATTATTTAGGAACCATCAAAGCGGTAGATGAGAATGTGGGTCGTTTGATTGACTATTTAGAGTCAAACAATTTAATGGACAACACCATAATTGTGTACACTTCTGATCAGGGTTTTTATTTGGGGGAGCATGGTTGGTTCGACAAACGATTTATTTATGATCAGTCTTTTAAAACACCTTTATTGGTTGCTTGGCCTGGAAAAATAAAAGCGGGCTCTAAGTCAGAAAAATTGGTGCAGAATCTCGACTTTGCGCAAACCTTTTTAGATGCGGCCGGAGTAAAAGCACCTGTTGATATGCAAGGAGAAAGCTTATTGCCAATATTAACAGGCTCTGAGAAGAATTTTAAACGGGATGCTGTTTATTACCATTATTACGAATATCCAGCAGAGCATATGGTGAATCGTCATTATGCAATTGTGACAAAAGATTTTAAATTAATTCACTATTACTATGTGGAAGACCAATGGGAGTTGATAGATCGGAAAAAAGATCCGAATGAATTAAAAAACGTATACAATGACCCCGCATATGCAAAAGTTAGAAGAGAATTGCATGTGCAATTAGAAGAATTGAGAAAGAAATACAAAGACAACAAGGAAACGAGTCAAAGTTTTATTAACCGTTTAATGAATGATGCTGACAAAGGAAAAGTGTTTGGCATTTCAAAAGAAAAAGCAGCTGAGATTAGAAATAGAAGGAAGAAGGTGATAGGGAAGAGGGAATAGGGAATAGGGAAGAGAGAATAGGGAAGAGGGAATAGGGAATAGGGAAGAGGGATAAGGTCTAAGTTGTGACGTGTAAGGCATGAGTTAAGGGTTTGTGAGGGGTGATTCGGGCCTGAGGTCGAGCGAAGAGAGAAAACTCGAAGGCTCCATCAATTTTTTTGTTAATTTCAATTATTAATCGTAATATTACGTTGAATATGGGAGCAAGTAAAATTATGGATTATTCTGAGCGACAGTTAATGCTGGCAAAATATGCCAAAGCCTTGTCGCATCCAGCTCGAATAGCTATTTTGGAGGTTTTGTTGAAACGACAAACGTGTATTTGTGGAGACATTGTGGAAGAATTGCCAATTGCTCAAAGTACCGTTTCTCAACATTTGAAAGAATTAAAAGAAGCAGGCTTGATAAAAGGAAGTATCGAAGGGGTAACGGTTTGTTATTGCATCGATGAGAATGCTTGGTCAAATGCTTCTCAGTTTTTACAAGGAATCTTTGGAGAGTTTCAGTTAATGAAATCGACTTGTTGTTAAAAAAATTTAGTTTGTTTAATCGTAATATTACAATAAAATGAAGACAGATCAGGAGTTAAAGGACATTGTAAAAAACAAATACAGTGAAATTGCGTTGCAAGACAAAGAGACAAACATGTCTTCTTGTTGTGGTGCTGGGGGCTGTTCTACTGAGGTATATAACATCATGAGTGATGATTATGGAACCTTAGAGGGATACAATCCAGATGCAGATTTGGGTTTGGGATGTGGTTTGCCTACTCAATTTGCAAAGATTAAACCAGGAGATGTGGTAGTAGATTTAGGTAGCGGCGCAGGAAATGATTGCTTTGTGGCCAGACACGAAACAGGCGAAACCGGTAAGGTCATTGGTATTGATTTTACACCAGCCATGATTGAACGCGCTAGAGAAAATGCAGAAAAAAGAGGGTTTAATAATGTGGAATTTCGTCAGGGAGACATAGAGCAAATGCCGATTACCTCTAACGCAGCGGATGTGATCGTAAGCAATTGTGTATTAAATCTCGTGCCAAATAAAAATGGGGTGTTTAAAGAGATATTTAGAGTTTTGAAGCCCGGTGGTCACTTTAGTATTTCTGATGTTGTATTGAAAGGCGACCTACCAGAGGGATTGCAAAAAGATGCAGAGATGTATGCAGGATGCGTGGCAGGAGCTATCCAAAAAGACACGTATTTAGGCATGATTTTCTCGAATGGCTTCCAAAATGTGAGCATCCAAAAGGAGAAGGCGATCATTATTCCAGATGATATTTTAGTAAATTATTTAAGTAAAGAAGAAATAGATTCCTTTAAATCGGGTAATTCAGGTATTTTTAGTGTAACGGTTTATGCCGAAAAGCCAGTAAATGCATGTGCACCAGGTTCAGGATGTTGTTAAGATGAAAAAGAAAATATTAGTACTCTGCACCGGCAATAGTTGTCGTAGTCAGATTGCCCACGGGTATTTAGCCAAATTTGCCAAAGGAAAAGCGGATGTGTATAGTGCGGGAGTAGAAACACACGGAGTGAATCCGAAGGCCATTGCTACTATGCAAGAAGATGGGATTGATATTTCTAACCACACATCGAACAATGTGTTGGAATATGAAGGGATTGATTTTGACTTTGTGATTACGGTTTGTGACAACGCCAAAGAGCGTTGTCCGTATTACCCCTCCTCTGCTAAATTGTTTCATTACAATTTCCCAGATCCGGCCAAGTTTGTCGGTTCAGAGGCAGAAACAAAAAAGGAATTTGCTAGGGTAAGAGAGTTAATTAAGCAATATTGTTTAGAATTTGTCCAAACAAATGTATAAATCATGACAACCGAAATGCTTCAATTGTGGCAAGAAGGCCGCACCCGTTTTTCTAAATTATTGGAACAAGTAAAAGAAGAAGATTTACCTAAAAAACTAGGAACAACTCCTAATTCGATCGGCTTTTTAATTCGACACATTGCAGAAGTGGAGTTGTTATTTGCAAAGAATGTCTTTCAAAATCCGGATGTAAAAGTCATAGCTAAAACTGTCATTGATGGGAAAGACACGGGATTATGGACCAATTTAGCCGAATTAAAAGCCATTGCAGAAGAATCGTTTCAAATGCTAAAGGCAACGATTGAAACCCAATCTCAAGAGAGTTGGAATGATTTGGTGACTACCAAAGAATTTGGCACTAAAACCAAAGCGGAGGCCTTGGCCAGGGTAACAACCCATGCGGCTTATCATGCGGGTCAGATGGCGATGATATTGAAATATGGGCAATAAATTGATCTCAGAGTTAATCTAATTTCAATTTCTTGCTCATAAATTCAATAAAATAGGGCCAGTTCGGACCCGTTACGTGGCCTTTAGGATGTAAACGATACCCAATTTGCCCCTCATCAATCAATTGTTCCACAGCTGGGAATTCAGTCGTTCCAATGCCCTTTTTACCTAATAGTTGATACACGGGTTCTGCGGCTGCTGCTGCCATAAACATTCCCCTCGGGTCTGCCCAATTGTCGCCATTGTTTCCAACCCCAATGAAAAAGGGTCGAGGGGCCAGTAAACTGATTAGGCTATGAGCATCAACCGGAAGGTCATTCCACCCAAGCGGGCCTGCATATTTCAAAAAGCTGCCCGACATCCAATGGTACAAGCCCGAACCAGCAATATTTTCTACAATTTCACCAAAATCCCTACGGTGTAATTTTAATCCACCTTCACCTGATGAAGCGATGTACCCAATGGCAAATCGTGAATCATAGGCCATGGTAACCGCTGCTGCCTTTCCGAATCTTGAATGCCCCATGATAGCCACTTTTTCAGCATTAATTTCAGGCATAGATTCCATTAAATCAAGTGCTTTAGATGCTCCCCAAGCCCAGGCTTTTAGTGCTCCCCAATCCGTAGGACTTCTTCTTTTTCCCTTGTTTACCAAGCCAATGATTCCAGAAGTTAGTCCGGCTCCATTGTCGGCCTGGTAACTCGTTGGAATAATCACTGCAGCCCCCCAACCTTTGGCAATCACCTGTTCCTTCCAAGGAATGTCTGTGCTTGGTGGTGGGTTAAAGCCTGGAGGAAAGACAAAGGCAAATTCCATCACTAAGGGT
>JACCDK010650793.1_pt1 | contig 65089 bp, 60 predicted proteins | sample 7445871 | NCBI WGS metagenome assembly JACCDK01 (sample SAMN15323436, study PRJNA562643) | freshwater metagenome | isolation source: river surface water | place: USA:Blue River Watershed | collected 2017-08-15 | reverse complement strand
GGTATTTCAACGGTTTATGGGGCACTGCTCAACGGGCAATCCATTTACGAAGCTTCGGCAAAAATTGATGACGTGGCATTGCCGCAAGCTTTAGTCATTGGCTCCGAATCACACGGCATTAGAGAAAACTTGATGGCTCTCATCAATCACCCAGTGACGATTCCGCGTATTGGAGGTGCTGAGTCTTTGAATGCGTCTGTCGCCACTGGTATATTGCTTGACCGATTTTTGGGCAAATAACCTTCTGATTTGTTATATTTGATATTTATCCAAAATTTGCTGTGAGTCCTATTCGTGCACAACTACTTTCGTTCATTCGCTCTTATCACAAGAAGCAATTTTTGGGTGCACTTTTGTTGGTTTTACTTGAATCGCTTGTGCTGTTTTACGGCATCAATTACACCGAACACTTTTTATGGTTGAGCTCGGCCGGGAGAAAGGGTCTCTTTTTTTTCTGGTGGATATTGTTGCTGACGCTTTTTATTTGGCAATTAGGAAAACCCCTGCTTCAACTGTTGGGACTTCGGAATGGGTTGTCTCAAACCGATGCGGCCGTGATCATTGGTAAGTACTTTCCGGAAGTTCAAGATCGGTTGCTCAATCTTCTACAATTGGAAGACATGAGTAGGCAGCAAGATTGGCCCCTTCTAGAGAAAAGTATCCAACAGAAAACACAAGATTTAAATAAATTCTCCTTTCTGCAAGCTTTAGAATGGCAACAATTTAGAAGGCAAGCCATTCGATTTGGAGCAGTTATTTTGGTGATGTCTTTGTGGGGAGTTTATGACGCCCAAAATATTTCTGCTGCCTCACAACGGTGGTTTAATTTTGATAAAGAGTTCATACAACAGGCGCCTTTTGACTTCGTGCGATTAGATACTCATCAATTTGTATCTGAAGGGGGCTCAGCAGAAATTAAATTGAAGTTTGAAGGGAAAGCCCTTCCTACAGCTGCAGAGATTCAAATCAATGATGGTGTTGCATTGCCCATGAACAAAGGAAATAATCAGGAATTCACCTTCAGTCTAAAATCCTTGAAGCATTCTGTTAAGTTTAAGTTTTTATCAGGTAAGTTTTCCAGCAAGGAATTTAACCTTCATCTAATTAAACTTCCAAAATGGAAAGGCATCTCAATCAAAGCCGATTATCCGGCATACACCGGATGGAAGAATGCTGAAATTGATAATTTTGAGCAATTTCAAGTTCCCGAAGGAACGGTTTTACATATTCATTTACAAACCGAAAATACCAAAACTATACACTGGCGTCAAAATAATATTCAGCAGATTTTTTCTTCGAAAGAAGCTAAAAAACAAACCACAATTAAAACGGTAATTTTAAATGATGCCCATTTTAGAGGCACTTTGGAGAAGCTAAACTCTTCCGATTCTGTTGGATTTTTTGTGACTTGCATAAAAGATGAATTCCCAGAACTTTATGTTGAGTCTAAAACTTCGGAGATGAATCCATTCCGACACTTCTTTTCAATTTTGGCCAATGATGATTACGGAATCAAAGATGCATGGGTTGAAATTCGAGATGCAGAGGGAGACGAATTCCATAAAGTGTTTACGTTCGCAAATCCCGAAGGTAACAAGATTTATGGTGCTGATTGGGCTTATGAGTTGAATCAAGATCAGCAAGTTGAAATACGATTTGCCGTTCGTGATAATGATGCACTACGCAAAGGTAAAGTACGATACAGCGTCCCCCAGAAAATAAAAGCTCCATCAAAAACAGAATTAGAGAAAATCACCAATCAGCAAAAAATTGAATTGGAGAAATCTTTAGGTTCTGTACAAAAGCAAGCACAAAACCTTCGAAAAGAATCTGAAAAATTACAAGAGGGTTTAAAGTCTTCGCAATCAATGTCTTTCGACACAAAAGAGAAGATAGAAGATTGGGCAAAAAAACAAGAAGATAGACTGAAACAAGCTGAGAAGATTCAAGAAAAATTGAAGCAACAAGAGCAAAATTTAAAATCTCAAGATCCTGAACTTAAGAATAGGAGAGAAGATATCAGCGAGAAAATCAAGGAGATGAAAAATCCGGAGCTCGAAAAATTGCTCCAGGAATTGAATGAGTTACTGCAGAAAAATGCACCCAAAGAACAGGTTGAAAAAAAGATGCGAGACATCAATCAACAGGTGAAAAATCAAGAACAGCAATTGGAGAACATCATGGAACAGCTCAAGGAACTTCGTTTGGAAGAATCTGTTAAAAATCAGATCGAGCAAATGAAGAATTGGTCTGACAAAATGAAAGAAATTGCCAAGAACACGGAAAACCTGAATAAAAAAGATGAAGCGAAAAGAGCCGAAATTGAAAAACAACTCAATGAGCAAAAAAGCGAATTACAATCACTGAAAGAAAAAGCAGCCGATATCCAAAAGCAAAACCAAGAATTAGAATCGCCCATGAACCTGAAAACGGGCGAAAAATCAATGGATAAGGCACAGGAATCACTAGAAAAAGCGAAGCAAGAACTTCAAAAAAAGCAAGACGATAAAAGTGCTGAAGATCAAAAAAAATCAGCCGATGAAATGGAAAAAGCCCAAAAAGAGATGGAAGAAAGCATGGAACAATCTCAGAAAGAACGTCTTTCTGAAGATATGGCCACTCTGCGCTCTCTTCTAGAAGGGTTGATTGAAGTTTCACACAGACAAGAATCCATTTTCACCGAGTTAAAAGGGCTTAAAAGTGATAATCCTCGGGTATTGGTTTTGAATCGAAATCAGGTTTTGGTAAAGGAAATGGCTTTGAATCTAGAAGACAGTCTAAGAGCCTTGGCCAAGCGTCAGCCTATGGTATCTGAAAGGGTAACCAGAGAATTAAACAAAATCAATGATTATTTAGAATCATCGTTGACCGACTTGAAAAACCGAGATGTTAAAAGGGCTGCAGCCAATCAGCAGTTTGTGATGACTGGCTTCAATGATTTAGCCGTAATGCTGATGGAAAGTTTGAAGAATGTGCAGCAAAAGATGTCGCAACAAAATCAAAAATCTCAATCAAAAAAAGGTCAATCTTGCAGCAATCCCAATAAATCTGGAAATTCTGGAAAAAGTAAAATGGGTAAGGGTTCGAAGTTGTCTGAAGCACAAAAACAGTTAGGAGAACAACTTCAGAAAATGCAACAAGGCCAACAGCAAGGACAACAACAAGGCCAGCAGGGGCAAAAGGGAGACAAATCTGGAACCACAGGTGAACCAAAATCAGGCAATGGAAATGATTCAAAGCAAGGTCAACAAGGGAATAAGTCAGGGGGCAAGGAAGCCGGTCGCAGTTTAGAGCAAGACCTCGTGGAAATGGCTTTATTGCAAGAGCAGTTGCGCCGCCAAATTCAAGAATTACGGAAAGAAGCTTTGAAAAACGGCAACACCGGAGATGCAGCTAACCTTCACAAATTGGAAGAGTTGATGGAAGAGCAAGAAAAAAACCTGGTAAATAAAACCCTAGACGAAAAGAGTGTTCAACGTCAAAAAGAAATCATGACTCGATTGCTAGAACATGAAAAAGCCGAACGTAAACAGGGTGAAGAAGATAACAGGGAAAGCCAACAAGGGAAACCCAAAGAGTTGTTGGTGCCCGATGAAATTCGATTAGAGACGCAAAAACGCGTCAAACAAAAGGAGCAATTACAGAGAATTCCTCCGGCGTTGAACCCGTACTACGAAGAAAAAATCAAGCAACTCCCGCGCCAGCGTTGATTTCAGTGCTCGGGCGTACAAAATGCAGTTTCCCATTGCTGTCTTCAGCCATTAGAATCATTCCATGACTTTCTATGCCTCTCATTTTTCTAGGCGATAGATTTGCCAAATACAGAACTTGTTGCCCCACGCATTCTTCGGGTGTGAAATGCATTGCAATTCCAGACAAAACGGTACGTTCTTCGTTGCCGAGGCTTAGAGTTAAATTGAGAAGCTTGTCAGCTTTTTCTACTTTTTCGCATTTTATAACGGTGGCAATTCTAAGGTCAAGTTTTGCGAAGTCATCGTATTGAATCAGTGGTTTTTCAATGACAATTTCTTTTTTAGATTCTGCAGCCGCAGGAGATGTTTCTTGGGGAAGTGAAGATTGCAACTTTGTGATTTGGCCTTCAATTATGTCGTCTTCCATTTTAGCAAACAACAAGCTCAATTCGCCAATTTTTTCTCCTGTTTTTGGCGAAAACCACTGGGCTTTTTGCCAAAAAGATGCTTTTTGTTCATTGTTGAATTCTATACCCAATTGGACCTGCAATTTTTTAAATGTATTGGGTAAGAAAATTTCAGAAGCTAAACACAAATTACACAATACTTCATAGGCAAATTGCATGATTTCTGCCGTTTTTTCTGGATCTGTTTTAATCAGTTTCCAAGGCTCGTGGTCCGCCAAATATTTATTTCCGAAACGAGCCAATTCCATCAATGCTACTTGAGCATCTCTGAATTTATACTGCTGTAATTTGTCTAAAATGGGCTGAATATATTCTGTGGCTAGCTGTCCACTTTCAAAGTTGTGGGTTTTTGAAGGAATATCGCCATCGTAAAATTTGTTCATAAGAACCAATACTCTGTTAGCGAAATTCCCATAGATACCCACCAATTCACTGTTGATTCGGGTTTGATAATCTTTCCAAGTGAATTCGGAATCTTTGGTTTCAGGAGCAATAGAATTGAGTACATACCTCAATTCGTCTTCCCGCCCAGGCAATTCATCTAAGTATTCATTGAGCCAAACCGCCCAATTGCGAGAAGTAGAGATTTTTTGTCCCTCCAAATTTAAAAATTCATTGGCAGGCACTTGAGCTGGAACTACATAACCGTTTCCCCTCAAATGCAACATGGCAGGGAAAATGATGCAGTGAAACACGATATTGTCTTTTCCAATGAAATGAATCAACTGCGAATCGCCTGTCCACCAATCTTGCCAATCATTCGGACGAGCTTCTTTGGTTGCCGAAATGTACCCAATGGGGGCTTCAAACCATACATATAGCACTTTCCCTTCGGCGTTTTCTACCGGAACGGGAATTCCCCAATCCAAATCGCGGGTCATGGCGCGTTCCTTTAAGCCGTCGTTCAGCCAGCTCTTGCATTGTCCTAAAACGTTTGACTTCCAAGATGTTTGAGAATGTATGTATTCGTTCAAAAACGATTCTTGAAGTTCGTCTAAGGGTAAATACCAGTTTTTGGTTTCTTTCAAAACAGGTACTGCTCCCGATAGTGCTGATTTTGGATTTTTTAGTTCCGAGGGACTTAAAGTCGAGCCGCATTTTTCACATTGATCACCGTAAGCACCGGGGTTGTTGCATTTCGGACAATCACCGGTGATGTATCGATCGGCTAAAAATTGGTTGGCTTCAGGATCAAAAAACTGTTCTGAAATAATTTCTCTAAAGGCACCTTTATCAAGAAGGTCTTTGAAAAATTCTTGAGCCGTTTCTTTATGGGTGGAGTTGCTGGTTCTGCTGTAAATGTCAAATTGAATTCCCAAGCGCTCAAAAGAATCTTTGATGATACTGTGATATCTATCAACCACATCTTGAGGTGTGATTCCTTCTTTTCGAGCTCTTAAAGTAATGGGTACACCGTGTTCATCACTTCCGCAGACGAATAAAGTTTCCTTCCCTTGCAAACGACAAAAGCGGGCGTAGATATCAGCGGGGATATACACTCCAGCAAGGTGCCCAATATGAACGGGTCCGTTGGCGTAGGGAAGAGCGGCAGTGATGGTGGTCTTAGACATGCCGCAAAGGTACTTAATCTTGAGTTTTCTTTGAAAGAGATTCTACGAGTTCTGTCAATTCTGGAGAAATTTGAGCGGTAAAATTCAATATTTTTTGATTGTTCAGGTGAATTCTCAAAACCGTATTTCCTTGGGTTGTGTAGGCCTTTCCTAGTTTGGATGAATAACGCAGTCCCCATCCCCCGAAATCTCTCAAAGGATTGATTTTCGAAATTTCAATCTTTTGAATTTCAGAAAGAGCATAAGTTTTTCTTTTCCAGATAAAGGGTCTATAAATAAAGCTGAATTGTTTTTGATCTAAAGTCCACTGAAGTTTTACACTCCAAAGAAGACCTAGAACAAGAATCATTACGAAGACTGGGGGAAGAGATTCTATGTTGATGTAGGTGCTTAAGTTTTGATTCTGTAGATAGAAGGAAATTCCCAAAACAACCAATAGGGTAGGTAGTGCAATCCAAAAAACGAGGGACATTCTATGAGTTTGAGAAATTTTCATGACCAAATGTACAGATAATTTTGTTTTTGCGAGAATGATTCTTAACTTTGCAGCCCTTAAAAAGAAATCGCCATGACTAAGCGCACATACCAACCTTCGAACAGAAAGAGAAAAAACCGTCACGGATTCCGTGAGCGTATGGCTACATCAAACGGTCGCCGTGTTTTGGCAGCGCGCCGTGCACGTGGTCGTAAGAAATTGACTGTATCTGACGAAAAGGCGCACAAATAAGCCTTTCCAATCAGAATAGTTGACAGTTGCTCATGGAAAAGTCTTTGAATTATACTTTTTCCAAGGAAGAGCGGCTGTGCAGCGAAAAAATATTAGCCCGGCTCTATGAGTCGGGCTTTGTTATTTCTAAATATCCTCTTAGACTAAACGTACTGTTGCTCACTGAAGAGGAGTTCAATCAATTATTGACGTTAGGTTCCCCAACCGGAACAAAGTATAAAGGCCTAATTGAACTTAGAGCTCAAATTAGCATAAATGCTTCAAAGAAACGTTTAAAGAGGGCCGTTGTTCGAAACAGGATGAAGCGAATTCTCAGGGAAATTTATAGGCACAAGAAGCACCAAATCTATGCTGATTTGGCGGGGGCTGGGCAATTTGCTGCTATAGGACTGATATACGTAGGCAATTCGGAAATGACCTATTGGGATGTTGAAAAGGTGTTTGATAAGGTACGTAGAAATTTAAGGGAGCGGGTCATAGCCGCTGCCGCCCCAGGGTCCGCAGCTGGAAATTCTCTTGAAGGTTAGTTTTAGGGCCTTAAAAAAAGAGTATTTTTTGAAGGCTTCAACACCGTATTGAGAGCAGGTGGGAGTGTACCTACAGCTATTAGGTAAATAGGGCGAAAGTGCTGCTTGATAGAATTTTATGAACCAAATTGCGAGTTTATTCATTTGATTGTTTCTTGGGGTATTTGATTTGTTTATAAAGTTTTGTATCTTTGCACCCCCAAAATTAAAGAATTATGAGTTTAAAACAGTATGAAACTGTGATCATTTTAACACCCGTGCTCTCTGAGCAGCAGATGAAAGATGCTGTGGCTGGCTACAGAGGGTTGATCACAGACAATGGTGGGGAGATCGTCCATGAAGAAAACTGGGGTCTCACCAAATTAGCTTATCCCATTGACAAAAAAGGTACGGGTTTTTACCACTTGTTTGAGTTCAAAGCAAGCCCTGAGTTTATCAAAGCTTGGGAGTTAGCTTTCCGTCGTGACGAACGCATCATGCGTTACTTAACATTGTCGTTAGACAGATGGGCAATTGAATTCAACTTGAAGAAACGCAGCGGTGAAATCAAGAGTTCATCAACTGCTAAAGAGAAGAAAGCAGCAAACAATGCTGTAGTTGAATTAGATGAAGAAGATTAATCAGGAGGAACAGTAAAATGAGTAAAGAAACCAATTTTATCTTCAACCAAACCCCTCAGGTGGTTCAAAAGAAGAAATACTGCCGCTTCAAGAAGCACGGTATTAAGCATATTGATTACAAAGACAAAGATTTCTTGTTGAAGTTCATCAACGAGCAAGGTAAAATTTTACCTCGCCGTATCACAGGTACATCTTTGAAATTCCAACGTAAAATTTCTGTTGCCGTGAAAAGAGCAAGACACCTTTCGTTGTTGCCTTTCGTAGCTGACGGATTGAAATAAAAAGGAGGCCTATCATGAAATTAATATTGAGAGAAGACATTAAAAACTTAGGCTACAAGGATGACGTTGTAATCGTAAAAGACGGTTACGGAAGAAATTTCTTGATTCCACAGGGTAAGGCTAAGTTAGCAACTGAAAGCGCTTTGAAAATGTTGGCTGAAGACCTTCGCCAGCGTGAATTCAAACTTGACAAAATCAAAAAAGATGCTGATGCAATGGCTGAGAAGTTGAACGGTGCAACCGTTACAGTTTCTACTAAAGCCGGTGCTAGCGGTAAAATCTTTGGTTCTGTTACGAGCCTTCAAGTAGCTAATGTATTGAAAGAGAAAGGTTTTGACGTAGATCGTCGTAAGATTGTTCTTGATGATATCAAAGCAATTGGAACCTACTCTGCAGTTGTGAACCTATTCAAAGACATCAGTGCTACCATCACCGTTGATGTAGTGACTGAATAATTGTTTGGTTATTGTTGTTGTGAAATGGCTGAGGTATTACCTCAGCCATTTTTTTTGTTTAACTTTGTCGATCAATGATCTGGACTCGCATCGCTACCACTATTTTAAAAAATAGAACTTGGTTCGTAATTGGCATTTTGACTTTTTTAGGCGTAATGGGTTTTTATGCCTCAAAAGTGGAACTAGAATATACCATGCATCGATTGGTTCCTTCCGATGATCCTGATGCAGTGGTTTATGAGAATTTCAAAAAGAAATTCGGTGAAGATGGTAACAAGCTAATTATTGCGCTTGAAACACCTGATTTATTTGAATTGAAGTTTTATAATGAGTTTCGGAAAACTTGTGACAGCATAAAGGATTTTGAGGGAGTTAGTAGTTTAATATCACCTACCAATTTAACCAAGTTAGATCTGGTCTTAGACAAGGACTCAGCGGAAATCTTGAAAATGACCCCTCTTCTTGATCGCCCAGCAGAAAACCAAAACGAATTAGATTCTATTGCCGAGATTTTTTACTCACTTAAGTTTTACGAGGGTCTATTGTATAACTCAAAAAATAAAGTTTCGTTGATTGTAGTTTCAATTGAAGATTCCATCATGAATACACCGGTGAGAATTCGATTGATTGAAAAAGCATCCAAAATTCTCGACAGGTTTAGTAAGAATACTGGTAGAGAGGTTCATCTGAGTGGTCTACCCTATGTAAGATATATTAATGCAACTATTGTAAAAGATGAAATCTTACTGTTTACAATTTGTGCCTTTTTGGTAACAGCCATACTGATCTTCATTTTGTTTAGAAGCTGGTCAACGTTGTTGATTTCATTGTTGTTTATTGTAATGGGAGTTCTTGTAATGTTTGGTGTTGCAGGAATGTTAGATTATAAACTCAATGTTTTAACAGGAACTTTACCTCCATTGCTTGTTGTTATAGGAGTTCAGAATACCATTTATCTTATCAATCAATACCATGATCAGTACAGGAGGCATGGTAATCAGGCTAAGGCGTTACTTCGAATAATATCACATGTCGGTGTAGCAACTTTTCTTATAAATTTCACCACCGCTGTTGGTTTTGGGACATTCTATTTTACAGATACAGTTATCTTAGAGCATTTTGGAGTTCTATCATTTATTACCATTAATATCGTGTTTTTCTTAAATATTATTGGTATTCCTATACTATACTCGTATCTGCCAACTCCTTCCCAAAAGCAAATTAAACACCTTGATAATACATCAATAAGTAAGTTGTTGTTGTCTGTTCAGAATATAATTTTTAAACGAAAAAGAAGAATTTTTTATTGGTTTTCTGTCCTTTCCATTTTAGGGGTTGTGTTTCTTGCACGACTAAGGCCTTTAGCATTTATGGTTGATGATATTCCCCATGATTCTCAAATGTATCAAGACATGGAGTTTATTCAAAATAACTTTAGTGGTGCTATGCCCTACGAGATTTTGATTTCATCCTATGAGGAAGGCGGAGTGACTAATGTTGATATGCTTTCAAAAGGGCGGAAGTTACAACGGGCCTTAAAAGAAATACCTGAATTGTCAAAGCCCATGTCAATCGTTGAATTGGTCTCAGCAGCAAATCAGGCGGCCAACGATAATGATCCTAGATTCTATAGAATACCACCGGCGAATCAATTTGGCGAGCTCTTATTGAAATTACCTCAATCTAGCCAAATGGGCGAAAATAAGTTGATGCGCGGATTAGTCGATAGTTCCTTAACCCAAATGAGAATTAGTTACCAGATGAAAGATGTGGGCTCTGTGCGTATGGATACGATAAACAATCAAATTTCCAAAATAGCGAGCGATATTTTTCCTTCTGAGGAGTATCAAATTAAAATTACGGGCACTACTCCCATTTTCCTTAAGGGTAACAAATTTCTATACTCAAGTTTATTGCAATCAACCTTTTGGGGGCTTTTAATTATTTCTTTGACCATGACGTTTCTTTTCCCAAGTTGGCGAATGGTGTTTATTGCTATTATTCCAAATATAGTTCCATTGCTCATAACTGCAGGTATCATGGGGTATTTGGGTGTCCCACTTAAACCAAGTACAATTTTGATTTTTAGTATAGCCTTTGGAATAACGGTAGATGCCACAATTCACTTTGTATCTACTTTCAGGCGCGAGGTAATTGTCATGAATAAGCTTGTAAGACCTGCACTTGTGGCAACTATAAACGAAGTAGGTTTATCGCTGATTTATACATCTTTAGCCATTTGTTTTGGATTTGCGATTTTTATATTTTCAGATTTCCAAGGCACACAATCCTTGGGTTGGTTAACGGTAGTAACCATATTAATTGGAATGTTCTCTAATTTATTGTTATTGCCTGCCCTGATATTGGCCTTCGAAAAATTCATCAATCCAAAAGTTGAACTGAAAGAAACGCTTTTGGATCTCCCAGATGAGGAAGAATAAAATTATTGAATCATCAAATTGCACCCTCTGATATCTGAGTAGTCCAATCTGCCTAGAACTTCAAAGCTTCCATCATCATACAGTTTGCCTAAGTCATCAGTGGCAATGAAACTGCAACTGTGATAATTGAACAAGTCAATTACACATATTCGTCCAGTTTTACCCATTGACATGAAGTTTTTGGGGTCTGAGGGATCTTGAATCAAGATTTGCATCCAAGGGGGACAAAAGAATCGACCGGCAGAAAGACTGTAGGCTTGCGAAGTTAACTCAGTCATGCCGTATTCACTCCAAATTGGGTTTACACCCAGGCGAGTGCTGAGAAGCTCATGAAGTTCATCTCGGGTGAGTTCCTTTCCTCTACCTTTCATGCCGCCGGTTTCTAAAATGTGCACACCTCTATTGATGAACGGCTCTTTGATCTTTTCTATAAGCTGAAGTAAGGCAAATGTTACACCGATAACAAGTACTTTTTTACCTTGAGCGGTATGAATTTCTATATCAGTCAAGAAATTGTCAACGTTTTGATTGTAAAATTGACCCTCAGTAATTCCGCAAACTTGCTCATTTATAAATCCTTGAACCATGTTTATCAATCCAGAATCAGAACGATCTAAATAGGAGGGTAATAATGCCATTAAAACATCAAACTTTTGAGATTTCATTGCATGTTCAAATCCTTGAAGGTAGGATTTTTTGTAATCAGAGGCCCTATAAATATAGTGTTTGGAAGATACACTTTGATTCGTCGTACCACTTGAACTAAACGTGAGTTCGTGATTTGGGAAACAACTAATCTTATGAGTTTTGAATTGGGAAATTGGCAGGAATGGTAAAGAATCAAGATATTCAACGTTTTTCGAGGTGTGTTCGTCGATGCCATAAAATATTTTACACCATTGAGCGTAGATAGCATTGTTGGCTAATTGAAATTCAAAGATTTCCAAAGCTAAACCCTTAAATTTGTCTTTATCTACTTTGAGAATTTTATCAGCAATATCACTTTCGAAATTGTGCATGTTCATTTTGGTACTGCAAATTTTTGCGTGTTCCGATGACAAAGGTACAACGAATCAAGCACCCAAATTATCACTATTAGATCTAGAGGTAGTTGCTGATGAGTTCAAAAATTATGATAGTTTGTTGCTTCTTAAGTTACAGTATGTTGACGAAAATGGTGATCTCGGTTTAAGAGAGTCTGATACGTTGGGTTCCTTTAAATATGGGCAACCGAATTTTAATAACCTGTTTTGTTATTGGTATATTAAAAAAGCGGGTCAATGGGTAAGGCCTATAAATCCATTTTTGAGTCCGCAAGACTTTTTGAACTTCAATGAAAGGCTGCCCTATTTAACTCCAGCTGGCAAGAATAAGAGGCTCGAAGGAGAACTAACCTTACGTATTCCTGCTAGGCCCTTAGGGCTGAAATTTGATACTGTAAAGATGCAAGTTTGGATGATAGATAGGTCTTTAAATAAAAGTAACATTATAGAAACCAAAGAATTCTATATTAAACACCCTTGAATTGGGATAAAATCAATAATTTCGCACAATATAAATCAACCGCTCAGAGTTATCCATAGATGAATTTCAAGAAAGCAAGTTTAGTCGTAGCCGCAATGGCCATTTCATCCATCTCTTGGGGGCAACGTACTTCTTTGGCATACATAGATTCTGACTACATCTTAGGAAGAATGCCAGAATATCAGTCTGCTCAACAAGAGTTGAATGATAAGGCAGCAGAGTGGGAACTTGAAGCCGTAAAAAAAGAAAGTTCACTTGCACAATTGCAAAAAGATTTTGCTGCAGAAGAAATATTATTGACCGCTGAACAACGGAAACAGAAAAAGCAAGCAATTGCTGATATGGAGAAGGAGTTATTAGAATTTAGGCAGGATAAATTTGGAACCGACGGTGAGTTATTTAAAAAAAGAGTTCAGTTGGTAAAACCCATTCAAGATAAACTGTTTGACGCTGTTCAAAAGGTAGCCAAACAAGAGGGATTAGACTATGTTTTTGACAAGGCCTCAGGCGTTCAAATGTTATTTGCAAACCCAAAATATGATAAAACCTTTGAGGTTATGGAAGAATTAGGAATTCCTTTGACCGAAAATGAAACACAAAAAACGAATAAACCATAAATTTAAGTATACATGAAAAAAGTTCTATTCTTAGTCGCTCTATTTTTTGTAGGTAATGCGGCTTTTGCTCAAACTCAGAAAATTGCATTCGTCAACATCCAAGCGATTGTTGATACTCTACCCGCTAGAGATTCGGTTGATATGAAATTGGCTATGATGGCCCAAGAATATGAAGGCGCAATCAAGAATTTGCAAGCTGAAATTCAAGCAAAAGAGCAAGAATATCAAGCAAAAGCAGCTTCTGGTGCTTCAAAAGCTACGTTGGAGTTGATCCAAAAAAGTTATGAGCGTTTGATGCAAGATTATCAAGAAACTCAACAAACCGCGCAACGTGATTTGCAAGTTCAACAAGCAAACCTATACAAGCCGTTGATTGAAAAAATTAAGGTAGCCGCTGGTAATGTTGCAAAAGCTAAAGGGTATTCTCATGTAATCAACAACGCTGGAGAATTGGTGTTATGGTCTGCAAATGACAAAGACGATATCACCGGGGCTGTTATTGATAGCTTATTGAAAAAATAATTTTTTCATGCGACCTTTGGTTGCATGGTTGCCCAGGTGGTGAAATTGGTAGACACGCCGTTTTTAAGCGGAAAAGACATAAGTCTTGCAGGTTCGAATCCTGTTCTGGGTGCAACAGTAATTAGATTCTATTCCGTTATTCCATGTCTAAAATAGGTGTATTTGATAGCGGATATGGTGGTTTAACCATTCTCAAAGAGTTAAAAGCAACTCTTCCTCAATTTGATTTTGTATATCTGGGTGATAACGCCAGAGCTCCTTATGGTGATAGATCGTTTGATGTTGTTCATGAATATACTTGGCAATGTGTAAAGTGGTTGTTTGAAAAGGATTGTGATCTGGTGATTTTGGCTTGCAATACAGCATCGGCCAAAGCTCTTAGAGTCATTCAACAAATCGATTTACCCAAATTCAATTTGAATGCCCCCAAACCTAAACGAGTATTGGGCGTTATTCGACCCACCACAGAGATAGTGGGTAATATTACTAAGACCAACAAAATAGGTATTGTTGGCACTTTGGGAACCGTCAAATCTGAATCCTATGTTATTGAGATTGAGAAGTTCTTCCCTCAAGTTAAAGTTTATCAAGAAGCATGTCCCATCTGGGTTCATCTCATAGAAAATGAGCTATTAGGACTAGAAGGCACGGATTATTTTGTAAAATATCATATCAATAGACTGTTTTCTCAAGATTCAGACATTGATACACTCATTCTGGCTTGTACCCATTATCCATTGCTTTTAGATTCCATCGAGAAGGTGGTTCCAAAGCACGTTAAGGTGATGGCTCAAGGTGAAATTGTAGCGTTGAGTCTTGCGAAATATTTGAAAAGACATTCAGAGTTCGCCTTAAATTTAAGTCAACTGTCAACGGTTCAGTTTTATACGTCAGAAGTTTATAAGAATTTCAATGCGTTGGCTACCGTTTTTTACGGCTCGAAAGTTGTGTCTAAACATGCCGATATTGCATAAATGACTAGAGATCAGCTAAAATCTCAAATTAAAATGCTCCCCGAGAGTCCGGGGGTTTACAAGTATTTTGACAAAGAGGGCGTGATTATTTATGTAGGAAAAGCTAAGAATCTTAAGCGAAGGGTAAATAGTTATTTTACCAAAAATCACGAAGACTTTAAAACACACATTCTCGTCTCCAAAATTCAGTATTTAGAGTATACCGTGGTTGACAGCGAAATGGATGCGCTGCTATTAGAGAACAGTTTAATCAAAGAATTTCAGCCGAAGTATAATATCAATCTTAAAGACGATAAAAGTTATCCGTTTATTAAAATTACAAAAGAACGTTATCCGAAGGTTTTTCCCATGAGAAACCCAGTTAAAGACGGTTCTGAATATTTCGGACCATATGCGAGTATCCGAGTGATGAATACCGTTCTTGATTTATGTCAGAAATTATATCCAACGAGAAATTGTAATTTAAAGATGACCCCGCAAGGGGTGGAGGCAGGGAAATACCAACTTTGTTTGGAATATCACATTGGAAATTGCAAAGCGCCATGTGTCGGAAACCAAACCGAAGATGAGTACAACGAGAGCATTCGTCAAATTAGACATATATTGAAGGGAAACTTAACGGAAGTTAAAAATCACCTCAAAGAACTGATGATTGAGTCAGCTTCTCGATTGGCGTTTGAGGAAGCGCAGAAGTATAAAGATAGGCTTGATTTATTAGATAAATATCAAAGTCGGTCAACCATTGTTTCGCCTACAGTCGGAGATGTGGAAGTATATTCAATATCGAGCACGGAAAAATTAGCTTTTGTAAATTTCTTAAGAGTTCATCAAGGAATTATAGTGATTTCTCGGAACGTAGAAATTCGTAAAAAATTGGAAGAAGCCGACCAAGAGATTCTATTACACGTTATTGGGGAAATGCGCAGCCATTATGGAGATGGTTGTCGTGAAATTATATGTCTTCAACCCATAGAATGGCCTGAATATAATGTGGTGGTAACTCAACCTAAGGCGGGAGACAAGAGGAAGTTACTGGAGTTGTCGCACAAGAATGCAATGCTTTACAGGCAAGAAAAACTCAATCAGTACGAGAAATTAAATCCCGCAATTAGAGTAGATCGTTTGATGGAACAAATGCAACAAGATCTGAGGCTTCGAGATCAACCCCGTCACATTGAATGTTTTGATAACTCAAATTTTCAAGGGGCTTATCCAGTTAGCGCATGTGTTGTTTTTAGGGATGGTAAACCGGCAAAAAATGATTATCGGCATTTTAATGTTAAAACGGTTGAAGGTCCCAATGACTTTGCAACCATGAAAGAAGCCATCTCCCGTAGATATTCCCGTTTACTTGATGAAAACAAACCCTTGCCCCAGCTCATTGTAGTTGATGGTGGTAAAGGACAATTATCTGCTGCGGTAGAGGCACTAAAGGAATTAAAGATATATACCAAATTAGCCATCGTTGGTATTGCAAAGAGGTTGGAAGAGATTTATTATCCCAATGATCCATTGCCGTTGTATATTGATAAAAAATCAGAAACATTGAAGGTAATTCAGCATATGCGCGATGAAGCCCACCGATTTGGAATTACCCATCATAGACAAAGACGAGATAAGGGAACGCTAAAAACGTCATTGACTGATATACCGGGAATTGGTCCGGCAAAAGCGAAAATGCTACTTAAGGAATTCAAAAGTATTACCCGAATAAAGGAAGCATCAGTTGAAACACTTTCTCCTGTAGTGGGGAAGGCTGCAGCAGAAATTATTGTTGAATATTACTTAAAAGGATCAGCAGATGGAGAGTAAAATATCGGTTTGGGATTTGCTTCAAAGGTCTAGAAATTACGATTCTGCTGCTTTACTCATAAGTAACAACCGACAAGACAAACACAGTAAATATGAGTTAATTTGGGGTGCAGGGGCAAAGCGAGTTTTTTCGGAACCCCGAGAGTTAGAAAGTTGCCGTGGTTGGGCATTGGGCAGAATTCACTATGCCTTTAAGAACCAAAAGTATTTTAGGGTGACACAACAAAAGCCAGCTGAATTTTCGCAACGACACTTCGAGTTTTTTGAACCTGAAGAATTGGTAGTGGTGCCGAGCTCTCAGAGAAATCAGGTTGATTATTCAAGAGAGACTAATTTTGGAACCCCAATAAACGTTGAATTTAAGTGTAGAACTATCCAGTCAAAATACCTTGAAACCGTAGAACAAATTAAAGAGTGCATCAAAAATGGAGTCTTTTATGAGATGAATTATTGCATTCAGTATTTTACTGATTTGAATATTGATCCGTATGATTGGTTTTTTAGGTTGAATGAAGCAGCACCGAGTCCTTTTGCTGCATTTTATAAGAGTCACGGAATGTACACTTTTTGTGCAAGTCCGGAGCGTTTTTTACAGAAAACAGGCAGTCAATTGTTGAGTCAACCCATCAAAGGAACCCGGAAAAGATATCCCCAGAAAGACGAACAAGACAGAGAGGAACTGAGAAATCATGTTAAAGACAGGGCCGAAAACGTGATGATTGTAGACTTAGTGAGAAATGATTTATCAATGGTTTCTAGGGTAGGAACGGTTGAGGTGGTAGAATTGTGTGAAATTTATACTTTTAGCCACGTGCATCAAATGATATCAACGGTGGTGTCTGAGATTGAGATAGGAAAGGGGTTTGAAGATGTGTTAGAAGCAACTTTTCCTATGGGAAGCATGACCGGAGCTCCTAAAATTGAGGTTATGAAATACATTGATTCTTTGGAAGATTTTACCCGCACTGGTTACAGCGGAAGTTTGGGATATTGGCACGATGGAGACTTCGACCTAAATGTAGTAATTCGTGGTTATGAATATGCAGAAAATAAACTCAGTTATTCTGTAGGCGGAGCAATAACCTATGACAGTATAGCCCAGAAGGAATGGGATGAATGCCAAACTAAAGCGAGTACAGTAAGAAGTGTTTATGCTTCGAATTTGTAGCCTACACCTTTAACGGTGAAAATAAAACGATCATTGAGTTTTTCTCGAATTTTTCGTACGTGAACATCAATGGTTCTATCTACAACAAGTACTTCATTTCCCCAAACGTTTTCAAGAATTTCATCTCTGGAGAATACTCTGCCAGGTTTTGAGGCAAGGAACGACAATAATTCAAATTCTTTTCTAGGAAATTGAAGAGAGTTTCCTTGGTACACAACCATGAAACGTTCGCGGTCAATGATTAAATCGCCAAATTCTAACTTTATCTGTGGAGTTTCAACAGTGCCTGTATTTCTGCGGAGAATGGCTTTGATTCTGCTGGTGAGCACTCTGGTGCGGATAGGCTTAGAAATGTAATCATCAGCTCCAGCTTCAAATCCAGCGAGTTCAGCAAATTCTTCGCTTCTGGCAGTCAAAAATATAATGGGAATGAGTTGAGTCGCAGGATCTTCTTTAAGTTGTCTGCAGGCTTCCATTCCGTCCATTACAGGCATCATGACATCCATCAGGATGAGGTCAGGTTGGACTTTAGCCGTCTTTTCTATGGCTTGTTGTCCGTTAACGGCGATGTGAACCTCGTAGCCTTCTTTATTTAGGGCGTGTCTAATCAACTCGAGAATGTCCTGTTCGTCGTCAACAATTAAAATTTTAGAAGACTTCTTAATCATGACATTACAAATTAATCTTCTAAAATTAACGAGAATGTTACGCCAATGTTAATTGGTTGTTGTTTTTTCGAGTAATTCAGCCAGCTTTTCTTCTAGTTGTTCGCCTCTCAATCCTTTAGCAATGATTCTTCCTTCGCGGTCTAGTAAAATGGTTTGAGGAATAGAATGAACTTGGTACAGCTGTGCAGCACTGCTTTGCCAACCCATTAAATCACTCACATGCAACCACTCTAACTGATCAGCTGCAATGGCGCCCTTCCAACGGCTTGCATCGTTGTCAAGGGAAACACCGTAAATTTCAAAACCTTTGTCTTTAAATCTCTGATAAACTCGGCGAACATTTGGATTTTCTCTTCTGCAAGGACCGCACCAACTAGCCCAAAAATCAATGAGTACTACCTTCCCTTTGAGGCTGCTCAGTTTAATGATGTTTCCTTCAGGTGATTTCAATTGAATATCTGGAGCCACTGCACCATCCATGAGGGATGCCTCTTTGGTGAATTTGTTTTCTATTTCTTTGGTATATTTAGAATTCGGGTCAGTAGCTTTAGCACAATTTACAGCATGCTGCATTAGTTTGAAATCGGGTGATTGTATAGCACCATAACTAATTGCGAAATAGGGTATAAAACCTTTGGTTTGATTGAGTGCAGTGTTTTTGACAAAGTCATCTCTTTCTTGCATCAATTTGGCATACTGATAGCGCAATTCTTCGGCTTTTTTAGCGCCTTCTTCGTTTTGGGTGAGTCCTTGAGCAGTTCTTTCTAAAGCTGCTACTTCCTTTGCAAACGATTGATTCATGTTGATCAACGTTTTCAGAATTTTGCTGTCTTCAAGTTCATTACCTTCTATGGTATAATCTACGAAAGATCCTACTAATGAGAGATTGATGCTTAGTTTTGATTTATTATCTAAAGCCAAATAAACACTGCTTTGAGGCCCCATTTGAAGTTGACAGAAAATTTGTTCTTTTGTGTTGCCGCTGAGTTTGAATTTACCCGCTTTATCGGTTCTACAACTGTCAATAAAAACCAATTTTGATGGTGTGAGCTCCCACAGGATCAATAAATGATCTGGTGAGTTTTTAATAGATCCAGAAATGGAAAATCCATTATCTACTTTTTCTAAAGTGGTTTTATTAGGTGTAACAAGGTCTAACATCCATTGGTTGATGTCAGATTTTATTTCATTAGCTTCTAGTTTGTTGCAGCTACTTATCAAAAATGAAAAGGCTACAATTGCAGTCAAGCGGAACATAGATTTAAGCATAGAAATCAAAGATACAACAAAGACCTAAAAAGTTGCTTTGAATTAGGTAAAAGGATGCATTTACAAGACAATTTGCTCCTGAACTGACTTTGGGTGCGTGGCGTTTTCAACACAATAATCACCAATTTTAGTGCGCCTCAAATTGGTTAAGTAAGCACCTGAATTTAGAGCAATACCATAATCGCGGGCCAAAGATCTAATATAGGTACCCTTCCCGCATTTTACCCTGAAGTCTACTTGTGGCAATTCAATTCTTGTCAATTCAAACTCGTAAATGGTAATCAGTTTACTCTTAATTTCAGCGGTACCGCCTTTTCTAGCAATATCATAGGCTCTTTGTCCGTCAATCTTTACGGCCGAAAATAAGGGCGGAGTCTGCTGAATTTCACCCATGAATTGCTTAAGAGTTTCTTGTAATAACTCGGGGGTGATGTGCTCTGTAGGATATTTTGCATCAGTTTCGGTTTCAAGGTCGAAACTAGGTGTAGTTTCACCCAAAACGAAGGTGCCGGTGTATTCTTTGGGTTGGGCTTGAATTTCTTCAATTGATTTGGTCATTTTGCCTGTACACATAATGAGTAAACCTGTCGCCAAGGGGTCTAACGTACCCGCATGTCCAATTTTCTTACTCTTTAGTTCGTATTTTACCTTTTTGACCGCTTGGAAGGACGTCCACCCGAAGGGTTTATCAATCAAAATGACTCGGGCAGGTTCTGGGTTGTTCGACACGTTTATTCTATGATGATTTTTTGAGTATGAATGGCTTCTTTCTTGGGATGTTTTAGGCGCTCCAAATTGTCAATAGGTGTGTTTCTGTATAAATTCAAAACGTAAACACCGGGACTTAAATTGTGTGTGTGCAATCTGTAAATATTGGTGCCAGTTACGGGTGTGAAAATGAACGAATGTTGTCCGTGATCATTGGTAGAAGAAGCCCCCGATAATTTCGTCAATACACCCTGCATGGTTTCATTGAGTTGGCCTTTCCATTCAATGTTTACAATGCCGTTGTTAGATGGTACCGGAAATATTCTCACGCTTGCAATGGGTTGTTTCCAAACGCTATCGGCAATTTTAATTCTAGAAATGAAAGAACTCATGGCATTGTTGCGGCCATAACTTCCCACAGTATAAAAAACTCCCGGTTCATTGAATTTCCATTGGATGCCCTCATAATCGCCCCATCTCTGCATGTCAGGGTCAATTCCAAAATAGGCAATTCGCGTTTGTCCTTCTTTGATTTTGAGGAAATCAGAATATTCACCGTAACGATTTTGATAAATTACTCCCATTCCAGGCATGTGATATTGGGAAGTGTAAACTGCTGTGGTTATTGTACTAGGATCTCCATTTCGGTCACTTACGAAAGCCATTGCAGGGTAACCAAATTCCAAGGAGTCATGAGTGATTAGGTGTGAACGAATGTCGGCATCCCAAGAAAAGCTACTCACAAAATTTGGTTTTTTGATGTAAACATGCGAATGCATAAGGTGGGCTTGTTTGGTTTCGAAATTCATGGAATTCTGCATGAATTGAATGTGGTCACCATCTCTAATTGCCGTTAAAACTCGAGTATCATTTGTTCGAAGTCTAAATTTAAAACCTGTATCTGGTTGTAAAGCATTTGGAGGGAAGCCATAAAATTGATTGGTTTTGAGCGCTAACAACTCATGCGAGGCCATCCCACTGGCTTGAGTGTTTGTAATTTTATGGATGTAAACGGTGTCATTTTTTTCGGAAACAGACTTCACACTCACAAAATAGTTGTCAGTGCCGTTTGGCATAGGTCCGTTTTGTGCGGGACATATATTTCGAACAATGACGCCGTTGTGCTTTATGTTTGTATACACGTTTTTCCTGAGGGATATTCCTTCGTAACCATCCGATTTTCGAAGTTGCCAAATGAGAGATTCTCTGAATCCTTCTTCCCAACTCGCTCCGTTCCCCAAGAGATTTACGGTGAAAAACAAGTCTTCCTTGGTTTGTGAAACAATAGGATAATCGCTCCAAACGCTGTCTCCCACTGGGTTGCCGGTAACCATATAAACGTTCCAAGGTTTCAATGGATCTCCAGCGCTGGAAAATCCTACAACAATAAAACTTGTTTTATCGGTGGTACCGTGCATATAAAGCACAATAAAGCGGTCTTCATAAGGGTCATAAACCACCCTAGGGTCATAAATTCTATCTAAAGTGGGGAGGTTGTCAACTTTGTTATTGGTATTAGGATAGAATTGCAATGACCATGATTTGATGACCTTCCCAGTATCGTTATGAACTCTGATGGTGGTATTCATCACCGAAATAATTTGGCCGTTGTTGGCCACCGCAATGTGGTTGTCATTGGGAGTGCCGGTGCCCAGAAATCCATTGATGTTTTTTTGGATTTCAGGGTTCAATGAAACTGGATTAGCTGCTTCAGAACCATGAACGCTGCGTTTTTTGATGTTTTTAGACTTTAAAAACTCCGTTCTTTCGTCGTTTATTTTTTTTGCGGTGGATGCTTTGATTCCGCCCGGCAATGGCATTTCTCTTGATTTTTCGGTTAATGGTTCTACCCACAAATTGGGGACAGAATCTGGATAGAAAATATTGTGTCGTGGAGTAATCAAATCGCGAATTACTTTCGTTTCCGAAGTTTGCGCATTCAATGAAGTGGAAAATAAGTATATACAAGAAGCGATAATTGCAAAGTAATTTGATTTCATAGGCTTTTGATTCATACGAATTTACCAAATATTCACTTCGAATTCTAGGTGCACGCCGAATTTCTTTGCAACATCTTTTTGTATATCAGTGGCAAGTTCTTGAATTTGATCCCCTGATCCTCCGCCATAATGAACCAAAACCAAGGCTTGTTTTTCATGTACTCCAACATGAGATCTTTTATGGCCCTTCCAACCAGATTTTTCGATGAGCCAAGCTGCAGGGATTTTCACCATAGATTCCGAGGCTGGGAATATTTTTAAATCAGCATGAGTAGATTGGATTTTTTCAGCTAGCGATTTTTCAATAACTGGGTTTTTGAAAAACGAACCCGAATTTCCCAGTATAGCAGGATCAGGTAATTTTGATTGTCGTATTTCAATTACTGCATTGCTTACATCTTTGATGGTGGGATTCAAGACGTTTTTTTGGTTCAATGTGTTTTGAATGTCTCCGTATTGGGTGTTTATTTTTGCTATTTTACTAAGTCTTAATATAACGGATGTAATGATGTATTTTCCTTTGCCTTGTTGTTTGAAATAGCTATCTCTATATCCAAATTGGCATTGATCAAGATTGAAATTTTCAATTTCTCCTGTCTCAATATTGAATGCTTTGAGAGCTTCAAATACGTCTTTCAGTTCTGAGCCGTAAGCTCCAATATTTTGGATGGGTGCTGCCCCAATACAGCCAGGAATAAGACTCATGTTTTCAATTCCATACCATTCATTTTCAACGCAGTACAAAACACATTGGTGCCAATTTTCACCGGCCCCGAATTCAATACATACATACTCGTCGGTTTCATGGATTTTTTCAATTCCCGGGATTCTAATTAGCAAAATGGGCTCTTGAATGTTTTGAGTGAGTAGCAAATTTGACCCGCCGCTAATGACTCTGAATGGGGACTTGAAAAACTCTTCGGCATAGAGTTTTTTAAGTTGATCTTTGTTCTCAATTTTAATCAGTTCAGATCCATGAACATCAAACCCAAAAGTATTGTAGGGTAACAATGAGGTATTTACTTCTGAAAGCACGCTGCAATTTACGTCTGTGGCGTTCGGCTTGCCAAATATTTAATTTTTTTTGTTGATTGTTTCAAACATATTGAAGGGTGTTTTGTTTAATCATTAGTATGAATGCTTTGACAAATACTTTGGTGTTTTTAGGGTTTTTTATTTTCATGGAGGCATTTGCTTGGTTTACTCACAAATATGTGATGCACGGATTTATGTGGATCTGGCACAAAAGCCATCATGAACCAAGACACGGAGCCTTTGAATTGAATGATTTGTTCGGATTCATGTTTGCATTACCCTCAGTTATTTTAATTGTGTTGGGTTCAGACGGATTTGATTGGAGATTTTTTGCTGGATTGGGAATAGCCGGTTATGGATTGGCCTATTTTCTAGTTCACGATGTATTTGTTCATCAAAGGGTTAAGTGGTTAAAAAGAACCAATCAACCTTATTTCCGCGCCATGCGCATGACTCACCATTTACACCATGCCGTGCATTCTAAACAGGGTGCAGAAGCATTTGGTTTCTTATTTGTATTACCTAAATTCTATAAACGCTTCAATGGCAAATAAAACAGTTACAATAGTAGGGGCAGGACTCGGTTCCTTAGCAACAGCACTTCGACTTTCTTACAAGGGGTATCAAGTGCATATTTTGGAAAAGCAGGAAAGGGCCGGAGGTCGTTTGAATTTGCTAGAGAAGGATGGATTTACCTTTGATATAGGTCCTTCGTTCTTTTCAATGAGTTATGAATTTAGAGAGTTGTTTGACAGTATTGGAGAACCCATACCTTTTGAGTTGGTAGAGTTAAATCCTTTATACACAGTCAATATGGCGGGCCAAGATAGGGTATTTCAAATCTATAAAGACCTTGGAAAGTTGGCAGAGGAGTTTAAGGGAATTGAAGATGATTTTGAAGTAAAGGCTCGTAAATATTTAAAAGGAGCTCGTGAAATCTTCCATGATACCGAGTACAAAGTTATCAAAAAGAACTTCGATAGCATTCTAGGATTTTTGATGTCAATGGCAACTGTGCCTATGAAACATTTGCCCAAAATGTTTAGGACCTTTTGGGAGGAATTGGAGAGACATTTTGATTCAGAGGAAGTAAAAATTATTTTTTCATTAGTGGCTTTCTTCTTGGGTGCTACTCCATTCAATACTCCATCGGTCTATAATTTGTTGAATTACACAGAGCTTGAACATGATGGATACTGGAATGTGAAAGGTGGAATGTATAAAATTGTTGATGGAATACTTGGATTACTAGATAAAAAAGGAGTAACCATTCAGTACAACACCGAAATTAAATCAGTAAAACACAATGGTGGCAAACTTACATCGGTGATGGATCAAAACGGTAAGGAGTACTCTTCTGATGTGTTTGTGATAAATGCAGATGCGGCTTGGTTCCGTGGACATTTCTTGGGTAGAAAGAAATATTCAGTAGAAAAGTTAGATAAGTTGGAATGGACTTTGGCTCCTTTCACCATTTATTTGGGTATCAAGGGACAAATTCCGGGAATACATCACCACAATTATTTCTTGGGAGATAATTTCAAAGGATATGCGGATACCATTTTCCGCAGCAGCGTGGCCCCTAAAAAGCCATATTACTACGTGAATGTTGCTAGTAAAAGCAATCCTGAATGTGCTCCGGAAGGGTGTGAGAATTTGTTCATTCTATGTCCTGTTCCAGACAGGCGAGTAAAGCCCAATTGGGATGATGCAGATTCATTGGTTGACGAGATCATTGAAGATCTTGGAAGCCGAGTGAAGTTTGATATTAAAAACAATATTTTAACCAAAGTTGTTTATACACCTATTGAATGGGAGTCAATGTTCAATTTGTATCGCGGCAGCGGCTTAGGTCTTGCGCACGGATTAAATCAAATTGGAGCATTTAGACCATCCAATAAAGACGAAGAATTAGATAATCTTTATTACGTTGGCGCAAGTACTACACCAGGTACAGGTCTTCCGATTGTAGTGATTGGTTCAAAATTAATCTTAGAAAGAATAGAAAATGAGCATCCAACTGTTTGATAAAACCTCTAAACAAATCAGTAGACAAGTGTCGCTGAACTATTCGACCAGTTTTTCGTTGGGAATCAGGTTGTTGGCAAAAGATTATCGATGGGCCGTTTTTGCGGTTTATGGTTTTGTTCGATTGGCAGACGAGATCGTTGACACGTTCCATGGTTTCGACAAAGAGCGTTTGTTGCGCAACTTTAAAAAGGAAACGTATCAAGCCATTGAAGATGGAATATCAACAAATCCCATTCTGCATTCATTCCAAATGGCGGCAAATCAATTTGGTATTACCCATGAGCTCATTGAACCATTTTTTCTCAGTATGGAAGAAGACCTTACCAAAAACACTCATGATCATGGTTCTTATGACCAGTATATTTATGGAAGTGCAGAGGTAGTGGGATTGATGTGCTTGAGAATTTTTTGTCAAGGCAATCAAGAGCATTACGGTCAGTTGCTTCCTTATGCAAGAAGTTTAGGTGCTGCTTTTCAAAAGGTGAATTTTTTGAGGGATATAAAAAGCGATATTGAAGAACGCGGGAGAGTATATTTTCCGAATGTTGATTTTCAATATTTTTCCGATACAGATAAACTTCACATCATTGAAGAGGTTAGAAAAGACTTTGATCACGCATTCATTGGAATAAAAAAATTGCCCATTGGATGCAGATTGGGAGTACATACAGCCTACATTTATTATCTAAAATTGTTGGAAAAAATAGAACGTACAACGGCTACAGATATTTTAAATAGCCGAATTCGCATACCAAACTCTCAAAAGTTGGTTTTGCTTGCGCGCAGTTATGTGCGTGAAAAGTTGATGTCGGCGTAAGGGTTACGGGTTACGGGTTACGGGTGTCGGGGATTAGCCGAAGAGCCAAGAAAAAACCTCATCTACTTTTCCGAATTCGTGTACGCGTATTTTGCGGTTGGAGTCAGCAGATACTTTGTTGTATTTAGATATTATGATGTCTGTAAATCCAAGTTTCTCTGCCTCGGTAATGCGTTGTTCAGCACGTTGAACCGCTCTTACTTCCCCAGAAAGCCCTACTTCGGCGGAGAAAACGTAGCCTTGTGGTAGTGATATTCCTTGGTAGCTGCTCATGATTGCAGATATCAGAGGGAGATCTAATGCTGGGTCTTCCAGTCGCAGGCCGCCAGCTAAATTTACAAATACATCTTGTTGACCTAATCTGAATCCACATCGTTTTTCTAAAACCGCTAACAACATATTGAGTCTTCGGAGGTCAAATCCGGTAGCAGAACGTTGGGGTGTTCCGTAGACAGCGGTACTAACCAAAGATTGAACTTCGAGCAATAGCGGACGGATTCCTTCGAGGACGCATCCCACAGAAATGCCGCTGAGAGCTTCGTCGCGTTGAGCGAGCCAAATTTCGGAGGGGTTCTTCACGGGTATAAGTCCAGAGCCTTGCATTTCGTAGATGCCCAGTTCGTGGGTGCTTCCAAATCTATTTTTTAAGGTTCTGAGGATTCTATATATATGGTGACGGTCACCTTCAAATTGAAGCACGGTATCAACCATGTGCTCCAGTAATTTGGGACCTGCAATTGCACCGTCTTTGGTGATATGCCCAATCAAGAAAACCGGTGTCTGAGTTTCTTTGGCGAATTGGAGAAGTTTACCCGTGCATTCTCTGATTTGGGAAATGCTGCCGGGAGTGGCTTCAAGTTGGTCAGAATATAGGGTTTGAATAGAGTCTACTACGAGTAAATCGGGCTTTGACTGTTCTAAATGTTCTAAAATATTCTCAAGTAGTGTTTCAGTAAGCACTTGGCAACCCTCATTGGTAATTCCAATGCGCTCTGCGCGCATTTTGATTTGGGTTTCACTTTCTTCGCCACTAACATAAAGTACGTTGGCCTGGGTTTGAAGGGCCATTTGAAGTAGTAATGTGCTTTTGCCTATACCGGGTTCACCGCCTAATAGAATGATTGAGCCGGCAACAACCCCACCGCCCAAAACTAAATTTAACTCGCTGTCGCTGAGTATCCATCGCTCTTGTTCAAGAGTTTGAATTTCATTGATAGGAGTGGGTGACACTATTTTCCTGCTGCTTTTTTTCCATGCTTGTACATTGTTGGATGGTTTCATTTCTTCCGATAGGGTGTTCCATTGGTTGCAACCCGGACATTTCCCGATCCATTTGGGACTTTCAAATCCGCATGAGCGGCAATAAAAGGCAGTTTTTTGTTTGGCCATCTTAAGAGCAAAAATAAGGTTTGGTAAAGTTAAAGAGACTATCGATAAAGAATGAAAGTATTCGACAGGTAATTTAGAGTTATTCCAAATAATTCGTAATTTTGTATTTGTAAAAAACAAAGAAAAGTCCCTCTAAAATCAATAAAATCATGGAAAAAAGCATCAATGACATTGTAACGGTATACGCAGAGGCTACACCCAATCCTGAGAGTATGAAATTTGTGGCAAACAGAATGTTGTTGCCCAATGACAGCGCTGATTTTAGAAACAAAGAAAAAGCTGAAAGTTCTCCATTGGCCAAGGCTTTGTTTGAGATGAATTTCGTTCAAGGTGTATTTATCATGAATAATTTTGTGAGTATCACCAAAAACGGAGAATATGAATGGTTCGATTTAATTCCTGATTTGAGAAACTTTTTTACTGAGTGGCTTGAACAAGGAAAAGAGATTGTAAGTCCCAAGAAAGAACTATCTGAAGAAGAAGAAACCGAAATAGAGCGCAAAATCAAACAATTGCTTGAAGATCACGTTCGCCCGGCAGTAGAAATGGACGGCGGAGCCATTGATTTTAAGTCCTTCAAAGACGGCATTGTAACGGTGGAATTAAAGGGTAGTTGCAGTGGTTGTCCATCATCAACAATGACGTTGAAATCTGGAATAGAGAATTTATTGAAGCGCATGGTTCCAGAAGTGGAATCTGTTGAAGCATACGGTGTATAGTTGTGTAAAACTATTACACATCTTTTAAAAAGCACACAACTCTTTTCTTTTTAGAGGAAAAAGACACATATTTGTCGAAATACTATTTTCGCATATATGGAATCTTTAGCCGAAAAGCGGATGCAAAACGATCCACAGTTTAAATCGTTGCATCAATTTTTTCTTAACTCTGCAAATCAAATTCACAATCCAGACAAAACCTTCTTAATGCAGAAGATTTCTGGCGAATGGAAAGAATTTTCATACCGTGAATTATTAATTGATATCAATAATGTCGCCTCATTTTTTATTGAAGAGGGACTTGTAAAGGGCGATAGAGTGGCCATCATGCTCGAAAACTGCCCTCAGTATTATATCATTGACCAGGCCTTGCAGAAATTGGGAATGGTGAATGTATCAATTTATCCAACATTGACATCAGAAGAGACCAGATTCATCATCAATGATTCTGGATCAAAAATGTGCTTTGCGGGCAATTCTTTTTTATTGAAAAAAGTTCAAAAGATAGAAGCAGAGTGCCCAACTTTAAATAAGTTAATTTTTGTACCATCTGATAAACCTGAAGAGGGAACCGTGATTAATTATTCAACAGTATTGTCTGTTGGCAGTGATTCTTTAGAAAAAAATGCTGCAGAGATAGAAAAGCGTTTTGAAGCAGTAGAAAAGTCAGACTTGTGCACATTGATCTACACTTCTGGAACCACGGGTGTTCCCAAAGGTGCAATGTTGACTCATTATAATTTCATGAGCAATTGTTACGATGCAAAAGAACTTTGTCCTGCAATTGAAGAATCTGATTTGTATTTATCGTTCTTGCCATTGAGTCACGTGTTCGAAAGAATGGCAACCATGTATTTGAGCACGTATGTGGGTGCTGCAGTGGCTTTTTCTGAGGGAATAGAAAAAGTAGCAAGCAATATCCAAGAAGTTCGTCCAACGGTAATGGCTTCTGTGCCAAGATTGTTGGAGAGAATTCATGAAAAAGTCATGAAAAACGGAACTGCAGGCGGTGGAATCAAAGCAAAAATTTTCACATGGGCTTTGGGAGTAGGAGAGCAATGCAGGTTGGTTCGTGAACAAGGAAAAACCCCATCCGGCTTATTAGCTCTAAAGAGTGGAATAGCAGAGAAATTGGTATTCAGTAAAATCAAAGCAAAGATGGGCGGAAGAATGAAGATGTTGATCTCAGGTGGTGGCGCTTTGCCCCCACACGTAGGAATTTTCTTCGGGAATTTAGGTTTGAAAGTTCAAGAAGGATTTGGACTTACTGAGACATCGCCTTTTGTTACGGTGAATGAATTCCACAGACAGGTATACGGAACAGTTGGTAGGGTAGCGCCTCGACAATATGTGGCCATTCAAAATGTTGAAACGTTAGAAATTATCACGGTTCAACATTACGATAGCTTTGATCCTAACTTCAGAAGTGAAGAAGGTGAGATTTTAACTAAGGGTCCAAACGTCATGAAAGGATATTGGCAGAACAAGGAAGAAACAGATAAAGTTTTTGATGCCGATGGTTGGTTCCATACTGGAGACATTGGACGTTTTGATCAGGGATACTTAAAAATCACCGATAGATTAAAGAACATGTTGAAGACCTCTTTGGGTAAGAATATTTATCCAACCCAAATTGAAAACGTGTTGTTAAAGAGTGATAGGTTGGATCAGGTATTTATTATTGGTGATAAGCGCGAGTATTTAACTGCTCTGATTGTACCTAGTATAGAGACCTTGCAAGAACAACTGCCGTCTAAGGTGGCTTTAATGGAATCTGGCGGGGAATTTATTGATGATGAAGAATTGACAAAATGGTTAGCTCAAGACATCAAGAAATTGTCTAACAATTTGGCAAAGTTCGAGAGAATTAAAAACTTCTTGGTGAAGAGAGAACCTTTCAGTATTGAGAATGGAGACATGACCATTACTCTTAAGGTAAAACGCAAAGTGGTTATGGAGAAATACGCAGCTGAGATAGAAGCAATGTATGCTCAAACCGATTGTCCACTATAGAAGTGAATTACAAAAATTTATTCGCTAAAAACAAAATTAGGAAAAATCCGAATTGAATATAAAACAATGATGCTGCCATGCGGTTGCGAATGGGTTTCGCAATCGCATTCAGTATCAGATGGAAAACCAGCGCTATCAGAAACCAAGCCACATAATTTTGGATAGGAATGATTCCGTCTTTCCAATCCCAAAAGTCGTATTTCATAGCCACTGGTTCCATAAAGAAATCATACAAGGTCATAACTGCGGCAGCTAATATTGATCGGCCTATATTGCTTTTTACAGCGCCAGCGAAAATACTGGAAGTATATAATATGAGTGCTGCCCAGTTTAATCCAATTAAATAAGGAGTGCCTTGCCATTTGGCTCCAAGAGTAGATCCGTAAGAATAAGATCCAAAGATCACGCCGGTTTTAACTCCTATGAATTCAACGAAAAATCCGGCCACGCCTAAACCTATTATAGTTAACACATGCGATAGTTCCCATTTTTTGTGGAATATCCATGCAATAACGAATGCAGCAATTAAGTTCCATGGGGTTAATTTGAGAAACAGCGGATTTAATTCAGGGATAAGGAATCCTGCAATTCCCACTACATATATAATAGAGACCACCCAGATAAATCGATTTTCTACAGTTTGCATGGTTTAATTTTTTTCAAAGATAACTTTACTTACGATTTTGGCACTCAATAGGCAGAGTGGAATTCCTCCACCGGGATGAACACTGCCCCCACAGAAGTACAGATTGTCAAACTGATTTGAAAAGTTTGCTTGCCTAAAAAAGGCAGACATTCTATCATTCGAGCTCGATCCATATAAGCTTCCCTTGTTCGAACCTGTTCTTGATTCAATAGTAACAGGGTCTAACACAGACTCACAAACTATATGATTTTGGATATCTACCTTTAAATGCTTGGATAGTTTCTGCAGAATAAAGGTTTTTGCTTGTTGCGTAATTTGATTCCAATCTTGTCCATTGTTATAGGGTACATTAATCATCACGAACCAATTTTCTCCCTCTGATGGGGCATCTTGCTTGACTAACTTAGATGTAATGTTAATATATATGGTAGGGTCGAAATGCAATGTATGTGTTTTAAAGATTGCTTTGAATTCATCCTTATAGTTTTCTGCAAAAAAGATGTTGTGAATGTCAAGTTCAGGGAACGTTCTGTTTATACCCCAATAGAAAATAAGAGCTGAACTAGAGTTTTCTGCTTGGTTTATTTTTCGGGGGACGTCAATGTTAAGTAATTTGTTATACACAATTTTAGCATCCACATTGGCAATTACCCCGTCAGTCCTGAATTCTTGATTGTTTTCAAGACTCAAAGATGTTATCATTTTGTTATGGTGGTTGATACTTTTTACCTTTTGATTAAAATGAAAGGTAACACCCAGCCTTAAGGCTTGTTCTACCAGAATATCAGCAATTTGTCTCATTCCTAGTTTTGGAAGGTGTGCGCCATATTCAAATTCTAAGTGTGGAATCACGTTGAGTGTTGCGGGCGCTTGGTAGGGGTCTGAGCCGTTGTAGGTTGCATATCGAGAAAAGAATTGAACCAATTTGGGATTCGTAAATCTTTTTTCGAGGGACTGATTCATGGTTTTAAACATTTCCAATCGCCACAAGTTGGCAATACCCCGGAGGCCTGTAGGTTTTGTGTAAGTGCTTAGTTTATGAAGACTGTTTTCAAGAAAAACTGGAGCGGTAATATCATAGACGATTTTGGATTTCTTGAGAAAGCCCGAAATAGTGTCTGCATTTTCTTTGAAGAATTGAGATGCTTCGTTGATAAAAGCTTCTTGATTGGCTGAAACTTGGAATCTGCTTTGGTCGCTAAAAAAATAATTGCAAAGAATTGGAAGTTTTTCAACTTGAAAATTTTCGTTTAAATCTTCGTCTAACAATTCACGAACAAATTGGGGCATGGTGAAAAGTGATGGGCCGGTATCAAATCTGTAACCGTCCATTTCGAGAACACCCAATTTGCCACCGTAGGTGGAGTGTTGTTCAAAGACATCAACTTGATGCCCCAAACGTGAAAGACGAATGGCCGTTGCGATGCCCGCAATGCCACTGCCAACGATGGAGAAATGCATAGATTTAGTACAATTTTCGATGTTAAATTGTTGTTTAAAATGTAAAGAAATCATAGTTTTGTTTAAAACGTGTGCGGGGGAACAGTTTAAATAAAAGAAAATCAATCAGTTACCATCGGTAAAAAAAAATAAAAAAAATATTGAGAATGCTTTGCAGATTCTAAAATCTATTTTATTTTTGCCACACACTCAATAAAAAATAAAAGGAAAAATGAAAAAATTCACTTTCGCTTTGGCAGCATGTGCAGCTTTCGCTTTCGCTGCTTGTGGAAACAACAACACTGAAGAGACTCCAGCAGTAGATTCTCCTGCAGTTGAAGAGACTGTAGCACCTGACACTACTACTGACACAACTGGTACTGACACAACTGTAGCTCCTACAACTGAGGAAGCTGCTAAGTAATCCACAAAATTTAGAAAAAAGGAAAGGCACTTGCAAAAGTGCCTTTTTTTTTATTTCTTTGTACCAATGGTTAGAAAAATACTCTTGTTTTCTTTCATATTCGCTATTGTTTTTGTGGGTCGCTCAAACGCAGCCCCAATTCCAATTGATGGTAATCCTAGTGAAATTGGGGGGCCGCAGTTTACTATTACCCCAAATCCGGTGAACGGATCTTATTTTTCAGTTAATATTACTTTCACAGAAGCTGATTATCCAGACGCTACAGTTGTGATTTCTGATGTTCTCGGAAAGCAAGTTTTTATTCATTCATTGAAAAAAACTGATTTTTTGGAAGGCAAAGTGAGAATTAACGTCATGGACGCTGGCCTAGACAAGGGCGTTTATTTTGTTCAAATGAAAAGTGGCGATATTACTCGCACACTGAAATTAGCGATACGCTAATCTTTATCATGCCTATACGGCAGGCACGGCCATCCGATTTTATTCACGTACATGCTTTAATTACTGAATTAGCCCTTTTTGAAAAGGCACCTTTGGAAGTAATTACAACTTCAGTTACACTGCAAAACGCTTGTAGTTCCAATGTTCCATTAGCTTGGTGTTGGGTGGCTGAAAATGAAGAAGGTGAAATTGTAGGTGCTGCGGTGTGTTACGTGCGTTATTCAACCTGGAAAGGACCTGTTTTTTATTTGGAAGATTTAATAGTTTCTGAAGTCCATCGTAGATGTGGTTGGGGTCGACAGTTATTGATAGCTATCATAGAATTTGCTAAGCAACAAGGCTACTCAAGGGTTCAGTGGCAAGTTTTAGATTGGAATCAAAGTGCGATTGAGTTTTACAAACAATTTAATGCTCATTTTGATGGAGAATGGATCAATGTTCACGTTGAAATCTGAAAGATCTAGACCCGATTGGTCAAATTTCATCTTTCTATTCGTCGTTTTATTGGGAATGTTTGTCGTTTTTACTAGGCAAACGACATTAATCTTGGCTTTCTATTCTACACATCCACGTGACTTGCACGATTTTCATACGGCCTTCACAGGTTCATGGCTGCACGGTAGTTGGGAACATTTGTGGGGTAATATTTCTGCACTGGCTGGATTGGGAACGGTTTTTATATTATTATTTCCAAAAAAAATGCCGCTGTTTTTTGTGACCCAATGGATACTCTCAGGGGTTATTTTGTTTTTCTTGGGCAGGTCTGGACAATCACATTTGGGCGCTTCAACTTGGGCATATTCGTTCGCTTCATTTTTAGCAATTGTTGCTTTGTCGCATCAAAACCATAAGGCTAAATCAATTTTATTCTTGGTGGTTTTATTTTACGGAACTATGTGGTGGGGATTGCTACCCTTGATTCCGGGAATCTCATGGCAAGGACACCTAAGTGGCACATTGTCCGGAATTTTGATTGCCTTGTTCAGATTGGATTTTTGGACAAAAGCAATGAACATCCCCCGAGAGGAAAATAAAAATACGGAAGCATTCGATGATGAACCCTTGCCTAAAAATCCTTATGATGAAATTTAAGCTTTGTTTACAGACGATTCCGTTTTTTCTGGAGACTTAAATAAGAAAATGAAAGCGATCGCCACAACAAGCGAGTAAGCTGAAAATGTGAGCCAAATACTTTGCCAGTTTTTAATTCCAGTTGATGGATTTACAAAATATTTTTGAATTAGGAATCCACTTCCAATAGATCCAAGAATAGCACCTATTCCGTTTACCATCATGGTAAAGAGTCCTTGTGCGCTAGATCTTATGCTTGGGGATACTGATTTTTCGATGTAAAGAGAGCCTGAGACGTTAAAGAAGTCGAAAGCCATTCCGTATATGATGCACGACATTATAATCATCCAGAGGCCTCCTGAGGGGTTACCAAAGGCAAATAAAGCAAATCGGAGTACCCATGCAAACATGCTTATGAGCATGACTTGTTTGATTCCGAATCTTTTCATGAAAAAGGGGATGGCTAAAATGAAGAGTGTTTCGCTGATTTGAGAAATACTCATAATCATAGCAGGATATCTAACGGCTAACGAGTTTGTGTATTCCGGGATGGATTCAAATTCATGGATGAAAGTATCACCGTAGGCATTGGTCAATTGCAAAGCAGCTCCCAACAGCATAGAAAACATGAAGAAAACAAAGTATGTTGGATTTTTCAGCAATGAAAACGAATCTAAGCCAAGAATATTGATGATACCGGATTTGCCGCGCGAGTTTTTGCCAAGGGGTGGACAATCAGGAAACGTGAAAGCGTATAAACCTAGTATGACTGAAACGACTGCTCCAATGTAAAATTGATTTGCTGATACTTCATTGTGGGTGAGGGAGACGGTCCACAACGCCGCGATGAAGCCAACAGTACCCCAGACTCTGATAGGTGGAAAGGCTTTGACAACGTCTTCACCTTTACTGGTTAAAATATGATAGGCAACGGTATTGGAAAGTGCTAAGGTGGGCATGTAGCACATCATGGTAGCCAATATTCGCCAAAACATGTCTGAAGGAGAAACGGCAGATGGCACAGTGGCCAATCCAATTCCTCCCAACAGGTGCAAAATGCCGTAAAGTTTTTGTGCTGATATGTGTCTGTCTGCTAATATTCCGGTGATTGCAGGCATGAAAAGAGCTGCAATTCCCATGGTTGAAAAAATAACACCGAAATCTTGTGAATCCCATTGTTTGGTTTTAAACCAAAATGCACCAATTGTGATAAGCCAAGAACCCCAAATGAAGAACTGCAGAAAACTCAGCAGTGTGAGACGAAATTTAATCATTTCGTCAAAGATAATTAAAGATTCATCGTCTTTTCAATGCCGTCTATCAAAGCATGAATGACTTTAATGTGTATTTCTTGAGCGCGATCTGCATAATCGCTTTTGGGAGCACGAATTTCTAGGTCGCAGAGGTCCTTGATTTTTCCACCGTCTTTGCCGGTTAAGCCAATGATGGTCATTCCTAATTCTTTGGCTTTTTGCATGGCTAAGTAAACGTTTTGACTGTTTCCGCTGGTGGAAATTCCCAAAAGAACATCGCCGGGTTTTCCGTGTGCTTCTACAAATCTTGAAAATATGTAGTCATAGCCATAGTCATTTCCAACACAGGTAATGTGGCTGCTATCGCTGATGGCAAGGGCAGGAAGGGCTTTCCGGTTATTTTTATAACGTCCAGTCAACTCTTCTGCAAAGTGCATAGAATCGCAATGACTTCCGCCGTTACCGCAGGAAATAACTTTTCCTCCGTTTTCAAAACTGGTTGCCAAAATAGAGACAGCCTGATCAATTTTTCTGAAATTTTCTTCTTCAGAAAGAAATTGATTTAATACCGACTGAGCTTCTTGAAAATGTTGAATGGAACTCATTGTTTGCTTCTTTTTGAGTATTCTGCAATTCCTTCTTCTAGGAACTTTTTGAAAGGTTCTACTTCGAATTGGAAATAATCGGCGCCTAGAGCAGGCTGCACCAATTCTTCATTGGCGTCAAGCAAACAGTAGAGCGGTTGTGTGGTTTTCCCAAAATAGTATTCTTGCAATTCTGCATTTTTGTCACCCAAAGTAGTGATTTGCTTTCCGGTAGAATGACTTTTGAAGAATTCGTTGGGTTGTAACTTGATTTTTTTGTCGTCAACGTATAATGAAACTACTACAAATTTTTCTTTGAGTAATTTAAGTACTGTAGGATCTGACCATACTTTTTCTTCCATTTTACGGCAATTTACACAGCCATGTCCTGTGAAATCAATGAATAATGGTTTTCCTTGTTCGCGCGCACATTTGAGGGCTTCATCGTAGTCGAAATAACTGTTGATTCCGTGAGGTGCGTGCAATAGATCGGCATATTTAGGGGTGAAGCAAGTTCCTTCTTTAGAATCGCTGGCGCGATCCATTCTGAAATCTTGAGTACTCATTGGAGGTAGATATCCAGCAAGCGCTTTTAAAGGCGCACCGAACATACCTGGAATCATGTAAACTACAAAAGCGAAAACAGCGATGACGGTGGTTAATCTGAAAATCCCTAAATGTTCCATGGGTGAGTCGTGGTCAAATTTGATTTTACCCAACAAATACAATCCCAAGAGAGAAAAAATAACAATCCAAAGAGACAAATACACTTCGCGGTCTAAAATTCCCCAATGGTAGGTTTGGTCAGGAATGCTTAAGAACTTGAGGGCAAATGCTAATTCCACAAACCCTAGAACCACTTTAACGCTGTTTAGCCAACCACCGCTTTTTGGGAGTGAGTTTAACCATGATGGGAAAAGCGCTAAAAGTCCAAAGGGAAGGGCAAATGCGAGTGAGAATCCAAACATTCCGACTATGGGACGTGAAGCGCCACCAGCAGCTGCTTCCACCAATACGGTACCAACAATAGGGCCAGTGCAAGAGAATGACACCAAGGCAATGGTGATTGCCATGAAGATAGCTCCGGTGATTCCCCCTTTATCGGCTTGTTTGTCGGCTTTATTCACCACCCAAGAGGGTAGTGTGATTTCGAAGGCTCCGAAGAAAGACGCTGCAAAAACCAAGAAAATCACTGTGAAGAAAATATTTGGAGCCCAGTGTGTGCTCATCCAATTGGCCGCATTGGCTTGAAATAGGAAGGCTACAATGGTACCAATAACGGTATACAAGGCAATGATGGAGAACGCAAAAATGAACGAATCTCTGATGGCAATAGATCGATTTTTATTTCTAATGAAGAAAGAAACGGTCATTGGAATCATGGGGAAAACACATGGAGTCAACAAGGCTGTGAGTCCGCTCAAAAAAGCAAGAATGAAAAGCCCGAGCATTCCTCCCTCTTCTTCTGAAGCGGCTTGTCCGTTGAATGTTTTGGTAGATTTCAAATCTTTGGTTAGATAATCTGGCGCTTCGTTGCTTGGGACGATTTTCTCGGAGGAAATTTCTTTTGCGGTGTCTTGAGCAGAAGAGTTGTTTTCGGATGGATTTTCTGGTGCAATGGCAGCTGGGGCCGAAATGACTTCTCCGGTGACTTTCAAAGCAGGTGCATTTATAGACAGGTCTCTGAGGTTTTCGCAGCCAGATTCATTGCAAATTTGTCCGTTAAACACCATTTTTATCCCTTGAATGGGGCCCAAAACTTTGATTTTTTGTCTGAATTCTCCTTTGCCCGTAAACTCTCCTGTGGAGCAATTCCATATTTCAGTTTCCTTTACCATGTGATCTCCAACACCGTAAAATTTCCCTACCAATTGGTAAGAGGAACTTGGAGTAAAGTCAATGGTTGCTCTCAAAGGGCCATCGTATTCAGGACAGTCGCTTTTTTCACTGTAAACGTGAAATCCTGGAGCGACATCAAATTGGATGATTAACTCAATGGTTTCACCCGTTTTTACTTCTGATTTGCTATACTTCGCTTTGAAATTGGGTTTTGGAAATCCAGCAGCCCATGTATAGCTCACAAGTAAGGAAAGAACTATGAATAGCCCTGATTTGGAGAGATTTTTCATTATTTACAAAATTAGCACATATCCTCTGAATGTGAACAATTCATCGTCAAAGGAACCAACAATTCGTTTTAGGTTTGAAGACGAGCATGAAAATCAACAAGTTGCACAAGTCTAAATTAATTATATTATTTCTATTATTGGGATGTTTGTCTTTGCAAGCACAGTCACGTAAATCCATGAATACCAAAGAGTACGTAGATTCATTCAAGCGGTATGCTATGTTGGAAATGAGTTTAAATGGAGTGCCTGCGAGTATTACCTTGGCCCAAGGGATTTTGGAAAGTGCTTCGGGAAATTCTAAACTTTGTTTGGAGTGCAACAATCATTTTGGCATAAAATGTAGAAAAAATTGGAATGGGAATTTTTGTTTGGCCGATGATGATGCAAAAGATGAGTGTTTTAGAGGGTATGAAAGTCCCTTAGAAAGCTACAGAGACCACTCGCTGTTTTTAAAAGGCAGTCAGAGGTATGCAAGTTTGTTTGAATTGGACCCCACTGATTATAAATCTTGGTCTCACGGTTTGAGGGAGGCTGGATATGCAACAAATCCGGAATATGGAAATTTATTGATTAGAGTGATTGAGCGAAATCGATTGGGGCAATACGATAGCATGGTAGTACTCGGACAAGATTTCTATAAATCTGGGAGTTCTCCTGTGATAGAATATAATGGGCTTCCTGCAGTGGCTGTGAGGCCAGGAAATACGGCTGCTGATATTGCTAAAGAAAACCAATTGGCTGAATGGAAATTATATAAATACAATGATTTAGAGAAGAATCAGATGATCAATCCGGGTGAGATTTTGTATTTGAAACCTAAGAGAACATCAGCACCTGATCAGATTCACATCATGAAACGCGGTGAAACCTTACACGATGTTTCACAGTTGTATGCCATCAAATTAAAATCTTTGAGGAAAATGAATCAATTGACCAGCAATGAAGAGCCGGTAATAGGAGAAGAAATTTATTTGAGTGAAAAGCGTGAGACCAAGCCCAAAACCGTGAAGGGTCCAGTTCCCATGTCAACGGCGAGTACCATTATGCGCCCGGCGGTTCAAAGTGCTTCAAAGAATATACCCAATACCCATGAAGTTCAGGCGGGAGAAACCATAGAGCAAATTGCAGATAAATATAAAACTTCGGTATTGAATATTGTTCGTTGGAATGATTTGGAATTTGCTGAGGTGAGTACTGGACAGATTTTGGCATTGGCTCCAGGAGCAAAAGGCGGGTCAAACATTCAATCGGTTTCAGAAGCCAAGGTTCCAATGAATGATGTGAATGCTGAACTGAAGAACGCGAGTATCCACTTTGTGAAGCCAGGAGAGACTTTATTCAGAATCAGCACTCAATATGGTGTTTCAGTTGATCAGATTAAAAAGTTGAACGGAATGACGAACAACGCCATTAAGGTCGGACAAAAGCTAAAGATTCGCTAAATTATTGGAGCACATAATGCATGGCAGAGCCCGTATTTTGCTGAAGCAGAATTTGTCCTAACCCGTGAATATTCGCAGCATCTTTTTCGTTTGTAGTGGGTTTGTAAACGGTAAGAAGTTTAAGTCCCTCAATAACTTCAATGTCTAAATTGGAGTTGGAAAGGGCTTGAAGCAGGGGTTGATGCCTATTTTCTTTGTTGTCAATCACGCATCTGAGTTGGATGGCTGAATTTTGCATGATATTCACTCGGATTTTGTTTTCGCTGAAAACGGCAAAGATCTCACGTAGGTTGTCTTCGGCAATAAAGTTGAAGTCTTTGGTGGAGATGCAAAGCATCAATTGATTTTCTTTCAATATTTTGCAAGGTACGTTTATGGGTTGTCCAGAGTCGGATACCATAGTTCCAGGCAAATCTATATTCAAGAAACTTTTAACAAACAATGGAATGTTTGAAGCCTTAAGGGGTTGAATTGTTTTTGGATGTATCACCGATGCTCCGTAATAAGCAAGCTCAATGGCATCATTGTAGGTGAGGTGGTCAATTTTTTGAGTATCAGGGAATTTTTTAGGGTCAGCATTCATGACACCTTCAACGTCTTTCCAAATGGTAACGCTTTCGGCATGGAGGAGTTTACCAAATATAGCGGCACTGTAATCACTGCCTTCTCTTCCTAGAGTGGTAGATTCTCCTTTGGGGCCTTTTCCCATAAATCCTTGCGTGATAATTAGGTTTTTCTGAGCCAATGGAAGTAAACGGTTGGTAACTACCCTCTCGGTGTCTGTCCAATCAACTCGTGCATCGCGATAGCGATCGTTGGTTAAGATGAAATTTCGCGAATCAACCCATTGATTTCTGATTCCTTGAGAGAGTAAATAGGCACTTACAATTCTCGTTGAGATCAATTCTCCGTATACAACGACTTGATCATACAAAAAATCATAGTCATCTTGTAAATTTTCATTGTCTACCAAACACTCCAATTCGAGGAACAAATTCTCTACTTCATTGACCCACATTAGTGCGGTTTCACCAAACAATTCGTTGATGATTGTTTGATGCGATTGACGTAAATCAGAGAGTATTTCATGAAGGGTATTTTTCTTGTGGAAGCAAGCATCTACTAGGGATTCAAGAGCATTGGTGGTTTTGCCCATGGCGCTAATGACTACCAACAATTGGGCTGGATTTCCAGCGGAAATAATTCGGGCTACATTTTGAACCCCAGAGGCGTCTTTAACAGATGCACCACCAAATTTGTAAATCTTCATGAAATTATAAAGTCAAGGAAAACTGATGTTTTTTTAGTTGTTTTGCAAAATTAATTCTTAATTCACAATTCCCTATGCCCTATAGCAACGAAATCGTCACATTAGAACAGTTTATCGTAGATCAACAATCACTGTACAAAGATGCTGGCGGGTCTTTGAGTCGTATATTTCGTTCTATCGAACTTGCTGCTAAGGTAGTGAATAGAGATGTAAGGAAGGCAGGCCTTGTAGATATCCTCGGAAACCAAGGAAGCACGAATACACACGGCGAAGATCAAAAGAAGTTGGATGTTATTGCCAATGATCGTTTTATCAATGCGTTATCGAAAAGTGGAGAAGTAAGTGTAGTGATATCTGAAGAAAACGACGAGCCTATTTTTGTGGAGGGATCTGAGGAAGAGAAGTACATTGTGGCTATTGATCCCTTAGATGGAAGTTCAAACATTGATGTAAACGCGAGTATCGGAACTATTTTTTCGATTTATCGCAGACCTTCTTCTTCAAAAGTTGCCAATGAAAAAGATCTTTATCAAAAGGGTAAGCACCAAGTTGCAGCAGGGTATGTGATTTATGGCTCTAGTACCATGCTAGTTTATACAACAGGATTGGGCGTAAATGGATTTACCTTAGACGATAGTATTCAAGAGTTTTGCTTATCTCATCCAGACATTCAGATTCCTACAGACGGAAAGATATTCAGCGTAAATGAAGGGAATTATGCTGAGTTTCCTCAGGGGGTTAAGAACTATGTTGAATATTGCAAAAGCAAGGATAAAGAAACCAATAGACCCTATGGCGCTCGTTATATTGGAAGTTTAATTGCTGATTTTCACCGAAATCTTTTGAAAGGAGGTATTTTTATGTATCCACCAACAGCAAAAACCCCCAATGGTAAATTAAGATTGATGTATGAATGCAATCCGATGTCGTTTATAATTGAACAAGCTGGAGGGAAATCATCTACGGGTGTCGCTCGAATTTTAGACGTTGAGCCAACAGATTTGCACCAAAGAGTTCCCATTTTTATAGGTTCAGCGAATATGGTTGATTTGGCGGTAAAAATGTACCAAGAAGCCGAGGCAACTATAGCGGAACAGGCTTAAAAGCCTTCGAAAATTTCTAGACTTTTTAATTTTTTGTCTGGGAAAGCATAATATTTTAACTGATTTAGAACTTCGTTCAATACCAATCTTCTTTGTTCCTGGTTTAAGTTGATTTCTTGTTGGTTTTCCAACTCATCTAGCGCCGTGATTATCCAACTGGGGGTATAGAATTGTTGCCAGTCTAATTCATAACCGAGTCCCCTACAAACATTCAATACGAATTGAATGGGTAAATATTTCAACGAACTTTTATTGGCTGAATTCAGTTTATCAAACTCATTTAATACCAACTGAAAAAAAACAGCATCCGGAAAATGTTCATGTACGCACAATGAAATCAATTCAGTATAGAAAAATTTCACTTGCTGAATATCCATCGCATCGGGTACAATGGATGTTTTCAATGCCGATATTTCCTTTATTCTCAATAATCCCGGGGACTGTTTTACGGTATACACCAATTCAACAGTGGTCCCTGATTGGTAATAGGCATTTTTACTTTTGGCTTTCCCCAATCCTTGCACGAGAAAGGCCGCAAGACCTGAGTATTCAGTATAAATGTGTACCACCGCCGAATGATCGGTGTAGGGAATGCGTTTAATAACAATGCCTTTGGTCTTGACCAACATCTGCGACCAAAAATAAAATCAATCTACCCAGTCTGCAATAAAAAGATTGGTATCACGGGTTCCGCCGTTGTTGCGGTTTGAACTAAAAATCAACTTTTTACCGTCAGGTGAAAACATGGGGAATGCATTGAATATACTGTTGTTGGTGATTTTTTCTAGTCCGGTTCCATCTAAATTTATCATGTATAACTGAAAGTCATAACCCCTAGTTGAATGATGATTGCTGGAGAAGATTATTTTTTTGCCGTTAGGGTGAAAAAAGGGTGCCCAATTCGCTTTTCCTAGTTTCGTAATTTGTGTTAAATCAGTGCCATCTACATTGACCGTGTAAATTTCCATATTGGTAGGAGCCACCAAGTCTTTGGCAAGATAATCTTTGTATTTTTTAATTTCTTCTTCTGTTTGGGGACGTGAAGCTCTAAAAACCAACTTCTTAGAGTCTGGCGAGAAAAATGCTCCGCCGTCATAACCAAGTCCGTTGGTTATTTGGCGTTGATTTTTACCGTCAATATCCATGATCCATAGTTCAAGGTCACCGGATCTGGTGCTCGTGAAAACAATAGATTTTCCATCAGGAGAAACGGTTGCTTCTGCGTCGTAACCGGTTTGATTGGTCAATTGATTGACGATTTTTCCAGATTTATCTGAAACGAAAATATCAAAATCTCTGTAAATGGGCCAAAGGTACGCGCCAGAAGTTTCAGGCGTTGGTGGACATTCCTTGGCACCTAAATGCGTGCTAGCATAAACCAATTGTGAGTCACCTGGCATGAAATAAGAACATGTAGTTCTACCAAGTCCTGTGCTAACCATGGCAGGTTTGTAATCAGCTGAGCCCATGTCTGACAGTTTGGTCCAAAAAATCTGATCGCATTGAAGTCCCCATTTGGCGTTGTTGCTTTGAAAAACGATGGATGAGTTGTCAAAGCTGAAATAGGCCTCGGCATTATCACCGCCAAAAGTAAGTTGTTTTAAGTTTTTAAGGTGTGGTTCTGGCTGTGTTGCAGGTTCAGTGGCAATATTTGGTTTGTGTTCCTTTGGAATTCCGTGGCCATGACCTTCATGTCCTTGCTGACCTTGTTGGGCATTCAAAGTGGTTGCCGCAAAAAAGCTCAAACCGAAGTATAGAGTGATTTTTTTCATGTATTCTACTTTAATACCTCCCAAGCCATCTTTGGATATCCTTTGCGACCTTTATCGTCATAGAAATCAATGAATCTCATTTTAAACCAGTTGCCGGATTCTGTTTTTAGGAGGAAGTATTTGTTTTGAACGATGGTATATTTTGCAGAGTTTTGATCGTAAACTTTCCAATCGTAGCCAATTTCATTGAGAGTTTTGCTCAAAGAAAAACCTTGAGCTAACTCTTTAGTCATACTTTCAAAAGAGATACCGGTTGTGTTCGAATTAACTTCACAAACAGATATTTTATGTTGATTGATTAAGGTTCCCCTAATAATATAAGGAAAGGGTTGTCCGTTTACATCGTGAATGGATTCCTTGTAAGTGGTAAAAACAATGTCCCATTTGTTATTTTTGATGGGTTCGTTTTCAACGGTTTTTAATGTTCCAAAATTGAAGTATGTGTAATTGTATTCTGGATTGGTATAAATTTTGGTAATGTTTATTTTGGATGGATTAAAAACGTAGGTCCATTGGAATTCATACATTCCACCTCTAACGGATAAAAATTTAATTTTAATGAATCTATTAGCAACAATCGAATCTGAACCTAGGTCTAAAACATATGTTTCATTGGGATTGCCTTCATAGCCATTAGCATTGGGTTTGAAACAGTTGGAAGTAACCAAAGAGTCAATGTGTCCGTTCGGATTATCAAATCCCCAATTCAATGTTGACATTTGTAGTAGATGTAGATCATCGAAATGAGTATCAGTAACTTTAGCTAATGCATAGCTGGTGCTTTTGCCTGCACAAACGATGACGTGTGGTGTTCCATTACAAGCGAAACCCAAGTCCCACTGACCAAATAAGTTGGTTGTTTTGGTTTGAGTTTCGAAGTCAAAATATAATTGATTGCTGTAGGTTTCACCCATTTCAAATGTTTGAGTTTGCAGTCCAGCAGCTACCTTGGGTTGAGGATACAAGGGTTCGTCTTTTTCGCAAGAAGTTAAAACCATTGCAAAAAACACCAGAAACCCGATACTGGATTTTGAAAATAAGTGATTGAAAAATGAAACTAACAAAATGAATTACAAATTTACGGTAAGCTGAACAAATAAAATCCGACCCATACCAATGTTTACGCTTCCATTACCATTATTGTGGACCCCTCCAGTTTGAGCAGTTGCAACTAATTGATTTACATTGAAGATGTTTTTAGCCCCCCATTGAAATTGCGCTTTGTTGAAGAAATTATGGCTAAAACTAAGGTCAGCAAGAGTGAAGGAGGGCAAAGAATAAATTTCACCATTAGAAGTAAATCCTTGAGTTTTGCCTGAGAAACGACTAAACCAAAGAACATTGGTGTTATATTTTTTAAGTGGGTATTGGATGTTTAAGGTATGTTGAAACACGCGCCATTCATTGAGTCCGCCGTCAACATTAACTTTAGCTTTATTTTGAATGAATGATGAGTTCCAAGTGAAGGTTGCGTCATAAATAAAAAATTCAGATGAAATATTGGCACCGCTGGATGTCATTTCACCAATGTTTATGTATTTATACATGGTGGTATTGGGGTCTACCAAACTCAATTGAATTTGGTTATTGATGGAGTTGTAAAAACTGGATAGTTTAAATTGTGCGGCAATATTTTTGTTAATGGTGTGACGATAATCAAGAGAGGCAATAAAATTGTGAGAATTTTCAGCTTGTAGGTTCTCGTTGCCTTGAACGTTATGGTTGATATCTACAAACAAAAAATACATTTCTTTTGCTGTAGGGGCTCTAAATCCTCGGGCATAAGATGCTCGGAATTGAGTAAATTTCGAAATTTGATATTTGAGTTGAAAAGACGGTATGATGGGAGCGAATTTTAAGTGATTATTGAAGATTGCAGGGGCTATTTCAGTACCAAAAGCGTTGTTATAAGCAATTCTTAATGAGGGTTTCAGATTGATTTTTTGGGTAGGTTTGAATTCGAGCGATCCAAATAAGGCGGCATCCCAGATGGGTTGAAACTTTTGGATTCTCTGACCGGTGATATCTTCACGTTGAATATCATAACCAGCCATGAAAACAAACTTTTTGAATTTGTTATTTTCCCAAAGAGCGCGCAAATTCATTAGTGTATTTAAGGTAGTGTCTTGGTCAGAGGGTCTTGTAACCACTTCTGAGCCCGAAACTAAATTGCGACGAACATTGATTTTTTCTCGATGATATATATTGAAGGCATTTTGAAAGCGAAAACTGTTGTTTGCATTCAATTTATAGTCAATATTGTAGCCTATATCAGCGCGTTGAGTGTAGAAATAATTGTTGTAACCGGTGACTCCAATTAAATTGAACTCGGCATTGGAGCGATCTGTTAATTTTTCGTGAAAGTAGTTTAAGTTGATTTTGTGGGTTGTCATTTTTGTTTTGTATCCCCAGCCCGCATTTCCAAACCATTTGGTTTTGGGCTTCCAATCTACCATTCTGTTTGTAGGATTGAAGTCGAAGCCTTCAAAAAACTGTCTTCCAATGTTGATGTCTAACCACTGATTTTTTCTATAAAAATACTTAATGCCAGCATCTTGATTGATGTTTTTGGCGCCGTCAAAATAGGCTTTTGCAAAATAAGAATTTCGGTTGTTTAATGGTGTTTTAGTGATGATGTTTATTACACCACCTATGGCATCTGTACCATAGACCACGCTCATTGGGCCTTCAACTACTTCAATTCTTTCAATGCTTTCAGTTGGGATTTGAGATACATCAATATTCCCATTTAATCTGCCAACCATGGGAATTCCATTTACTAGAATTTTAACGTTTTGTCCCCCCAATCCCTGAAGTTTCACTGAGGAACCTAAACTAGGGTCGTTTGAAATAATCATGGATGATTGATTGTTTAAAACTTCATTCAAGTTCTGAGCAGCCATATTTTTGATGGTTTTAGAATTAATTACTTGAACAGAGTATGGGTTGTCAGTTGCTAAGCGAGGATTTACTGAAGCAGTTATACTGACGGGGTTAATCAATTCTACGGTAGAATCAACGGAATCTTCCTTGGAACGCAAAGAATTTTGGGAGTGCAATGAATTTAGCACTCCCAAAATTAAAACTATGAATAGCGTTCTTTTCAATGGATTGATTTAATGCTCAGAGAGAATTAGATCTTTGAAAAAGCGATGGTACTTAGACCAAGGTTGTGGGTTACTTCCACGATGTATTGCCCAGCAGAAAGCGAAGACAAATCAATAGAAGAATGAGTAGAGTTCAACAATATACGTCCATCGAAACTTCTCACTACAAAATTACTAGCGGTAACATTTTCTGGGACGATAACGTTGAGTTGCTCAGTTGCAGGAACTGGGAAAGCAATGATATTGGCGTTGATGGCTTTCTTAACGCTTGCTTGTGAACCCAATTTTACGCGATCTAAAACGCTGTTTCCGTTAGATGTTCCACCAAATCCGGTGAAGCGAATTCCCCAATAGTCAGCGCCGGTAGCATTAGGCACTTCAACAATGTACGCACGATCTGCTACAACTTCAAAGGCTTGTCCGTTGAAGGCTTTCCAATCTGAACCAACGCGGGTTAAGTCGTTTTTGAAGCCTTTTCCGCCTGTGGTGTCTGTATCGGTGATATATAATTCAGGCTTTGCGAGCAGGTCAGCCCATTTAACATTTTCAAGTTTTGCAATTTTCAAGCCGCGTTTTGATTCTAAGCCCATTGTTAGGTAAGGGATGTAAGCCGTACCTGTGAAAGTTGGAACGTAATAACGAGTAAAATTCAAATGCCAATCGCCGCCGGTGGGTTCTACATTGACTTGGGTCATTTTTTGTAGGTCGTAGTATTTGTAAGTTCCTCCGTTTGCTTCAGACTGTTTCAAAGTGTCTGTAACAGACATTGGACTACCCAAAGGAGCATATTTGAAGATGAAATCACCGTTTGGCTCTTGAGAAATGGGCATGAATTTTACGAAGTAGGTATTTGCTCCTACTGCGAAAGTGAAAAGATACAATGAATCACCTTTTACTTTGTGTGAACCAGCATCATAAACTCCCCATGAAAAATCCCATTGGTTGTTTGGGTCAAAATTTTGGTTAAGGGCACCTTTTTCATGAACGTGCAAATCGTTCACTGGCTTTACCCATGATTTCCATCCGGCGGTATCCATCTGATCAAATGCAGAGTTGTCTCCTTTTGGATACAAATAGACGTTAACTCCAGCGGTGTGATTTAGACGAATGCAGTTATCACGGGTGGCAGAAGTATGTGCCATGTGCCATTTGTTGATAGGTGATGTATGTTTGCTTCCAGTGACTACATTGAAATAATTACTGTTCGCATAACCTGCACCCATTGACACGGTGTCAGTGATGACAGTTTGAGCTCCCAAGGAACCAAAAAGTGCACTCACTAACAATGCTGAAAAAGTATGTTTAATCATAGAATTTTTGTTCGGTGCAAAGGTAATCCTAACATGCTGGTTGCGATTTATCAAATTCGTCATCTTAATGTCATCGAGTGTCAATTTAGTGTCATTGATGACTTCAACAAAGAATTGCTTAAACCGTTGTAATTTCGCGGACATGGCAAAGATTGGAATAAATATCAAACAGGGCAAAATTGAATTGCCTAAGGTGATAGTGGGTATAGATTTGGGAACCACAAATTCTTTGATTGCTTATGTACCAAATTTGGAGAAATCAGAATCAGAAATAGGCTCAAAAAATACGAGAGAACCGAAAATTATTCCGGTTAGAGGACATGGGTTGGTGCCTTCAGTGGTATATTTTGATGAAAATGGCACACCCAGTGTGGGACAATATGCAAAAAGCAAAATGGTAACTGAGCCTGAGAGGACAATTTTTAGTGTAAAAAGACTTTTGGGAAAGAGTTATCAAGACGTATCGGAAAAGGCTGATTATGTGAGTTATAAAATTATAGAATCAGATCCATCATCTGAATCTATGGTAAAAGTGGAAATTGATGGTAATTTTTACAATCCTATTGAATTGTCTTCGCTGATTCTAAAGGAAATTAAAACGCAAGCTGAAAAAGAACTTTCAGTACAAATTGAACAGGCGGTTATTACGGTTCCCGCTTATTTTAATGATTCACAAAGACAGGCAACGCGTGACGCCGGAAAATTGGCCGGATTGGATGTGTTGCGAATCATCAATGAGCCTACAGCAGCAAGTATAGCTTATGGCATTTCTGAGAAAAAATCCGGAAATGTATTGGTTTATGATTTGGGCGGCGGAACCTTCGATGTATCAATATTAACCTTAGAAGATGGTGTGTTTGAAGTACTTTCCACTCATGGAAATACTTATTTGGGTGGAGACGATTTGGATAGAAGTATCGCCGATTTTTGGTTGAAAAAGCACCAATTGAATTCAAAAGATCTTGCGAAAACAGAGTTGCAATTACTGAGAATGATAGCGGAAGAGGCTAAAATTTACCTTTCTCAAAATGAAATTTGGAATCAAGCAAAGGCTCAATTTGAACAGTCATTTCAATGTGCTAATGGCACTTTCGTGTTGACATTGAATGTGTCTGAATTGCAAAATGCAGTGGCCCCACTGATTGAAGAAACTCTCAAATCAGTGAATCAAGCATTAACTGATGCTCAATTGAAACCTCAACAAATTGATGAAGTGGTTTTGGTGGGAGGCAGCACGCGTTTTCCCGGAATCATCAATGCTTTAACTCCGATGTTTCCGCATGTATCAATCAATAATCGAATCAATCCTGACGAAGTAGTTGCATTAGGGGCTGCCATCGAAGCAGATGTATTGGCTGGAAATCGGAGCGATGTTTTACTTTTAGATGTAACGCCTTTGTCGTTAGGTATTGAGACTGCCGGTGGATTAATGGATGTATTAATCCCTAGAAACAGTAAAATTCCCACAAGATTGGCGAGAGAATATACCACATCGGTAGACGGACAAGTCAATTTGAAGGTGTCTGTGTATCAAGGGGAGCGAGAATTGGTCGGTGAAAACCGCAAGTTGGGCGAATTTGTTTTAAAAGGAATACCCTCAATGCCAGCCGGACTGCCTAAAATTCAAATTCAGTTTGCGTTAAATCCGGATGGAATTCTTAAAGTTGCGGCAAAAGAATTGAGAAGCGGGGTTGAGCAGGAAGTAGAAATTCAGCCAACATATGGTCTTACTGACAGTCAAGTAGAGGAGATGTTGCTATCGGGATTTCAGAATGCACAGTCAGATATAGAATTGCGCTTGGTTCAGGAAACCATAAACGAGGGCAACCAAATGATGTATACAGCTGAGCGATTTTTAGAAAAGAACGGACAATATCTTTCACAAGAAGAAATTGATGGTACCAAACAACGAATTGAAGATTTGCGTTGTCTATTGAACGAAAAAGCTGATAGAAACGCGATAAATCAACAAATTGAAAGGTTAAATGATTATACTCGTCCGTTTGCAGAGCGGGTTATGGACATTGCGATTGGTCAGGCTTTGAAGGGTAAAACATTAGACTAATTATGAACAAACGTATAGGTGTATTTTTTCTTTCTTTCATTCTACCTTTGGTTGCTTTTGCGCAATTGGCTACTCAGGAAGTTTCGAATTTGGGGTTTAAGATGGGATTTGGATTTTATTCTTTTCACCCGGGGGAGTTGATTAATGCCCGCCCAATGTTGGGATATACAGCAGGATTTAATGTTCACAGTGATTTTACCAAAAAGAAACCTTTATACCTACAAGCAGGTTTAGATTTTACTTTAAGAGGGGGGAATTTCTCCAATCCAGAAGAAATTGACAGCGCAGTAAACAGGGCTTACGGAAAGATTACTTTGGTAACAGTAGATTTTCCGTTGAGCGTTCTGGTTCCGTTAAATCCAGCCAAAAAGGCTGAGTCTCCCATGATTAAAATGGGAGTAACCCCAAGTATATTATTACGATCTGTAGTATATGTTGGGCCTGACAGAATTCCTTTAAACAGTCAAATATATCAGCAAACTTGGGAAAATCTACCCCTAAAACAAGTTGAGGTTTTGGCGCATGTTGGATATCAGAAAAAGGTTTCTGAAGTGGGTTATTATATAGGATTGAACTTTGGGGTAAACAATCTAAATCCAGGAAATTTCAAAATTGACGGAATATACCCGGCTACAGGAACCGGTAAACGTATTTCTACGTGGTCTATCGAAGCAGTCATGCTTTTTTAAGGCAATAGCCCGATATTTGCAGTATATTTCATTCTGCCGTGTCTCAATCTGTCGCATTATATACTTTAGGTTGCAAGCTAAATTTTGCTGAGAGTTCAACCATTGCGCAGCAATTGATGAAGAATGGTTTTGAGCGCAAGGAGTTTCACGAAGGGGCAGATTTATATGTTATAAATACCTGCTCTGTGACTGATCATGCTGACAGGAAATGCAAGAAAGTAGTGAGCGAGGCCTTGAAGCACAACCCCAATGCGTATATAGTTATAGTGGGTTGCTACGCTCAATTGAAACCTGAAGAAATTGCCAACATTCCTGGGGTGGATATGGTTTTGGGTGCGGCCGAGAAGTTTCAATTAATGGATTATCTTCACAGCCTAAACAAAGAACCAAAAGCAAGGCTCCACAACCAACCCATTAAAGATGTCAATGAGTTTGTACCCGGATTTAGTGAGGGTGATAGAACCAGGATGTTTTTAAAGGTGCAAGACGGTTGTGATTATTTTTGCAGTTTTTGCACCATTCCTTTGGCCAGAGGTAAAAGTAGAAGTGCCAATATTGAAACTACCCTTAAACAAGTGCACGATGCCACTGCCAAAGGAGTAAAAGAGGTGGTGCTAACTGGGGTTAATTTGGGTGATTTTGGGGTCAATCATGAAGAAGATTTTTACGGACTCATTCAAGAATTGGATAAAATTGAACAGGTTAAAAGATATCGAATCAGTAGTATTGAACCCAATTTATTGACTGATGATATCATTCGATTTGTTGCTCAAAGTGAAAAATTTGTTCCCCATTTTCATATTCCCCTTCAAAGCGGAAACGATGAACTTCTTCAGCGAATGAGAAGAAAATACCTCAGTGATTTATACAGGAGTAGGGTAAATTTAATCAAAGAACTCATGCCTGATTGTTGCATTGGTGTGGATGTTATTGTGGGCTTTCCAGGAGAATCTGAAGAGCATTTCTTGAACACCTATGAGTTTATCAATGAACTTCCCGTTTCCTATTTGCATGTGTTTCCATACAGCGAAAGGCCAAATACTACGGCCCGAAAAATGAAAGAAGTCGTTCCTGTTAAGGTTAGAGGACAAAGAACTACCATGCTTAGAGGACTGTCGGAAAAGAAAAAGAGGGCATTCTATGAGTCTCAGTTGGGCAAAACTCGACCTGTTTTATTCGAGCACGATGTGAAGAACGGTAAAATGGAAGGGTATACTGACAATTACATTAGGGTAGTAACTGATTATGATCCTTTGTTGATTGATGCTATCGTTCCTTTTTACATGCAACATATTGATGCAGATTTCTTAATGCAGGGCACCTTTGAATCTGCACATATAACCCTTTAATTTGAACCATGTTTCCTACCCTATATCATTTAATCAAAGACACTCTGGGTCTTGAATTTCGTTTTTTAGAAATCGTAAACACCTTTGGGTTGTTTGTGGCTTTTGCTATTGGAGCTGCATATTGGGCCATGCAAACTGAATTTGCGCGCAAAACCCAGTTGGGAATTTTTGCAAAACGCACCCAACAGATTACAGTGGGTGAGAAATTTCCTTTGAGTGATTACATCATGAACGGGGCGCTTTTATTTATTTTTGGTTACAAGATCTTGTTTTTGGCCATAAATACGGGCTCAGACTTTTCGCCGCAAGAGCATATTTTTACTTCCGAGGGAAATTGGTTGTTGGGTATTTTGTTGGCTTCAGCAGGCACTTATTTCCGCTACCGCGAGGATGTAAAACAGCGCTTAAATCCGCCAGTAAAAAAAAACATTGAGATCTCAATTGCAGATGAAATGTCTACCATTACCGGGGTAGCGTTAATCAGTGGTTTTTTGGGTGCCAAGGTATTTCATATTTTAGAAACCCCCGATAACTTTTCGTTGAAGGCCGTTGTAAGTCAATTGTTTACAACTGGTGGCTGGACGTTTTATGGCGGGTTAATCATGGGGGCTTTGGGAGTGTTAATCTACACTCAGCGACGCGGTTACCATTATTTGAATGTGTTAGACGCGGGCGTTCCCGCTATGATGTTGTCATACGGTGTAGGAAGATTTGGCTGTCATTTTTCAGGAGACGGTGACTGGGGAATTGCCAATTTGAAGCCTTCTTCTTGGTTGCCAGATTGGGCATGGGCATATAAATATCCGCACAATGTGTTAGGTAAAGATTATGGGGCTGCAGGTATGGAGCCGATTCCCGGTTGTGAGGGGAACTATTGTTTTCAATTGATTGATCCGGTGTATCCCACGCCGTTTTACGAAGCTTTGATGGCCTTAGCTCTTTTTGGAGTGCTTTGGTTTTTGGTGCGAAAAATGTCTTTAAAACCCGGACAAGTATTTGGAATTTATTTGATTTTCGCTGGCGTTGAGAGATTTTTAATTGAGAGCATTCGTGAGCACGGAGACAGCCTTTATCGATTAGGAGATATGCTTTTCTCACAAGCACAAATGATTTCTTTGGTTTTATTCGTTACAGGTATATGCGTTTTATTTTTGACTCAAAAAGGGTTGCTCAAGCCGGCTTCTCACTGATTTTTTTTGTTTTCGGGGGACGCGTCTACGCACAAACGCCTGCGCAACCGTCGCCAAATCCACCGAAGGTGGCCGAAATCAAGCAAAAAGTAGAACAAAATCGCGATACCATTTTCATTGATTACGACAAAATTGATCCTGTTTTGGTATCGGGATCTTTGGATGCGGAACATCAAAAGCAGTATCAAATATTGAGGCGAAGGGTAATAAAAACAATGCCTTATGCTAAGATGGCGGCCTACAAAATTCAGGCAATGGAAGACAAATTGGCTACCATAAAGAATAAGAAAGACCGGAAGAAATACATTAAACAATCAGAAAAAGCCATTAAAGCTATGTACACCCAACAGTTAAAAAATTTAACCATTGGAGAAGGTCAAGTTTTGATGAAATTATTGCACCGAGAAACAGGGAAAACCACCTGGGAAATCATGAAGAATTATCGAGGAACTACTGAAGCCTTATTTTGGCAGGTGTTTGGCAGCATGTGGGGGCACAACCTTAAGCTCGAATACGATCCGGTTGTGGACTATCAAATTGAAAATATCATCAAGCGTGAGCGTCTGGAGTGATGTTTCGTTTAAAGAAACTTGCAATCAATATTGGTGCACCAACAAGAGCACAAATGGCATTCACTTGAAGTATTCTGTCTGGAATTAGATAATGAGCGATTGAATCGGCTCCAACACACATGATAGCACCCGTTAATAGGGTTGGAATGATGAGTTTTCGGTGGTTTTCGGTGTTGAACCAGCGTTTCACAATGTGTGGTGAAACCAATCCAACAAATCCTATAGGTCCACAATAAGCAGTGATCCATCCTGCGCCCAAAGCGCCAAAAAGGATGAGCATTTTGCGAAGTTTATTCACTGGAATGCCTGCTGATTCTGCATAAATATCGCCCAACAAATAGTTATTCAATTGGTGAGAGTGAATAGCTGTAAATGCAGTCAGCAGTGACACAGGAATCAACAGCGAATAAAGGTCAGTTTTTAGAATTCTTTCAAAACTTCCCATACCCCAAAAGGAGAATTTCTGAAGTTGCTCAGCATTTCCAAATTGCTGTATGATTTCAATGATTGCACTGAAAACAAAGCCTAAAACCATTCCGGTCAATAAAAGCCTAAGATGGTTGCCAAATCCTTGATTTAAGAAAATTTGCAATAACAACGCCATCAGTGCACCCAATATGCTTCCAGTCAGAGGAGTTAATCCCATAGGGAGTGCAGTTGGTGCAAAAATCATCAACGCCATACCCAGGTTGGCTCCAGGTGTCACACCCACTAAATAAGGGCCTGCAAGCGGATTTCTGAACAGTGTTTGCATGAGTAATCCCGAGATTGCGAGTCCCATGCCGGCAAGGGCGCTTCCCAAAACACGTGGGAATCTGAAGTCCCAAAAAACAATTTGAAAATTATCAGGAGTTAAGTTCCAATGGAGATCAAAAAACAAGAGCAGAAATAACAGGATGAGTAGCGCACTATTTTTGATCATGGAGTCAATTTAATTTGGGTATAAAAATAGGCGTTTTCACCGTTTTGATAAAAGATTCTTTGAAGATCTTGCAATAGAAGATGGGGTTGAGCACTTCCAAGATCCCAAAAAGGATTCGCGCCCGTAGATTCCATTTTAAGGTCATTTTGCCAAACTTGTGGTTTGCTGGATAGGATTTCTTTTTTAATTCGATCATCAGAGATTTCCGAAATGTACTTTATGGAACCTGGGTGCAGTAAAACATTGCAGCGATGAATTTGAGCGAGGGCATTTTCTGTAGAGATTTGCACAGAATTGTTGCCCGAAAGGTTGGGAGTTATCCAAATTGGATCACCGCCTGCATCGTAAATGAGTTGAGTAAGATAGTTGTTTTTCTGTGGTACCCACCATATTCCAGAGTATGGTAAGTTGACCATGATTTTTGGCTTTTTAATGGCGACAGTGGTATTTGAATTGAACTTAGCAACAAGTGTATTGTACATTGTTTTTTCTTCTTGAAAAAGGGACGATGCTAAAGAAGAATTATGCAAGAAATACCCAAAAACCTTGATCCATTCGGCTTTAGCCAACGGATGGACTTCGAAATGATTTTGAATGTAAACGAGCGTAGTGAATTTGCTCACTCTTTGGTCAATTTTAGGCTCTAAAGTATAAGTAAAAGTAAGGTTTGGTTTTAATTGAATGAGTTTCTCGATGTTTAGGTTTCCACCTTTTTGAATTTCTGAGGTTTGATGTTTTTGAGGCAGCTCAGCAATGGTATTTTGTGTCCAATGTGATAGTTGATCAACGGCAATAACATCTTTTAGAGAATGCATTTGATTCAAAAATTGAGAAAATGCAGAGGTAAGAACAGCGATTTTAAGTTGAGCCTTTGATGGCAAAAAGGGGGTGTATTCAGGGTAGTGTTGAGGATTTTTGCCTTTGTGGAATTTTTGCAGAACGCGTGTCGAGTCAAAATAAATTTCAAGTAATGTATCAGTGGGGGAGGTGCCAATTCTGAAAAATTTTGCGTGCGAATTAGTCTGCCACTGAACCATGCTTTCATGGTTTTCTGTAGTTTGGGGACTATTACCGCCTGAACATCCGCTGAGAATCAGCAAAATGCCCCAAAAAATATTGACAGAAAATCTGAGGAGCCGCATGTCTAGGCAAAATTAGATTAAAAAAATTGACAGCCGATAAAGTTGTTAATCAAACACGAAAGTTAGATAGCATATTTGTGATGTGAATTTTCCGCTGTTGAAATATAAATTTTGGATAGGAATTGGTTTGTTCTTGTTGTGGATGACCTTTTTTGACAATAACAGTTTTGTATACAGGTGGAGATTGTCTTCTGATATTTCGCGATTAGAAGAGGGAATTCAAATTCACGAGAAGAAAATTCAAGAACTTCGAAGACAAAAAAAGGAATTGTTCGGAAGTCAAAAGAATTTAGAAAAATTTGCTCGTGAGAGGTATTTAATGAAAAAAGAAAATGAAGACTTATTTTTAATTGTTGATGTTGAAGAAACCGACGATTAACATAAATAAGTCGACATGTTTATAAAAATAGATTTATTGTGCATTTCTATTGACTTTGAATAAATAGGTTTGCAGTAGTAGGAAAACCAACAAAACCGAAATAACGATTATGAAATTTATAGCTTCTTCAAGCGACTTGCTTCAGCACCTTCTCACAGTTAATGGTGCCATCATGTCTAAACCCATCATTCCTATTTTGGAGAACTTTTTGTTCGATATCCATGGGGGGGAGTTGACCATATTCAGTACCGATTTGGAAACGAGCATGACAACGGCGTTAAAAGTAGAAGCGAATGATGATATTCGTATTGCTGTTCCGAGCAAGATGGTCATTGATATTTTGCGCTCTTTACCTGATAGTCCGGTGACATTCAATATAGACACCACCACATTTTCAATTGAGGTAATTTCAAGTAACGGGCGTTACAAAATGGCAGGTCAAGACGGAACAGAATTTCCATCTTTACCGGAGAAAAGCGGCGAAGGCAGTTTTAGCATGCCCGCCAGCATCTTATTGAGAGCGGTGAGCAAAACAATTTTTGCAGCAGGAACTGACGAGTTGCGTTTGAATTTGACTGGTTTGTTTGTAGAAATGAAGAACAACCACGTGAATTTTGTCGCTACAGATGCCAATAAATTGGTTTGTTTTACCAGAAAAGACATTTCTCCAAATGTTGATCATTCTTTCATCATTCCTAAGAAGCCTTTGAATCTATTGAAAACAGCTCTTCCTAATGATGAAACACCAGTAGTAGTAGATTACAACAAGGCGAATGTATTCTTTAACTTTGGAGATACTCAATTGATTTGTCGATTGTTGGATGAAAAATATCCTGACTATTCAGCGGTAATCCCAAAAAACAATCCGAACATTTTGATCATCAACCGAATGGACTTCTTAAGTTCCATCAACCGTATATCTATTTTTGCATCCAAAACTACCCATCAAGTACGTTTGAAAGTGGTTGGAAGTGAATTGACCATATCTGCCGAAGATATAGAAATGGCCAATGAAGCAACCGAAAAAATCGCTTGCGAATACAACGGCGATGACATGGAAATTGGCTTCAATGCTCGTTTCTTGAAGGAAATGTTATCAACCCTCGACGGCGAGAGCATTCAACTTCAATTGTCACAACCAAACAGAGCTGGACTTTTAGTCCCAACAGGCAAAGATGGATCAGAGGAGATCACCATGTTGATAATGCCTATGATGCTGAACAATTATTGATTGGTAACGGGTGCCGGGTAGCGGGTAGCGGGTAGCGGGTAGCGGGTAGCGGGTTACGGGCTGTGGGCTGCGGGTTACGGGTTACGGGTTACGGGTATCGGGTATCGGGTGTCGGGTGCCGGGTTACGGGCTGCGGGTTACGGGCCAACTACTAACTACCAACTACTAACTACCATCTACCAACTACCATTTACCATTTACCATCTACCATTTACCATGTACCAAAGTCTACACAAACACCGCCGTTCCCACTCTTACAAACGTAGATCCGTGTTTGGTGGCTATGTGGTAATCACTACTCATTCCAATGGAAAGTTCACAGAAAGACGGTGAATGGTTGAAAATGGTTGATTTGGCTTCGAGGAATAGTTTTTGAATTTGAGAAAATTCATTGGAAATCTGGACTGGGTCTTCAGTAAGTGAAGCCATGCCCATCAGTCCGCAGATTTGAATGTTTGATAAAGTGTCTTTTTCGGAGTTGTATTCTGCCCAGAATTGAGAAAGATGAGAAGGAGGAATTCCAAATTTGCTATCTTCCTGAGCGACATGAAGTTGAATTAATACGTTGATGATTCTATTGTTTGCCGCAGCTTGTTTGTTGATTTCTTTGAGTAGTTTTATTGAATCTACGGAGTGAATCATTTCAATGAACGGCGCTATATATTTGACTTTGTTGGTTTGAAGGTGGCCTATTAAATGCCATTCAATGTCAGTTGGAAGTTGCTCTCTGCGCTCAAGGAGTGCTTGGACTCTGTTCTCTGCGAAAATTCTTTGTCCGGCGTTGTAGGCTTCCTGGATTTCTTGGATTTCACGGTACTTGGAGACGACAATGAGCTGTGTACTTTCAGGCAATTGTTTCTTGATTTGATCGATGTTTTCTGCTATGCGACTCATTTTGTAGTACCTTTGTGTTTATGCAATTTTGTACCCGCAAAATAACACCCGTTTTCCCTAAAGTAAGCTTGGTAGTGGGTATTTTATTGTGGTTTTCGTCGTGTTCAAAAAACCTTCCGGTGAAGGATGAAAAATTGGTAGATATTTTAGCCGATGCTATGCGACTTGAAGCTTCTCAACAAGTGGCTTATAATTACTTAACAATGCCTGATTCAGCTTGGGACAAGGGGTATTCATTTATATTGAAAAAACACCAGGTTAGTGCAGAAGATTTTGAAAAATCCATGAATTATTATCAGGAAAATGCTCAAGAATTTTCTGATCTGATGGGCAAAGTGGTTGACGTCTTGAATAAAGAGGAACTTAAAGAATATCGCCGGTGATTTATCCCAATAACTTTGAGGATATTGTTGGATTTTCTCCGCTTCGCGAGGATATTAAACGCTTTTGTAGACTCGAATCTGCCCAAGCAAAAGCAATCGAATTTGGTTTTGTGAGGGATGAATTGGAGTTGTTTAAGCGTTTGGATGAGATAGATGAATGCAATCTGCTCAATGAACAGCTTCCATCGCTATTTGAATGGGGAAAAGTAGTTGACATTGATGAAAGCTTAAAACACGTTTCTGTTGATGGTTACTTTTTGATGGAAACTGAATGGGTTTCGGTGTTGACGGTATTGAAGTCGTATCAACGTTTCGCCCAGGCCTTAACCAATAGGCAAGGAGATTTTCCGCGATGGGCTGTTTTGTTTGGTCCATCGGAAGCCGCAAGAGGTTGTCAGGCTTTGATTGTTAAAGTTATTGATGAGGAAGGAAATATCCATAATAATGCATCCTCAGAATATCAAAAAATCAGTCTGGAAATTTCCAGAATGGAACGCGAAGCTCGGAATGCAACAAAGTCCATTTTCAAAGAATGGAAAGCCCTTGGTTATACAGCTGATACCGATGTAACCATTCGTGAGGAACGCTTGGTTATTCCTGTTTTGGCTGAGTTTAAACGTAAGGTGAAAGGCTTTGTGAAGGATGTTTCAGCTACAGGAAAAGTCTTATTTATCGAACCGGCTAGTTTGTTAGAGGTGAATAACCGATTGAGGGAATTGTTTGCGGATAGAAAAAGAGAACGCGAGCGTTTATTAAAACAATTAACGCGAGATATTGCCCCATTTACGCCTCAATTATTGCAATTGACAGCCAATTTGTCTACCGCAGATTTTATCTATGCTAAGTGGCAAATGTTGCAACTGATTCAAGCCGAAAGACCTCGTTTTAAGAAAGACGGGGGAATTTATTTGAAGTCAGTGGTTCACCCTGTTTTAAAGCGCGAACTAGGCAAGCAGAATAAGAAGATCATTCCTTTAGATATAGAGTTGCAAGATCAACGAATTGTTGTGGTAAGCGGACCGAATGCCGGTGGAAAGAGTGTGGTATTAAAAACCGTGTTATTGACCCAGTATATGTTTCAGTGCGGTTTGTTTGTTTCGGCCAAGCCTGAAAGCGAAATGGGTATCTTTGAGCAATTGATGATTGATTGCGGTGATGGACAATCAATTGAAGCAGGATTGAGTACATTTTCTGCGCATTTGGCCAATTTGAAAGCCATAATGGATCATGGTTCTGACCGAAGTTTGATTGGTTTGGATGAATTGGGTACTGGAACTGATCCAAGGTATGGAGCTCCAATTGCTCAATCTGTATTAGAGCGATTGGCTGAAAAAAAGAGCTTCGTAATTGCTACAACTCACTTTTCTCAGATCAGGGAGTGGGGTGCACGAAACCCGAAGGTAATGCAAGCGAGCATGGCATATGATGCCGTGAAATTGGAACCTCGTTATCAGTTTGTATCGGGGAAACCGGGCAGCAGTTTTGCGCTAGAATTGATGCGTAAAACGGGATTTGATACCGAGTGGTTGGAAAGCATTCAAGAATTGGCTGGGCAACAACTGGGTAAAACCGAAGATTTGATGCTTGATTTAGATCGAAAAAACGAGCATTTACAGCAATTATTGCAAGACAATCAACGTAAAAATGCGCACCTCCAACAGTTGATTGACGATTATTCTCAGGTTAAAGATAAAATTCAATCCAAAAGGCAACAAATCATTGATCAAACCCGATTGGAATCTCAGAAAATCTTATCGAAGGCGAACCAACAGATTGAGGAAACCATCAGAATCATTCGCGAAAATAGGGCAGATAAGAACAAGACTCAAAAAGCAAGGCAAGAGTTAGATGGGTTCAAGAAAACGGTAGATGATAAATTAAAACCCTTAGCAGGTCTCGATAAATCTTTGGTTGGGAAATCGGTCGAAGAAAAAACATCCCCCGAAAATACGGGGAAAGAGAAACCCGTTTCAGTGAAAATTATGGCAGGTTCGAAGGTGAAAAACACCATCAATGGTCAAAAAGGGGAAGTGATAGAGATCAAGAAAGATAAGGTTTTAGTGGTGTTTGGACTGATTAAAATGTGGGTGCCCATGAGTGAGTTGCAAGCGGTTGGTGGCACTGAGTCGGTGCAGAAAAAACAGGGTACTGGTTTTCAATGGATTGAAAGGCAGTCTACGTTTTCGGCGAATTTGGATATCAGGGGACTCAGAGGCGAAGAGTCAATTTTAAAGATACAGAAGTGGTTGGATGAAGGGTATGCCTTGGGCAGCAGGGATTTAAAAGTCATACATGGTAGAGGCGATGGAATATTGCGAAAATTGATTCGAGATTATTTGAAAACCGTGAATTTTGTTAAATCATATAAATACGAAACCGAGCAACAGGGCGGTGATGGAGCTACGCTCATAACGTTGAATTAGTGGGAAAATCGTATTTTTGCAGTTATGGCAGAAATACTTGACGGAAGGGCCGTTTCTCAGCATTATAAGAATCAAATCAAAGCAGAAGTTGATGAAATGACTGCTAAAGGTTTGCGCGCGCCACATTTGGTCGCGATATTGGTTGGAAACGACGGTGGAAGTCAAACGTATGTTGCTGCCAAGGAAAAAGCTTGTCACGAGGTGGGTTTTAGGGGCACTGTCTTGAGGTATCCAGATACCATTACTCAAGAAGAATTGTTGAGATCAGTGCATCAAATCAATGAAGATTCAGAAATTGACGGACTCATTGTTCAATTGCCTTTGCCTAAACATATTGATGAAAATGCAGTTACACAAGCCATTAAGCCTGAAAAGGACGTAGATGGTTTTCACGATATCAATATGGGGAAACTCGCTAAGGGCGATACATCAGGATATACCAGCGCTACGCCATTGGGGGTGACAATGTTGTTGAAATTCTATGGTATAAAAACTTCGGGTAAGCATGCCGTGGTCATTGGGCGCAGCAATATTGTGGGTAGGCCCATGAGTATTTTGCTGTCAGATTCATCAGAGACGGGCAACTGCACGGTTACTTTGTGCCATTCAAGAACATCGAATTTAAAAGAACTTTGCTTGCAAGCAGATATTGTTGTGGCGGCCATTGGAAGACCGGGTTTTGTTACTGGCGATATGATTAAACCAGGTGCTGTAGTTATTGATGTAGGGACCACCAGACTAGACGACTCCAGTAAAAAGGCTGGATGGAGGTTGGCTGGTGACGTTGATTTTGCAGGTGCATCAGAAAATGCTTCCATGATTACACCCGTACCAGGCGGTGTGGGACCCATGACTATTACAGGTTTGATGTTAAATACCCTGAAATCCAGAAAATTGAGATGAATCATTTGCCGGTAATGGAGCATTTTTACACCATACAAGGTGAAGGTGCTTACACGGGGTTTGCTGCATATTTTGTGCGTTTGGGTGGATGTGATGTGGGTTGCACATGGTGTGACGTAAAAGACAGTTGGGATGCTTCTAAGCACCCCGTTTATTCTGTAGATGAAATATTGGAATGGGTATTAAATGCCCGGGCAAATCGAGTAGTGATTACCGGGGGAGAGCCCGCCATGTATGACTTAACAGAGTTGGTTGAGGCATTGAAACGGCATCAAGTTTTTGTGCACATTGAAACATCGGCAGCACATGAAATTAAAGGAGCGTTTGATTGGGTGACTATTTCCCCCAAAAAATTCAAATTCCCGTTAGACAGTCAGATGTCAAGAGCACATGAATTGAAGATCATAGTTTATAACAAGTCGGATTTTGAATGGGCGGAAAAGTGGGCACAATGTTGTCTTCCTCAATGTAAATTGTATCTTCAGCCGGAATGGGATAGAAGAGATGTTATGATGAATCAAATAATTGATTACGTGAAGATTAATCCGCACTGGCAAATTTCACAACAAACTCATAAATATCTAGGAATTCCATAATTTCAAACGCTGTAAACCCTGTGAGTAAGTAGGTTGTCAATAGACAATCGGTTCAATTATTTTTGAATTTATGTTGAAGAAAGGGCTTCTTGCTGTTGTTTTAATCTTAGGATTGGGTTCTGAGCTCAATTTAAAGGCACAGCAAAATAAGGGTCTTTCCACTGAACAGATTATTCAATCTCGGTATCATTCTTTTTCAGATTCTACCCGAAGTAAAATCGATAATTTCTTCAATTACCACCAACAAATCGGAAATTTCAACGGTACGTATTTGATGTTTTCAAATGACAGCATCATTTATGGTTCAAGAGGCTATGCCATTTACAGTAATTTAGATTCTGTAGAGCCTGGTGATTTATTTCAATTGGCATCGGTTTCCAAAATATTTACGGCCATGAGCGTCATGATGCTAAATCAAGACGGTTATCTGAATATAGACGATTCGGTGCATTGGTACATTCCTGAACTAGAAAATAAAGGGGTTACCATTCGCCAATTGTTGAGTCATACCAGTGGGTTGCCTGACTATTTTTATGCAGATTACCCTAAAGGGTTTTTTCCTGAGGGACAAACACACATGACCAATGAGCAGGTAGTGGAAGTCATCAATTTGCAGGGTAAACGCAAATATACCAAGCAGGGCTTTTATCATTACTGCAATACCAATTATGCTTTTTTGAGTCTCATTGTTGAGCGACTTTCGCATAAAGATTTTCGCACGTTTGTAAGGGATCATATCTGTAAAAGTGCGGAAATGAAATATTCGCATATTGCCAATTTTGATTCATTGCCACTAGTGAATTATCCCGTTCAAGGATATAATAAGTGGAGCGTATTTGATGACAATATTTTCAACGGTACCACGGGCGATAAGGGCGTTTATTCAAACGTTTTCGAAATGTTCATGCTTGATAGAGCGTTGAAAGGCTCTTATATCCTTCATGAAGCCACCAAACAAGAAATGTGGACTCCCCAAACGGTTACAAGTTCGGATGGATACTATTCTTTAGGTTGGAGAATTAAATACATTGATGGCAAAAAATGGGTCTTCCACAACGGCTGGTGGAAAGGTTTTCGTACCTATTTCTGGCGTTGTTTGGATGACGATAAAAGCTTTGTAGTTTTAACCAATAATGTCGACGGAAGATTTCTCAGCACCCTTCAAATGGTACATTTACTCGATTGAGATTCGTTGAAAAGTGCCCTGGAATTTAATAATGTAAATCCCTTCAGGTAAATGGCTTAAGTCTAATGTTTGGCCTTGATCTATTTTGATTATTTCCTCAACAACGGTTCCATGGGAAGCAATAATTTGAAAATTTCCAAGATTTCGAAGGGCGGTGAGTTTCTTATTTTGCGAATTGTAGATGACCAATTTTTCTTTTTCGGGGGATGTTAACCCGTTGAAGCTTCCCTGATTGATTACTCCTACAGCATCGAGATCAAAACCTGAGCTCGCAAAATTCGTTGGCCATGGATCATTGATGATATTTCCTTTGGAATCTTTGCTGCCTAAAACTGGGTTTATTGATCCAACGACGTCAATGATTCTTAGGAAGTAAAATTGATTTGGTAAGTTAGAGGCGGTAATTTCATCAATATCAAACGGCGTTCCATAGGGCATTCTGTATTTACCCGCTAAATTGTGAATTTGCTCGGGAAAGGTGGGGCCAAAAGGGGCAGTTTGACTGTCGGTTTGAGTTTGGCTTTCAGACGGAAACCTATAAAAATCAATGCCATTTTCGCTGATTTCGACATGGGCTAATTCCAGAAAGGAATCGTTAAACGCATTTTCAAAAACAGCAAAATCAAATCCTGGACCGTTTATAATGGGGGGATTGAAATACAGGGTTATTGACCCACCATCTCCTAGGCTAATAACCCCGTTCTTTCTAAATTTTCCTATGGCCGAATTTTCATTTCCTATGGTTGTCTTTCCAGAATCTGGCACGTTGATTTGTCTTAATGCAACATTTGTTTGAGAAGAAATTGCCCAACTATTAAAGCAAGAACTATCACCGTGAATGGCGGTGCTCCCGGGTTGCCCTGCCGCAGGTGGGAAATTGCCTTGTGACCACAAACTCCGGCTAGTGAGAAGCAACAACAATATGAATATTTTATGGTACATATTAGTCTTTGTTCGGGTTTCGGGTTTCGGGTAGCGGGTAGCGGGTAGCGGGTAGTTGGTAGCGGGTTTCAGTGGTCAATGGTGCTTGGTACTTGGCGGTCAGCCGACCCCCGCCCCCCGGTACCAGGTACCAGGTACCCGGTACCAGGTAACAGGTAACAGGTAACAGGTAACAGGTACCCGG
>JACCDK010451262.1_pt1 | contig 66699 bp, 61 predicted proteins | sample 7445871 | NCBI WGS metagenome assembly JACCDK01 (sample SAMN15323436, study PRJNA562643) | freshwater metagenome | isolation source: river surface water | place: USA:Blue River Watershed | collected 2017-08-15 | reverse complement strand
TTTTGACATTTTGGCCCATTCGTCTAGTGGTTAGGACGCAAGGTTTTCATCCTTGAAACAGGAGTTCGATTCTCCTATGGGCTGCCAATTTTTTGGCCCATTCGTCTAGTGGTTAGGACGCAAGGTTTTCATCCTTGAAACAGGAGTTCGATTCTCCTATGGGCTGCATTTTTTAATGAGATTAATTATATAAACAGCTATGGCAAACCATAAATCATCCATCAAGCGCATTCGTTCAAATGAGTCTAAGCGCGTATTGAATAAATACCAGCACAAAACAACTCGTAACGCGATGCGTAAATTGCGTGCGACCAAAGACCGCAAAGAAGCAGAAGGTTTAATGCCTGCTGTTGTGGCCATGCTAGACAAACTTGCAAAACGCAATATCATTCACAAAAACAAGGCAGCTAACCTAAAATCAGGTTTGCAATTGCGCATCAACGCGCTCTAAGCTTCGTTTTATACAAATTATGAAGGGCTACCTCTATGGGGTGGCCCTTATTTTTTTCTTATGTTTGCGTCATGAAATACTTTTTGTCTTTTTTGTTGCTCACCTCGCTTTTTAGCCGCATTGAAGCTCAATTTTTAGCCCCAATAGACACCCTCAAATTAGAAACGCGCACCTTCGGAGACCTCCAGGCCTTGACGCAGCAAATGGACGGTTTTGGCGCTAATTTCTTCTTCAACCCACAGCAAATTCTGCCAGATGCCAGTGCTTTATACCAGCTTGGCGTCACCACATTCACTTCAACTCAAACACCCCTCAAACCACTCACATTTTCTGCACTGCCTCACCTAGGTTTTGGCTATGGTTTTGGTGCACAAGGCGCACAGCGCCTCCGCGTCGATTTTGAGCAGGCTTTTGCACATCGTGTTTTACTCAACCTGCGCTATGATCGTTGGCAACGCACTGGCTTTATCCGTGCAGATGATTTGCGCTATAGCCAATTGCAGCTCAATTTGTATCAAGCTGGAAAACGACATGAAGTTTTGCTCCATTTTGGCAATGTCAGCGATGATCGCCAATGGGCGGGCGGCTTGGCGGCTTATACTGCTCTGGGGACTATTGCAATGGATTTGCTCCCTGTGGTCAAGGAAAGCGCTCGCACACAAAAAAATAGTTACCAGGCAAGCCTAGATTTCCGGTATCGATTGTTTGGCGATTCCTTGCGCGCTTTGAATTTAGCGACCCAACATCAATACCAATTACAAAAGAGACTGTATCTTGAAGAGGGTCCGTTGAGTACGTTTTACCCACAGACTTATTTCAGTCCAGATTCCTGTGCAGATGTTTTTGACCAACAACTCCTCGAGAACCGCATGGGTTTGCAAGCACAAATACCAGGTTTAGCCTGGAATTCACAAATTGGCCTCAGACAGCGGCTTTGGTCCGATGCACTCACGCAATACGACACCCTAGAAGTCAATTGGCACAATGAGCTGCTGCTCAAAAGGGCGGCCCATTATCTGTCACATCAAAATGAATTCAATATAAGTGGCGCTGCACAGGGATGGCATGCCAATAGCACCTACCGCTGGTCTCAAAAGAACTGGAAAGTTGCTGTAGCGCACCGCTACGCCAATGAATGGCCATTGTTGTTGCAACGTGCCTACCAAAGCAACCTCACTAGTTATTTTTGGAGCAATCCGCAAAAACAGTTTTTTCAGGAGTTGAGCGCGTATGGTGCTTATCAAAATACTTCTAAGAAGCTGAATGCCAGTATGAAAATGAGCCTCATTCAATACAAAAATGCCTATCGTTTTGACCCGCTTCTGCTGCTTTGGTCTACAACTGCAGCGGCCTCGGCAGGTCAATTGGGATCGTTGCAAACGGATATCAGTTACATATTGCACAACAACGCTAAATCGAGTGGCGCGTGGTCATTAGGGTCAAAGTACAAATACTTGGTTCAGAAGGATGCTTTTTTACCTAAGCATCAAGCTGCGCTTACGTTGGCATGGCAGGGTGGCGTTTTCAAAGACAAGCGTTTAAATATGCGCGTAGAAGGTCAGGTTACATACCAATCTGTAAGCAAAACATTGGTGTATCTTCCGTTTATGGAAAGCATAGACTGGGGAGCAACTCAATTTGGCGCGGTCAATACAGCTTATCTGAATGCGCAATTCAATGTGGCATTAGAAGTAAAAACCTTTAGGTTTTTTGTGAATGTCGCTAACCTAGGCAGTTATTGGAACGAAGCACAGCTTTCTACAGTGCAAGGTTATCCGTATCCAACCATGCAAATCAGGTTGGGCCTTACTTGGGATTTCTGGAATTAAAAAAGGTTACTCAGGCTTAGTGACCGAGTACTTCTGCCATTTTAGCACCGATTTGAGCAGGTGAATCTACTACGTGGATTCCACACTCGCTCATGATGCGTTTCTTCGCTTCTGCGGTGTCGTCTGCGCCACCAACAATAGCACCAGCATGACCCATTGTGCGTCCTTTTGGTGCGGTTTCGCCGGCGATAAAGCCTACCACTGGTTTGGTTCCGTTTTCTTTGATCCAGCGTGCGGCAATGGCTTCTAGGTTACCGCCGATTTCGCCAATCATGACAATGCCTTCTGTCTCAGGGTCGTTCATGAGGAGTTCTACTGCTTCACGGGTAGTGGTACCAATAATTGGGTCGCCACCGATGCCGATTGCTGTAGTGATGCCCATTCCTGCTTTGGCAACTTGGTCTGCCGCTTCATAAGTAAGGGTACCTGATTTGGAAACAATTCCAATTTTACCTTTTTTGAAAACAAAACCTGGCATGATTCCTACTTTAGCTTCGCCAGCAGTAATGACGCCTGGGCAGTTTGGTCCGATGAGTCTTGTTTCGAAAGCTTTGATGTATTCTTTTGCCTTGACCATGTCATTGACAGGGATGCCTTCTGTGATGCAAACAATCACTTTGATACCTGCTTCTGCAGCTTCCATAATGGCGTCGGCAGCAAAGGCTGGCGGTACAAAAATGATAGAGGTATCGGCTTGTGTTTGAGCAACAGCGTCTGAAACGGTATTGAAAACCGGGCGATCTAAGTGGCTAGACCCGCCTTTTCCTGGGGTAACACCACCAACCACGTTTGTGCCAAATTCGATCATTTGGGTGGCGTGAAAGGTACCTTCGCTACCTGTAAAACCTTGAACAATTACTCTGGAGTTTTTATTTACCAATACACTCATAATATCACTTTTTTTGCGAGTCAAAATTAAACATTTATTTGGCATCAATTACCTTCATTTTAAAATAGAGGATTTTATCTTTTCCGATGCGATCGGTTCCGCTCTGGCCATAAGCGAGTTGAGGTGGCGCAATACAGCGCAATTGACTCCCGACGGGCAAACCATACAGGGCCTCTCTCCAACCTTTGATGAGTCCGTTGAGAGGTAGGCCAACTGCCTGATCCTGAACTTCAATGATTTTTCCAGATAGCAATTTAAGCGTGTAACTGACCCAAACGCTGTCTTGAATTTGAATGGCTCTACCTGTACCTAGGGAATCTATTTTGAGGTAAAGACCACTGCCGGTAGGTTTGAGATTTAATTTGTATTTCTTGTTGTAGGCTTGGATCTGTGTTTCAAATTTGCTGAGCTCGTTTTTTGAATAGCCACAAGCGCTGAGCAGCGCAATCAAACTTAAAATGAGTAGCAGCGGCTTCATATTTTTTCTAAAACAGCTAAATAATGTTCTTCTACCGAATAAGCCCTGCGACATTTGAAGCCACAGTCGGTGGCGTGTTGGTGGAGGGTGTCGTAGTCTACGTAGAGCCATTCAAATTCAGGGCCACTCACTTTTTTGTAGTGCATTTGGAATTTAAAGTTGCCGTAATAAGCAGAATTGAGGTCGAGCCAATAACCACCGTCTTCGTCTTCGTAGAGATATTTCACGTCTGTAGAGTCAGCGATGAGTCGGCCACCTGGCAAAAGCAGCTCGTGCGCTTTTTTCAAAAATGCAGGAAGGTTTTCAAGATTTTTTGCCAAACCCATTCCGTTCATCAAGGATAAAATCGTGCTGTATTGGGTTTTGTTTTGGAGGGCGTAAAAGTCTATTTGCTTGGCATTTAGTCCGTTTTCTTTCATGTGAGCCACGGCTCCGGCAGATAGGTCAATAGCGCTAACTTGGTGTCCGCGGTCTTGCAAAGCAAGTGCATGCACACCTGCGCCCGCTCCGATGTCAAGCACAGCACCTCTGCATTGGTCTAAAGCATTTAGTTCAAGTTCGGGCATTTCTTCTTCTTTGCGGAACAAAACTTCAATTGGAATGATGTCGTCGTCGCAGAGATCTGAGCTGACAATGATATCGAAGGGTTTCTTGAATTTGGCGTAGTCTAGGATGGCTTGGCCAATTGGATCGCCTGTTGTTGCGGTGGGCTTAGTATTCATATTCACTGTAATCGTTGAGGTCGTCGTCTGTGTAGTCGTCGTCAAAATCTTGGAAACCAAATTCGTCTTCGTCTTCGTCGGTATCGGCAATTTGATTTTCCGGACCGAATAGGTTTTCGTCGAGCATTGATTTGGTGCTTTCTTGCGGTGCGTTGCCAATAGCTAATAACATAACTGGGCTTTCAGGAGCTTCTTTTTCGTAGGCAATGAGCTCTATTAAGAAAATCCACATGCGCATAAAGTCGTAGACCAAAATAAATCGTTGGTCTGGTTCGGTGAGGAAATCTTGTATGCATGCTTGTTTCATGACCGAAGCGGGCTCGTCTATGGCGTCGTCGTCGTAGGACATATCCAATAAAGAGAGCTCATGGCCTTTGTCCCAGCTGTCGTTGGAGACATAAAAGCTTGCCATTTGATCGCCGTTGAAGCCAAATGCAGACATAATTGCGTGGTAAAAAGTTTCGAAATCAGCATCGTTGGCGATGAGGATGTCTCTAAAGACTTCTTCGTTTTTGTCGCTATCAAGCAATACGCGAAATTTTAAACCTGGCATGTTGTTGGATTTAGGATAAAGGTAATGATTATTCAGGCTGTGGTGTCACAACGACCGCTTTTAAACCGAGTTCAGCGCCAAAACGCAGCATTTCGGCCAAGGCCTCTTGGTAGTCATTGGCAATGTGCCCTTCGAGAATGGCATCTTTGATATGAGTTTTAATGGAGCCGATTGCCGAACACGGGCCAATTTGGAAGGTATCCATAATGAGTTGTCCTGAAATCGGCGGTTGGAAATTCCGCACGCGGTCTTTTTCTTCTACTAACTTGAGCTTTTCGGAGACGAGTTCAAAATTTTGCTTGTAGCGCTTGACCTTGAATTCATTTTTACTGGTGATGTCGGCGTTGCACAATAACATGAGGTCGTCGATGTCGTCGCCCGCTTCGTGCAGCAATCTGCGTATGGCGGCATCAGTAACTGATCCTTTGACCAAAGCAATCGGTCTTAAATGTAGTCGGACCAATTTTTGGACATATTTCATTTGGTGGTCTAGCGGCAAGCGCAGCCGTTTAAATAGGCGGGGAACCATTTTGGAGCCTAATTCTTCGTGTCCATGGAAAGTCCAGCCCACTTGTGGGTCAAAGCGTTTGGTAGGAGCTTTGGCGATGTCGTGCAAAATAGCGGCCCAGCGCAGCCAAAGGTTGTTGCTGTGCGAGGCAAGGTTATCCAATACTTCTAGGGTGTGCAAGAAATTATCCTTATGTGCTTTGCCATCGCGGGTTTCGATGCCCTGAAGCGCAATTAGTTCGGCAAAGAAAAGGTGGAGAAGCCCAGTGGCTTGCATGAGTTTGAAGCCGCGAGAGGGTTGCTTGGTAAGGATGATTTTGTTGAGTTCGTCGGTAATGCGCTCTTGCGAAAGAATTTGCAGTCTATCGGCGTTTGCTTTCATGGCTTTCAAGCAAGGAGCGGTAATTGTAAACTCAAAGCGCGTGGCAAAGCGAATGGCACGAAGCATGCGCAGCGGATCATCGCTGAACGTGATGTGTGGGTCTAGTGGTGTGCGAATGATGCCCGCCGCGATATCGGCCTGACCATTGAATGGATCGATGAGCTGCCCAAGGGTTTCTGCACGCAAACTAATGGCCATAGAATTGATGGTGAAGTCGCGTCGGTTTTGGTCGTCTTGGAGGGTGCCTGCTTGGGTTTCTGGTTTGCGCGATGCCGGGCTGTAAGATTCTTTGCGGGCGCCTACAAATTCGATGTCGAGGTCTTTGTACTTGAAATGGGCTGTGCCAAAGTTTTTGAAGATGCTGACCTTCTTGACCCTTAGAATATCTGCAGTAGCACGAGCGAGTTCTGGGCCATCGCCAAGAACTAATATATCGATGTCTTTGCTCGGGCGATTCATGACGAGGTCTCGGACCCATCCGCCAATAACGTAAACATCGAGTTTGTGCTCAGTTGCGTACTGAGATAATACTTTAAATACGGGGTGTTTGAGGTGACTAGCGTAAGAAACATCCATGGGATGCAAAGTTAAGCGTAATCGCCGAAATGTGAAGCTTTCCGTCTTTAGAAATCGTCTTCGTCTTCGTCGTCATCGAAGAAATCTTCGTCAGGCTTCTTGTAGTTGAGCAATTCGTCGTCGAGGTCATCGTCGTCGTCGTCAAAAAACTTTGGACTTTTGCCGCTCTTTTTATAGGCATCCATTTTGGGTTTTTTGTTGCGGTTGTCGTCTTCGATTTTGCGCTCTTTTACATTTAATTTCTTGCGAGGTTCTACCTTGGGTAAGATAAAGCCTGCTGCCGGAGCGATGTCGTCGTCGTTGTTGTTGCGTGCATCTGATCGGTGTGCGGGTGCATCATTGGATCTTGCGGGCGCGTTGTTGTCTCGGGGTGTAAAAGGTCTTGAATTTGGATTCGGCCGATTGTCGGTGCGTTGTTCGGCTTCTTTGACTGCCAAAGCACGGCCATTGATGACGTGGCCATCTAGTGCTGAAATAGCATTTGAAGCCTCTTGGCGATCGGCCATTTCGACAAATGCGAATCCTCTCGGTTTTCCGGTCTCGCGGTCTGTAGCAACAGTAGCTTTGAGCACTGTTCCGTAGTTTTCGAAAAGTTGGCGCAACTCCTGGTTACTGACGCCAAAATCAAGTTTAGCAACAAATATACTTGTCATAATGAGATTTAAACAACACAGATTTAGGTAAATACTAATCGTTCTTGCTCCGAAATTAGAATAAAATTGAAAAACTGCCTACTTTTTGAAAAAAAATATTCGTTTGATGTCCGGAATTATACCTCATCAGGCCTACCTGAAAAGAATTATATTTGCAAAATGCGATTAGTCCGTCAAATTCCTCACGAGCATTTTTTAATCTCACTGCATCACTACAACGATAATTACTTGTTGAGTATTACCCTAGACGACTACCAACAACAATTTAAAGTACCCGTTTCCAACCTTCAAAATATCGATCAGTTCGAACAAGCGCTCAGCCCAGAATTTTATTTGGCTTGCCTACAAGACTTTGTGCGCATGCGCGAGCGTTGGCTTCAACTTTTAAAACCTTTACAACATGACTAAACTTGTTTACCTCACCATTATTGTGGCCTTGAGCGCCGCCTGTTCTTCCCCAGAACCTCCTAAAAAAGACCAAATACCAAAGGTACCCATTACGCGTCTAGACGGCTTAAAAATAGCCTACTATGCCAACGATAGCATCAAAAAGTATTTTGAATACTTCAAAAAAGAAGAGGCCGCAGCTGAGAAAAACCAAAAACGCTTTGAGAAAGAACTGCAAAAGCGCAACCAAGTTTATGAAAACTACATCGTCAAAAAAGACCAAGAAGCCCGTGCCGGATTGCTATCTGAAAATGAAATAGCTATGGTTCAACAAAAGGCTCAGCAAATGCAAAGCGAGCTCATGCAATATCAACAAACCGAAGGTGCGCGCATTGAAAAGCAAACCTTTAAATCCTTAGAAGCCATCAACAAAAAGGTTGAGCTTTGGGGTAAAAAATATTGCGAAAAACACCACATCGACCTGCTCCTGATACAAGGTGAGGGCGGGCAAATCAATTACGTCAATAAAAAAATGGATGTAACGAAGGAATTCATCAATTTCCTCAACGAGAACCAAAGCTCCATCGAAAAAGACCTATAAATGCGCCCGAATCCAGCCCTCCAAAATGAAAATGTCGCCGAATATTTACTCTATATTTTTCAGATAGAAGCGCTTGTTCGCACCGTAGACCTCGACATCACAAGGCTCGAAAACGAACTTTTGGCGCCTGCTTTTACGGATCCATCTCAGCTTGAATTTCAGCTGAGCTGGTATCGAACCATCGTAAGCGAAATGCAGCAGCGCGGTTTACAAAAAGAAGGACATCTCGACCAAGTAGACGAAATTCTAATGGAGTTGATTTACCTGCACAATACCCTGCTCACCATCCTCAACGATGAAAAGTATAAAGGCTTGTGCGAACACGCCAACGATGCGCTGCAAGCATTCAAAGTAAAGTCTAACATGGCCAACCGCCATGACATCGAAGTGTTGTTGCACGCTATGTTCATGAAGCTTCAACTCAAAATGAAAAAACAAGAAATCAGTGCCGAAACAGAAGAGGCCTTTGATTTATTTCGCATTCAGCTGGCCTATTTGTCCAAAAATTACCAGCGCATGAAAGCTGGCGAACTCAATTTCGTTCAGAATTGATTTTTTGGAAAGCTACTCATTGGGGTAAAGCTTTTTTGGTCAGCGTCAATTTCATAGACCAAATGATTTAGGCCATTACTCAAAATGAGACATGCGGCTCCGATTATTTTCTGGTAAGTAGATATTTGAATAAACACCTCGTGGCTGAGCTTTATTTGTGGTGCTTTGCATTCCACTAAAATTGCTGCTTCAAATTGTACATTATATACAACCACATCCCAACGTCGCGTAAATCCATCGTATTGGATTTGCTTTTCTACGGCAATTTTTTCTATCGGATAACCCTGATGTAAGTGGAGATAAGAAATCAGGTGTTGGCGCACCCATTCTTCTGGAGTAAGTATAATTTGCTTTTTGCGAACCAAACAATTGACGAATATTCGTCCTGCCTTGCTGCTCAGTTTTAAAGGTGCAGGCGGCAAATTCAGAGGCTGCAATAAGGACATCAGATACCTGGTAGAATGAGGTGGATGTCTTTGTATTGGAGGTCAAATACCTTTCCTAAGACTTCATTCGTGAGAATACCCCTGAACATATAGACACCATTTCTGAATCCTGGATGTGTTCTGATGAGGTCGGGAACGCCGCCGCGTTCACCCATTTCTAAGAGTAAAGGGGAAAGTGTATTGGATAGGGCAAAAGAGGCCGTTCTTGATACGCGAGACGCAATATTTGGCACACAATAGTGCGTGACACCGTGCTTTACAAATGTGGGTTCGCTGTGGTTAGTGATTTTGGATGTCTCAAAACAACCGCCCTGATCAATACTGACATCTAGGACAACCGATCCGGGTTTCATTTCTGAGATCATGTCCTCAGTAACCACGCAGGGTGTGCGGCCAATAGTGGAGCGCAAGGCGCCAATTACAACATCTGCTCGCCTAACTGCCTTCGCCAACACTTTTGGTTGTAAAACAGACGTATAAACGCGCTGTCCTAAATCATTTTGAAGACGGCGCAGCCTAGAGAGCGAGTTGTCAAATATTTTGACTGATGCGCCCAAGCCCAATGCTGCTCTTGTGGCAAATTCACCAACGGTGCCTGCACCGAGTACAACAATTTCTGTGGGCTGCACACCTGCAATTCCGCCGAGCATGAGGCCTTTGCCTTCAGAGAAAGAAGAGAGAAGTTCGCCTGCTACAATTATAGAGGTGGTGCCTGCAATTTCACTCATGGTGCGCACAATAGAGAAAACGCCTTCTTCGTCACGGATGTAATCCCAGGCGATGGCTGTTATTTTTTTGGCACTGAGTTGTTGTAAAATTTCTTTGGGTTGGGTAGCGAGTTGTAGTGCCGAAATAAAGGTTTGATTACCTGGCATAAGTGCAATTTCTTCTTCTGAAGGTGGCGCAACTTTGAGGATGATATCCGATTGGTACACGCCCTTGCGGTCATAGATAATTTGTGCTCCTGCTTCACTGTATTCGTTGTCTGTGAAGTGTGCTCCTTCGCCAGCTTTGCTTTCAAGGAGTACTTGGTGACCGTTGGCAACGAGCAAACTGACCGCCTCTGGAACCAAAGCAACTCTTCTCTCCTGGAAAGAGGTTTCTTTGGGAATGCCGATGAGCAGCTCGCCCTTTTTTCTGCGTACCTCAAGAAGGTCTTCTTTGGGCATAAGGGCACCTTGTTGGATTAAGGTTTTGAGCAAGTGTGGATCAGTGGTCATAGCGCAGCGTGATTTCTCGAGTTTGGTCAGGTTCTATACGAATATACAGCCTAAAGTGCGGATTTGGAATAATCGCCTCGATTTTTTGTGGCCATTCGACTAAAAAACAAGCATTTTCTTCGAAGAGTTCTTCTAGGCCGAGGTTGTGAATTTCTTGCTCATTTTCAATGCGATAGCAATCGAGGTGGTAAACCGTTCCCTTTTGCGGGCTGTCATAAGGTTGTATCAGCGCAAAAGTGGGTGAGCCTTCAAAGTGTGCTACCGCCGCAACTTCGAGTAAAGCCCTAACTAATGTTGTTTTGCCGCAGCCCATTTCAGCTTCAAGTGCCACAAAACAGGGCTCGGGTAGCAGAGACCAAATTGCTTTGGCAATTGTCGTCAGCTGTTCAAGACTCACCCCAGGCCAAAAACCGATAGTTTCAGTGGCCATGATAGGAGCTTACTTGGTTGTCGGCCCATTGCAAGAGTTCTAGTTTTTCGGTGTCAAAGCGGGCAAAAGTATAGTATTGCAACCAATCTCCGGTATTGACATAAAGCGCGTTTTCGTGCGCTAGATATAATGGAAGATGGCGATGTCCAAAAATATAGAAGTCGTGGTGTTTTGTTTGCGCTTGTTCTTGCACATATTGAAAGAGCCATTCGTCTTGCGGACCTGTATATTGAGCGTCTTTGGATCCGCCATTAGCTCGGCTTCTGCGCGATAAAAAACTTGCCAAACCTATTCCGAAATTGGGATGTAACCTGGCGAATAGCCATTGACATAGGCGGCTTCTGAAAAAGCGTTTGAGTACTTTGTATTTATAGTCTCCGGGGCCTAATCCGTCGCCGTGGTGCAAATAAAATTGTTTGTCGGCATAGCTAAAGATATGCGCATCGCTGTGCAGGATGAGGCCTAATTCTTTTTCAAAATAATCAAAGACCCACATGTCGTGGTTGCCCTTGAAATAGTGAATTTCAATACCAGCATCTGAAAGTTCAGCAATTTTGCCCAAAAGCCTAGTGTAGCCTTTAGGTACAACAGTTTTGTACTCAAACCAGAAGTCAAATACATCGCCCAGCAGATAAATGGCCTTTGCGCTTGGTTTGATATGATCTAGCCAGTTGATGAAAGCCTTTTCTCTGGCAGCACTTTTTTGTTCATTGGGTGCGCCCAAATGAAGGTCAGAGGCAAAATAGAGGTATTTAGGCTGCGTTGCCATTAGAAACCAAAGATTTGCTGAAGGGCTTGTTCGAGGGCAGCACCTCTTAGGTTGGTGGCAATGACCCTACCTTCTTTGTCAAGTAAAACGGTAAAAGGGATGGACTGAACGCCGTAAAGTTTAGCCACCTTACTTTGCCATCCGCCGAGATCGCTCACGTGGTTAGGCCAGACCAATTGATCTGCAGCAATTGCCGCGAGCCATTTGTCTTTGTTGGAGTCTAGGGAAACACTCATGACGGTGAAGCCCGCATCTTTGTATTTTTGGTAGTTCTTGACCACATTGGGGTTTTCGGCGCGGCAGGGCCCACACCAAGAAGCCCAGAAGTCGAGCAATACCACTTGGCCTTTTAGGTCTGAAAGTTTCATCTGTTTTTTGCCATCTGTGCGCAGCTCTTCAAAGTCAGGCACTAGTTTGCCTCGCGCAAAGGGGTCTGCGGCCTCGCGCTCTTGTTTTTTGGCAACATATTGTCTGTAAAGGTTTTGAACAATTGCACTTTGTCCAAAACTTTGATACAGCGCTAACAAGAGTTTTTCGTAAGATGCAAAGTCTTGGTCAATTTGCATGCTGCTGAGTGGCAAAATGAGGGCCGCTGAGTTGGCGTACATCCCGACATAACTCTGAAGTGCTGTCTGGAACTGACTGTAGGCTTGGGTCATGTAGCTATTGATCTCTGCTTCTTTACTTGGGTCCGTTTTGATGGCCAAAAGCGCGGAGTCTGCTTTGTTCCTCCAATTGGCATTGAGCACTACATATTCATACATTTGACGAGATTCCTCGGAATTGACAAAATTGCAAAATTGGAGGAGGTTGCGGCCGTCGCCAAAAATCTGGATAGGCGTGGTGTCGCGGATGACGATATTGAGGGAGTTTTGACCGATGCGTAAAATATAGTAGTCAGGGCCAGCAAGTACGCCTTTGAGTTCAAAATTCCCTTTGGCAGAGACCGGACTGGCGTAATAATCTTTAAAAGTGCTGCCGAATTGTTGGGATAAATAAACTGAATCTGCGCCGCTCGAAAAAATCTGCCCACTGATTTTAAAAGGTTGGCCTTGTCCAAAACAAAGCAGGGGTAACAGCAAAAGAAGAATGAGACAGCGGTTCATGTTATTTGAATATTTGAGCTAATTTATCTTGGAGTTTTTGACCTCTCAGGTTGGTACCTATTATTTTACCATCTGGATTGACCAATACGGTGTAAGGGATGCCGTCAAATTGATACAATTGAGGAAGATTTGACTTCCAGCCCAAAGCTTCATTTACTTGGTCTGGCCAGCTCATTCCAAAGGTTTTGATGCCTTCTTGCCATTTGTTTTTGTCTTCGTCTAAAGAAACGCTAAATACTGTGAAGCCTTTATTTTTGTATTTATTGTATGCGGCAATGACATTGGGCATTTCGGTCTTGCAGGGCCCGCACCAAGAAGCCCAGAAATCAATTAAAACATATTTGCCTTTTAAGGAACTCAAGGAGCGTGTTTTACCTGTAGGGTCTGGGAGTGAAATTTCAGGAGCAGACATACTGCCGTTGGTCATTTGGGTGTAGGCAAAAAAGGCGTCCTCAATTTGGGCATATTGCGCCTGCATGTTTTGACTTGCCGCTTGCCCTGGAAAGCGTTGTGCATAAGCTGCGCTTAATTTTTCTAAGGTGGTCAAGTGAGAGGCATCCCAATCTTCAAAGCCAGTAGTGGGAAGTAAATTCATGCTGAGCATGATGTTCAACGGACTGCTCAAATCTTGGTTTATCGCCTTGACACAAAACGCTTCATAGCTTGCTTTTGCGGCTGTGTATGCTGCATTGATAGCGTCTTGATCGAGTTTGCGTGGGTTTTGCTGCAATTCGTTTTGGGTCGTTTCAAATCGGTTGGTTGCCCGCAATAATTCTGCATAGGTACGAGCCCATTTGACGCCGCCTAAACCTGGTTTGAAGCTGTAGTCGGTGAGTCGACAGCGCAGCGAGATGCGGTCGGTAGGTTGCAATGGCAGCCAAAGTGTGCTGCCGTTCAAATCTGAGATGCGCAAATTGTAAAGCCCGAGCCCCGGAATGTTGGCGGGGAGTTCAAAAGATCCGTCTGCTGCAATTTCAGTTTGGGCAACGGAAATGACACCGCGGTCGCTAGGGGCTTCCAAAAAGAGTTGTAGGCCTCCAGCACCTTGGATTTGTCCGCTGATGAAGAGATTTTCTTCGAGTCCGTTTTTTTCGAGCTCAGAGCGATTGACATACCACAAGATGAGTCCTCCAATGGCCGCTAGAAGGATAATCCAAACTAATTTTTTATTGGATTTCAGAAAGGACATTAGTTTTCAAGTTTTTGTCTGAGTAGTCCGTTTGCCGCCTTAGGATCGGCTTTACCGCCAGAAACCTTCATGAGTTGGCCCATAAAAAACCCGATGAGTTGTTTTTCTCCGCTTCTGTATCGACTGACTTCGTCCGGATTTTGCGCAATGACGGTATCGATGAAACCTTCAATGACCGTGCTATCTGAACTCTGGATGAGGTTGAGTCTTTCGGCGATTTCTAAGGGTGTTTCTGTGCTTTCAAAGAGCGCTGGAAATAAGCGTTGGGCTGCGATTGAGTTGGATATTTTGCCTTGATCGATGAGCTCAATTAAAGCAGCGATGCGTTGTGCAGCGATAGGGAAGGCCGAGATATCGACACCTTGCTCATTGAGGTAAGATTTGATTTCACCCATGAGCCAATTGGCTGCAGCTTTGTAGTTTTTGGTGGCACTGATGAGCGCTTCGTAATACAGCGCCAAACCTTTTTGATCGGTGATATTATAAGCGTCGTAATCGCTAAGTCCATATGTTTTGGTGTAGCGCTCGAATAGTGCGTTAGGCAAAGCCGGCATGTCTTTGGCGATCTGTGCAATTTGATCCGAACTAACCGTAATAGGAGGAAGGTCGGGTTCTGGGAAGTAGCGGTAGTCGTTGGCGGCTTCTTTGGTACGCATGGAGATGGTGCTGCCTTTAAGCGCATCAAAAGCACGTGTTTCTTGGGTCAGCGGCTCGCCGTTTTCGAGTGCCTCAATTTGGCGGGTGATTTCAAATTCAATAGCTCTTTGAACGTTTCGAATAGAGTTCATGTTTTTGACCTCTACCTTGGTTCCAAATTCTTGAGCACCTACCAAACGCACAGAAACATTGGCATCGCAGCGCATAGAACCTTCTTCCATATTGCCGTCGCAGATATCGAGGTAGCGCAATAGTTTGCGCACTTCTGTGAGGTAGTTGTAGGCTTCAGTAGACGAACGCAAATCGGGTTCGGACACGATCTCGAGTAGGGGCGTGCCGGCGCGGTTGAGGTCCACGAGGGTGTCGTAGACATCGACGTCGTGGATGCTTTTGCCCGCATCTTCTTCCATGTGAATGCGCGTAAGTCCGATGGATTTCTGAGTGCCGTCTTCGGTGCGGATCAGGATTTGCCCACCCGTACAAATAGGGGTGGTGTCTTGGGTTATTTGATAACCTTTTGGAAGGTCAGGGTAGAAATAGTTTTTGCGCGCAAAGTGTTGTGCGGGTGCAATCTGACATCCACAGGCGAGCCCGAGTCTGATGGCAAAATCAATTGTTTTGCGGTTCATGACGGGTAAGGTGCCTGGGTGACCTAGGGTAATGGCACTCACGTTGGTGTTAGGTGCAGATCCATAGGCATTGAGGTCCGAAGAATAAGCCTTGGTTTGGGTCAGAAGCTGCGCATGGACTTCAAGTCCGATGACGACCTCGTAACGATCTCTGAGCGTTTGTTCCATGCTGGAGTTGTGTATTAGATGCTGGAAATGAGTTCTTTCATGATGTGCGTCATTTTGGGCTCTTGACGGCTTGCTACTTCAATGACATCTTGGACACTTACTTTTTTAATTTTGCCCGGCACACCTAAGTCAGTGATGATCGAGATGGCAAAACAAGGAATGCTCATGTGACGCGCTACAATGACTTCAGGTACAGTAGACATTCCGACTGCATCTGCGCCGATGGTGCGCACATATTTGTATTCGGATGGCGTTTCGAGTGTCGGGCCGGTAAGGCCGGCATAACAACCCACCGCAACGCGAATACCTAAATCTTTGGCAATAGCAGTGGCTTTGTCGATCATTTCTTGATCGTAAGGGTCGGACATGTCTGGGAAGCGTGGGCCGAGTTCGTCTATGTTTTTACCAATTAAGGGGTTGCCCGGAAATAAATTGATGTGATCGTTCATGATCATGATTTCACCCACCTCAAAATCGGGATTGACACCCCCAGAAGCATTGCTGACAAAAAGACGCTCAATGCCGAGGAGTTTCATGACGCGAACAGGGAAGGTAACTTGCTGCAGCGTATAGCCCTCGTAATAATGAAAGCGACCTTGCATCGCGACTACATTTTTGCCGCCAATGCGACCAAAGATGAGTTTGCCAGAATGGCTCTCTACGGTAGAAACCGGAAAATGAGGGATGTCTTCGTAATTGATTTCGTCGATGATTTCGATTTCCTTTACCAAACCACCCAAGCCTGTTCCTAAAATGATGCCAATGCTGGGTGCAACATTTGTTTTACTTTGAATGTAGGCGGTACTTTCTTTAATTTGAGACAACATAAGCGCTAATAAATTGATTAAATGCAGGTTGGTCCAACCATTGGAGCTCAAAAGTCAACAGATACCACGGGTACTTTTGTCGGTCTTCGGCGCTCAGTAAAGATTGAATTTTGACCCAATCTTTGGCGGTTGTCACAATTGCAGAATTTGCTGTTACAAAGGTATCAAAAAAATGATGAATTTCATTCACGTTTGCCTGTGTGTACGCATGGTGATCAGGATAACTAATGTGTTGAATGCGCACATTTTGATCAAAGGCTTCGTCGAGGTAACCAGGTTTGGCAATTGCACTCACCAGCAAAACGTCTTGAACATCCGCCACTGCGCGCGTGAGGCTAACAAGTGGCTTGTAGACATATCTTGAAAAAAACACTGGGATGTCCCAGTTTTGATACTGTTTGGCGAAGGCGGTTGGGTCAAATGTGTCAAAGCGCGGACATTTCGTAATGATCAGTGCGTCTGCGCGTTTTAAAGCACCTATGGGCTCTCGCAAATGACCAGCGGGTAGGAGCGCATCTTGATGCAAAGGCTGTGCATGCGTTGAAAGTACTAGGTTCAAGCCAGCCTTGACCCAGCGGTGTTGGAAAGCGTCGTCTAATAAAATGAGCGAGTCAGGGGCTGTACTTCGGAGTCGTTGGATACCATATTGTCGGTTTTCACAAACGGCAAATTGTGCGTGCTGTTGGTATTGCGCATACAACATGCATGATTCATCGCCCACTTCTCGAGGTGTTTTTGCTGTATCAAGCAAAATGAATCCGGTAGTTTTTCTGCCATAGCCTCGGCTCAAGACTTGGATTTGAAACTGTTCGGAAAGTTGTTCGATGAGGTAGCCGACATGTGGCGATTTACCAGTGCCGCCCACGGCAATATTACCGACGCATATAGATTTGCCCGAGATGACTTGTGTGCGCAAAATTTGCAGCTCAAAACAGCGGTTGCGCAACCGGATCACTGCGCCATAGATCAGCGCAAAAGGAAAAAGCGCCAGCCTGCGCATCTTACTGTACGTGGTAGTCTGAGAATTCTTGCTCGTCTGCGTAATAGTAAATGCGCACCATTGCGGTATCGTTTAAGAAGTCGATTTTACCGACCTCTACACGGTTAATAGTGAGACCTGTGCGTTTTTCGAGGTCTGCCTTGAGCAAGTCTTGGTTTTCGGGTTTGATGAGGTCGATGCGCTCATAATTGATGGTCTTGCGGGTTTCGTGCTTCATCAGCCACACATTTTCGAGGATGTAAGTGAGCAAAACGATGGTGACGTTAATGACTGCAACCTCTGAGATACTGAGCTCATTGGAGGCCAAGGCGTTCACCACACTGATGCCTATGATCATAAATAAATACGTCATTTCCTTGATTTCAATGGCGTCTGTGCGGTAGCGGATGATGCCGAAAATGGCAAACAGACCCAAGCCCATTCCGGTGTCGATATCCATTTGCATGAGGCCAAAGCACAAGAAGAAGGTGATCGTGCCAATCAAGTAGTAGGTGAAGAGGTAATCTTTGCGACGCGTTTTGGTGTAGTACAAAACACGAATCAAGATGGTCAAAAAGAACAGGTTGATACCGAGGCGCATGAGTAATCCGTAGAAATCGTCACTGAACCAAGTAATGGTATTCGGAGAAATGGTTTTTTTGAGGGGAAGCAAGAAAAATAGGTCAGCTAGCATGATTGATTTTATTTAAAAAGAGGAGCTTCTTTTTGAAGCGATTGAATTTGAGTACTTCTTCACCGTAAATTTCTACACTGCCAATACAATATTTGGAAAGGCGGTAGGGTCGGATGCGTTCCTTTTTCATGAGTTTGTAAAAAGGAGAATTGCGGTCTAGGACTTCTTGTTTGAGTTCGGCGATGACCAATTGTTTGAAATCGCGCTTGATGTCGCCCATGTGGAAATTGATGTCGAAATCTAGGGTGAGGCGTTCTTTACTGGTTTTAGAAACAAGGGTGATGCGCTGAAAGGCATTCCACATGGTGGGTTGCAATTGGGTGTCTTCGTTGAGCTGTCGGCGCAGGAAGTCGCGCTCTTTTTCGTCCTGAAGCTCGTTGAAATCGTTGGTCAGGATGCGGCGTTTGTCGGTACGACCTTTGATTTTGTGTTTGATTTCTAAAAAATGGATGTTGGATTCGACATATTTGCGGATCCGGACTTTGTAGCGGTCGGCCTTTCCGTTGTGGTGGTCTCGGAAAAATGAAAAAGAAGCGTCGTCAAAATAGAGGCTTTCGTAATGTGGCAACATTGTGCCTTCTACCTTCAGTGCGCGGTAGTCGGCTGCTAAAATGGGTAAAAATCGGAGCAGGTCGTCTTGGCGAAAAGCAAACTTGGTGTCTACGCGGTTCATCAGGTTGACATCGGCCATTTCACGGAGGTCAATGGGATCAAACTGCTCGATTTCTGTCTTAATATTGCTCATCTAAGTTTTCCAAAAATAACAAATTCTTAGCTGTTTGCTTACATTTGCTTCATGAAGTTCAAAATTCTCTTACTCGGCTCGGGTGAACTCGGAAAGGAGTTCGTCATTGCAGCCAAGCGCTACGGACAGATCGTTATTGCGGTCGATAGTTATGCTGGTGCGCCAGCGATGCAAGTAGCCGATCAGTTCGAAGTCATCGATATGTTAGACGCAGCTGCGCTCGATAAGGTTGTAGCCAAGCATCAACCAGACATCATTGTGCCTGAAATTGAAGCCATTCGCACAGAACAATTTTATCAATACGAGGCTCAAGGTATCCGCGTGGTACCGAGTGCAAAGGCGGCCAACTTCACGATGAACCGCAAAGCCATCCGCGACCTCGCTGCAAAAGAAGTTGGGGTCCGTACGGCGCCTTATCGTTACGCCACAAGTTTGTCTGAACTCCAAGAAGGCGTAGCTTTTTGCGGCTATCCTTGCGTGGTAAAGCCTTTGATGTCTAGCTCTGGCAAAGGACAATCTGTGATCCGCACAGCAGCTGACGTCGAAGGCGCCTGGAACTACGCCATGGAAGGTTCAAGAGGCGACCTCAAAGAAGTCATTGTGGAGGGCTTCATTGATTTTGATTACGAAATCACGCTACTCACCGTGACCCAACAAAATGGCCCCACTTTGTTTTGTGCGCCAATTGGCCACCGACAAGAGCGCGGCGATTATCAAGAAAGCTGGCAACCAATGCCTATGAATCCGGCGCACCTCGCCGAGGCACAAGAAATGGCTGCAAGGGTTACTGCAGAACTTGGTGGCGCTGGTATTTGGGGCGTAGAGTTTTTCATTACCCCAGAAGGCGCATATTTCTCAGAATTGTCTCCGCGTCCGCACGACACCGGAATGGTGACGCTTGCGGGCACTCAAAACCTCAATGAATTTGAGCTCCATGCGCGCGCTGTTTTGGGCTTGCCCATCGCTGAAATCCGTCAAATTCAGAACGGAGCGAGCGCTGTGGTTTTAGCGACGCAAAATAGCGAAAGCATGCCTCAATATCTCGGCCTTGACAAGGTGCTCTCAGACCCGAACGCCGAAGTACGGATTTTTGGCAAACCCACCACTAGGCCCTACCGCCGCATGGCTGTAGCCTTGGCTTTTGGCCCCGAAAAAGTGGATGAGTTGGTACAAACAGCAAAAAGCCATGCGGCCAATATTCAAATTGAATATGCAAATGAGAAAATGAATTAATTTCAGTGATTTTGAATGATATTGAATGATTTTGAATGATTTTGAATGATTTTGAATGATTTTGAATGATTTCGACCGATAAAATCAATTTAGATATGCGCACTTTTTTACTACTCTTTTTTTCCTTTTTGTTCACTTTAGGCGCCAACGCCATCGAACTGCGTTATCATTTATCGATGCCGCAACCGAATTCTCATTATTTTGCCGTCAAGATCGATGTGTCTAAAAACGACCAAGCCACCCAAGAGTTCAAGCTACCGGTCTGGACGCCAGGATCGTATTTGGTGCGCGAGTTTTCCAAAAACCTCAATCAGGTCAAGGCCATTGATGTAAATGGTAAGGCGCTAGCCGTCAAGAAGAAATCAAAAAATGCCTGGGAGGTGGAGTGCGCAGGTACGGTATCTTACACCGTTTTTTACGAAGTGTATGCTTTTGAGCTTTCGGTGCGCACACCTTTTCTCGATAATACACATGGTTTTGTGCCAGGTGCAGCGGTTTTTATGTACACTGAAAACAGCCGCAACCAACAAGGGGTAGTGAAGGTGTATCCCCATCAGTCATTTAAAAAAGTAAGTACGGCCTTGCCAAGCGCTGATTACAAATCAGAACCGGGTTGTCAAACATTTGTATTCAATGATTACGATCAGTTGGTCGATTGCCCAATTGAAATCGGAAACCAACAAGAATTTAGTTTCACTGCTGCTGGTGTCAGACATCGGGTTGCGATGTACGGCGAGGCCAATTACGACGTAAGCCTCTTGCAACGCGACATGGCCAAAGTAGTAGAGGCCGCAACGGCTGTCTTCGGGAGTAACCCCAATCAAGATTATCTTTTCATTATTCATAATGTTTCGGATGGTCAAGGCGGCCTCGAGCACATGAATTCTTGCGTCTTAAGTGTGAGCCGTTGGTCTTACACGGGGTCAAATTACCTTGGTTTCATCAACTTGGTAGCGCATGAATATTTCCATCTATGGAATGTCAAGCGCATTCGACCTATTGAATTAGGCCCCTTCAATTATGACCAAGAGTGCTACACTTCGTTGCTTTGGGTCATGGAGGGCATTACGTCTTATTACGACGAACTTTTGTTGCGCAGGGCTGGCTTTTATACGCCTACTGAGTTTTTGTCAAAAATGCAGTCTCAGATTAATTATGTGGAGGGATCGCCCGGATCGCGTGTTCAACCGGTTGCTCACGCCAGTTTTGATGCCTGGATCAAGGCCTACAGACCAAACGAGAATTCTGGCAATACCACAATGACCTATTATTCGAGAGGAGCGGTTTTAGGGGCCGTACTCGATGCATTCATTATACAAAAATCAAAGGGCAAACAAAGTTTAGATGGGTTCATGCAATTGCTCTACAAGAAGTATGCGCTCGAACAAAAGCGTGGTTTTACGGAGCAAGAGTTTGAATTGGAGCTATCAAATTATTGTGGTGAAGACATGCGCTCGTTTTTTACCAATTACGTCAACGGGACGCAAATCATTCCGTACCAAAAGTATTTTGAACCAATGGGCATCAAAGTCATGGATCAGACCAGCACGCTCACCAATTTTGGTGCAGCCCTTGAATCGGGAGAAGTACTCATAGTGCGTACGGTGCGCAGTGGCTCTGCTGCAGAGGATGCCGGAATCAATGTTGGCGACGAAATCCTTGCTTGCGACGGCTACAGAATCGATAAAGCCGCTCTGGAGAACAAATACAATAACCTCCAGCCTGGTGCCACAATCGAATTGTTATTGGCTAGAGATGGAAAGGTCTTCACGACAAAATGTGCCATGAAAACCTTTGCCAAACCTCAATTTTCACTTCAAATCAAGGATGCAAATGCGCCACTTCTTCTTTATTGGCTTCGTTAGCCTCCTCGCCCCAGGTTTGCTAGCTCAACCTGTTCAAAACATTCAAATTCCGCCCGTTGCAGCCAAATATGCCTTCAACGAATGCGAACCTTCAATTGCCATTAATCCGCGCAATCCGCAAGAAATTACCGCCGGAACCGTACTACAGGGCTATCACTTTTCTATCGATGGCGGCCAAACTTGGAAATCAAGTGCACTCAAGAGCCCTTATGGGGTCTATGGCGATCCGGTTTTGCAATATGACAACAGCGGTCGTTTATACTACTTTCACTTAAGTGATTACAACAAAGGAAGCCACTTAGATCGCATCGTGTGTCAGGTATCAGACAAGCCGGGTCAATTTTCAAAAGGATCTTTTCCAAAGCCCAACGGTACAAAAGTCCAAGACAAACATTGGGTGGTCATCGATCCCAAAACAAATGTGCTTTACATGACCTGGACGCAATTTGACGCCTATGACTCTCCCGACCCCAAAGACACCTCGATCATTGTCTTTTCAAAGTCCATTGACAGAGGTGAAAGTTGGTCAGATCCCGTGAGGATATCCAAGTTTGGCGGCGATTGCCTCGATGGAGACAACACCGTAGAGGGCGCCGTGCCTGCGCTCGGTCCCAATGGAGAGCTTTATGTCTGCTGGACCGGCCCGCGCGGCATCATGTTTCAGAAATCTACAGACGGCGGCCTCACTTGGTTGTCCGAAGAACGCAAACTTGCCGATCACGTCGGCGGTTGGGACATCCAAATCCCGGGTATCTACCGCGCCAACGGTTTACCTTTTTTAATGTCTGATTTGAGCGGTGGCCCCAATAACGGAGCCCTTTACCTCAATTGGTGCGATCAGCGAAACGGTACAGCAAATACCGATGTCTGGTTGCTCAAATCGACAGATGGTGGCACCACATGGTCGGCGCCGATTCAAGTCAATCAAGACAAGGGAGCCCAGCATCAATTCCTGACCTCAATGGCCATAGACCCCGTGCGCGGCGACCTCCATTTTGTCTATTACGACCGCAGGCGTTTCGAAGACAACCGTACAGACGTCATTTGGGCCACCAGCACTGACGGCGGTCAAACTTTTAAAGAACAGCGCATTTCCGCGCAGCCCTTCACGCCGAGCCCAATGGTTTTCTTCGGCGATTATTTAGGCATCGCGGCCTATGACGGGCGCGTGAGACCTATATGGCCACGCATGGACAACGGCAAAATTTCACTTTGGGTGGCCCTCATTGACCTTGAATAAATGCGCAACGATACGCTTCCATCAGATTGGCAGCAACTGCTTCAAAATGAACTTCAAAAGCCCTATTTTGATGCATTGCTGACCAAGGTAGAAATGGCCTATGAGTCAAATCCGGATCAAATTTTTCCTCCGAGAGCCCAACTTTTTAGTGCTTTTCAATTTTGTAGTGTGTCGCAATTAAAAGTGGTTATCCTCGGTCAAGATCCGTATCCAACCAAAGGTCACGCCAATGGTTTGTGCTTTTCTGTTTCAGCAGCTGTCAAACCGCTGCCAAAGAGCTTGCAAAATATATTTAAAGAAAGGAAATCCGACCTACAGTTACCCGATTTACCCAATGGCAATCTCGAACAATGGGCAAAACAAGGCGTTTTGCTGCTCAACGCTGTACTTACGGTCGAAGAAGGGAAACCAGATAGCCATAAAAATTGGGGTTGGGAACAGTTTACCGACGCGGTAATTCAACAAATTGCCACTGAAAAACAGCAAGTGGTTTTTATCTTATGGGGCGCCAAAGCCCAGTCCAAAGCGGACTATATCGACGCTGGTAAGCACTTGATTTTAAAAGCAGTACATCCTTCTCCATTGGCTGCATACCGCGGTTTTTTTGGCTGCAAGCACTTCAGTAAAACAAATGCGTTTTTACGCATGGTTGGCGCGCGCGAAATTCAATGGTAATTGCGTACCTTTGCACAGATGATTCAAAACGATTTATTTCTACGCGCGCACCGTGGCGAGGCCATCGAGCGCTATCCAGTATGGCTCATGCGTCAGGCAGGCCGAATCCTCCCGGAATACCGCGCCGTCAGAGCCAAATTATCGGGCTTTAAAGAACTCGTCGAGACACCCGAATTCGCCACCGAAGTCACTATCCAACCCGTAGATTTACTCGGCGTAGATGCCGCAATCATCTTTTCGGATATTCTAGTGATTCCAGAGGCGATGGGCTTGCCGTATCAAATGATTGAACAGAAGGGACCTTGGTTTGAAAACACCATCCGCACGCAAGCGCAGCTCGATCAGCTCGACGCTGTTGTCGATGTCCAAGACCGCCTGTGGTATGTTTTTGAAGCTTTAAAGCAAACCAAAGCTGGCCTTGGTGGTCGCGTACCACTTATCGGTTTTGCCGGCGCTCCCTGGACCATCCTCTGCTATATGGTAGAAGGCCGTGGTTCCAAAACGTTCAGTGAATCCAGAAAATTACTCTATACCCAACCGTTGCTCGCACATCAACTTTTGCAACGCATCACCGACGTTACCATCTCCTACCTCAAGGGGCAAATTGCCGCCGGAGCCGATGCACTGCAGCTTTTCGATTCCTGGGCAGGGATCCTCGGCGAAGACCAATACCTCGAATTCGGTTTGCGCTACATTGAGCAAATTTGTACAGCACTTCAAGAGGTGCCGCTCACCGTCTTCTCTAAAGGTGCAATTGCCTCTTTACCTGAAATTGCACAATTGCCCTGCACCACCATCGGCCTCGACTGGAACATGTCAGTGCCTGTGGCACGAAGTTTGGTTCAGGAGCAAAAGACTTTACAAGGGAATCTAGATCCTTGTGTACTCTATGGTAGCGCACAATTGATCGAGCAAGAAACCAAAAAAATGCTCAATTCCTTTAAAAGTCAAAGACATATTGTAAATTTGGGTCACGGAGTCTATCCCGATATTGATCCAGAAATGGTCAAAGTATTTATAAATACCGTTAAAAACTATGAAATTACAAACCACGCCAATTCGTAGCATTTTAGTTGCTTGTTCAATTCTAGCCCTCTCACATGGTGCTTTTGCTCAAAAAGGCAAAAAAACCAACGAGAAAGAAATCGTGAACATTACTTTTGAAGGCGCTTCCGAAGACCTCACTGAACTCAATGGCATAGACGCAGCCGGTAAAGGCATTAGCTCGCCAACCGAACTCAAAGCCGATTTATTTTCAAAATCTGGAACGGGTGACATCGGTGTTCCTGTCAATATTTACGGTTCCGAAGAGCCAACAACCGAAAATGGCGGTAACGTCTATGCAGGTATTGTTGCCTACAAACCTGGTAAACTCGCAGGTGAACGCTCTTACATCACCATTCAACTGATGCAAGGTAAAGAGCCCGTCACGCTTAAAAAGGGCCTTACATATTGTATTGAATATTCGGTTTCACTAAGTGAGTCGTCTAAATTTGCTTGCAACAACCTTGGAGCTTATCTTTCTAAAGATGCGCCAGGTAACGGCGAGGCCGGAGCCATTTACATGGCAGGTGACCACGTCATGAAAGCCCAAGTCAATAAAGTATACAATGGCTTCTTCGGTTGGGAGAAAGTATGCAATACCTATACAGCTAAAGGTGATGAAAAATACATCACCATTGGAAACTTCGACCTCAATGACAAAACACAATTTCAAGCGGTCAAGAAACCAAAAGACGCAGAGGCAGATCCGTTAACACACGCCTATTACTACATCGACAACATCATCGTTCGTTTGGTAGATAGCCCTACGGAGTGTGCTTGCTTCAATGCAAAGCCACCAAAAATTGAAGATAACTTCTCCACTTTGGTTTTTGACAAAACGCCAGAAATCAACGACAAAATGAACACAGAAAAGAAGATTGCTGCGCAAACCATTTATTTCCGTGCGGGTAAAACTTCCTTAACAGAAAATGCCCGTGTTAACCTCGATTTCATCATTGCTCAAATGAACGCCAATCCAGCCATGATCTTAGAAGTAGAAGGTCACAACGATGGTCTTGAAATCAAAGCAGGAGCCGAAAACGAAGATTACCTCGACATGGACCGCAAGCGCGTTGCAGCGGCAGTGAAGTACCTTACCAACAACGGTATTACTGAAGAGCGCATCGTGAAGGCTTACAAGTCAGATACCATGCCAAGTGCAGAAATCAGTGAAGACGACGACCAAGAAGTCAAAGACGCTAAGAACCGCAGGGTTGAATTCAGAGTCAAACTCTAAAAAAGAATAGAGCGACCAAGCTCAATAGTATAGTACAAAAAAACCGCAGGTTCTCCTGCGGTTTTTTTTTGTGTTCAGATATCTTGAAAAATCAACTTAAAGTTTTCAAGAAAGGGTAAAGTCTTTGGGTTGGTAGGCCCATGACGTTGGTATACGAACCGCGTATTTCTACGACGCCGATATGTCCAATCCAGTCCTGAATGCCGTAAGAACCCGCTTTGTCCATTGCTTGGTGCTCTTCCACATAATGTAGGATATCTGCCAACTTGAGTTCTTGGAAGCGTACGGTAGTGCAATCTACGAGCTGATGTTCTCCTTGCTCATCTTTAATCACGACCCCGGTATACACTTCATGGCTTTGACCCGATAATTTTTGAATCATTTCAATAGCAGCAGCCTTGCTCGTTGGTTTGCCTAAAACTTCACCGTTTAGGTAAACGATGGTATCTGCACAGATGAGTCTTTCTCCCTGTGAGAGTTGTGGCCATATGGCCGCAATTTTCTTTCTACAAATAGACAATACTAATTCTTCAGGGCCTAAAGAAGGGTCAAAAGATTCGTCTGCATCGGCAGTGAGAACCCGAAAATCAAATCCGAGTTCGGTTAACAATGCTTTTCTTCTTGGCGAAGCGGATCCGAGTACTAGTTTCATTTTAAAAATATAGACAAGTCAGACCTAAAATCAAGGCAATGGTGGGCAGCCAACGCAAATACTTGGTGAGTATATTGGGAGCAAGAAAATACGCTGTAATACCCAGTAAAAATAAACCCTCGAGCAGACTCAAAATAGCAGTGGTATACAAACTTGGCAGCGAAAAATCTGAAATCAGTTTGAGAATCAGATAAAATACAGCGGGAAGTTGGAGAATCAAGAGCGCTAAGAGTGTCGCTTTTTGCGTGCCAATTTGACGCGGAATGGTATGTGCATCGATAAGGCTATCTCCAGGGATATCGTGGATGTCTTTGATGATTTCTCTGCTCAGGTTGATGAAAAATGCGCAGATTGCTACAAAATAAATGAAGCGGTAATCCAAAAAAGTAGACCAAGTTGCTTCTTGATAAGAGGAGAAGTGGTCGTGGCGTTCATTGAGCACCTGAAAAAACCAGCTCGATAAAAACAAGACCAACCCCGGTAAGGCGGCGAGTACAACGATTCCCAAGACCAATTTGCGTTTCCAATAGGCGCTGTAAAACCAAAGTAAATTGATGCTCAATAAATGCACAAATACAAAAAGAAGTGTGTCGTAGTGCCAAGACAGGATAACAGCCATCAAGAAACCAAGGATATTCAAGATCCAGTTGGCTAAGATAGCCCAGCGTTTGGCCATGTATTTGGTGAGGACAAGCGCATCTGGTTTGTTGATGCGGTCTGCCTTGAGGTCAAAGTAGTCATTGATGATGTGTCCGGCAGCGGCAATAATCAGGGTAGAACAGATCAACAATCCATAATGGAACGGATGAAAGTCAATAACCACAAAAGGATTTTGCTTGTGTAGAAAATAGGCTACACCAAGCATGGCAAATAAGATGGCCAGGAGGTTTTTGACGCGAATGAGTCTTAAGAATGGGATCATGGTACTATTTTATAACAGGTTCTGCGGTTTTTCTGGTGTGCCGCCTCTATTTGAGCCGCTTCGCTTAAATTGGCTATTGCAGCGTTGCTGAAGATAGGTTGGGTGGAGCCAAAGCCTTTGTATGTGAGTCGGCTAGCGGCGATGCCTTCTTGTATTAAGAATTCATAAACTGCTTTAGCGCGCGCTTCTGACAAAAGAAGGTTCTTTGCGGCATCGCCTCTACTATCTGTGTGGCCTTGGATTTCAATTTTGAGTTGTGGGTTTTTGAGCAAGTATTTGCTGAGGTTGAGTAATTCTATTTTTGATTCTGGCCTGAGGGTAGCTTTACCGAGGTCAAAAAAGACGTTATTGAGGACGTTTTCTGCCGTAGAGCTCAGCGGATTGAGCGGCATGTCGAGCAGGTAACTTTTTGCGCCCGCCAGGTTAGTCAAATCAAAATTGAGTGAAAAAGGATGGTAACCCGGATGGTTGACGAGCACGGCATAACTCTGATTGACGGGCAAAGGCAGTGTAATTTTTCCGTCAAAAGCATCGGCCATACCGTCGAAGACTTTTTGCCCTGAAGAAAGGTCTGTGAGCTCAATATGTGCCGCGAGTTTTTTGTTGCTAGCGGCATCAAAAGCAGTGCCTTCAAAGTAAAATGTTTGTACGGCTTGTAGTTCTGTGGGGAGTTCAAAAGTGTATATGTCAAGTGCACCATAACCACCTTGTCGGTCTGATGCGAAAAAGGCGATGTCTCCTTGTGCAGAAACGAGCAAGGAATTTTCATCGAAGCGCGTATTAATGGGATAGCCAAGGTTGACGGGTTTGCCCCAATTACCTTTGGTATCTTTTTTACTCATAAACAAGTCCGAGCCGCCAAGGCCGATGTGTCCGCGAGAAGCAAAGTAAAGAGTAGTGCCATCGGGATGAATTTGCACAGATTCTTCGTTAGACGGCGTATTGATGACATTAGGCAGTCTTTGAGCTTCAGACCATGTTCCGTTTTCAAGCAGAGACGCTACGTAAATATCGCTATTGGCTCGGCCTTCTCTGGTCCTTACTGCACGAATAAAGTAAAGTGTCTGACCATCTGCACTCAAAGAAGGTTGAGTCTCCCAATTGGCCGTATTGACACTTCCAGGTAAATTGACCGGAGTAGTCCAGCGGCCATTGATTTTTTGGGTGATGAAAAGGTCGCAAGAACCTTTTCCGGTGCGGTTGTCTCCGTAATTCGTGCCGGATGGATCAGTACAAGCCACAAAAATGATGGTTTTGCCATCACCGGATATTGTAGGGGCACCTTCGTTCCAAGAGGTGTTGATATTGCGCGGCATAGGGCTAGAAAGCGCCCATTGTGATGAATGAGCATTCCAATTGGAAATATAGAAATCTTCTTGTTCATCTTGGGCACCCATTTCGTTGATATGTGGTAATCTTCTGGTAAAGAGTAAGTTTTGACCATCAACAGTTAAAGTAGGATAATATTCGGGGTAGGGCGTATTGATGCCTTCGCCGACATTGCGTGGTTCAAAGGCTCTGGGATTATTGATGGCTGCGATAGCAAATTCCGCACTGGCTTTGATTTGATAAGCTTGCGCTTGGAATTTTTCGTTGGCATTCGGATTTCTTAAATAGATATCGATGGTTTGCAAAGCCTCTTTGTAGTTACCAATGGTAAGTTGGCAGATAGCTAGAAAAAAATGGGTGTTGCCACTGATGCTGTGGGTGGGGTCTATTTCTAAAGCTTTTTGATAAGCGCTTGCTGCATCGGCGTATTTTCGTTGGTATTCTAAAAATTCAGCTTTCAGTAAGTAGGCCTCCCAAAAGTTGGGATCTTTGACAAGCGCGGTATTCAACAGCTGTATACCTTGCTCATAGTTGGGCGCACCTGTATGCGGATTGCGTTGTTCTGTAGGTGCTTTTTGCGCTGCTTCAAAGAGCTTGATGGCTTTTTTACTCGTACTCGAGTAGGGGAATTGTGCAAAAACCGTCTGAAGAGCAAAGAAGAAAATGAAGAGCAATAACTGTTTAAACCTCATGGAATCTGCATGTATTTATGCGTCTGTAACGAGATTTTCCACTTTTTGTTGCGTTTAATGTAGTCGATAATGAGGGGCAGAAAGCGATCTTGCTTTTCCCATTCGGTTTGGAGGTAGAGTACACAAGATGCCGATACCTTAGCGGCATGTTGTTCTGCCCATTCGAAATCTGAAGGGTGCGAGATAACCACTTTGAGTTCTTGGGCCAGCGTGTAGGCTTCGGCAATAGGGGCCTTGAATTTTTTTGGCGAGAAACAATACCAATCGATTTGCCCTTGGAGAGGGTGTACTCCGGCAGTTTCGATGGCAATTTCGTAGCCTTTGGAATGGAGGGCGCTTGTGAGTTCAGAGAGGTTGTGCATTGTGGGTTCACCACCCGTAATGACTACAAAATCAGTAGGTGTTTGCCCAACGGCCGCAACGATGTCTTCGATACTGAGGTATTGATTGGGAGAGATGTCCCAACTTTCTTTGACATCGCACCACACGCAGCCCACATCACAACCTGCTAAACGGATGAAATAGGCTGCTCTTCCGCTGTGACTTCCTTCCCCTTGAAGGGTATAGAAGTGTTCCATGACGGGCAAAGTTGGCTTTAGTATCATTTGGTAAAGTTACCTAAAATGTTAAATTTGTTGTAAACCATTCCTATGAAAGCACACTTCCTATCCGTAATCTTACTGACTACAACCCTACAGGCACAACAAATTGGCAATGCCGGTTTCGAAAACTGGGACAACTTAGGCTCCAATCAAGAAGAGCCAACTAATTGGTCATCATTCAAGACGGCAACAGGTAGTTTTGCGGCGTTTGCATCCAAACAAGTCGAGCGCTCAACAAATGTAAGACCGGGCGCTACGGGTAGTTATTGTGCCAGGATCTGGTCCAAAAGTACGTTGGGAATAATGGCTAACGGTGTCTTGACAACTGGTCGCATGAATATGGGAAGTTCTAACTTGAGTAGTCCAGATAACTACAATTATTCGGTATTAAACGATGCCGCTTTCTCTGAATCGCTCACACAAGCGCCTGATTCCATCGTTTTTTGGGCACGTTACACTGCAGCTCCAAGTGAAAAAGCTGGTATTCATGCCATCATACACGATCAATTTGCTGTTCAGGACCCACTGAATGCCGCGTCAGATCCATTTGTTGTAGCCGATGCAGATTTTCAGTTTTCCCCGACGAACAATACCTGGACTCGCTTTTCAGTTCCCTTTAATTACACTGTAAATACGGGCTTGGCGCCTAAATTTATCCTTTTGACCTTTACCACTAATCATATTCCTGGCGGCGGTAGTGCCAATGATGAGGTACTTATAGATGATGTTGAATTGATATATAATTTAGTCGGACTAGAAGGGCAAAAAGAAAATCAAGGCCTTCTTATTTCTATTGATGAGCATAACCTGGTATTGATTGAAGGTTCCTCCCCTCAAGAAGAAGTGGAGATTTATCAGTTATCTGGTCAGTTACTGCTACAAACGACCGTTTCACAAATCAACGGAACAGCGCTTTCGTCCGGATTCTACATCATCCGTTGCGCAGGAACAGTTGCAAAAATTTATGTACCCTAGTTGGTCTTGAGGTAGTGACGCAGCCAATTCATGGCGCTCAATGTGGTCATTTCCAAGTTGCGTTCGCGGTTGTCTCCAAACTGAAATTGCCGAGCAATTGTGCCGTTCGGGCCACTCAAACCAATCCAGACCAAACCGACAGGTTTTTCAGCGCTGCCACCAGTTGGCCCAGCTACTCCGGTTGTAGATAAACAATAATCTACACCCAAAAGCCTGCGTCCGTTGGCTGCCATTTCTAAGGCAACTGCTTCACTCACTGCACCATGTTGCTCTAAAATAGACGGATCTACTTGAGCAATCTTGACTTTGAGTACGTTTGAATAGGTAAGCAGCGCTCCCTGGTAATAGGCCGAGGCGCCAGATATGCGTGCAATATGTTGGGCAAGTAAACCTGCTGTACAACTTTCTACCGTGCCTACTGTGGCGTTTTTTGCTAAAAGTTGTTGGCCCAGAGCGGCTTCAAGGGTGGTTTCGCCGTAGCCAAAAATATGTGCCGGAATACGTTCTTCTAATTCCGAAAAAAAGCGATCGATGAGCGCGGCATTTTCGTCGCCGGTGTAGGAACTCAGGCGCAGCTTCACCATACCGGGAGCGGGAAGATAGGCCAAGCCTAAGCCGGCTGCTCTCACGCGGTCTTCCCAATCGGTAATTTGATCGGCTAAAAAGGACTCTCCAATACCTTGTGTATGCATGGTTTTGTGGTAGAGTGTTGCGCCTGCAAAAAGCTTTTCAAGTAAAGGAAAAGCTTCTTCGGTCATGATGGTTTTCATTTCGTAAGGCACGCCTGGCAAAGAAATAAAAATGACCTTATGGTGCTCAAACCACATTCCTGCAGCGGTGCCGAGGCGGTTTTTGAGGATGGTCGCTTTTGTGGGTAAAGCTGCTTGTTGCACATTGACCTCTAGCATAGGTTTGTTGCGGCTGGCGAAGAAACCTTCAATTTGAGTTAGCGTGGCCTCATGTATTTCTAGCGGGCTGTCAAAATAACTGGCTAAAGTATATTTGGTGAGGTCGTCTTTGGTGGGGCCGAGCCCACCGGTGATGATCACGCAGTTGGTGTTGGGCATGATGCCATCTAAAGCGGCGATAATGGCTTGAGGCTCGTCGGCAATAGTTAGGCTGCGCTGTACGCGAAAACCTCTATTGGCCATTTCTTGTCCGATCCAGGCGGCATTTGTATTGATGGTTTGTCCGATGAGTAATTCGTCGCCAATGGCAAGTACTTCTACTTTCATGCTTTTTTGAATTTGGCAATGGCCTCGATGTGGCCGGTGTGCGGAAATTGATCGACGAGCGCATACTTTTCGAGCACATAACCCGCATCGGCTAGTGTAGCAGCGTCTCGGGCTTGGGTAGATGGGTTACAGCTAATGTATACGATGCTATCTGCATCGAGCGCAATTACTTTTTGGAGTGTTTTGGGTGCAATGCCAGCGCGCGGCGGATCGAGCATAATGCGCTTGATTTTGCCTTGAAAATCAGGGTATTCTCTAAGGAATTTACCTACATCTGCTGCAAAAAACTCCACGCTGTTGATGCCATTTTTGGCTGCATTTTGCTTGGCATCTTCTATTGCTTTTTCGACGATGTCTACGCCAATAATGCGGACATTAGGGTTGCGTTTGGCCATCAGCTGGCCAATAGTACCGGTGCCACAGAATAAGTCCATAGCGATGTCTCCGGGTTCAAAAGCGTCTTCGAATAGGTAGTCGAGGGCTTTGTCGTAGAGAAGTTCTGCGCAAGATGGATTGGTCTGAAAAAAACTTTCCATGCTGATTTGAAACCGCAAACCAGCGAGTTCTTCTTCAATAACTGCTTGCCCAAAAATGAGTTGTGAATGACCGTTCTCAATTTTGGCACGGTCGGCGACGTTGTCGTTGATGGTATGCCAAAGCCCGGCTATTCTGCCAGGATGCAGTGCTTGCAAGAAAGTGGCAAAAGCTTGCACATCAAAGTGTTCTATTCCTTCGTTTGAGGTGACTAAATTGATGAGTAGTTGGTCGTTGAGAAAGGACTTGCGCACTACAATATGACGAAAGAAGCCCTTTTTTTGAGGTGGATGCCAAGCTGGAAGATCCGTTTTTTGGAGAAAGCTGCGCAGTTCTTTGAGTTGGGTTTCCCATTGTTCATCAAAAAGTCCGCTGGCTTTGTTCAGGCTCTCGACTTTCCACCAGGTTCCGCGGCGTTTGAAGCCCAGAGCAAAAGCGTCGTCTAGCTCTTCATTGGTCGTGAGGTCGTGCTCAATGCATGAAAAGCTGTACTCCATTTTATTGCGGTAGTGGTAGTGCTGAGGCGATGAAATGAATGCATCAAATTTGTCTTTGACATCGTTGAGCCCACTGAGTTTAGAAAAAGTAGTCAGGGTACTTTCTTGCTTATATGTTTCTTGGATGGCCACTGGTACATGAATATACGGGCCTCCAGAAATTTCTTGAAAATTGGAGATGGTTTCGCTAGCGGAACGCTGGAGTACCTCTAGCAATTTAGCTTCTGCAAAAGTCTTGCGCTTGGTTTCGATTTTGGCCCGAACGTGCTGACCCGGAAAGGCGTTGTCTACAAAAATAACAAAGGGGCCTTTGTCTGTTTGAATTCTTGCGATGCCTCGGCCTCCAAATGCGTAGTCTACTATCTGAAGGTCGATTTCTTGAGCGCGTTGTAAGATCATATCATGCCGCGAATTACGCCGTTTTCTGCTGTTTGTATAAATCCGATGATTTCTGTTCGTAGTGGGCTTTCAGGCATGGTATCTTCAACGATTTTGATGCCTTTTGACACGTTGCTGTTTTGTACGTAAAGGATGCGGTAGATGTCTTCGATTTCGCGGACTTGTTCTTCGCTGAAGCCGCGTCTTCTGAGACCTACGGAGTTGACACCTGCAAAAGATAGCGGTTCTCTTGCTGCTTTCACATAAGGTGGAACATCTTTGCGAATCAGGGAGGCGCCGCCAATAAAAGCGTGCTTGCCGATGTGTGTAAATTGTTGAGCAGCTGCTTTGCCTTCTAAAATGGCCCAGTCGTCTATCGTGACATGGCCAGAAAGACCGGTGTAGCTCGCGAGAATCACGTTGTTGCCAATTCGGCAATCGTGGGCGATATGCACATAGGTCATGAGTAAGCAGTTGTCACCAATTGTTGTTTTGAGTTTGTCGTTGGTGCCGCGGTGAATGGTGACGCACTCGCGGATTTTGGTATGGTTACCGATTTCAACTGTTGTGTATTCGTTTCCGAACTTGAGGTCTTGTGGGATCACGCCAACGCTAGCGCCCGGGAATACATCGCAGTCTTCGCCAATGCGCGTGCCGGGGTAAAGCACCGCGTTGGAATGGATGTGGCAGCCATTGCCAATGATGACATCAGGGTGAATCACGGCAAAAGGGTCAATGCGCACATTTTGCCCAATTTGCGCATCTAAAGAGACAGAGGCGAGGTTGGAAATCATTCGGCTTTGTCTTTGATGATTTGTGCAAGCATGCTCGCTTCCGAAACAACTTTGCCGTTCACGTAGGCTGTGCCGCTCATTTCGACGAGGCCTCGGCGTATAGGTGAGTTGAGAACGAGTTCAAACACGACGGTATCGCCCGGAACAACCTTTTGCTTGAAGCGAACGTTGTCGATTTTCATGAAATACGTGGAGTACAAATGAGGGTCTTCAACTTGTGAAAGCGCATAAATTCCACCAACTTGCGCCATTGCTTCAATTTGCAAAACGCCTGGGAACACTGGGTTGCCAGGGAAGTGCCCAGTAAAGATGGGCTCGTTCATGGTGATGTTCTTAACGCCAATAATAGAAGAAGGATGGATTTCCATGATTTTGTCCACCATTAAGAAAGGATAGCGATGCGGTAGCATTTGCTCGATGTCTTGGGTGGTGTAGAGCGGATCTTTTGTGAGGTCGAACACCCGACCTGCAAGTTGTTGTTTCTTGATTTGCTCTTTGAGAACTTTGGCAAAACGGACATTCCCAGAGTGGCCGGGTCTTGCGGCTAAAATGTGTGCCTTGATGGGTTTGCCAACGAGCGCGAGGTCGCCGACGATATCGAGTAGTTTGTGGCGAGCTGGTTCGTTTTCGCATTGTAACTTACTGGAGTTCAGTACACCAATGCTGTCTGGGCTCACTTGTAGTTTCTCTTTACCCAAAAGCTCTGCGAGCTCATCGAGTTCTGCTTGACTGATGTCTGCGCGGTCTACGAGGACAATAGCGTTGTCAAGGTCGCCTCCTTTGATGAGGTTATTCTTGGCAAGATATTCGAGCTCGCGAAGGAATACGAAGGTGCGGCAATGGGCGATTTCTTTGTTGAATTCACCGATATTGTACATGCTGGCGTGTTGGGTGCCGAGTACGGGTGAGTTGTAGTCGACCATGACGGTGAGGCGGTATTCTTTGTCCGGAATGGCTAGAAATTCAATGCCTTTGTCGAGGTCTTCCCACGGGATGTTTTCGCTGAGTTCAAAATATTCGCGAACGGCGTCTTGGTCTTGGAAGCCTATGGCTTCAATTGCTTTCACGAAAGGCAAAGCACTGCCGTCCATGATTGGAATTTCTGGGCCGTCTAGCTTGATGAGTGCGTTGTCTACTTGGCAACCGTAAAGCGCTGCAAGCACGTGTTCAGTGGTGTAGACGCGTGCGCCGTTTTGTTCTAGGGTGGTGCCGCGGTCTGTAGCAACCACGTAATCGACGTCGGCTTTGATGATGGGTTGGTTTTCGAGGTCGGTGCGTTGAAACTTATAGCCGTGATTGGCTGGCGCAGGGCAAATTTCTAAGCGTACTTTTTCACCGGTATGTAAACCGACTCCTTCAAATACGAGGGAGTCTTTAATGGTGCGTTGTTGTTCTGTCATGCTTCTTTGTTTTTGAGCAGCTCTTTGAGTTTGTTTTCTAGATCTTGTATTTTGGTAATGAGCCCTGGCAATTTGCGAAAGCCAATATGAGAGCGCTTGTAGTCGTTGATTGGAATGGCCGGAGTGCCCATAAGGGTGTCGGCTTTCTTAACAGTAGAAGGTATGCCTGATTGCGCCACAATTTTAGTGTGGTCTGCGACGGTGAGGTGCCCTGCAATTCCTGTTTGGCCGCCGATCATGACGTGCTTACCGATTTTAGCCGAACCCGCTATGCCTACCTGAGCAGCCATTGCGGTATGCTGATCGACATCTACGTTGTGCGCAATCTGACAAAGGTTGTCGATTTTGACGCCTTTGCGAATGTAGGTAGAGCCCATAGTGGCGCGGTCTATGCTGCAATTGGAACCGATTTCGACGTCGTCTTCAATGACAACATTGCCGATTTGTGGAATTTTGCTGTAAACGCCGTTTTCATCTGGCGCAAAGCCAAAGCCGTCTGAGCCAATAACAGCCCCGGCATGAATGATGCAGCGCGCCCCGATATGACATTCTTTATAAACGTTCACCGATGGGTAAATAGTTGTGTGATCACCAACCGTCACGTTTTCTTGAAGGACGACATGAGGATGAATTTGACAGTTGTCGGCAATTTTGACGTTCGCACCGATGTAGGCGAAAGCTCCGATATATACGTTTGCTCCGATTTGCGCGCTGTCGTGAATAAAGCAAGGTTGTTCAATGACGGCCTCTTTTTTATTCATGCTGTCGTAGAGCGCGAGCAGTTGTGCAAAACACGCATAAGCGTCTGCAACTTTGATGAGCGTGAGCGCAGCAGGAAGTGCTTTTTGAGCTGTAAAAGTATTGTTGACAATGCAAATACTCGAGCCTGTTGTATAAATATAAGGCTCGTATTTGGGGTTGGAAAGAAAACTGAGCGCGCCTTCTTGGCCTTCTTCAATTTTGGCTAAAGCGCTAACGGTGGCATCGGGATTACCGATGACTTCTCCGTTTAATAAACCAGCAATCTGCGCTGCAGTAAATTCCATGATTCAAAGTTAAAAATTCAGAGAGAAGCGCGGGCGCAGTTTTACTGAACTTTTAAACAATTTTTTGCCAAAATTTGTGAATTGTACTAAAAATGGATGCGTTCTTCGCTGAGGCTGTAAACTTTGATCTTGTCTTTGTACCAAATACAGGCGGCGGAAACTTCTATTCTTCTTTTGTTGTCTTCAGGTCGAAATTTGATGACATGAATAGGTCTTGGTTGTTCCTTGAGCCTCGATTTTTGGTAATCAAAGTACCCAGATAAAAGTTCTTTTTGGAGTTGGATGTCGTTAGGAATGCCAAGCGCGCGCAAGTGCTCTTTGATACCTGGGCTGTCGTCTGAGTAAACTAAATTTTTGTTTCGAGGAACATGCACAATTTGCGCACAGACTCTCTTTACTTCTTTGCATCCTACACTCTTTGGTCGAAACTCTACCACGAAACTTTCGTCGGTCATGAGGGCCTTGCAATGGGCTTCCTTGTTGTTGCCATCAGTAAAAGTAAGGTCATAGACTTTGTGGCGGCCGTGGCGGATGCTTTCGGTAAAGGAGATGTCAGCGTCTTGGATCAGTCTGTGGAATTTTTTATCGTTGAGCTTGTGAAGCTTGTAAAAAGATTTGATTGTCTGATTATCGATGATCCAGACACGCTTGTTGATGGCGTCTTTGACGCGGTTTTCAGGCGTCCAGCTACAGCCGCGGGTATTGAAGATACCGAAGGTAAGGATGAGGCCGAGTCCGAAACCAAGGCCGTAATAACGAAGTCTTCTCCAGAATGATTCCATGGCATAAAAAAAGGGAGCGAACTCCCTTAATGAATTTTACATGAGTGCTTCGAGCTTTTCGGCTAGAACTGCTTTTGGCACAGCGCCTACTGATTTGTCGACAACTTCACCGTTTTTGATAAACAAGATCGTTGGGATAGAACGCACGCCAAATTGAGCAGAAACGCCCATATTGTGGTCTACATTTACTTTTCCAATTAATGCTTTTCCGTCGTATTCGTTGGCCATTTCTTCGATAACCGGACCAATCATACGGCAAGGACCACACCATTCTGCCCAGAAATCAATGATGACTGGAATTTCTGATTTCATGACGAGCTCGTCGAAGTTTTGGTCTGTAATTTCTACTGCCATTTTATGTTTTTTAGTTTCGTTACTACTTTAGGAGCGTCAAAATTAACGCTTTTTTAATTCTTGGGCCAAATATTTTGCGGTGTAGGATACTTTTTGAGCCTTTTTAACCATTTGAGTAGGTGTGCCTTCAAAAAGAACCTGGCCTCCGCGCTGTCCGCCTTCTGGGCCGATATCGATAATGTAGTCGGCGGTTTTGATCATGTCTAGGTTGTGTTCGATCACCAAAACGGTATTGCCTTCGTCTACCAATCTTTGCAAGACCTTGAGCAGTAGCTGAATATCCTCAAAGTGAAGACCGGTTGACGGTTCGTCCAATATATAAATGGTTTTGCCAGTGGCTCTTTTGGCAAGTTCGGCAGCTAATTTAATGCGCTGTGCTTCGCCCCCCGATAAAGTTGTGGAAGACTGCCCCAGTTGTACATATCCCAAGCCAACTTCTTCCAAGGTAAGGAGCATGCGGTGTATTTTGGGCTGATTTTCAAAGAACTGACAACCCTCAGAAATGGTCATTTGCAGCACGTCGGCTATTGTTTTGCCTTTGTAGCGTACTTCCAAGGTTTCGTTGTTGTACCTTTTACCATTACACTGCTCACACAAGACATAAACGTCTGGTAAAAAGTTCATTTCGATCAAGCGCATGCCGCCTCCGTTACAGGTTTCGCATTTGCCACCAGCTACATTAAACGAGAAGCGACCGGGTTTGTAGCCACGGATGAGTGCTTCGGGCATGTTGGCAAATAAACTCCTGATTTCGTCAAAAACCTTGGTGTAGGTCACCGGATTGGAGCGAGGCGTGCGGCCAATTGGGCTTTGGTCAATCTCAATGACTTTGTCGAGGTGCTCTAGCCCTGTAATTTGTTTGTAGGGTAGCGGTGTCCGAATAGGGTCATAGAAATGATTCATCAAAAGCGGGAATAGCGTCTGATTGATCAGCGAAGATTTACCACTACCACTCACGCCCGTAACGTAGGTGAGCGTGCCAAGTGGGATTTGAATATCGATGTTTTTCAGGTTGTGCCCTGTAGCCCCTTTGAGTTTCAGGAAATTTCCATTTCCAGTTCTTGTTTGATCCGGGATTGAAATGTTTCTAGTTCCGTTTAAATAACCCGCAGTAACGGTATTTGCACTTAACATTTCTGGATACGTGCCAGCAAAGACAATTTCGCCGCCGTGTCGGCCAGCACCCGGCCCGATATCGACGATAAAGTCGGCGGCTTCCATCATTTCTTTGTCGTGCTCCACCACAAGAACGGTGTTGCCGAGGTCGCGCAATTTAGTGAGCGAACGAATGAGTTTGGTGTTGTCTCGTTGGTGTAAGCCGATAGACGGCTCGTCGAGTATATACAACACATTGAGCAGTTCGGTGCCAATTTGCGTCGCTAGGCGGATGCGTTGTGCCTCACCTCCTGATAAAGTTTTGGCACTGCGGTGCATCGTGAGATAGTCGAGCCCTACTTCTAAAATAAAGCCAAGTCGCGCATTGATTTCCTTAATAATTTCCTTGCCAATAAAGAGGGCCTGTTCGTCGAGGAGTTGGGGTAGGGTAGCGCACCAGTCATTGAGGGTTTGCAAGTCCATGACGGCGAGTTCGCCAATGTGCAGCGGTCCGATCTTGAAATGTAAGGCTTCTTTTTTGAGTCGGTAGCCCGAACAGCTCGGACACGTTTTCTTGTGCATGAAACCTTGTGCCCAACGCTCAATTGCGGTGGAAGAATCTTCGGCATGGCGACCCATAAAATGCAACAAACCTTCAAAACGCTCTTGCGCATCTAGTGGTCCGAGTTCCATGTCTTCGTTGCCGTAAAGCAATAGCTCAATGAGCTCTTCGTCGATGTCGCAGATGGGCGTGTTAATTGTGAATTGTTGGGCTTGCAGTATTTTTTCGATTTTGTCAAAAATCCAAGACCTTTTGTATGCTCCAAGTGGTGCGAGGCCACCTTTTTTGATCGAAAGTTGGGGGTCTGGAATGATTTTGTCGCGGTCCATTTCACTCACCTCGCCGAGTCCTTTGCAGGTGGGGCAAGCTCCATAAGGTGAGTTGAACGAAAATAAATTGGGTTCGGGTTCAGGATAAGAAATGCCTGTGGTCGGACACATGAGTGAGCGGCTGTAATGGCGGAGGTCTCCGTTTTCTAAATCGAGCACCATGAGGGTGCCTTCGCCCAGTTGCATGCAGGTTTGTACGGTTTCTTGGCAGCGTTTGTCATCTACTTCACCAGCGATGAAACGGTCTACAATAACTTCGATATCGTGCGTCTTGTAGCGGTCTAGTTTGATGGGTTTGCTCAATTCGAAGAGTTCGCCATCGACCCTAACACGGGTATAACCAAGGCGCTGAATTTGCTCAAAAAGTTCGCGGTAATGTCCCTTTCTGCCTTTTACTTTTGGAGCGAGCAGGGCTACTTTTTTGCCTTTAAAAGTGCTTTGGATGAGTTCGGTAATGTCGTGGTCTGCGTATTGCACCATTTTTTCGCCGGTCTGATACGAATAGGCTGTGGCAGTTCTTGCAAAAAGCAAGCGAAAGAAGTCGTAGAGTTCGGTAATGGTGCCAACGGTAGACCTTGGGGAACGGCCGACGGTCTTTTGTTCGATGGCAATCACTGGGCTAAGGCCGTCAATTTTGTCGATATCTGGTCTTTCTAAACCGCCAATGAATTGCCGCACATACGCCGAAAAGGTGTCGAGGTAGCGACGTTGCCCCTCGGCAAAAATGGTGTCAAAGGCTAAGGAAGATTTGCCGCTGCCGCTGAGTCCTGTAAAAACGACAAGTTTTTGACGTGGGATCTCGAGGTGGATATCCTTCAGGTTGTGTTCTCTTGCGCCTTGAATTCTGATCAAATCGTTGGGATTGCTGGCTTTAGGCATCGGTTTATTCAAATGGCGTGCTGGGTACTGAAAAAAATCAATTGTAAAATTACACTAAATTTGTTGACTATGCCCCGCCTAATTGCTCTGTTTTTATTCGGTTTTCCGCTTTGGTTAGCAGCACAGTTCCCGCTGGGGGCTGTCCTTCAACAACTCGTCAATGACCCTCAGTTAGTCGGCACCAAATGGAGTATTTGCGCCGTAGACCTGACCACAGGCGATACGATTGCAGCCTATCTTCCCGCGCAGCAGCTCCCAGGTGCCTCCATCACTAAATTGGTAAGTACCGCAGCTGCATTAGAAATTTTAGGCCCCAACCATCAAGCAAAAACACAACTTTTTTTAGATGGCGAGCTCAAAGCACATGGTGTTTTTGACGGTAATATTTGGATAGTTGGTGGGGGAGACGTCTCTTTGGGTTCTCGCTATTTCAACGAACCTGGAAACGAGCTTGCTTTTCTCGATTCTTGGGTCAAGATCATCCAAAATTTAGGTATTCAATACATTACAGGGCAGGTGATTGCAGATGCAAGTGCTTTTGGTTACGATAAATGTCCGGTAGGGTGGGAGCGCCTAGATATGGGCAATTACTACGGCTGTGGCGCCTACGGACTCAATTTTTTCGACAACACCTTGAAGTTGACTTTTCAAACAGGTGCTCCTGGAACCCCTCTTGTTCTCAAAAGTAGTTACCCGTCAGATTCCAACTATCAATTAGGGATAGAGGCTAAAGCTGCAAATGTTAACGGTGATGAAACCTTCATTCACGGAGAACCCTATAACTATCAAAGGGTGATCAAAGGCAGGTTGCCCGCCAACCGCGCTGCATTTGAAGTCAAAGGCAGTATGCCCGATCCAGAGCAACTCTTAGCGCGTATGTTCTATCAAGAACTTCAAAAACAAGGTGTTCGGGTAGATGGCGGCAGCACAGCGGTGCGTTTGCATCCTGAATTACCTGCTCAAAGAACTGAAAATTGGTCCTGCGTTCATACTGAATTCGGCCAGCAACTCGAAAATGTAGTTTATTGGACCAATCAACGCAGTATCAATCTTTTTGCAGAGGGTTTGGTGCGGCAGGTTGGTGCTGCTCAATACGGGATGGGAACTTATGAAAATGGCTTGCGTGCCCTCGACAGCTTATTTTTTGTCTGGCAATTAGGTACTAACAGTATTGTAGATGGCAGTGGGCTTTCAAAAGCAAATCGCATGAGTGCGTCTCAATACGTTAAGTTACTTGCCCTCCAAACCCAAAAAACGCATTTTCAAGTGTATTTGAAGAGTTTGCCTATTGCCGGGCAAACAGGCACGGTCAAAAACCTATGTAAAGGACAACCTGGAGAAGGAAAAGTACACGCTAAAAGCGGAAGCATCAATGGCATCAAGGCGTATGCGGGTTATGTAGATGCGCCAAATGGCCACCAAATTGCATTTGCCATCATTGCCAATGACTATAAACTATCGGGGTCGGCAATGGCCAAAAAAATGGAGCCTTTTTTCAATCAGTTGGCTACATTCCAAGCTCAACCTGAATAATCGAGGTCCAGAAGTCTTGGATGCCAATCTGCGCAACACCCAACATTTGAGGTACAATACTTGCCGGTGAAAACCCGGGCGTGGTATTGACTTCTATGACATGTGGGACGTCGTTGACAAGCATGAAATCGATCCGAGCTATTGCTCTTAAACCGAGTAGACCATATATTTTTTTGGCTTGCGACTGAACGGCTAAAGCAACATTGTCGGGTATTCTTGCAGGTGTAATTTCTTTGGATTTGCCATCGTATTTGGCGGCGTAATCGAAAAATTCAGTTTCGGACACAATTTCGGTAAGTGGCAAAGCCACCAAGCCATCTTGGCTGCGGTAAACCCCGCAGGTTACCTCCGTTCCATCTAAAAATGCCTCGGCTACAACATTTCGACCTTCTTTAAAGGCAGTTTCAAACGCGTTTTGGACGGCATCTACTGATTTCACTTTAGAAATGCCGAAGCTAGAGCCGGAATCGGATGGCTTGACAAACATAGGTAGCCCCAAATCGGCTACTAATGCAGTGGCATCGATTGGTGCGCCGAAATGAAAAAGTTGAGATTTAGCCACTTCGAAACCAAAGCCTTTTAAGAATTGATTGCAGTACCATTTGTCAAAAGAAAGCGCACTGGCCAACACACCAGAATTGATGTAGGGAATTTGTAGCATATCGAGATACGCTTGAATTTTTCCGTTTTCTCCGGGGTCGCCGTGGGTGTAAACAATTGCGGCGTCAATTTTTCCGTCGAGTTGTAAGCGCTCTTGCCAGTCGGCTCTCGAAATTTGTATCAAGACGCATTCGAGGTGCGCAGGAAAGTGATTTTGAATGGTTTGAGCACTCTTAATTGAGATATTGTATTCAGAGGAAAAGCCTCCGCAGATGAGTCCGATGCGCTTCATGCGTTTATTTTAAGGCGAAATTATCTAAAATTGGTAATTTCGCAGCATGAGGCCCTTGTATTTTATTTTTTGGTTCGGATTAGGCTTTAGCTTCCGTTTGTTTTTTAGACGCATCAAAGAGGTGCGTCCGAGCAAAAGTCGTTTTGGAAGAACCATCTTTGTAAGTAACCACCCTTCTTCGTTTCTCGACCCTTTGGTCGTGTCGCGTTTGCGCAAGCCAATTGTGTATTTCATGACGCGCTCGGACGTCTTCAATCGCTTTACGCGTCCCTTGTTTTGGTTGGCACATATGTTGCCAATTTATCGCCAACAAGACGGAGGTAATTCTCAGGAGAAGAACAAAAAGGTATTTAAAAAGGCTACCGAGACCCTTGCGCGCAATCGCAATTTACTCATCTTTGGCGAAGGCATCACCGACGACATCTTTGAGCGCCGACTCAAGCCCATTAAAAAAGGAGCCATTCGCATTGGTTTTACCGCATTAGAAGACCTCGACTGGAAAGTAGAAATTCGTGTCCAGGGCTTAGGGCTCAATTACACCAATCCTGGCTTCTTGCGCAGCGATGTGCTACTCGCGACGGCAGAACCAATCTTACTCAATGACTATAAAGCAGCCTACTTAGAAAATCCGAGTAAAGTCATCTCAGAGCTCAATCGCGAACTCGAACAACGCATGCAGGCACAAATTACGCATGTCAAGTCAGACGAGCACGTTGTGTTGCACGAGCAAATCATGATGCTCAATCGCAAGGGCATGCACGTAGATTGCTATGATCCACAAATTTCATTAGAAGCGCGCTGGTTGTACTCTCAAAAGTTGGCGAATTACCTGAACGGATTATCAGAAAGTCAAAATGAGCAAATTTCAACCATCAAAAATCAAATAGATGTTTACCAAGGCACTTTGCGCGAATTAGGTTTGAAAGAAGCAGAACTATATTGGTTTGCCATTCAAAAAAATTGGCGCTTGCTCACTTTCTTAAAACTTTTGGTTCAACTGCCGATGTTTCTGGTGGGACTTATTCACATCGCATTACCGACAATACTCGTCAAAAGGTTTGTGGAAAGTAAATTAAAAAGACCTGTATTTTGGTCCTCCACTAAAATGACAATGCTTTTGGTTTTGTTGCCTATTTGGAACATTCTCCTATTTATGGTCGCCGCGAACTTTATTTCATTGGAAACATGGTCTTGGGTCCTCTTGTTCTTTGCTTTGAATATTGTCGCATTGGGGTACTATTTATTTATCAGAAATACCACCCTCTTGATCAAATCATTACGTTATAACGCACAAAGCTTGCGCTCGGTTGTTGCACAACGAGATACCGTTCTACAACAATTGGAAACAATGCAATTCTAATGGAAGAAACAACACGTATTAAGAAACCAAAATGGTTGCGCGTCAAGCTCCCAACCGGAGAAAACTACCGCAAAGTCAGAGGCTTGGTCGATGAGCACAAACTCCACACCATCTGCGAAAGCGGAAGCTGTCCAAACATGGGCGAGTGTTGGGGAGAAGGTACTGCCACCTTCATGATCCTCGGAAATGTATGTACGCGCTCTTGCGGTTTCTGTGGCGTTCAAACCGGCAAACCAGATCCAGTGGATATGTTTGAGCCAGGCAGGGTCGCCAATTCCGTCAAAATCATGGGTGTCAAGCATGCCGTCATCACTTCCGTTGACCGCGACGACCTCAAAGACGGCGGCGCCGAAATTTGGTCCCAAACGGTGCGCGCTATTCGCCAGCAATCTCCCGGAACCACCCTAGAAACACTGATCCCCGATTTCGCCGGTAATTGGGCTAACCTTCAGGTTCTTATCGATGTCGCTCCCGAAATTGTTTCTCACAACCTCGAGACCGTCCGAAGACTCACCAAACAAGTCCGAATTCAAGCCAAATACGATCGCAGTTTAGAGGTGCTGTTTCGCCTTAAAAAAGGCGGTATGCGCACTAAATCTGGCGTCATGCTCGGGCTCGGAGAGACCGAACAAGAAGTGCTTGAAACCATGCAAGACCTGCGCTCAGTGCAAGTTGACATCCTGACCCTTGGTCAGTATCTTCAGCCTACACCAAAGCATTTGCCAGTAGCAGAATTTATTGAGCCAGAGCAATTTGCATACTACCAAAAAGTAGGGTTAGAAATGGGCTTTAGATTTGTGGAAAGCGGTCCGCTCGTGCGCTCCTCTTATCATGCAGAAAAACATTTATTCGATCAATAAAAAATTGAAAATTAAACGAAACAAAAATTTATGTCAAAATTTGTGTAATTGCCTACAAACTTGACTCATTATTAAAAGAATATTTCTTAATTTGGCACACTAATCATGCACTATTAATAATTTCTATATGAATAAAAAGATATATGTATTTGGTTCTCTGATAGTTGCGGGTGTTTTTGCCCTCGCATTCACCGCATACCATTTCTTACCTCAAACGGCACTTTACCGTCAGGCAGGTTTGTCTATTCTGAAAGAAGGTCGTTCAACAGATGCCATTTCTTGGCTCAAGGCGCGTTACATCGATGTCAATACCGGCAATCCAGTTTCCAATGAAACACTTGCCAAAATTGAGCAAGAAATCCGCAAAATGGGTACGTCAAAATCTGTCGTTTTTGAATCACTCGGCCCAGACAACATCGGAGGTCGTACACGTGCCATCTGCATAGACCGCAGCAACATCAACCGCCTTTGGGCCGGTGGTGTATCTGGTGGTTTATTTGTATCTAACAACAAAGGTAACTTCTGGGAACGCGTTGTTCCTTATTTTGATGCAGGTGCGAGTCCGTTTATTTCCAGCATGACCATGACCCCAGACAACACACTTTACGTGTCTACTGGTTCAAACGACGAAGGTTGGGGCGGTAATGGTGTTTGGTATTCCACAGATTTCGGTGCAACTTTCGCTAAAATCCCTGGCACAACCAATTGTACTGAAGTTGGTAGCTCAAATGCAGACAACTACGTTTGGATGGCCACTTCATCAGGCCTTAAAAAATGGAAAGTTGGCGACGCCTCTTTAACCAGCATTACTCCTGTAGCAGGTGGTTGTTTTGCCTTGCAAGTTTCAAAAAACGGTCAAGTCCTTGTTGCAGCTTATGCCGCAAATAAAACTTATGTCTCAACAGATGGTGGAAACACCTTCACAGACAAATCTGGCACAATTGCCAATAATTTAGTTCCAACAGGTGCTGCACGCATTGAATACGCTATTTCGCCAGCACAAAACGCAAACGGTGCTTATTCGCTTTATGCTACCCGCACCAACTCGAACCTTTTGTCTATGCATGTATCCCATGACAACGGTCAAACTTGGAATCAGTTTGTAGGTCCATCAGGTCCACCAAATGAATTTGATATTTACCGCGATCAAGGTACGTACAACAGCATCTTATCCGTAGACCCTACTGATACAGAACGCTTACTAATTGGTGGTATCGACGTTTGGGAATGGAAACAAACCGTGAACAACCCGCCATCTGGTGGTTTCGAAAAAATTTCACTTTGGTTTGTCAACCCAAGCTCACCAACTTATGTCCATGCCGACAACCACGAAATGAAATGGGACAACAACAATCGTCTTTACGTTGGTAACGATGGTGGTGTAGGTGTTTCAAACAACAAAGGTGGCACTTGGTTCCCGGCCAACCGTGGCTACAACGTAACGCAATTCTATGGTATCGCTTTTGATGCTGGAGGTCGTGTAATGGGTGGTGCCCAAGATAACGGTACGCTTTACAACGACTTCAGTTTGTCTACTTACCACGAATTCCGCGAAGTCAACGGCGGCGATGGTTTTGAATGTGAAATCTCTTTCTTCAACCCGGGCGTCATGTTCTCTTCTATCTATTACAACAGCATCTCTCGCTCAGGAGACCGCGGTGTCAACTGGACCAACTTCAGTCCGAACCTCCCTGGTACTTATGATCCAGCAGGAACAGACGGTAGTCCGAATCACCCTTTCCACACAGAACTCTTCTTGGCCGAATACTTCGATCCAAACTCACAAGATTCCGTGACCTTCATTCCTAAGAAAAACTATGCTGCAGGTGCTCAACTTCGAATTGCTTCTATGGCTTCTGGCGATACCATCACCACATCTGCTCCAACTGCTTTGTATTTTGACGATACGCTTTACTACGATCCTTCCCTTACAGCTGGTGGCATCAATTACGGTATCAACAACGCAACTGGTGAAACAGTAGAAATGGGTACAGATACAGTTATTTTCAACGTATCCTGGGACACCCTTCGCATCGCGGACCCATACCAATCTTGGTTCTTGGTTTATGTAAATGCCAACGGTGGCGAGCTTTGGGGTACACGCAACGCTACGCGCTTCTCTGTTACCAATCCAGGTTGGTTGTGTTTGGCCAAAGGAATTGGAGGCGGTTTGTTCAACTCTGTTGACGTAGAATTCTCTCGCGACCTTAACCATTGCTACATTAGCGCAGGAAACGGCGTTTGGCGCCTAGATGGCCTCGGTGACATCTACACCAGCGATGCGAACTTCGCGTCTAAAGCAGGTTATGTCACGCAAGGAGCAACAACCACCGCTCCAACAGCCACAACACTTACCAAGATTACAAATACTTCTTACGAAGGAATCGCTATCAATCCGAACAACGAAAACGATTTAGTTTGTTTTGCAGGATTTAACGGCACCAACAAACGCACCAATAACGCTACAGCGGCTTCCCCAACGTTCACCAACTTAGGTGCAATTGTTTCCGGAATTGCTACCTACGACGGTATCATCGATCGCAATGATGCAGATATCTTAGTAGTCGGTACTTCAAGCGGTGCTTGGGTTTCTGAAAACGGAGGTGCAACTTGGGAAAACGCTTCAACAGGCTTTGAAGGCACCCCAGTTTATGAAGTACGTCAAAACTGGCGCTCTTTTGACGAGGGCAATGGGCGTCCAGGTGAGATCTACCTCGGCACATTTGGTCGTGGTATCTGGAGAACAACCCAGTACCTCTCTACCAACAACAACACCAACACACCAAATGGTCAATTCAAAACCAAGTTGCGTACTTATCCGAACCCAACCAAAGACAACACCACATTGGTATTCGAATTGGCACAAAGCGGAAAAGTTGAAGTGCAGGTTTACAGCATTACAGGTCGTTTGGTTTGGTCTAAATACCTTCAAATGGCAGACGGCACGCAAGAACTCAGCATTGATAGCGCCGATCTTCCTGCTGGAACTTACATTGTGAAATTCAGTGCGGGTAAACAAACCGACACCGCCAAGTTTATCAAAATGTAATCCCTATTACAATACATTGAAAAAGGAGACTTCGGTCTCCTTTTTTTTATGCCCGATTTTTTGAACGATGTTTGATTATTTATGGAGTTTAAGGATCACTTTTGGACATCACAACATTCAATAGATGGTTGTGCGTTTGGCGTGGTAGGCGCTTGAATGCTTGGGCTCAAATAGGGAAGACCCAAATTCAGACCCCTTAAAATTAAAAACAGTCCTACGATGCATAAAAGTACTTTTTGCGCTTTACGCGCAAGCAACTTATCAAAGCGCTGTTGACCAATGAGTGGTATAAAAAACATTACTGGAATAGTTCCAAGGCCGAAAAAGAACATGCTCAAGACACTTTCCATTATGTTTGGGCTAGTAAGCGCATAGATGAGCGCTAAGTATACCATACTGCAGGGAAGGAACCCGTTGAGCACACCAAATAGGAAAGGTCTTAACGCGTGTGGCATCTTTTTAACTGCTGGAAACAAACGCGTATTGAATTGGCCGATTTTAGCCATTAGTTGTCGAAAACCAAACCATGATTCCATTGAACCAAATAACACAGTAGCTATGAAAAACAAGCCTGAAAGGATGCTTAAAACTTGTATGGCATAGATCCAAGTAGAGCCAATGCCAAGTAAGCCGAGTAAAAACCCAAGATACGTATAGCTGCTTACCCGCCCAAAGTTATAGCTAAGACTGCCCCAAATGGCAGTACTTTTTCTACTTCGATCAATTGGGGCAGCAAATGCAAGTGGGCCGCACATGCCCACACAATGAAGGGTAGCTTGAAGGCCAATTACAAATCCGATCAGGGTTGTAAAAATCATTTACGCAAGAAAGTGGTCTGTTGAAGATAAGTTTTCCCTTTGATTTGGTACCGTATATCAATCGTATAGTTCCCTTTCTTAAGTTGTGCAATAGGAAAGCTACTGCCCGCTTCGAGGTCTAATTCTAAGTCACTGATTTTGTCGTTGTAGCACATAAAAGAGGCATGGAGTTTTTGAACAGCAACGCCCGTTTTTGATTGGAAGTGTAAATTCCCTTTTTGAGCATAGAAGTGAACAGGAAAACCGGCGTCTTGTGCACGCTTTTTGGCGTCCATGTCAGCGTCAATAGTTTGTTCTTGCTCGTAGTAGTCTTCTGCAATCAATTCAGAAGATTCATTGGTGATGACAACTACCATATAGCCTATAAAGACTACAAAGGTGATCATGGCTATTATTACTGCGTTTCTAAAATTCATTTCTTAAAGTATTGGTCCAAAAAATTTTGTTTTGACTGTTTGAATTTTTTTACCGTTCCCGTAGATCACTACCTTGATTTTCTTGCTGCCATTTCCGATATAGCTTCTAGGGTAGCGGATGATCAAGCGTTCTTTGAGTTCTGTTTCTGGTCTGAGCACTAAGTGCGCTTTTACAGTTTTGATCTCTCCGTAGTGGTTTTCTAAACCAAAATGAATTCGAAAAGATCGATGGGTTTTGTTTAATAAATTGACTTCGTATATATTCGTGATATGTCCGAGTTCATCCATTTGGTATGTCGAACCACGTTGTCTGATTAAAGTCGTTTGAAAGTCTTTGCGTGTAGCAATCAATACAATCAGGGTTACAAATAGTGCCAATAGCAATATTGAATAAGCTTTGACGCGTCGGGTCCATTGAAAAGATTTTCTCGTCTTGATGCCTTCTTCAGACACAAAGCGCACCAGTCCTTTATCTTGTCCTACGGCATCCATCATGTGGTCGCAGGCGTCTATACAGGCAGTGCAATTGGTGCACTCGAGTTGTGTTCCATTTCGGATGTCAATACCCGTTGGGCATACTTGTACACAATGCAAACAATCGATACAATCTCCTTTTTGCGCCAGGGCCCGGTCTTCTCCTTTTTTGATTTTAGCACGGTTTTCGCCCCTCACGTGGTCATAAGCCACTACCATTGAATTTTGGTCGAGTAAGACGCCCTGCAAACGGCCATATGGGCAAATAGTGGTACATATTTGTTCTCTAAGAAAGGCGAATACACCATAAAATGCGTACGTAAATATGACGATGGCTACAAAGCCGCCGAGGTGCTTGCCAAGCGGATCTGTTTGGATGTGCCAGAGTTCATCAGAACCAATGATATAGGCTAGAAAGGTATTGGCAATTAAAAAGGATAGGAACCAAAAAATGACATGTTTACTGGTTTTTTTGAAGATTTTTTCAGCTGACCAGGGTGCTTTGTCAAGTAAGCGTTGGGCTGGGGCGTCACCCTCAATGAAGTACTCAATGCGCCTAAATAGCATTTCCATAAAAATGGTTTGAGGACAAACCCAACCGCAGAAAATGCGTCCATAAATAATGGTAAATAGGATGACAAATACAACCGCTAGGATCAAAAGTACGGCCAAGATATACATGTCTTGAGGCCAAAAAACCTGACCAAATATAACAAACTTGCGTTCGATCAAATTGAGCATGAGTAAAGGCTCTCCTTTGATGCGAAGGTGAGGCCCGGCGAATAAAAAGCCGAGCATCAGATAACTGACTAATTTTCTCTTGTTGTAGAGTGAACCTGCTGGTTTTTTAGGAAAGATCCAAACGCGTTTCCCTTTTTCATTCACCGTTGCAATCCGATCGCGGAAGGCTTCATTGTACTCACTCATGGCGTTGCATTTAATTATTTTTCGACGATGCTTCCTTGTGGAGCCAATCCTTTTACTGCAGGTAAAGAAAGTACATAAGACGCTACTTGCTGGATCTGAACCGGATTGAATTTAGAGGAGTGCTCAGGCATGCCATTTGCCGTACCATTCTTCACAGTTTTGAAGACGTCTTTGATGTCATATCCGTAGATCCAAGTGTTGTCGGTAAGATTTGGTCCAATTTCACCTTCGCCCTTCGTTTTGTGACAAGCCACACAATTGGCAGCAAAAATACCGGCTCCTGCGGAAAGGTCACTTGCATCAGTAAGTAGCGTAGCACTAGTTTCATCGACGTTCATGGCCATTTTATTCAGATAAGCTTGCACTTCTTTTTCGGCGACTTTTATCTCTTTGTCATAGGCTTTGATTTGCAAATCAGAAACACCCAGGATGTGGTAATTGATCAGATAGATAAATGAAAATACAATCGTGGCGTAAAAGCCCCATACCCACCAAGGAGGCAAGTTATTGTCGAGTTCTTGAATGCCGTCGTATTCGTGCTCCATTAGAATTTTGTGCTCTTCTTCAATTGGCACAGCGTCGGTCAGTACCTGATTGACTTTTTTAAGAGAGACCAATGCGGGTACTTCTTCGATTTTTTCGGCTTTTGGCCTGACCATACTGATCATTTGACCAAATAAATGACGCAAATACAATACGACCACCAAAAGAATGATGTCAATGACAAGCAAGGCCAAGAGGTCGGTAGTGTTGACCAAGAGCCATGGTCCGTCTTTTTCGCCTTCACCTGGGCCTATATAGTTGAGCGCGTGGGCATTGTTGCTCATTAGTAAGGAACCGGTGGTAATGATAAGGATGAGGCTATTGGTATTTTTTGAAATTTCTTTCAATTTATTTTTAAAATAATCGGATTTCATGAGGGTCATGAGCGTACCAGCCATCACGATAATCGCGATAATTAAAATCACCGTTAGGACCATTAACCAATTGAAAATGGATAAGTTGCCTTTGTAATCTGTCGCTTTAATGGGTTCTATCACCGCCGAGCTATCCTTGACAACTGCGCCATCTTCAGTCGGCGCCACATAACTATCGATGTAGCTAAAAACGGCGTCAATTTCTTCATTACTCAAGGCTTGAGCAGGCATTGCAGTAGGACTAAAAGTAGATATTTCTTTTGCTAGCGTGCTTTTTCCTGATCCTATTAATTCAGTTGAGTTTTGCACCCATTTATATAAGAGTTCTCCTTCGTTGGCATCAGTCCATTTTTGTTTGACGCCTTGGAGTTTTGGACCAGTAGAGTTTTTGTCCACCATATGACATGTATTACAGCGTGACTTGAAGAGCCCGGCACCGTCTAAAGCCCATAAATTATTTTGAAATAAGCCTAAAACGACTGCGAGCAGGAGGTTGATTTTCAGCGTTTTCATATCGTAGTTATTGAATAATAATTGCTTCGTTGTTGTCTTCTAAATCAAGTGGAGTGGCAGAGAGTTCCGCACTGCGCTCCTTGCTCATTTTCCAAACGTAAAGCAAGACTAGCGCAAAGAAAATGGTGAATAGCACCAATGAAAAGAGTGGATAGATCTCAATGTCTAACATACTCGTGAGGTTGTGTTTGATAAAGCGCAGCATGTGACTTATTTTTTAGGTTTTAGCGTGATGTCAAGGCCTAAACGTTGAAGGTAGGCAATGACGGCAACGATTTCTTTTTGCTCTATATCCTTGATCAGGCTTTTTTGATTCACGCCAATCAAAGCTTGTTTTGGCGTTGTATTGATGATGTCTTCAGCAATCAAATGGGCCTGTGCTTTTAAGTCTTTGATTGCTTTTTGATCATAGCCTTTTGCGTAAGGAACACCTAAAGTTTGCATGGCGCGGATTTTCTTTGGTGTCAGAGACAAATCTAGCTTGTCTTCGCGCAGCCAAGTGTACGCAGGCATGATTGAACCAGGAGACACATCTTTTGGTGCCATCAAGTGCTCGTAGTGCCAGAAGTTAGATTTGCGTATTTTGGTGTTGCCCCCTTCGCGTGCTAAATCTGGCCCTGTGCGCTTAGAACCCCATTGAAAAGGGTGGTCGTACACAAACTCTCCAGATTTTGAGTATTCGCCATAGCGTGCTGTTTCAAAGCGCAGCGGACGTACCAGCTGTGAGTGGCAGTTATAACAACCCTCGCGGATGTAAATGTCGCGGCCTTCGAGCTCAAGTGGCGTGTAAGGTTTCACCGAAGCAATTTTGGAAATATTAGCGTCGACAATCATGGTCGGGATGATCTCAACAATCCCTCCTATCGCCACAACGAGTAAGCTTAATATCATGAACTGAACAGGCTTTCGCTCAATTACTTTATGCCAATATTCACCTTTTGTGTTGTGATCCTGTTCTTTGGTAACCACCGTTTGAGCGGCTTCATTAGCAAGTAGAGCGCCAGATTTAGCTGTTTTGACTAAGTTGTAGAACATCAAGATGGCGCCAGATAAGTACAGCAAACCTCCGAGTGAACGCAAGTAATAATAAGGCTTAAGTTGGGTTACAGTTTTCAAGAAATCGGCATTTTGTAGCGTTCCATCCGGATTGAAATCTTGCCACATGAGGCCTTGCATGAATCCTGCGATATACATTGGAACGGCATAAAGCAAAATACCAAGGGTGGCAATCCAAAAGTGCTGATTGGCCATTTTTTTAGAGTATAATTCGGTGCGGTATAACTTCGGAAAGAGCCAATACAACATTCCGAAAGTCAACATGCCATTCCAGCCTAGGCCGCCGATGTGTACGTGTGCGATCGTCCAATCTGTGAAGTGAGATATCACATTTACATTTTTTAAGGAGAGCATAGGGCCTTCAAACGTAGACATACCATAGGCTGTAAGTGCCACGACCATAAATTTGAGCAAGATGTCATCGCGTACTTTGTCCCAAGCGCCGCGCAAGGTGAGCAGTCCGTTGAGCATACCACCCCAAGATGGCGCAATGAGCATCACAGAAAAGACAACGCCTAAGCTCTGAGCCCAATCTGGTAAGGTAGAGTAGAGTAAGTGGTGTGGTCCGGCCCAGATGTATAAGAAGATCAGTGCCCAAAAGTGAATAATGGATAAACGATAAGAATAAACGGGACGATTGGCGGCTTTTGGCACAAAATAGTACATCAAACCTAAATAGGGCGTAGTCAGGAAGAAAGCAACCGCATTGTGTCCATACCACCATTGCACAAGCGCATCTTGCACGCCAGCATACCAAGAATAACTTTTCAGGAATGAAACCGGTAATTCAAAAGAATTAAAGATGTGGAGCATCGCTACGGTTACAAACGTGGCGATATAAAACCAAATCGCAACATATAAGTGCTTCACTCTTCTGGTGAGGATGGTCGCAAACATATTCCAACCCCAGACCACCCACATGAGTGCGATGGCAATATCGATAGGCCACTCGAGTTCGGCATATTCTTTTGAAGTCGTGATGCCAAATGGAAGGGTCAGTACAGCAGAAACAATGATTGCTTGCCAGCCCCAGAAGTGAATGTAACTCATTTTATCGCTCCACATACGTGTTTTGAGCAAGCGCTGTAAGGAGTAATAGACGCCGGTAAAAATACCGTTTCCAACAAACGCAAAGATGACCGCATTGGTATGCAAGGGGCGAATGCGTCCAAATGAAATATACTTGAAGCCCAGGTAGTCATTGAAAAAATCTGGGAAAGCCAGCTGCAGGGCAGCAATGAGCCCTACAAGCATGCCCGTTACCCCCCAAATGACCGTCGCGTAGGCAAAATTGCGCACGATCTTGTTGTCATAATTAAACTTTACTACTTCCATTGTTTACGTCTTTGATTGTTGGTTCATCTTCAAATAGGACTCGCACCGAAGGCCCGATGTCGTCGTCGAATTGTCCGTTCTTAGTGGCCCAAAAAAAGAAGCCTAAAAAAAACGCAGCAATACAAAGACTGACAATAAGCATAAGGTAGATGATTCCCATGTTGCAAATTTCGCAACAGTGAAGGCCAATAAGTATGACACGGGTTTTTGAAAAAAACTGATTTATATCAGCTTTTGAAAGTGCGCCTGTATTTCGTTTGGATCAGTAGCGTACTCAATAAGACAATTGTAATCGAGCTAATCGGCATCAGAACTGCAGCAATCAGCGGTGTGAGCTGCCCTGAAATGGCAATGCTGAGTCCAAAAATATTGTAGCTCAAGGAGAAAGCAAGGCATATTTGCAATACGCGTTTGGCAAAACGTCCGAGGCCCATAAATTGGATCAAATGACCCAAGGATTTGGCCTCTAAAATACCGTCAGAGCTCGGCGTAAAACGAAACATATCTTCTGATAATGCGAGGCCAATTTCTGCGGTGCCGAGCGCCCCAATATCGTTGAGGCCATCGCCAATATAGAGCACTTGTTTACCTGCCATTTGAAGTTGCTGAATTTGTTCGGCTTTTTGCTGCGGACTCAGTTCAAAATATAGATGACCTTCTTGAAAACCAAGCTGAAGCAGGGCTTCTTGATCTTGGTTGTGGTCGCCAGAGAGTACATAACAGTTGCTTGCACCATAGCCCTGAACGATCTTTTCAATAGCCGTTGTGCGCCAACTACTGGCAAATATTAAATGAGCGCTTTTGTTTTGTGTTTTCAAGTAGAGTTCACTTCCTTTTGCCAAATGAGGCTCACCGATAAACGCTGCAGAGCCGAGCAAGTATGTTTCACCTTCGAATTGTGCCCGCATGCCTTGCCCCTTGATTTCTTCCAACGAAACCAAATCAAGAAGAGGGATTGTTTGGTGAGCTAGCGCTAACGCCTTGGAGAGGGGGTGGGTTGCTTGCCGTGCCATATTGACAAAAACAGAAAACTCTTGGTCAGTTAAGTTAAAGTGCGCAACCGTAATTTGGTAACTAGTTGGATCAGTGAGCGTGCCTGTTTTGTCTAAAACAATGGTGTCAATCGACGTGAGGGCCTCCACAACACTTGTGTTTTTGAGATAAAGCCCCGCTTTTCCAAATACGCGCATGGCGTTGCCCAGCGTAAAGGGTGCAGAAAGCGCCAAAGCACAGGGGCAAGCCACAATTAAAATGGCCACAACAACCCGAAATACTGAGCTAGGGTCTATGAAATACCATGCGATAGCGCTGACGCTAGCAATCAGTATCAAAATAAGTAAAAAGTAGCGGGAGAGCCGGTCTTGATACCGAATGAGTTGGTTTTTAGGTGTTTTGTCTTTGGTTTCATTCCAAAGCTGTGTCAGGTGGCTCCGGTTGGTGCTTGCTTTGACTTGAAGCCGACAGGCCAAGCCTTGTACTTGTCCGCCGGCATAAACCAACGCTCCTTTTTTGAGTAAAACTGGCAAGGCTTCCCCAGTGACAAAACTGTAATCTATAAAGGTCTCGTCGCTGAGCAGTTCGCTGTCGCAGGGAATGATTTCTTCATTTCGAACTTCAATCGTATCGCCAATTTGAAGTTGCTCAACGGGAATAATTTCTTTTGAATAGTCGGCTCGAAGCCTTTGAATAGCCACAGGAAAGAAACTGCTGAAATCGCGGTCAAAAGACAAAGATGCGTAGGTCAGGTTCTGAAACCATTTGCCTATAAGTAAGAAAAAAATAAAGCCAGCAAAGCTATCCATGTAGCCTGCGCCCTGCCAACTAAAGATTTGCAAGGTACTTTGCGTATAAAGCGCAATTATACCGAGGGTAATTGGTACATCTAAATTGATGCTTTTACTGCGCAGGGCTTTGTAGGCAGAAATAAAATAAGCCCGAGCAGAAAAAAGCAAGACTGGTAGGCTCACAATGAAACTTAAAACGGCTGTAAAATTTCTGAATTGGGCATTGTCTTGGCCCAAGCCAAAGTAATCGGGCGTGCTCCACAACATGATAGATCCAAATGCAAAGCCGGCAATGCCTAACTGAAAAAGAAAGGTGCGGTCTTGCTTTTTTTTCGTTTCCTCGTTGCGACTGAAATCAGGTGGGTAGCCAATGTAATTGAGTAAAAGTGCCAACTCACTCAGTTTATAATCAGGCGAGAAAACAATAGCGGCTTCTTTGCGTGCAAAATGTACTTGCACACGCAAGATATTTGCATCTAATTTGTGCAGGTTTTCTAGCAAATAAATACAGGAGGAGCAATGAATGGCTGGCAAAGACAAATTGACCCGAACTTGTTGTTCATTTTCAAAGGAAATATACCGCGACCTGATTTCTGGGAGGTCTAAAAACACATATTGATCAGGGCGCTCCTTTGTTGGTTTGCTACCGGCCATAGGCTCATACTTATAAAAAGCGTCCAACTGATTTTGCTCGAGCAATTGGTATACGTTCGCGCAACCCTGGCAGCAAAACAGATGGCTATCGGCCTTTATTGGCCTAAACGGGAGTGCATCCCCACAATGGTAACAGGTTTCGGTACTCAAATGGTTGCGGAAAAAAGTGGTTTGTCTGGGGCGTGGCGCTGTAGGTCTAGGTCAAAGGCCATGCACACATTGCGCACAAAGGCGTATCCTTTGGGTAGGATTTCCAAACCAGCTGAATTTATGGTAATGAGCTCGTCTTGTTGCAAGCCTTCTAATTTGGATATAATTTGATTGTAGAATCCTGTTTCATAAAGCGCCGGTTTCCACACCGTCTCAAAATGACACATCAGGTCTAAAATATGGCGCCTGATCAGCAGATCCTCTTCATTGAGTAAATGCCCCCTGAAAACAGCCAGTGCTCCTTTGGCAATTTGCGCTTGGTAACTTTCTACACTTTTGTCATTTTGGGCAAAGGCGGTCCAGCTATCTGAAATCGAAGACATGCCAAGGCCAAGCATCAGATCAGTTTGTCTGTGGGTATAGCCCATGAAATTACGGTGCAGTGACTTGTTTTTAAATGCAAGAGCCAAAGCATCTGTGGGCAGTGCAAAATGATCCATTCCAATGGCGAGATAACCAGCAGCGAGCAGCTTTTCATAGGCAATTTCGTAAAGCGCACGTTTTTGGTCATCTTGAGGCAGGTTGGCTTCGTTGTAACCGCGTTGCCCAGTGCCTTTTACCCACGGTACATGCGCATAGCCGTACAGTGCGATGCGCTCTGGCAAAAGCGCAATTGTTTTTTCTATGGTATCTGTAAAACCACTTAAGTTTTGAAAAGGCAAGCCATACACTAAATCGTGATTGATGCTGAAGCCTAAAGCCCTAGCCTGAAGGTGGGTGCGCTTGACCAAATCAAAACTTTGCACCCGATGAATCGCTTTTTGCACTTGAGGGTCATAGTCTTGAATGCCAAAAGACACCCGACGGTAACCTACCTCATATAAAGCCAGCAGGTGTTCGCAGGAGGTGGAGCCTGGGTGCGCTTCAAAACTAAGCTCGCAGGCGTTGGGGTCAATTTGTTGCTGTCCAAAGATCCCTTTGGTAAGTCTGATTAGCGCCTCGGGAGCAAAGAATGTAGGCGTTCCGCCACCCAAATGCAATTCTTTGATGCCGATGGCTTGGTTGAGATACGGTTGATATAAATCCCACTCCTTGAGGACGCTATCGATGTAAGGCGTCTCTACTTGGTGGTTTTTTGTAATCCGTTTGTGACAGCCGCAAAAGGTGCACAGCGACTCGCAAAAAGGTAAATGAATATAGATGCCTAACGATTTCGCTTCGGTTTTTTGTTTTTCAATAACTTTTACCCATTGACTTGGTTTTAAATCTATGTTTTTCCAAAATGGAACAGTCGGGTAGGAGGTGTATCTCGGCCCGGGTACGTTGTATTTTTGAAGCAACTCCTTGTCATTCATACGGCAAAGTTCAGTGCTTTTTAGAGCTTAAAAAATGACGTTGGTCAGCTTTCCGAATTTGTCTTATTTTTCGTACATTTGATAAGCAATACGACTCCAATGCTCGAAAAATCGCACAAACATGTCACCTGTCAAACTTGTGCAGGCCGTCAAAATTCTTTACTGAATCATTTTTGTTCAGATGAACTCGATCACCTCAATTCTCATCGTTCGTGCAATTACTATAAAAAGCACCAAGCTATTTTTCTAGAAGGATCTTTTCCAAGAGGCGTGTATTGCATCAATCAAGGACTGGTCAAGATTTTCAAGCGCGGAGACGAAGGCAAAGAACAAATCATCCATATTGCCAAAGCTGGTGAAATGGTTGGTTTTAGAGCAATGTTTACCGAAGAGCCCTACAAAGTCGGTGCCGATGCACTAGAAGAATCTAATATTTGCTTTATTGGCAAAGAGGACTTCCTCAACCTCATGGACACCAACCCAGTTTTGCGCAACGGCATCATCAAAGAATTATCCAAAGAACTCGCCGATCGCGCCGATTTCATTACCAATATGGCTCAGAAATCTGTCCGCGAACGCTTGGCTTTCACGATGCTGATCCTTCTTGATGTTTTTGACAACGAACCCATCAACTTAAGCCGCGAAGACCTCGCCAATTTTGTGGGCACTGCCACAGAAACGCTCATTCGCCTGATCAAAGATTTCAAAGAAGAAGGAATTGTAGAAGTACAAACGCGCAAAATTCATGTCCTCGACCGCGAGCGCTTACTGCATATAGCAGGCAAATAACTAGCCGAGCACTAAGCCCGCAAAATTTTCCAACAAAACATGTCCAAAATTTCCGGATACCTCCGGATGAAACTGTACCCCATACATAGGCTTTTCTTTGTGTTTCATGGCTTCATTGATACACGCATCAGAACACGCTAGCAAATCAAAGCCATGGGGCACAGAAATGTGTTCGCAATGGTCCTCTTGCATCTCGAAAACATCTGGCAGTCTTTCAAAGAGGCTGTCGTCCTTGATGAGCTCAATTTCTTGAAAACCGCGGTCTTCGCGCATTTTGGATACGCGTGCGCCATGTAATAAGCCAATGATTTGATGCCCAAAACAAATACCTAGAAGTGGTTTGTCATAGGTTTTGATCCAGGAGAGGTGCTGCAAATAGGGACTTGGGTCAATGTCGGTCAAGAGAATAGGCGCTCCAGATAACACCACGCCATCAAAATGCGTTAAGTGTTCAGTTGTGAAGTCCAGTAATCCAAAGACCTGAACATCAATGTATTCTTCTAGCTGATCTGCAATTTGCGGCGTTTTAGAGCTGCCGCAGTCGATGAGGGCAATCATGTTGTTTTTTTGTAAAAGACACAACTCACTGCGCGGTGGTCGCTGCGCGTATGTTGCTGAATTTTAAAATGAGCTGCTTGAAGTTGTGGGCTGTAAAACAGGTAATCGATGCGACCGGCAGGTAGGCGCCCAACGTAGGTGCCTCCTAAGCCCAAACCACTGCCTCTAAATGCATCGAGTAAGCGCAATTGGAACTGGTTATACGTATACGACATTGGGGTGTCATTGAAATCACCGCACACTATTACGGGGTATGGCGATGTTTGAAGGTGTTCTACAACCCTGCGCGCTTGTGAGGCACGTTTTTCAAATGCACTGCGCAACTTGCGGTAAACTGCAATTGCCCCTTTTTTGCTACCATAGGTTTGCATTTCTTCCCCTTCAATGTTCGGGTCGGTATGCAAGCGAATTGATTGCAGGTGCACGTTGTAGACGCGGAAGGTATCGGTACCTTTCACGATATCTGCAAAAATGCAATAATTGAAATCTTTGACCCCTTGAGATTCAAACATGACATCACCTCTGGCAATCATGGGGTATTTAGAAAACATGGCAATGCCGTAGTTTTCTCTGGTGCGTCGTTTGTGGGCACTGCGCTCGTGGTAGTCACGAGTTTTCATGATGACATTTAGGGAATCCATGACTTCAAAATCGGTGGGTTTGTCTTGGCGGTAAAATTCCTGAAGACAAAGTACATCCGGTTGCTCAGCGCTTATAAAATGAAAAATTTCATTTCTGGATTCAAGTGCCGCACTGAAAGTAGGGTTAAAGAGATCAAACAACCTGACGTTATAACTGAGTACGGTCAGGCCTTTTTGCGCAGCTAAATCTGAGTTGGTTTCACGCAAAGAGAAATTTCTAAAATGTAGTTTGCCACCAATTAGCAGTGTGAGCAAGCAAAAAATAGCCCAACGCGACCTGAAAACACTCCAAATAAGCAACCAAACTAAGGTAAGGCCCAAAAAGATCGGGTAGCTGAGTCCAAAAAACGGAAGTGAAGGAATGGTCGACGGATGAATATAAGGCGCAAGGTAACTAAAGAGCAATCCGATTAGCGTGAATGCTGTAGCCAGTTTGAAAGGCACCGAAAGGATGGACCTACGCTTTTTAGACATCTTTGCTCTGTTGAAATAAAAAGTCCTTTTCTGCTTTACTCAAGGCATCATAGCCTTTTTTTGAGATCTTATCGAGGATGGTGTCGAGTTGAGCTTGCCGGGCTTGTTTTTGCTCCCTAAATTGGTCATCGGTCAGTGGGCGGCCTCCTTTTTTGACCTTTAGGTGGCTCTTATTTGAACGCAAATTGATGCCGATCCATGGCCTTGAAAGGCGGATGTGCCAAAATTGTTGGATGCTCCAAATACCAAAAAGCGCTCCGCCAATATGGGCAAAATGCGCAATTTGATCGGCGGTGCCTAGAGAAGAAAGATCCTTTAAAAAGAAAAAGAGGGCGAGCATATAAATGCGCAACGGGAAGATGCCAAAAAGTTGCACCTGCAGTTGGGGTTGTGAAAATGCCAGCGCCATAAAAATGGCCATGATGGCACCTGATGCACCCACAACGGAAAAGCTATTGCCTTGAAGCGCAGGGAATAATTGTTGGGCTAAAATTTCAGTTAGATTACCTGCCAACCCACCGATGATATACAAATGCAAAAGGCGTTTGGCACCAAAAAACCGTTCGTATGTAGAGCCGGCAAAATAGAGGAATAAGAGGTTGCCGAAAAGGTGTAAAAAACCAAAATGAGCGAATAAGGAAGTGAGGAGTGTCCAGGGTTTGTATAGGATTTCTAAGCGAAAAACGGGTAGTGCAAATAAATATTGACTAACGTATCCATTTGGCAATCCTTCTAGAAAGCTCAAGATTTGTAGTCTGTCAAGTGCATTGATCAGTTGTATCAGTGCGAAGACACCGACATTGACGATCAAAAGTTTGATGGTCATGCTACCCCCTCTATATTGGGCCTTTATTTGTTCAATCAAAGGATTCATCACCAGAAGTTTGAACGGTCTTTTTTGCGCCAAACCAAGACGAGTATGGCTCCGGCTACAGCGCCTCCGATGTGGGCGAGGTGCGCTACGTTGTCACCGGCTTGGTGCTGAAATGAAAGATACAATTCCCATAAAAAGTATGCGGAAACAAGATACTTTGCTTTTACAGGTATGAAAAAATACAGCCTGAATTCTGTATTGGGGAATAAAATAGCAAAAGCGGTCATGATGCCAAATACACCTCCAGAAGCACCAACCATTGGGGTAATCGATTTTTGAAGGTAGTTTTCTAAGTTGGGCGTCACGCGGATTTGATTGTCCGTGAGGTAAGTGCTGATTTGCCCTACTAAATCGCCATTTACATTCACGCGGTGCTTGAGGTAGAAATCGAATTGTTCGAGGTCGAATTGTTGCGCTAGCATAGACTTCAGTTGCATGATTTCTATAAAGCCAATCATGTTATAGAGTGCAAAAGAACCCATGGCACTTACGAGGTAAAAAATGAAAAAGCGTTTGGCTCCCCATATGTTTTCTAGGTAGGCGCCCAGCGTGACGAAGAGCCACATGTTGAAGAAGATATGCAAGAAATTATCTGCGCTGTGCATGAAAAAATGCGTCACCACTTGGTATGGTTCAAAGAAAGGTGAATTGACATAATGTGCACCTAGTGACATCTCAAGGTCTATGCCTTGGCTTTTGAGTACCAAACTCGCTACAAAAAAAGCGATGTTGAGCAGTAAAATATTTTTAGTGACTTGAGGAATATTCTGAAACATGGTTATAGTTTTTTGGCTAATTCATCAAAGCCCAAAGTGAACATTATGGGTTTCCCATTGGGGGTGGTGGTGTGTTGCGGACACTGAAAAAGGGTGTCTATAAAGTGCTCTACTTCTTCGTGGTGTTGGAGCCTGAAGTTTTTAGCACCCAAAAGCGCGAGTTTAGCGACAATAAAATGCGCGACATCGCCACTTTCTATGTCTGAATAGGTTGCCGCATCGGTGAGTTCATCAAGGCACGTTTCCAAATCAAGAGCAGAAAGTAGGGACGGAACAGCCATGATTTGCAGTTGGTCTGTATCGAGCTCAAACGCAAAGCCTAATTGGTTCCATAGGCTTTTTTGCCCTTGCCAAGTAAGTTTGGCTTCTTTGGCTAAAGTTCTTTCGATCGGAAAGAGCAATTGTTGAGAGGCCAGGGGCTGTGACACAAAATGTTGGATGAGTTCATCGAAAAGCATGCGGTTTTTAGCGCGACGGATATCGATGATCATGAAGCCCGACTTGGTGGGGCTTACAAGGTATTTGTCGTGGAGTAGAAACTGCTTCGCTGCAGCCTCTTCTTCAAAAATTTGTTGGTTTTCGGTCGGCGTCTGCTCCTCAATTTGATAGAATTGCTGCCAATCTTCTGGGCTAGGAGGGGTGCTGCCGAAGCCTTCTTGTTGCAGGGCTGCACTGTAGTTTTTTGAGCCGCCGCTGTTTGTTGCCTTTTGATGCACCGTGCTCTGAAAAGGGTTGTATGACGGATTGATCAATATTTGCGGCGCTACGGGTTCTGATTTTCTGACCTCCGAGGGTACGTCAAAAGCACTTTCTGACTCGAAGTCTAGGGTAGGAAAGATGTTGTGTTTGCCCAACGCTTGCCTTACGCTACTCAGTAAAATTGAATAGATGAAGCGGTCTTCTTCGAATTTGATTTCAGTTTTGGTCGGGTGGATGTTCACATCAATTTTGTGCGGATCTACTTCCAAGAAGATACAGTAGCTCGCGTGGTGTTTTTCGCTGATCATGCCGTCATAGGCCTTCGTAATGGCATGATGAAAATAAGGATCTTTGAAAAAGCGATCGTTGACAAATAAATACTGTTCGCCTCTGCTTTTTTTGGCCATTTCAGGTTTGCCGACATAGCCACGAACGCGCACGATATCGGTTTGTTCTTCTATGGGAACGAGTTTTTCATTGCTGCCCTTACCAAAAATGGCTGCTATGCGCATGCGGCTGTTGCCTGCTGGTAGTTGCAGGATATCTTGCCCGTTGTGCTGAAAACTAAACTGTAGTTCTGGATGAGCGAGCGCTACGCGTTCAAATTCGGTTTGGATATGACCGAGCTCAATGGCATCGCTTTTCAAGAAATTGCGCCGGGCAGGTACATTGTAAAAAAGGTTTTTGACTTCAAAAGAAGCGCCTTGCTGACAAATGACTTCTTGCTTGTTTTTGATTTGATTGCCTTCGATATCGATTTGGATGCCGGTTTCGTTGTCGGTTTGCTTGGTTTTGAGGCTCACGTAGGCGATGGCGGCAATAGAAGCAAGTGCTTCTCCTCGAAAACCTTTGGTTTGCAAGGCAAAAAGATCGGCTGCGGTCTGAAGCTTACTGGTGGCGTGGCGCAGAAAACACTTTTCGGCGTCCTGGGCATCCATGCCTTTGCCGTTGTCAAGTACCTGAATGAGTGTTTTGCCGGCGTCCTTAACGACCAACTGAATTTGTGTGGCGCCCGCGTCTACGGCGTTTTCAAGCAATTCTTTGACAACCGAGGCAGGTCTTTGAATGACCTCTCCGGCGGCAATTTGGTTGGCGATATGATCGGGCAGTAAGTTGATGATGCTCATGCGGGCTCACGTTGGTTCGTGCTGAACAAAAGTAAGCAATTCCGCTGAGTTGTCAGGGGCTAAATCCGAACGATTGTGCCTGAATACGTCGATTTTTCTCCCGGAAGGGTTTCTTGCAAAACTACTTTCCAAATGAAAGCTTTGTTCGCTGGAACCATTTGCCCTGTACGTTGATCGATGCCGTTCCAAGCGTTTTGAGCATCCGAACTTTTAAAAATTACTGCGCCGTTGTCCGGGTCGAGGATGACCATATTAAATTGGACGTCTCGGATGGTAAGCGCATAAGGCATGAAAGTCGCATTGCGCTCGTCTCTGGATTGTGGATTAAACGCATTGACTGCAAGTAAGTTGTAGTCTTCGTTGGCCGTAATTCTGATGGTTTCGCTGCTCTTGCAGCCATCTAATTGGCCTTCAGCGGTGATGGTGTAGGTTTGTCCTTTAAAGGCCAAGAGGTCAAAGCTTTTGTTCTTTCTGTTGATGACCGTGCCATTTACATTCCAGTTGAGGTCACTAGCCATTGTTTCAGCGCTAACGTGAATGCGCGGCGTACCATCTTCGTAATTGATGGCGTCGGCATCGAGCATGATTTTAGGGCCTTGGCAACTGCCTGGTATTGTTGGGGTTGGTGCATTGTTTTGCCCCATTTGAACCTGTGTAGTTTGGTTTATAATCGGCAGAGGTAAAGGGGTGGTAATGGCGTTGATTTCGGATAGTGTACTGAGCGTGCTGCGCTCCATTTCAGAAGTCGTTAAATCGATGTAAGGTGCCGGAAAAGAACAACTAATGAGTTGAGCTGTTGTTGCATCTGGTTGGCTAAATAAGGTTGGTTTACCAACTTGTTGCTTACTTTTTGTCGGAGTTTGAGCAGCTAAAGTTGGCGAATTGCTTTTAACCTTTTTCGGAGTGCTTATTGCCTTTTGGGAGGCCGTATTTTTGGCCGGTTTTTGGTTTTCGCTCGAGAGGCTAGACCATCCAATAATACCCACAACAACGGCAAGCATGCTAGCCATGCCGAATTTGCCGAGCCAAGTAAGACCTGGTTTGGCATTGGGGAGTTTTTTGGAGAGCGCGTCCCAGGCTTTGGGGTCGTAGTCGTAGGAGTAGTCTTCTACGAGTGACTTTATTTTGGATTCAAATGGATCTTTCATCGTTTATCGAGCTGAATAAATTGTTCTTTTAAATGGCGTTGCAAATTCATTTTTGCTTTTGCTAAATTGGATTTTGATGTTCCTTCGGAGATGCCGAGTTTTTCTGCAATTTCTTTATGACTGAGTTCTTCCATGACATAGAGGTTGAATACCGTTCTGTATGCCGGAGAAAGTTTTTCAATGGCTTTTTGGGCAAGTTCGGCTTTGAGTTGGGTGTGCGCCAAAAGTTCTTGCTCTTGCATGGGGTCTGCAGCCATCGATTTGAAGTCGTTGTCTTGGTCAGATAAAAAGGGATCTTTTTTAGCCTTGCGCAATTGATCAATTGCGGTATTGCTCACAATTCTGCGGATCCAGCCTTCTAGCGAGCCAGAAAAATCAAAATGTTCCAATTTATCAAAGACCTTTAAAAATGAAACTTGGAGCACCTCCTGAGCGCTATCGCGATCGCCAATGTAGCGCATACTGACAGCCATCATTTTACCGTAAAACATAGTGAATAGGCGCTCTTGCGAGCGTCGCTCACCTTTGAGGCACCCCTCTACTATTTGTTTTAAGTTGTCTTGCTGCTCCAATTTTCAATACTTACTTAACGCAAAGCTAAGAAGAGGGTTGCCTATGTTGGCCACACATTCTGTAATTCACGATAAAAAAAATCATTTTTTTGTGAACTATGCGTAAATTCGTCTCGCAAAGCTTTTATCCATTTAAAAACAAGACAAATGAAAGTAAC
>JACCDK010310627.1_pt1 | contig 68562 bp, 67 predicted proteins | sample 7445871 | NCBI WGS metagenome assembly JACCDK01 (sample SAMN15323436, study PRJNA562643) | freshwater metagenome | isolation source: river surface water | place: USA:Blue River Watershed | collected 2017-08-15 | reverse complement strand
TGCGAGCGATAGCCGACGAGTGCAAGGCCCTCCAAATTGGCCTACCAGCCTTGGCATTCGAGCCCGGTCGCTACATCGCCGGCAACGCCGGCATCACGCTCTACAACGTTGGCACCATCAAGGATGTTGCAGTCACCGATGGTGCCGAGCCGGCCGTCCGCAAGTATGTTTCGGTAGACGGCGGCATGAGCGATAACGCCCGCACCGCGCTCTACGCAGCCGAGTACCACGCCGTTCTGGCGAGTCGCGTAAGTGCTGCCCCGGCTGCCCTGGCACGCGTCGTCGGCAAGCACTGCGAGAGCGGCGATATCGTGGTGCTCCACGAATACCTGCCTGCCGATGTGACACCAAACGACCTGCTGGCCGTCGCCGCGACCGGAGCGTACTGCTCTTCGCTGTCGAGTAATTACAACTTCCTCACCCGTCCGCCAGTTGTGGCAGTGCTAGCTGGCACGCCACGATTGCTTGTACGAGGTGAAACGGAGGCCGACCTGTTTGCGCGCGATGTGCGTTTTCAGTCGGAGGCCACCCAAAACGCCAAGGCCAACGGCAACTAATCGAAAGAGACCAACCGTGACCGAATACCGCCCACTACGAATCGCACTTCTCGGTGCCGGTTCCGTCGGTGCCCAAGTGGCCCGACTGCTAACCGAAAACAAGGCCGAGCTGGCGGCGCGCGTTGGTGCAGAGCTCGAGCTCATTGGCATCGCTGTTCGCGACATTAACTCGAAGCGCGCAGCCGGCGTACCGACCGAACTTTTGACGACCGACGCAGAGGCACTGATTCTGGGTGCCGACATCGTGATCGAGGTCATGGGCGGCATCGAGCCGGCCCGCAGCTACATTCTTCAGGCCCTCAACTCGGGTAGCGACGTTATTACCGCCAACAAGGCGCTGCTCGCGACTCACGGCATCGAGCTGTTTGACACCGCCGAGCAGGTCGGTGCACAGCTCTACTTCGAGGCCGCGGTTGCCGGCGCGATTCCTATCATCCGTCCGCTGCGCGAATCGCTCGCCGGCGACAAGGTGACCCGCGTCATGGGTATCGTCAACGGCTCGACCAACTACATCCTCGACCGCATGGACACCGAGGGCGTCTCGCTCGAGGCTGCGATGGACGAGGCAACCGAACTCGGCTACCTTGAGGCTGACCCGACGCTCGACGTCGAGGGCTTCGATGCAGCGCAGAAGGCTGCGATTCTCGCCTACCTCGCGTTCCACACCGAGGTTCCTATCGAGAAGGTGCATCGCGAGGGCATCACCAAGATCACTCCGGCGCTGATGAGCGCAGCCAAGCGCGATGGCAACGTCATCAAGCTGCTCGCAATCGCCGAGCGCATCGACGCCGACAAGTATGGAGAGCAGGGCGTTTCTGTTCGCGTCTACCCGACGCTTATCCCGCTGACTCACCCGCTGGCTTCGGTTCGTGGAGCGTTCAACGCGGTCTATGTCGAGGCGGAATCTGCCGGCCAGCTCATGTTCTACGGCGCCGGTGCTGGCGGTCCACAGACCGCATCAGCCGTTCTCGGAGACCTGGTTAGCGCAGCCAAGCGCCACGTCGCCGGCGGCCCGGGCCTCGCCGATTCAGTGCACGCCAACTTGCCGATCCTTCCGATTGAGCGCGTCTACACCCGCTACCAGATCACCCTCGAGGTGCGCGACGTCCCGGGTGTTTTGGCTACCATCGCTAACATCTTCGCCGCGAGCGATGTCTCGATTGAGTTCGTAGAGCAGGCGCCGGTTCCGGGTCGTAACACCGCGAACCTCGAGGTTGGCACGCACGAGGCCACCGAGGGTGCGCTAGCGGCAGTCGTCAAGGCTCTCGAGGCGAGCGATGCCGTCGAGTCAATCACTTCAGTTATCCGAGTAGAGGGAATCTAAATGGCACACCAGTGGCGCGGAGTAATCCGTGAATACTTCGACCGACTCGACATCGAGCAGGGCAATCCGATCATCACGCTCGGTGAGGGCGGCACCCCGCTGGTAGAGGCTCCACGCCTAGCGCAGCTCGTTGGAGCAGAGCGCGTACTGCTCAAGGTCGAGGGAATGAACCCGACCGGTTCGTTCAAGGACCGCGGTATGACTATGGCTGTGTCGAAGGCCATCGGCCACGGCGCTAAGGCCGTCATCTGTGCCTCGACCGGAAACACCTCGGCATCGGCAGCCGCATACGCGGCGGCGGCCGGCATCCAGTCGGTCGTACTCGTACCAGACGGCAAGATCGCGCTCGGCAAGCTCAGCCAGGCCGTTGCTCACAAGGCCCAGATTCTTCAGGTTCGTGGAAACTTCGATGACTGCCTCGACCTCGCTCGCGACCTAGCCGAGAACTACCCGGTGCACCTGGTCAACTCGGTCAACCCAGACCGCATCGAGGGCCAGAAGACCGGCGCATTTGAGGTCGTCGACTCGCTCGGCTTCGCACCAGACCTGCACGTTCTTCCGGTCGGCAACGCCGGCAACTACTCGGCCTACTTCAAGGGCTACCAGGAGGACCAGGCTGAGGGTCGCATCAAGGCCATTCCGCAGATGTGGGGCTTCCAGGCCGAGGGTTCGGCACCGTTCACCACCGGCGCTCCGGTGAAGAACCCCGAGACCATCGCAACCGCGATTCGCATCGGTAACCCTGCCTCGTGGGATCTGGCCCAGAACGCACGCACCGTTTCGAACGGCATGTTCGGCGCTGTCAGCGATCAGCAGATTCTGTGGATGCACCGCTTCCTTTCGCAGGAGGTCGGCGTGTTCGTCGAGCCTTCGTCGGCAACCGGCGCGGCTGGCCTATACAAGCAGTCGCAGCAGGGTGCAGATCTAGCAGGCAAGACCATCGTCGTCACAGTCACGGGCCACGGTCTGAAGGATGCCCTCTGGGCGCTCAAGGACGAGAACGGCAACGAGATCAGCCCAACCTCGGTTTCGACCAACGCCGACGAGGTAGCAGACAGCCTCGGCCTGGTTCGCAAGTAGTCCAAGAATGACCAACCTCATCGGCAGAAAAGTCACGGTCAAGGTTCCGGCCACGTCGGCAAACCTCGGCCCTGGCTTTGACACGCTCGGCATGGCGCTCTCGTATTACGACGAGCTCGAGGTCGAGGCGGTCGCCGGTGCTGGCGCTTTCGTCGAGGTCCACGGTGAGGGAGCGGGCGACGTTCCGACCGACGAGAGCAACCTCGTGGTCAAGTCGATCGCACACACCTTTGCCCATTTCGGTCAGCCGCTGCCTGGGCTTCGCTTGGTGGCGCACAACATCATTCCGCACGGTCGCGGCATGGGTTCGTCCGGCGCAGCAGTTGTCTCTGGCATCGTCGCGGCAAAGGGCCTGCTGGCAGGCGTGGTCGAGATGACCGACGACGACCTACTGAAGATCGCAACCGAGATCGAGGGCCACCCAGACAACGTAGCGCCAGCACTGTTCGGCGGCCTGACCATCGCTTGGGAAGACGAAGAAGGCCCGCACTACAAGAAGCTCTTCGTGCACCGCGGTGTCGCGTTGCTTGAGCTGGTGCCAAACTTCAAGATGTCGACCGCGTTGGCGCGCTCGCTGCAGCCGGAATCCGTGCCGCACAACGATGCCGTATTCAACGTCTCGCGCTCGGCCCTACTGATCGCATCCCTTACCCAGAGCCCGGAGCACCTGCTAGCTGCAACCGAAGACAAGCTCCACCAGGACTACCGCGCTGAAGCCATGAAAGAAACCCACGCGATGGTCACTCTGTTGCGCGAGCACGGTCACGCCGCTGTGGTTTCGGGTGCCGGACCTTCGGTTCTGGTTCTCGCAAACGGCCCAGCCGAGCGACTCGAGGCGGCCAAGTTGGCAACGACACGTTACCCACAGTGGACGCCGCTGCTGTTGGCGGTCGACTTTAAGGGTGCTACAGTAGTAGGGCACCACGAAGCGGCAGCCAGCTAGGCGCCCCACAGTTTGAGTGCGGCACCCCAATCGTCATAAGCGAGTCGGTGCATTCACTAAGAACCACATCGGCAATCAGAAACCGAATGTGACAGCAATCCAGCTTTTTGATCGGGCCAAGCCCGACGAATGAGATGCGAGGCCTGGGGGCCAGCATCGCCAACTCCAAGAAAGAACAGCAAATATGGACGAGATCCAGCAGGAAAAGCCAGCAGCACGTCGCGGACGCCGCGTCACCGCCGAGACCGGCGCAGCAGCAGACGCTCCAAAGACCGAGACCAAGGCCGCCGAGTCGGCCGAGGCACCAAAGACCCGCACCCGCAAGCCAGCCGCAAAGGCAGCCGAGGGCGACAGCGCACCTAAGGCCGAGGCCAAGCAGGTTGGCGACAACGCAGAAAAGGCCGAGCGCACCGAGAAGTCGGAGCGTGGCGAGCGCAGCGAAAACGGCGAGGGTGGCGAGCGCGGCAACAGCCGTAACCGCAACCGTAACCGCAACCGCGGCGGCAACGGCGAGCGCTCGGAGCGCAACGAGAATGGCGAGGGCGGCGACGAATCGAACCGCGACAACTCGACTCGCGACAACGACCGCGACAACGAGCGCGGCGAGCGTGACTACAACAACGACCGCGGTGGCCGCAATCGCAACCGTCGCGACCGTGGCCGTGGCCGCGACCGTGACCGCAACCGCGGTGGCAACCGTGGCGGCAATGGCGGTCACGACGAGGTCGAGCCCGAGATTTCACCGGACGACGTTCTGGTTCCGGTCGCCGGCATCCTCGACGTTCTAGACAACTACGCATTCGTGCGCACCACCGGCTACCTGCCAGGCCCGAACGACGTTTACGTATCGCTCGGCCAGGTCAAGAAGTACGGCATGCGCAAGGGTGACGCCATCGTTGGCGCCATTCGTCAGCCACGCGAGGGCGAAGGCCAGGGTCGCACCAAGTTCAACGCCATCGTTCGTATCGACTCGATCAACGGTCTCACCGTTGACCAAGCGCTCTCGCGCGTTGAGTTTGGCAAGCTGACCCCGCTCTACCCGCAGACCCGTCTGCGCCTAGAGACCGAGCCAGCCAAGCTGAGCACCCGAATCATCGACCTAGTCGCGCCTATCGGTAAGGGTCAGCGCGGTCTAATCGTTTCGCCTCCTAAGGCGGGTAAGACCCTCGTTCTTCAAGCAATCGCAAACGCGATCAGCCAGAACAACCCAGAGGTTCACCTGATGGTCGTGCTCGTCGACGAGCGCCCTGAAGAGGTCACCGACATGCAGCGCACCGTCAAGGGTGAGGTCATCGCCTCGACCTTCGACCGCCCTGCAGAGGACCACACCACTGTCGCAGAGCTCGCCATCGAGCGCGCAAAGCGCCTGGTCGAACTTGGCCACGACGTCGTAGTTCTGCTCGACTCGATCACCCGCCTCGGCCGTGCATACAACCTGAGCGCTCCTGCTTCGGGCCGTATCCTCTCGGGTGGTGTCGACTCGTCGGCTCTTTACCCACCAAAGCGCTTCTTCGGTGCTGCCCGCAACATCGAAAACGGTGGCTCGCTCACCATCCTCGCTACCGCTCTCGTCGAGACCGGTTCGAAGATGGACGAGGTCATCTTCGAAGAGTTCAAGGGCACCGGCAACATGGAGCTTCGCCTCTCGCGTCAGCTCGCCGACAAGCGCATCTTCCCTGCGGTCGATGTCAACGCATCGGGTACCCGTCGCGAAGAGATGCTGATGGCTCCTGACGAGACCAAGATTGTCTGGAAGCTGCGCCGCGTTCTCGCCGGTGTCGAGCAGCAGCAGGCGCTCGAGATGGTACTCAAGGGCCTCAAGGACACCAAGAGCAACGTCGAGTTCCTAATGAACGTTCAGAAGTCGATGCCTGTGCCGCAGGGCACCGAGGCAGAGTAAGCGATCTCTAAACCTCAAATGCTTGATTCAGTACAACCTCTGCTCGCCGAGCACGCTGCCCTACAGGAGCAGCTGTCGGACGCGTCGGTGCACGCTAACGCGGCTCTCGCCAAGAAGCTGAACCGTCGTTATGCCGAACTCAGCGCGATCGTCGCCGCCTACAACTCGGTGAATGAACTCACCGACGACCTGGCCGCGGCAAAGGAACTTGCAAAAGAGGACGAGGCGTTCGCCGAAGAGGTTCCGGTAACCGAGGAAAAGCTGCACGACGCCAACGAAAAGTTGCGCCGCCTGCTGATTCCTCGCGACCCAGACGACGGCCGCGATGTGATCATGGAAATCAAGGCCGGCGAAGGCGGCGCCGAATCGGCGCTGTTCGCCGCCGACCTGCTGCGCATGTACATCCAGTACGCCAACTCGAAGGGTTGGAAGACCGAAGTTCTCGACAAGAACGAGAGCGACCTTGGCGGCATCAAGGACATCCAGGTGGCAATCAAGTCGAATGCCACCGACCCGTCTCAGGGAGTTTGGGCTCACCTGAAGTTCGAGGGCGGTGTGCACCGTGTTCAGCGCGTGCCAGCAACCGAAACCCAGGGCCGCATTCACACCTCGGCTGCCGGCGTTCTTGTCTTCCCCGAGGTTGACGAGCCAGAAGAGGTCGAGATCGCTCAGAACGATCTGCGCATCGACGTTTACCGTTCGTCAGGCCCCGGTGGTCAGTCGGTCAACACCACCGACTCTGCCGTTCGCATCACCCACTTGCCAACCGGCATCGTGGTCGCGATGCAGAACGAAAAGTCTCAGCTGCAGAACAAGGAAGCGGCTATGCGTGTTCTGCGCGCTCGCATCCTCGCGGCACAGCAGGAGGCAATCGAGGCAGAGCAGTCGGCGGCCCGCAAGTCGCAGGTTCGAAGCGTCGACCGTTCCGAGCGCATCCGCACATATAACTACCCTGAGAACCGTATCGCCGACCACCGCACCGGCTACAAGGCCTACAACCTTGATGCCGTGATGGATGGCGCTCTCGAGCCGGTCATCCAGTCTGCAATCCAGATGGATGAAGAGGCTCGTCTGGCCGCACTCGGCTCGAAGTAGTCGTCGTTGAGCAGGTCGATCGCGACTGAGCTCGCGCAACTCACCCAACGCTTCGAGGCGGCGGGAATAGATTCCGCTCGCGCCGATGCCGAACTCCTAATCGCGTACGTACTAGACATCTCTCGCGGTGCCGTGCAGGCGCAAGCGCTGGTAGGCGGCGAGCTAAGCAACGAGCAATCAGAAACCTTGGATGCGCTTGCCGCGCGCCGAGCAGCTCGCGAACCGCTACAGCACCTAACCGGCGTGGCCTACTTCCGTCAACTCGAGCTGTCGGTCGGCAGGGGAGTGTTCGTTCCCCGCCCCGAGACTGAATCGCTGGCACAACTTGCTATCGACGCTCTGATTGCTGCCCCAACCGATAAGCCGATCGGCATTGACCTGGGCACGGGCTCCGGAGCCATCGCTCTCTCGATGGCCGTCGAGGTTCCGAGGGCCAAAATCTACGCGGTCGAAAAGTCGATCGATGCCTTCCCATTCACTCGCAAGAACTTCGAAAGCTACGAATACACCGGGGCCGAACTGCGCCTGGGTGACCTAAGCGATGAGTACACCGAGCTCGACGGCACGGTCGACGTCGTGGCTTCGAACCCGCCATACATTCCACTGGCTGCCGTGCCACGTGATCCCGAGGTGCGCGACTTCGACCCCGATCTTGCGCTATACGGTGGCGAAGACGGCATGACGGTCATTCGCCTGGTCAGTTCCACAGCGCGGCGCCTGCTCAAGCCGGGCGGCTACCTCGTCATCGAACACGCTGACCAACAGGGCGAACAGGTGCGTGGATTACTATTGGCTGATGGATGGCGCGATGTGCGCCAGCACCAAGACCTCACAGGTCGCGACCGTTCGGTTTCGGCCATCAAGTAGCAGCTCGAACGGAGGAGCCATGGAACGCATCTATGACTGCTCCGTCGATACCGACCTGCTCAACGGCATGCGCATCGCCAAGGTTGCCGTCGGTCGAAGCGAGCTCGTTGTCCTTCCCACCGATACCGTCTATGGCATTGGTTGCGACGCTTTTTCGGCCAAGGGAGTCGATGCGCTGCTAGCGGCCAAGGGTCGCGGACGCCAGTCGCCTCCGCCCGTGCTGATCGGCACCCCACACACTATGAACGCGCTCGCCGAGTACGTTCCAGAGGTGGCACAAAAACTCGCCGACACATTTTGGCCTGGCGCGCTGACCCTGATCCTGCGAGCTCAACCGAGCCTCAATTGGGACTTGGGCGACACCAAGGGCACCGTGGCCCTCCGTATGCCGGATCACAAGATTGCCCTCGCCCTCCTGCAAGAGGTCGGACCCATGGCAGTTTCGAGCGCAAACCTCACGGGCGAACCAGCTTCGACCACTTGCCAGCAGGCCGAGGGATACTTCGGCAAGTCGGTGCAGGCTTACCTCGATGGCGGTCCGAGCCCGAAGGGCGAGGCATCCACGATTCTCGACCTGACCGGGGTTAGCGAGCAGTACGACGACGATGGCAACATCACTGTCACCGGAAAGATTCGCGTGGTTCGCCTCGGCGCGCTTTCGATCGAAAAGTTGCGTACGGTGGCAGGCGACCTGATTGAGGTTCAGGACTAGTGCGCGCCTATCTGTTGATGATGCTTATCGCGGCCGCCGTCACATTCCTTGCCACCTGGGCGACGCTAAAGATCGCGCACCGTTACAAGCTCTACCCTCAGATTCGCGCACGCGACGTGCACACTCGGCCGACTCCTCGGCTCGGTGGCGTGGCGATGTTCATCGGTTTCGGCGTGGCGATGAGCCTTGCGCCGGTTTTCGGTTGGTTCCACGGCCTGTTCGTCGAACCAATACACGTGATCGCCATCGCGATTGCCGCCTTGCTAATCACGTTGCTCGGCTTCCTAGATGACCTGTATGACCTCGACTGGACGCTCAAGCTAGCGGGCCAGTTCGTGGTCGCCGGCATCATGGCCTGGCAGGGAATCCAGTTCGTTTCGCTGCCGATTTTCGGCATCACGATCGGCAGCTATGGCCTATCGCTGATCGCCACGGTCTTCATCACGGTGCTCGTCATGAATGCGGTCAACTTCATCGATGGCCTCGATGGCCTCGTGGCCGGTGTCGTCATGATCGGCACTTCGGTTTTCTTCGCGTACTCGTATTTGCTTGCTCAGCAGACCTCGCCAACCAACTACTTCAACCTCGCGAGCTTGCTCGGCGCTATCGTCATCGGCATGTGTCTGGGCTTCCTTCCATGGAACTTCCGGCCGGCCAAGATCTTCATGGGCGACGCGGGCGCGCTCTTGCTGGGACTCCTCATGGCGACGTCGGCGCTCACCGTCACCGGGCAGATCGACCCAGCCCTGGTAAGTCGTGGCCAGACCATTCCAGCTTTCCTACCGCTGATTCTGCCGCTCGCGATCCTCGTCTTGCCGCTGCTCGACTTCACGCTCGCCGTGCTGCGCCGACTGCGCGCCGGCAAGTCTCCGTTCGCTGCCGACCGCAAGCACATCCACCATCGGCTGCAGGACTTCGGCCACTCACACCTGGGTTCGGTTTTCGTGTTTTATCTCTGGACGGCCCTCATCTCAGTGGGCGTCCTGTTGTTCTTCTTTGTCGAGGCGCCGATCGCCTGGACCTTCCTGCTGCTCGGCCTAGTACCGACGGCAACCTGGACCCTTTGGCCCGTTATCGTGCCAAGACTGGCAAGAAAGTAAAACCATGGCACAACAGACCGCTGGCCAACTCTTTACGCGCGTACTCAAGCTGGGTTCGTTACTGATTGGCGGCATCGCCTTGGTCGGTGGTCTTGTTGGCTTGTTGGTCGCGGGCACGAGCGGACTTCTTAGTGGCCTTGCGGGTGCTGCCCTGGCCCTAATCTTCGTATCTTTCACGGCGTTGACCATCAAGTTTGGTGCGAAGTTGCCGCTGGGCGGATTCTTCGGTCTGGTGATGGGCGGCTGGTTGCTCAAGTTGGTCGGATTCATGGTCGCGATGTCGCTACTGCAGCGCGCCGAATGGGTCAACGGACCAGTGTTGTTCTTCACAATCGTCGCCTCAATCCTGGGCTCGCTCGCACTCGATGCGGTGCTAGTGCTCAAGGCACGCATTCCTACATTTGAGACCAAGTAACTTCGGCCCGAAAAAAAGTTCATCCGCAGCCCGAATTTCGGCTAAAAACCGCCAAATCGTGCTGATAGGATTGAGCCATTCGACGACCGAGAGAACGTCGAATACCTCTCAAATCGCCGCAGGTTCGCCCTGCCCCGAAACAGGAGCCCCAAGCTGTCTGCTATTGCTATGAACCTGCTTGCCACCGCGGCTGACTCTGAGGAGTCTGGCGGCTTCCACGCTCCCTCGATCATGGAGTTCTACCCAGAGATCGTTTTGTTTGAGGGCACCCCATTTGCGCTGAACCGCATTATGCTCATCCGCCTGATCGTCCTCAGCGCGCTCGTAATCTTGTTCTGGCTCTGGACCGCAAAGTTCAAGAAGGCCAACCGCACCAACCAGCATGTTCCTGGTCGCTTCCAACTCATGGGCGAAATCTCGCTCAACTTCGTTCGCAAGAGCATCGCTCACGAACAGCTCGGCGAGAAGGACGGCGACCGCTTCCTTCCTCTGCTAACCACTATCTTCTTCGTGACTCTGGGCATGAACGTCACGGGTATCATCCCTGGCTTCAACATCGCCGGCACCTCGGTGATCGGCCTGCCAATCGTTATGGCACTCGCGGCGTACGTAACCTTCATTTATGCGGGCGTGAAGCGCCACGGAGGTCACTTCTTCACCTCGGCGCTGTTCCCAGCTGGTGTGCCAAAGCCGTTCTACGTGATGGTTACTCCAATCGAGTTTCTTTCGACCTTCATCCTTCGCCCGGTCACTCTCGCACTGCGTTTGACCATGAACATGATCGCGGGCCACTTGTTGCTCGTGCTCTGCTTCAGCGCGACCCAGTTCTTCCTGTTCAACTCCGAGGGCCTCTTCAAGGCTTTCGGCGCAGGAACCTTCCTGTTCGGCTTCGTCTTCACTCTCTTCGAGATGCTGGTGGCGTTCCTGCAGGCATACGTTTTCACTCTTCTGACAACTGTCTACATTCAGTTGGCACTGTCGGATGAGCACTAAGAGCTAACAACCGTTAGCTCAAAACCACGGAAGGGAAAATCAAGTGGACGTTATCACTACCGCAGCAGGCCTATACGGCAACCTAGGCGTAATCGGCTATGGTCTCGCAGCAGTTGGTCCTGGCATCGGTGTAGGTCTCGTTGTTTCGAAGACCATCGAGTCGATCGCTCGCCAGCCAGAACTCGCAGCCAAGCTCCAGGTCACCATGTGGCTGGGTATCGCCTTCACCGAGGCGCTCGCGCTTATCGGTCTGGCAACCCCATTCATCTTCACCGTACCTGCTGCTTAATTAGGGCGAGTAAGAAACCATGATTTCAAGGATTATCGCTTCGGCAGCAGAGGGTGCAACTGAAAACCCTCTGATCCCGAAGGATTACGACCTCCTTTGGTCATCGGTTGTCTTCGTAATCCTGCTCGCTTTCTTCTGGATCAAGGTTCTGCCTAACTTCAAGCAGACCCTCGACCAGCGTGCCGAGGCAATCGAAGGCCGCCTTGCGGCAGCCGAGAAGGCCCAGGCAGAGGCAGCAGCCAAGACCGCGAACATCGAGGCAGCACAGGCCGAGGCCCGTGCAGAAGCAGCCGCGATTCGCGACGAGGCACGCTCAGAGGGTGCGGCCATTTTGGCCGAGCTCAAGGAGCAGGCAGCCAGCGAGGCAGCACGTTTGACCGCCACCGCAAAGGCCCAGATTGAGGCCGAGCGCCAGGCAGCACTTGTTTCGCTTCGTGCAGAGGTCGGCGCACTAGCCATCGACCTCGCATCGAGCGTTGTCGGTGCCAGCCTTAAGAACGACAAGGTTGCAGCCGGAGTCGTCGACCAGTTCCTGGCCGACCTCGAAACCGGTGACAAGGCAGGCAAGAAGAAGTAATGGCAAGTTCAACCAGGCAGTCACTAGCCGCGGCCAAGGAGTTTGTCGCTCCGGTTTTGGCCAAGGCAGATCTCAAGTTCGCAGAAGAGCTTTTCTCGATTGGTAGTGCCGTAGCTGGCTCATCGCAGCTGCGCGGCATCCTCTCGGACCCTTCCGCCGAGGCAAATGCCAAGTCGGGCGCACTCAAGGCCGTTTTCGGCAAGAGTGTGTCCAAGGCTGCGCTTGAGTTCGCCGACCGCCTGGTTGCGCTTCGCTGGTCTTCGGGTCGCGATCTCGTGACCGCATTCGAGCAGCTCGGCGTTCACGCCGTGGCGGCGATTGCTGCTCGTGGCAAGAACCTCGAGCAGCTCGAGGCCGACCTCTTCGCATTCCAGCAAGCAGTCGAGTCTGACCAGGAACTCCAGCTGGCGCTAGGCAACAAGCACGCCGACGAGGCAGCAAAGGCCAATTTGGTCAAGGCTCTGATCGGCGGCAAGGCTTCGGCCGAGGCAACCCTGCTCATCTCGAGCGCTGTCTCGGGTTCGGGTCGTCGTCGCGTAGCCGTAGTGCTCGAGCAGTTCGGCAAGCAGGTTTCTGCATTCGCCGACCGCTTGGTTGCAACCGTCACCGTGGCAAGCCCGCTTTCGAGCGCGCAGCTAAAGCGCCTCGAGTCGGCACTCAGCAAGACCTACGGCGCGGGTATTCGCGTCAACGTAGAGCAAGACCCAGCAATTCTCGGCGGCCTGAAGGTTCAGGTTGCTGGTCAAGTAATCGATGGCAGCCTCAGCAGCCGCCTGAACCAAGCAAAGCTTCAGCTGGCCTAACGCCAGCAAAAAGATCAACCGGGTAACCCCCAGAAGTAGAGGAACGAGATGGCAGACCTGAAAATCAGCCCGAACGAGATTCGCGACGCGCTCAAGGACTTCGTCAAGTCGTACGAGCCAGCCAAGGCTTCGCGCACCGAGGTAGGTCACGTAATCGATGCCGGTGACGGTATTGCTCACGTCGAGGGCCTGCCTAGCGCAATGGCTAACGAGCTCCTCAAGTTTGCCGACGGCACTCTTGGTCTTGCTCTGAACCTTGACGAGCGCGAGATCGGTACCGTTGTTCTCGGTAACTTCGAGGGCATCGAAGAGGGCATGGAAGTTCACCGCACCGGCGAGGTTCTCTCTGTTCCGGTTGGCGACAAGTTCCTAGGTCGCGTTGTCGACCCACTGGGTAACCCAATCGACGGCAAGGGCGACATCAAGGCCGAGGGTCGTCGTGCCCTCGAGCTCCAGGCTCCTGGCGTTATGGCTCGTAAGTCGGTGCACGAGCCACTGCAGACCGGCATCAAGGCAATTGACGCCATGATTCCAGTCGGCCGCGGCCAGCGTCAGCTCATCATTGGTGACCGCCAGACCGGTAAGACCGCGATCGCGATCGACACCATCATCAACCAGAAGGCAAACTGGGAGTCGGGCGACCCTAAGAAGCAGGTTCGCTGCATCTACGTCGCAATCGGCCAGAAGGGTTCGACCGTTGCAGCCGTGAAGGGTGCCCTCGAGGCAGCCGGCGCAATGGAGTACACCACCATCGTTGCCTCGCCTGCATCAGACCCAGCAGGCTTCAAGTACCTCGCTCCGTACACCGGCTCGGCCATCGGTCAGCACTGGATGTACGGCGGCAAGCACGTCCTCATCATTTTCGATGACCTGTCAAAGCAGGCAGAGGCTTACCGTGCAGTTTCGCTGCTCCTTCGCCGTCCACCAGGCCGCGAGGCCTACCCAGGCGACGTCTTCTACCTGCACTCACGCCTCCTAGAGCGTTGTGCAAAGCTGAACGACGAGCTCGGTGGCGGTTCGATGACCGGTCTTCCGATCATCGAAACCAAGGCAAACGACGTTTCGGCCTACATCCCGACCAACGTGATTTCGATCACCGACGGCCAGATCTTCCTTCAGTCGGACCTGTTCAACTCGAACCAGCGTCCAGCTATCGACGTAGGTATCTCGGTTTCGCGTGTTGGTGGTGCCGCTCAGGTTAAGGGCATCAAGAAGGTTTCGGGAACCCTGAAGCTCGAGCTTGCTCAGTACCGTTCGCTCGAGGCCTTCGCGATGTTCGCGTCGGACCTTGATGCGGCTTCGCGTCAGCAGCTTGCTCGCGGTGCTCGCCTTATGGAGCTGCTCAAGCAGCCTCAGTACTCGCCATACCCTGTCGAGGAGCAGACCGTTTCGATCTGGGCCGGTACCACCGGCAAGCTCGACGAGGTTCCAGTCGAGGACGTCCTGCGTTTTGAGTCGGAGTTGCTAGAGCACCTTCGTCGCAACACCAAGGTCCTGACCACCATCCGCGAGACCAACAACCTCGACGACGACACCACTGCAGCCCTAGAAAAGGCTGTTGCCAAGTTCAAGAAGGGCTTCGCCACCAGCGCGGGTGCCTCGCTTGCTTCGGCAGCAAACGCCGACGCCCTGGACGAAGACGAAGTCGCACAGGAAAAGATCGTCAAGCAGAAGCGCAAGAAGTAACCACTTCTTCATCTGGATCGATTCAACGACTTTAGAAAGCTAGGAAAGACATGGGAGCGCAACTTCGGGTCTATAGGCAGAAAATTAAGTCTGCCCAGACGACCAAGAAGATCACTCGCGCTATGGAGTTGATCTCGGCCTCGCGCATTTACAAGGCACAACAGCGCGTTGCCGCATCGGCCCCATACTCGCGAGCCGTGACTCGTGCCGTTTCGGCTGTGGCGACCTACTCGAACGTAGACCACCCACTAACCACCGAGCCAGCACGCATCGACCGCGCAGCCGTTGTGATCTTCACTTCGGATCGCGGTCTCGCCGGCGCGTTCTCTTCGAACGTGCTCAAGGAAGCCGAGCAACTGACCGCTCTGCTGCAGTCACAGGGTAAGGACGTCGTCTACTACCTTGTTGGCCGCAAGGCAGTCAGCAACTTCAACTTCCGTCGTCGCACCTCGGAGCGTTCGTGGATTGGCGGCACCGACCTGCCTCAGTTCGAGACCGCAAAGGAAATCGGCGACGCCGTAGTCGAGGCGTTCATGAAGCACTCGACCGATGGTGGCGTAGACGAGATTCACATCGTCTACAACCGCTTCGTGTCGATGATCGCTCAGGTTCCTGAGGTCGTTCGACTGCTTCCTCTTGAGGTAGTAGAGGGCGTCGAAGAGCCAGTCGCTAACGAGGTATTCCCGCTTTACGAGTTCGAGCCAGATGCCGGCAAGGTGCTTGACGCTCTGCTGCCTGTCTACATCGAGAGCCGTATCTTCAACGCCATGCTGCAGTCGGCCGCTTCAGAGCACGCCGCGCGCCAGAAGGCCATGAAGTCGGCAACCGACAACGCTGAAAAGCTCATCCTGAACTACACCCGACTGAGCAACCAGGCTCGTCAGTCAGAAATTACCCAGCAGATTTCCGAGATCGTGGGCGGCGCCGATGCACTGGCGACCGCAGACGACGAGGACTAAGAGAAAGAAAGAGACATGGCCGAGACCAAGAAGAAGGCTGCGCCAAAGGCTCCTGCGAAGGCAGCTGCTAAGGCCGCACCTAAGGCTGCCGCAAAGCCAGCCGCGAAGGCTGCGCCAAAGGCTGCAGCAGTCAAGCCAGGCGGCGTCGGTCGCATCGCTCGCGTTACCGGTCCAGTGGTTGACATCGAGTTCCCGCACGATGCAATCCCTGAGATCTACAACGCGCTGACCACCGTCATCGACATCAACGGTGAGCAGTCGACTCTTACCCTCGAGGTTGCTCAGCACCTCGGTGACGACCTGGTGCGCGCAATCGCACTGAAGCCAACCGACGGCCTCGTCCGCGGTGGCTCGGTTCAGGACACCGGCGCACCTATCTCGGTGCCAGTCGGCGACGTCACCAAGGGCAAGGTATTCAACGTGACTGGCGACGTTCTGAACGGCAAGCCGGGCGAGAAGATCGAGGTCAGCGAGCGCTGGTCGATCCACCGTCAGCCTCCTAAGTTCGACCAGCTCGAGTCGAAGACTCAGATGTTCGAGACCGGTATCAAGTCGATCGACCTCCTGACCCCATACGTACAGGGTGGAAAGATCGGTCTGTTCGGTGGTGCCGGTGTTGGTAAGACCGTTCTGATCCAGGAAATGATCTACCGCGTTGCTGAAGACCACGACGGTGTTTCGGTATTCGCCGGTGTTGGTGAGCGCACCCGTGAGGGCAACGACCTCATCGACGAAATGACCGAGTCGGGCGTTATCGACAAGACCGCGCTTGTGTTCGGCCAGATGGATGAGCCACCTGGCACGCGTCTTCGCGTCGCACTTTCGGCTCTGACCATGGCGGAGTACTTCCGCGATGTTCAGAAGCAGGACGTGCTGTTGTTCATCGACAACATCTTCCGCTTTACCCAGGCCGGTTCAGAGGTTTCGACCCTTCTCGGTCGTATGCCGTCGGCCGTTGGTTACCAGCCAAACCTCGCAGACGAGATGGGCCTCCTTCAGGAGCGCATCACCTCGACGCGTGGCCACTCGATCACCTCGCTGCAGGCAATTTACGTTCCAGCAGACGACTACACCGACCCGGCTCCGGCAACCACCTTCGCCCACCTTGATGCCACCACCGAACTTTCGCGTGAGATCGCATCGAAGGGTCTTTACCCAGCAATCGACCCGCTGACCTCGTCGTCGCGTATCCTCGACCCTCGCTACATCGCGAAGGACCACTACGAGACCGCGATTCGCGTCAAGGCGATTCTGCAGAAGAACAAGGAACTCCAGGAAATCATCGCCATCCTCGGTGTCGAGGAGCTCTCGGAGGAGGACAAGGTCACCGTATCGCGTGCCCGCCGCATCCAGCAGTTCCTCTCGCAGAACACCTACATGGCCGAGAAGTTCACCGGTGTGAAGGGTTCGACCGTGCCACTGAAGGACACCATCGAGGGCTTCGCAGCCATCGCAAACGGTGACCTCGACCACATCGCAGAGCAGGCCTTCTTCAACGTTGGTGGCCTCGACATGGTTATGGCTAACTGGGACCGCATCCAGAAGGAAACCGGTAAGTAAGCATGTCGGCAAAGACTATGCAGGTAGACCTGGTTGCGGCCGACGCCGCCGTCTGGTCGGGTCAGGCCAAGTTGGTTGTGGCCAAGACCGTAGAGGGCGAAATTGGCCTCATGCCTGGTCACGAGCCGATGCTGGCAATCCTTGCCTCGGGCGAGGTGCGCATCACACTTGAAGATGGCGACGTCATCAAGGCGAGCGCAGAGCAGGGCTTCCTTTCAGTTGAGAACAACGTCGTAACCGTCGTTGCTCGATCGGCTAGCCTCAGCTAAAGCTGCAATAAAAGACCCGCTCCCATTGGGGCGGGTCTTTTGCTTTAAGTCCTGCGTCTTGCCCTAAGGGCGCTTCGGCTCGTGCTCATGTTCTTTGTCTTCGGGGCTAGGCATGGGAACGCGCTCTTCCTGCTTCTGTTCGATGATGATTCTGGCCTCGTGCGCGTTTGGATGGAATAGCTCGTCCATCACACCGAAGCCGCCACCCATGCTGGCGCGGCGCTTGCCCAGACCAAGCCGCTTGCGCCGGCGCGAGTCGTAGATCGAAAAGATCGCCGCCGCGACAATTGGCAGTGCGAGAAGCACGAGGATGACTTCGACACTCGGCATTTTCGATGCCTTTCTAAACCACGGGCTTGGTTCGTCGATTTGCCGCCGGAACCCACTTGATATCGCCACCGTTGTCGAGGTTGGCGTAGCGGGCGAGCACAAACAGCAGGTCGCTCAGGCGGTTGAGATAGCGAGCGGCGAGCACGTTGACTCCGCCTGCGTGGCCGCGTTTACCAGGTTCGGTTCCGTAGGCTTCGATCGCGTGCCAGGTTGCACGCTCGGCGCGACGAACCACGGTACGTGCCAGATGAAGACCGGCCGCGATTCCAGTGCCGCCCGGCAAGATGAACGAGTCGAGCTTGCCGAGTTTCGCGTTGTAGTGGTCGATGGCAGTCTCAAGCGCATCGATCCAAACCTGATCGACGCGTAGCGGCTCGTACTCGTAGCTCTCGGCTAGCGGGTTAGACAGGTCGGCGCCAAGGTCGAATAGGTCATTCTGAATCTGGTGCAGCAGCTCGAGCGTCGCGCCATCGAACTCGTTTCGAGCGAGCGCGACAGCCACACCGATTGCCGAGTTGGCCTCGTCGACGTCGGCGTATGCCTCGATGCGCGGGTCGGTTTTCCGGGTGCGCGAGAAATCGCTCAAGCCAGTCATGCCCTCGTCCCCAGTGCGGGTGTAAATCTTGGTGAGTTTGACCATGGCTCAAGTTTAGGCTTGAGGGGTGTTGTTCCTGATTCCACCCTCAGAGACCAAGGCCCAAGGTGGTCTGGCACTGAGCATCGCCCAGGTTGCGCTCACGTTTGGTGGGTTGAATACGGCGCGTGAGAGGGTGTTTGCAGCCCTCTCCGAGCTCTGTGCCGATGCTGAAGCGGCAGCGAAGGTCCTCGGACTCTCGGCCAAGCAGCTGGGTGCCATCGCGGTCAACCTGGCCGCTCAGGACGCTCCGATAATGCCGGCCATCGACCGCTACGAGGGCACGCTATACGACGCCATTCACGATCGTGGTCTGAAGGGAACCCAAACGGCCGAAAATCGCCTTTCGGCGGCGGCCAAGGCGCGCGCGAAAGAGATTGTGCTGATTCAATCGAGTCTGTTCGGGTTGATTCCCGCGACCGACTTGATTCCCGAGTACCGGCTCTCCGCGGGTACGCGGCTGCCTGCGTTGCGAGAGGCAGGAGAGACACTTGCCTCGGTCTGGTCGGTGGCACACGAACCCATTTGGCGTCGCCTAGCTTCAGGGCCCATCATCGACATGCGTTCCAAGGCCTACGCCGAATTAGCGCCTGTGCCTGCCGATTTGGATTGCTACGAGCTGGACGTCGATCTCGAGAAGGCTGATGGTACTCGCGAGCGAATGAACCACTTCAACAAGAAAGCCAAGGGCCAGTTGCTAAATGCAGTACTCACCGCAGCGAAAGCTCCCGAGACCATAGCCGATCTGACCGATCTTGCCCTACAAAAGGGGCTGCGCCTAGAGGTGCAGGGGCATCGCCTGACACTCGTTACTTTCGAGTAGCTAGCTCGGGTCGACGGAAGCAGCCGGGGGCGTGGTCGTTGAGCATGCCGATGGCCTGCATCATGGCGTACATCGTCGTAGAACCGACGAACTTGAAGCCGAGTTTGCGCAGATGTTTGGACATAGCGTCGGATTCTGGGCTGGTAGCGATCCACTCGAAGCCAACCTCCGGGCGCATCCTTAGCTCGTCGGCTGGTGCGTAGCCCCAGATGAGTCCCGTGAGGCTTTGCCCCGCGCTCTGCAATTCGCGAATAAGGCGCGCATTGCTGATCGTGGCCTCGATCTTTGCGCGATTTCGAATGATGCCTGGGTCTAGCATCAGACGTTCGGTGTCTGCCGGCGTAAAGTCAGCAACGGCATCGATCTGAAAGTCGGCGAATGCGGCCCGAAAACCCTCGCGCCGCTTGAGGATCGTGATCCACGAAAGGCCGGCCTGGAAACCCTCCAGGGCGACTCGTTCAAACAGTGCGTCGTCGCCGGTAAGGGGAACGCCCCACTCGGTGTCGTGGTAATGGATGTAGGTCTCGTCGTTGCCTGGCCAGCCGCAACGCGTGCGGCCGTCGTCGTAAGCCCTCGTCAGAGCCCAGGTAACCGGTTCGCCCGCCATGAGCTAAGGCTTCGAGTCGATGTTTTCGAGCTGCAACAGCGTGCGCTTGGTAGGCAGACCGTCGCCGCCCGAGTAACCGGTGATTCGACCGGAGGCCCCGAGTACGCGGTGGCAGGGCACGATGAGTGCCAGAGGGTTGGCTCCGACCGCGCCGCCCACTGCTCTAGCGGCAAGGGGCTTGCCGATTCGTGCCGCGATGTCGGCATAAGTCAGGGTCTCGCCAAACCCAATCGACTCGATCTCGCGCCAGACGGATTTTTGAAATTCGGTGCCATCCAGCTCGTAGTCGAGCTTGAAGGTTTTGCGCTTGCCGTCGAAATACTCGGTCAGCTGTTTGCCCGCCTCGGTCAGCACTGATGCCTTGCCCGCTGCCTGTTGCGCTTCGCCGCCCATGGTTAGGCCGACGAGCTTGGTGCCTCGAGCAAAGAGATTGATGACGCCGACGGGGGAGTCGATGTGTGAGTTCGCGTCGTAAATGATGTTTAGGTTCATTCGGCAAGCCTTTCGTGTCTCAACTCTATGCAGTTCGCGACAGCGAAATCTGTGGAAAAGATCAATCGACGTGGCGGAAACCGGCCGGTCGGTGCAGGCACGACGACAAATACAAAAGGGGCCGCGCAGTGCGCGACCCCTTTTGACTCACTTGAGCTATTTCTAGCGCATCGCCTTGGACGCCTCGAGGAGACAGCCACGCAGGATGCCCGTGATCTCGTCGAACTGGTCCTGGCCGATGGTTAGCGGAGGAGCCAGCTGCACAACGGGGTCTCCGCGGTCATCCGAACGGCAGTACAGCCCCTCTTCGAACATGCGGTGCGACAAGATTCCGCGCAGCAGCTTCTCGCTCTCGGCGTCGTCGAAGGTCTCGCGAGTGTCGCGATCCTTAACGAGCTCGATAGCCCAGAAGTAGCCGGTTCCGCGAACATCGCCAACGATTGGAATGTCGTATAGCGACTCGAGCGACTCACGGAAGTTGTGCTCGTTGCGCAACACGTTGCCAACAAGGTCTTCCTCATCGAAGATGTTGAGATTTTCGAGGGCAACCGCAGCCGACACCGGGTGGCCGCCGTACGTGTAGCCGTGCGGGAAGATGTTGGTGCCGTGCTTGAACGGCTCGAACAGCTTTTCGGCCAGCAGCAGGGCGCCAATCGGTGCGTAGGCACTGGTCATGCCCTTGGCGCAGACGAGCATGTCTGGCTCAAAGTCGTAGCGGTTCGATGCGAACATCGCTCCGGTGCGACCGAACGCATCGATGGTCTCGTCAGCAACAACCAGCACGTCGTACTTGTCGCAGATCTCGCGAACCTTCTTGAAGTAGCTCTTAGGGGCCGTGAAGCAACCACCCGAGTTCTGAACCGGCTCGAGGAAGAACGCAGCAACGGTGTCTGGGTCTTCGAACAGGATCATCTCTTCGACTCGGTTTGCGGCCCACTCGGCAAACTCTTCCTCGGTGGCAAAGTCATCCTGTGCGCGGTACCAGTTGGTGTTTGGCACACGGAAGGTGCTCGGCACTAGCGGTTCGAATTGCTTCTTCATCGACGGGATGCCGGTCATCGAGAGCGCACCGTGCGAGGTGCCGTGGTAGGCAACCGAACGGGTCAGGACCTTGTGCTTCATCGGCTTGCCGATCGACTTGAAGTAAGCCTTAGCCAGCTTCCAGGCGGTCTCGTTTGCCTCACCACCACCCGTGGTGAAGAACACGCGCGACAAGTTCGCTGGCGCATAAGACAGCAAGCGCTCAGCCAGTTCGATGCCTGGCTCGTGCGCGTGTGACCAGAGCGGGAAGTAATCGAGTTGCTTCATCTGCTTCGCTGCAGCCTCGGCGAGGCGCTCGCGACCGTGTCCGGCGTTAACCGAGAACAGGCCCGAGATGCCATCGAAGTACTTCTTGCCCGTGTTGTCCCAGAAGTGGTGTCCCTGGGCGTGGGTGATGATCGGAATCTCGCCTCCCTTTGCATAGAAAGGGGAGTGGCGGGTGAAGTGCAGGAACAGGTTGTCTTTAGCAGCCTGCTGCAGCATCTTTGGGGTTACATCCTCGCCGGCTTTGCGGGCGTCGAGGATTGGGGTGGCACGGTCTGCTGACGCGTTGGCCGGCTTTGCCGGAGCCTTGAGCGCGGACTTTATTCCGCGAACAAGCTTGCTTGCTTGGCTTTCCTTGGTTGCCATTGGTATCACTCTTTACTTGGTTTTTCGGGGGACCTATCTGGTTCCCCAGTTGTAGAACTGCTTGTGCAACTTCAAATAGACGAAGGTCTCGGTTGAAGTTACTCCGGGCAGTGTCCGGATTCTCTCGTTGAGCAGCGTGATGAGTTGGTCATCGTTTTCGCAGATAACCTCAACGAGAAGATCGAATGTGCCAGCGGTCATGACCACGTAGTCAACCTCGGGCATTGCTGTGACCATGTCTGCAAGGGCTCGCACATCGCCGGCGCACTTGATGCCGAGCATGGCCTGGCGATAGAAGCCAAGTTGCATCGGGTCGGTGACGGCTACGACCTGCATCACGCCCGAGTCGGTCAGTTTCTGCACACGTTGGCGAACGGCAGCCTCAGACAGGCCAACCTTCTTGCCGATTTCGGAGTACGAACGACGCCCGTCTATCTGGAGTTGTTCGATGATCGCCTTCGATACATCGTCCAGTTGACTGACCTTAGTTCGTTCAACGCGTGACATGCTTCGATTCTCGCACCCCAGCCAAGCTTTTGCTACGCATTTCGCACCGAAATCGGCATTCTGAAACTCAATCGATAGCAAAAAGAAACCATAACCTTCGAATTTCAAGGCAAATGGGCAAAATGGCTATCAAATCCGCAATTGGTCACGGAGTTTATGGTCGAGCAGCTTCGCGCTGGCATAGCATGGAGGAGATTGGTCGCGAACAACCCCGCGTCCACCGCTCAAAGGAGAGTCTCAATGTCAGTTCGCACACTGAAGAACTTCGTAAACGGCGAGTTCGTCGAAAGCCGCGCAGACGCAACGCTCGACATCATCAACCCCGCCAATGGTCAGGTCTATGCAACCGCGCCAGCCTCGAACGAGGGCGACGTAGCTGCTGCTTTCAAGGCGGCTGATGCGGCATTCGAAGACTGGAGCCGACACACCCCAGGTGAACGCCAGCTAGCGCTGCTGAAAATAGCCGATGCCATGGAGGCTCGTGCCGAAGAGATTGCCGCAGTCGAGAGCGAAAACACGGGCAAGCCACTTTCTACCCTTGTCGAGTACGAGGTTGCACCAGCCGTCGACCAGATTCGTTTCTTCGCCGGTGCCGCACGAAACCTAGAGGGACGCGCTACCGCAGAATATTCGCGCGCGCACACCTCATCGATTCGCCGCGAACCGATCGGTGTCATCGGCCAGGTCGCTCCTTGGAACTATCCGATGATGATGGCCGTCTGGAAGTTCGCTCCAGCAATCGCGGCCGGAAACACCGTGGTCCTCAAGCCATCGGACACCACGCCGGCGTCTAGCCTCAAGCTGGCCGAGATCGCGGCGGAGTTCCTGCCTAAGGGTGTCTTCAACGTCATCACCGGCGATCGCGACACCGGCCGCATGCTCATCGAGAACCCGACCCCGCAGATGGTCTCCATCACCGGTTCAGTCCGCGCGGGCATGGAGGTCGCCAAGACCGCTGCCCTCGACGTCAAGCGCGTGCACCTCGAGCTTGGCGGCAAGGCGCCGGTCGTTGTATTCGCCGATGCCGACTTGCCACGCGCCGCTGCCACTATCGCCATCGCTGGCTTCTTCAACGCCGGCCAGGACTGCACCGCGGCAACTCGCGTGCTCGTTCAGGAATCGGTCAAGAACGAGTTCGTTGCCCTATTGCGTGCCGAGGTACTTGCCAACGCCAAGACGGGTCAACCAGATCGCGAAGATGTGCTGTTCGGTGCCGTAAACAATGCCAACCAGCTCGCGCGAGTCGAAGGATTTATCGACCGCCTGCCAGACCACGCCGACATCGCGGTCGGAGGTCACAAGATCGAAGACAACGGTGGCTACTTCTTTGAAGCAACCGTACTTACCGGCCTCAAGCAGACCGACGAGCACATCCAGAGCGAAATCTTCGGCCCAGTCGTCACCGTCCAAACCTTCAAAGACGAGGCTGAAGCAATGCGCAACGCCAACGACGTCGAATACGGGTTGGCATCATCGGTCTGGACCAACGACCACGGTCGTGCAATGCGCTTCGCGAAGGGGCTTAGCTTTGGTTGCGTCTGGATCAACGACCACATTCCACTCGTCGCCGAGATGCCGCATGGTGGTTTCCGCCACTCTGGTTATGGCAAGGACCTGTCGCAGTATGGCTTCGAGGACTACACGAGAATCAAGCACGTGATGAGCTGGTTGGGCGAATAGGCCTAGCCGCCAAGAGTTATCAACAGAATCCCGGTCGGGCAGCGCTCCGATCGGGATTGCTGTTTCCCTGTTGGTATGAGAGTCCTGCTTTTACTGCCATCGCTGATCGCGGGTGCGGTCATGGCTGTCTACGGCGGCTATTGGCAGGGGCTGATCTTCGTTGGTGCGAGCGTGCTCGTGCAACTCGTTATGCTGCTGGTGAACCGACCGCCAACGGTGACGGAAGGCTCGATAGTCCAAGTCGTTGGCAAGACTGCTTTCCTGGATGGGCGCCGCATGCCCAATCGCTTATCGCGGTGGCCTCCCACGGCTCGTCGCCTGTTGTTTGACTATCTGCGCCAGTCTCAGGGTTCAATCACTCGGGAGCACATACAGGCGCGCCTCGCCGCCCACGCCGGCACACTCCCTGTCCTTGGGTTCGATCGCGAGAATCAGGAATCTCTCGTCGAGCTAGATTGGCACTCGCGACCGCATGCTCTAATCGTCGGCCCAACCGGGTCGGGCAAGTCGGGGCTTATAGGCGCTCTGCTGGACTCGATCACCCGGCACGTTTGCGACCCTATCGAGGCGGTCTGGTACTTCGATCCGAAGGCGGGCCACTCGATTTTGGCCCAGTCGGAGATACTCACCTCGTTGAGGCAACGGTGGCCTGAAGCACGCTTCGAACTGATCTCCGAGACTCACGTGTCGGGCTTGGGGCAGGCGACCGCCGCGCTCGCAAACTCGCTTGTGCACCGTCAGGGCAGGTCGCAGGTTCGGGTGATCGTGATTGTTGAAGAGTTGAGCCTTGTCCTGGCCGACCGAATGGCTGCGCAGGCCATACAGTCGATTGCCGCAGCCGGCAGAACCGCCGGTGTGCGAATCGTCGCAACTAATCAAAGCGCATCTGGCTTGCCGCGTGGGCTTTTGGTTAACCTAGGAAACCGAATCGTCATGCGGGGGAGCGACGAATCCGAGTTCCTACTGCTCGGGTTGCGCGATCGATTCATGGGTCGGGCAGATCGGGCGGTCGAGCCGGGCATCTTTGAAGGGAAACTGCTCAGCGAAAATCGCGACTTTAGTTTTCTGGCAGATTGGTCGTCGTGACCCCGCAGTTGTGGCAGTATTTACATCGGACGCGCATTGATGCGCGGTAGTAGTTGGTCGGGCCTCGAGCCCTTTCGATGAATAGGAGCCGGGCCTTGAATAAGCCACTTCCAGAAGACCCAATGATGCGCCAGTTGGTGCAGATGGCCCGCCGTCACCAGATGACTCGACGAGCAGCGCTCGCCGGTGCTGGTGCGACCGCAGCAGCGCTCGCGCTTACCGCGTGTTCTCCTGCCGGTTCGTCATCGTCGAAAACCCTCACTCCGGCAACGGATGTCTCGGACACCGAGAAGACCGTTATCTGGGCTAACTGGGATCTCTACATCGACGAAGACGACGACGGTAAGCACCCAACGCTTGACCGCTTCGCGCAAGAAACCGGCATCAAGGTCGACTACCGCATCGAGATCGATGACAACGACAGCTACTACGGCAAGGTCAAGGACCAGCTGAAGCTCGGCAGCGACATCGGCGCCGACGTCGCGTGCCCAACCGAGTGGATGGCCGCTCGCTGGGTAAACAACGGCTACGTTCAGAAGTTCGACGAGGCAAACATCCCGAACAAGAAGAACATGCAGGCCGCCTACATGGGTGCATCGTTCGACCCAAAGCGTGAGTACACCATTCCTTACCAGGGCATTCTGGCTGGCATCACATACAACAAGGAGGAGTACAAGAAGCTGACCGGCAAGGACGCGCCAACCAGCATGGACGACCTCTGGAACCCAGCCTTGAAGGGCCGCATCGGCGTACTCAAGGAGCTTCGCGACACCATCGGTCTGATTCTGATGGCACAGGGCATCTCGATCAGCGACCCGAAGAGTCTCACCGAAGACGCTTTCCTGAACGCAATCGACTTCTTCAAGGGCAAGGTTGCCGACCTCAACGTCAAGATCAAGGGTCAGGGCTACAGTGTTGACTTCGAGAACGGCGACACCGTTGCCGCTATCGCCTGGTCTGGCGACACCGTTCAGATGAACTTCAGCGCCGGTTACGAAAAGTACGGCTTCGTTGTTCCTGACAGCGGCGGCACCATCTCGGCCGACGAGTTTGTTATTCCAATGGGTGCAACCCACAAGAAGAACGCCGAGGCTTTGGTCAACTTCTACTACGACCCAGCTAACGCGGCTGAACTTGCTGCTTGGGTGAACTATGTGACCCCGGTCATGGGAGCAAAGGAAGAGGCTATGAAGATTGATCCAGAATTAGCTGCCAACCAGCTCATCTTCCCAACCTCGGACTTCCTGGCCAACGTTCACTCGTTCCGCTCGCTCTCGGGCGCCGAGGAGGCTAGCTTTACGAAGGCCTGGCAGGCTGCTCAGGTAGGCGCATAAGTTGGCGACCGAGTTCATCGCTCGCGGCGCAGACCTTTCACTCGTAGGAATCCGTAGGGAATTTCCTGGCTTCACCGCCATCGAAAGTCTTGACCTGCACATTCCGGCAGGCGAATTCTTCGCGCTTCTTGGCCCTTCGGGCTGTGGAAAGACCACAACCCTGCGCCTCGTAGCCGGCCTCGACACTCCTACCGAGGGCCAGATCCTCATCGGTGGCGAAGATGTGACCTACTCGAAGGCGTACCAGCGCCCGGTTAACACCGTGTTCCAGTCGTATGCGCTGTTCCCGCACATGACAATCCTTGAGAACGTAGCTTTCGGCCTTCGCCAGCGCCGCGTCGATGACCCGATCGCCAAGGCAAACGAGGCTCTTGCGCTCGTGCAGCTAGGTCACCTTGCCAATCGTCGCCCGCAGCAGCTCTCGGGTGGTCAGCAGCAGCGCGTCGCACTCGCTCGCGCACTCGTCAACCGCCCTTCGCTGTTGCTGTTGGACGAGCCGCTCGGTGCGCTCGATCTAAAGTTGCGTCGCGAGATGCAGGTCGAGCTCAAGGCCATTCAGATGGAGGTTGGCCTGACCTTCCTCCACGTCACGCACGACCAGGAAGAAGCCATGGACATGGCCGACACCGTGGCAGTGATGAACAAGGGCCGCATCGAGCAGATGGGCGCCCCGGAGAAGCTCTACGACCGCCCGCACACCGCTTTTGTCGCCAAGTTCCTCGGTCAGTCGAACCTGTTCACCGGCGAGGTCGTCGAGCAGAACTCGAACTCGATCAGCATCGACTTCAAGGGACACAAGCTAACTGTGCCGAAGGAGCGTGCCGAAAAGCACTCTGGCCGCATCACAATTGGTGTTCGCCCTGAGAAGGCCACGTTCCACATGAGCGCTCCCGCCGCCGACAGCAATATCAACGTCATCGGTCCAGGCGAAATCATCGACATCCGTTTCACCGGTGTGAGCAATCAGTACCTGATCGACATCCCGAACATCGGCGAGGTCACCGTGTTCGCGCAGAACATGGGGCAGTCACCGGTTGTTGAATTGGGTGCCAAGGTGTGGGTCAGCTTCAAGGTCGAGCACGCATTCGGTCTGAGCGACAACCCCGACCAAGCCGATAGCGAGCAGTAAGCCATGGCTTTTGCCGCATTCGGTCAGGGTGGCAGCCCAAAGCATGGTTCGCCGACCAAGAGCAACGGACTCGTAGCGCTATTTCTGCTGCTACCAGGTCTGGCCTACCTCGCCCTCTTCTTCTTGACCCCACTGGTCACGCTGATTATCACCTCGCTGCAGGTGCCCGATGCCTCGGGTGAGATCGGTGTCTATCAGTACGGTTTCCGACTAGAGAACTACAGCGATGCCGTCGCCATGTTCTGGCCGCACATTGCGCGATCGTTCGTTTACGCGCTGATAGCAACCGTGGCGGCGCTCGTGATTAGCTACCCGCTTGCGTACTTCCTAGGCGTGCGTCTGCGCAGCAAGCCGATCCTCCAGGGCCTGCTTCTCACTTTGGTCATCGCCCCTTTCTTCATCTCGTTCCTGCTTCGCACTTTCGCCTGGCGTCAGGTGTTCTCGAACGACGGCGTCGTCGTGCAGTTCTTGCACTCCACCGGCCTTCTCGAACAGACCCAGTACATCGCCGGCACAGACTTCATGGTCATCTTCGGTTTGACTTACAACTTCATTCCGTTCATGACCCTGCCGCTCTACACGACGCTCGAACGCCTTGACCTGCGCCTGCTCGAGGCGAGCAACGACCTGTATGCCGGTCCGTTCACGACCTTCCGCAAGGTCACGCTGCCAATTACCATGCCGGGCATAATCTCGGGCACGCTGCTGACCTTCATTCCGATCGCCGGTGACTTCGTAAATGCGAGCCCAGACTTCCTTGGTGGGCCAAAGACCGCAATGCTCGGCAACGTGGTTCAGTCGAGCTTCCTCGAGACCAATGACTACCCAACGGCTTCGGCTCTGTCGGTTCTGCTAATGGGCGTGATCCTCGTTCTGGTTTCGGTCTATGTCAAGAAGAGTGGAACGGAGGACCTGCTGTGAAGCGCTTTTCGATCGGCAAGTATGCGCTGCCCGTCTATTCGGCCATCGCGTTCATTTACCTTCTGATTCCGATTGCCTACACGTTCGTCTTCTCGTTCAACGACACATTCAAGTCGAACATCTCATGGCGCGGCTTTACATTCGACAACTGGCTCAATGTGTGCGATCAGCAGGGAGTATGTGAGGCATTTGGATCCTCTGTGATCATCGGCGTCATCTCTACAGTGTTGGCAACCGCAATGGGCACCGCGATCGCGATCGCCATCGTGCGCTACCGATTCAAATTCCGTGCCGGCGTGAACCTGCTGCTGTTCTTGCCGATGGCCACGCCCGAGGTGGTGCTGGGTGCCGGTTTGGCTTCGCAGTTCCTCAGCATGGGTGCTGAAAAGGGCATGGTCACGATCATCATCGCGCACGTGATGTTCTGCCTCAGCTTCGTCGTGGTGACGGTGAAGGCGCGCGTAGCCAGCCTTGACCCAGCCTTAGAAGAAGCAGGACGCGACCTATACGCAAGCCCGAGCCAGGTCTTTTGGAAGATCACCTTCCCGCTGCTATTGCCTGGCATCATGGCCGCCGCGCTGCTTTCGTTCGCGCTATCGTTCGATGACTTCATCATCACCAACTTCAACGCCGGTCCTGCGACCACGTTCCCTAAATACGTCTATACGGCTGCCAGCAAGGGCGTTCCAGCCGAGGCGAACGTCATCGGCTCGGCTGTGTTCCTATTCGCCATCGTCCTCGTACTCGTGGTTCAGATCCGCGGTGCCGTGAAGGCCAAGCGCCTAGCTGCGATGCGTTAGGTCGCAGACGCCAAGACAACACCAAACGCTTAAACAAAAGGCGGGCTCCCGATTCGGGAACCCGCTTTTTGGCTGAAGTCTTACAGTTTTGAGATTGCCTCTTCGAGCACGTTTAGGGCGTCGTGTAGCAGCTCGTCGGTGATGGCCAGCGGCGGCAGGAAGCGAATCACGTTGTAGTAGGTACCGGCGTTGAGCACGAGCACACCGTTGGCGTGGGCGTGCTTGACGACGGCGTCGACCGCTGCCTTGTTCGGGTTCTTGGTACCCGGCTCGACAAACTCGACAGCGACCATTGCACCGCGACCGCGGATGTCGCCGATCACGGCGTACTTGCTCTGCATCTCGGCAAGGCGACCCTTGATGATGTTCTCGATCTCGAGAGCACGCTCGAGCACGCCACCGTTTTCGATCTGACGAACCACTGCCATCGCAGCGGCTGCGGCGACCGGGTTACCACCGAATGTGCCACCGATTCCGCCAGGGTGCGAGGCGTCCATGATTTCGGCGCGGCCGGTGACTGCCGAGATTGGCATGCCGCCGGCGATACCCTTCGCGATGGTGAACATGTCAGGCTCGAAGCCCTCTTCCCACTCGCTCGCGAACCACTTGCCGGTGCGGGCAACGCCCGACTGAACCTCATCGGCGATCATTACGATGCCGTTTGCGCGGGTCCATTCGTTTATTGCCTTCAGGAAGCCAGGGGCTGGCACGATGAAGCCACCCTCGCCCTGGATTGGCTCGATAACGACCGCTGCCAGGTTCTCTGCTCCAACGCGCTTCTCCATGTAGGTGATTGCGCGCTTGGCGGCGTCGGCGCCCGAAAGCCCCTCTTCGTCGCGGAACGGGTACGACATCGGCACGTGGTGAACGCCCGGCGCAAATGGGCCGAAGCCCGAGTTGTAAGGCATGGCCTTGAAGTTCATGGCCATGGTCAAGTTAGTGCGGCCGTGGTAGCCGTGGTCGAAGACGGCGATCTCGCCGCGACCAGTGAACTTGCGGGCGATCTTGACGGCGTTCTCGACCGCTTCGGCACCCGAGTTGAACAGCGCCGAACGCTTCTTGAAGTTGCCTGGGGTGTGCTTGTTCAGCGCCTCGCATACCTCGACGTAGCCGGTGTACGGGGTCAGTGTGAAGAGGGTGTGGGTCAGCTTGGCGACCTGCTCCTGAACGGCTGCAACGACCGGGCCGTTGGTGTGGCCAATCGTGGTTACGCCGATACCCGAGCCGAGGTCGATGAACTGGTTGCCGTCAACGTCGACGATCACGGCGCCAGCTGCGGCTTCGATGTAAACCGGCAGGGCAGCGCCGGCACCGTGCGAAACGGCGTCGAGGCGACGCTGGTGCAGCTCTTGCGACTTAGGGCCAGGGATGGCGGTGACGACTTTGCGAACCTGTGGAATTGAGTACTCGGTCATGTCATCTAGCCTAAGCCAAACGCGGGATTATGGCAGTCGTTCGCATGCGAACAAGTTGCCGAGATTCGGTACGCCGACTAGCGGCCACAACTCTGGCAAACTGGACGGGTGCGTCGCATCATCATTCTCGGCTCCACCGGCTCGATCGGAACCCAGGCCCTCGACGTGGTCAGGGCCAATCCCGAGCGTTTCAAGGTAGTCGGCCTTGCCGCGGGGCGGAATGCTGAACTGCTGCAGGCTCAGGCCGCTGAGTTCGGCGTCATCGCCGTAAACGCGGTGCAGGGTGCTGAAGCCGCGACCCGCCTGGTCGAGACGGTGGATGCCGATGTCGTGGTCAACGGAATCACGGGTTCGATTGGGCTCGCGCCGACGCTAGCCGCACTTCGCGCCGGCCGCATCCTCGCGCTCGCGAACAAGGAGTCGCTGATCGTTGGTGGCCGACTCGTGACCCAACTTGCCAAGCCGGGCCAGATCGTGCCCGTCGACAGCGAGCACAGCGCCCTCGCGCAATGCCTGCTAGGCGGCACCGCTAACGAGGTTCGAAAGCTGGTTTTGACTGCTTCCGGCGGGCCGTTCAGAGGTTGGACTCGCGAACAACTGCAGGGCGTTACGCCGCAACAGGCATTGGCTCACCCCACCTGGGTGATGGGCAAGGTCGTAACCACCAATTCGGCGACGCTCGTGAACAAGGGGCTCGAGTTGATCGAGGCGCATCTGCTGTTTGACGTGCCATTCGAGCGCATCGAGGTGACGGTGCACCCGCAATCGGTAGTGCACTCGATGGTCGAATTCATCGATGGCTCGGTGCTGGCCCAGTGCTCGCCGCCGAACATGCGTCTGCCGATTGCCCTTGGCATGTCCTGGCCGGAGCGAGTGGCCGATGTGGCTCCCGCGGTCGACTGGACCAAGGCGCACAGCTGGACATTCGAGCCGCTCAACGAGCAGGTATTCGGTGCCGTACGACTGGCCCGCCAGGTCGGCAGCGCCGGTTTGACCTATCCCGCGGTTTACAACGCGGCGAACGAACAGGCCGTGGAGGCCTTCCACGCGGGCAAACTAGGGTTCGTATCGATCGTCGACTTGATTGACCGCGTCGTCGAGTCGCACGAACCCGAGGCAGAACTCACCCTCGAATCTGTACTGGCGGCCGAAAAGTGGGCTCGCGACCGCGCGGATGCGATCATCGCGCGAGCCTGCTAACCCAGCAAAATGTCAGCTTCTCTTGTTAAGGTGAACCCGTGAACGACGCTTTGTACTACCTGGTGGGGGCGCTCGTGATGCTGCTCGGCATCGCTGTTTCTATCGGCTTACACGAGTTCGGCCACATGCTTCCCGCCAAGCGCTTCGGGGTCAAGGTCGATCGCTTCATGATTGGCTTCGGCCCGACGCTCTTCGCGCGCCAACGCGGCGAAACCGAATACGGCATCAAGCTGTTTCCGCTCGGCGGCTACGTACGCTTGCTTGGCATGCAGCCCACGGCAGAGGCCGTTGCGGCCGATCGCCCAGCCAAGAACGCCCTTTCGCGCTGGTATCGCGCATACGTCGAGCGCTACCGCTCCGAAAGCGACCTGGGTCTGCACGAACAGCACCGTGCCTTCTATCGCCTGCCAGCCGGCAAGCGACTAATTGTGATGTTCGGTGGCCCGTTCGCCAACCTCGTTCTCGGGGCAATCTTCGCCTCGATTGCGCTGTTCGGCATCGGGGTTATGACCCCAACCAATGGCGTAGGCGCGGTTATCGACTGCAACATGCCCGCCGATGCCACGAGTTGCACGGGCATTCAGCCGACGGTAGCCAAGTCAAACGGGGTCGCCGTGGGCGACCGCCTCGTCGCAATTGGCGGGGTCAAGGTCAACACGCCTGACGAGATCCGCGCTCGACTGAAGGCTGTCGTCGGCGAGACCGTTGAGCTCGACTTTGCTCGCGGTGAGGGGCACCTTCTCATCACGACGCCAATCGAAAACCAGCAACTCTACAACCCAGAAACCGACAGCTACGAAACCCGTCCGTTCCTAGGCCTAGCCTTCGATTACGAGCGCATGCCCGCGACGCCTGCGGCCTATTTCGAGTTCATGGGTGGCACCATCGGGGGCACCTTCGAGATGATCGGTCAGCTGCCGCAGCAGGCCGGCCACGCCTTCCAGGCCATCACCGGCCAGGAGGAGCGCGACTCAAACGGTGCCGTCTCGGTCGTGGGCATCACGAAGGTCGCCGGCGACATCGCGATTGACAGCGAGGGGGATTGGTCGAGCACCATTGCCATCTGGCTCTTGACCTTGGCCTCGCTGAACATCGCTCTATTCGCATTCAACATGATTCCGGTGCTCCCACTCGATGGCGGGCACATCGCCGCGGCCATCTATGGCAAGTTAAAGCAGCTTTGGTTCAAGCTCACCAAGCGTGGCACGCCACGCCCGGTCGACCTGGCGCTGCTGGCTCCGCTGACCATGGTTGGTTGGGTCGCACTCACGATCATGGGTCTGCTTTTCGTGGTCGCGGACATCGTAGCGCCGGTCAGCATCTAGTCTTCGAGGGAACAAATCGCTGCAGCGTGCGCGTTTATGCTGTTAGCGAGCGAAAGGGAATCTTCGTGCCAGCAGTAAACCTGGGAATGCCAGCAACACCTCCGCCGGTGCTGAGTCCACGTCGCAAGACGCGCAAAATTATGGTCGGCAAGGTCGCCGTAGGCGGGGATGCCCCGATCTCGGTGCAGTCGATGACTACGACCAAGACCACCGACGTGAACGAAACCCTGCAGCAGATCGCCGAGCTAACCGCATCGGGCTGCGACATCGTTCGAGTCGCGGTTCCAAGCCAGGACGATGCCGATCGCCTGCCGCTGATCGCTCGAAAGTCGCAGATCCCCGTTATCGCCGACATTCACTTTCAGCCGAAATACGTTTTCCAGGCCATCGATGCCGGTTGCGGTGCCGTGCGCGTTAACCCGGGCAACATTCGTCAGTTCGACGACAAGGTGGGCGAGATTGCCAAGGCCGCCAAGGAGGCCGGAGTCTCGATTCGCATCGGCGTAAACGCGGGTTCCCTTGATCCACGTCTGCTCGCCAAGTACGGTAAGGCGACTCCCGAGGCATTGGTCGAGTCGGCTGTCTGGGAAGCCAGCCTGTTCGAGGAACACGATTTTCACGACTTCAAAATCTCGGTGAAGCACAACGACCCCGTCGTCATGGTGCGCGCATACGAACTCTTGTCTGAACGCGGCGACTGGCCATTACACCTCGGCGTGACCGAAGCTGGACCTGCATTCCAGGGCACCATCAAGTCATCGGTGGCATTTGGCGCTCTGCTCAGCAAGGGCATCGGCGACACCATCCGTGTCAGCCTTTCGGCGCCACCCGCCGAAGAGATCAAGGTCGGCTCGCAGATTCTCGAATCGCTGAACCTGCGCCCGCGCAAGCTCGAGATCGTCTCGTGCCCTTCGTGTGGCCGCGCTCAGGTAGATGTCTACACCTTGGCCGAAGACGTCACCAAGGGGCTCGAGAAGCTGACCGTTCCGCTGCGCGTCGCGGTTATGGGCTGTGTCGTCAACGGCCCGGGCGAGGCTCGCGAGGCCGACCTAGGCGTGGCATCGGGCAACGGCAAGGGCCAGATCTTTGTGAAGGGCGAGGTCATCAAGACCGTTCCCGAGAGCGAGATTGTCGCGACCCTGATCGAAGAGGCCAACCGCATCGCCGCAGACATGGACCCGGCGCTAGTCGGCACGCCGCAGGTCGTCGTCGCCAAGAAGGACTAGCCGCCAAGCCGGTTGCCGACTGCGGTAACCTAGGGGCTATGCCTATCCGCCTTTCATCGCTATTCCTGCGCACTCTGCGCGAAGACCCTGCTGACGCAGAGGTAACCAGCCACAAGCTCCTCGTGCGCGCAGGCTACATCCGTCGTGCCGCCCCGGGTGTCTACACCTGGTTGCCGCTAGGTCTGGCTGTGAAGTCGAAGATCGAAAACGTCGTGCGCGAAGAGATGAACGCCGCCGGCGCCCAGGAAGTCTTCTTCCCTGCGCTGCTGCCACGTGAGCCATTCGAGGCAACCAACCGCTGGACCGAGTACGGCGACAACCTTTTCCGTCTGCAGGACCGCAAGAAGGCCGACTACCTGCTCGCGCCAACTCACGAAGAGATGTTCACGCTTCTGGTTAAGGACCTGTACAGCTCGTACAAGGACCTTCCGGTCTGCCTGTACCAGATCCAGAACAAGTACCGCGACGAGGCTCGCCCTCGCGCCGGCCTCCTTCGCGGTCGCGAGTTCGTGATGAAGGACGCCTACAGCTTCGACCTGACCGATGAGGGGCTGGCTGCGAGCTACCAGGCGCAGCGCGACGCCTACGAACGTATTTTTACTCGCCTGGGTGTTGACTATGTGATCGTCAAGGCAGACGCCGGCGCAATGGGTGGTTCGGCATCCGAGGAGTTCCTCAGCCCGAGCCCGATCGGCGAAGACACCTTTGTGCGCTCGCCAGGTGGCTACGCCGCCAACGTCGAGGCCGTCAAGACGGTCGCTCCTGCCGCGCTAGCGATCGAGGGGCAGCCTGCTGCGATGGTGCACCCATCGCCAAACACCCCGACCATCGCGACGCTAGTCGACCTGGCCAATGCTTCGGTGCCTCGTGCGGATGGCCGTCAGTGGACCGCCGCCGACACCCTGAAGAACGTCGTTCTCGCGCTCACTAGCCCTGAGGGCAAGCGCGAACTCGTAATCGTTGGCGTGCCCGGCGACCGCGAGGTCGACGCCAAGCGCGCCGAGGCCGCTTTCTCGCCTAACGAGGTCGAACCGGCCACCGAGGCAGACTTCGAGAAGAACCCTGGTCTGGTCAAGGGCTACATCGGTCCAGTTTCGTTCGCTGGCGGCTCGCCAAAGCAGGTTCTTGGACTCGAAGGTTCGACAAAGATTCGTTACCTCCTCGACCCACGTGTCGTGAACGGCACCGCCTGGATTACCGGCGCAAACGAGGACCAGAAGCACGTCTTCGACCTTGTCAAGGGTCGCGACTTCGAGGCCGACGGCATCGCCGACATCGCCGAGGTTCGCGCCGGAGACGCAGCGCCGGACGGTTCGGGTGCTCTCGAGCTGGCTCGCGGCATCGAAATCGGGCACGTCTTCCAGCTGGGTCGCAAATATGCCGAGGCGCTAGACCTCAAGGTGCTCGACGACAACGGCAAGCTCCAGGTCGTCACCATGGGTTCTTACGGCATCGGCGTTACCCGCTTGGTCGCGGTGCTTGCCGAGGCGAACAATGACGACAAGGGTCTTATCTGGCCTGAGGCCGTTGCTCCTGCCGACGTTTACGTCGTCGCAGCCGGCAAGGACGAAATCGTCTATGAGACCGCAGAGAAGCTGGCAGCAGAGTTCGAAGCCAAGGGCAAGACCGTGATTCTGGATGACCGCCAGAAGGTTAGCCCGGGCGTCAAGTTCGGCGATGCCGAGCTCATTGGTGTGCCGAAGATCGTGATCGTCGGTCGCGGACTCGAAACGGGTGAGGTCGACCTTTGGGACCGCCGCTCGGGTGAGCGTCGCGCCGTCAAGGTCGAAAACGCGGTAGCCGAGCTCGGCTAGTTTCAAGTACCATTACAACCCGTTCTTACAACTTCAAATAAGGCCCCAGGAGGCAGCGCATGGACATCGATCTGAGAGTTCTGAAGCAGGTTGAGCGCGAGTTCGAGATCCCATTCTCGGAGTCCATCACCATCATCGAGGCCGCCATTCTCGCGGCCTACCACAAGATCGTTGGTCACAACGAGCCTGCTCGCGCCGAGCTGAACCGCACCACTGGCCACGTCGCCGTTTTTGCGCCAATCCTCGACGAGGACGGCAACCAGACCGGCGAAGAAGACGTCACCCCTGAGAACTTCGGCCGCATCGCGGCCAACGCGGGCAAGCAGATCATCGCGCAGCGTATCCGTGCCCTAAACGACGACACCATCTTTGGTGAGTTCCAGGGCAAGGAAGGCGACATCGTCTCGGGCACCATCCAGCAGGGCTCGAAGTCGTACATGGTCTATGTCGACCTCGGCAGCATCGAAGCCATCATGCCGCCGGAGGAGCAGGTTCCTGGTGAGGACTACTCTCACGGCCGCCGCATCCGCGTCTATGTGACCAACGTCAGTCGCGGCACCCGTGGCCCGCAGGTAACCGTTTCGCGCACTCACCCGAGCCTCGTTCGCAAGCTCTTTGCCCTCGAAGTGCCTGAGATCGCCAGCGGAGTCGTCGAGATCGTCTCGCTGGCACGCGAGGCAGGCCACCGCACCAAGATCGCCGTACGCGCCACCGAGCCTGGTGTCAACGCCAAGGGTTCGTGCATCGGCGAGCTTGGTCAGCGTGTTCGCGCCGTTACCTCTGAACTAAACGAGGAAAAGGTCGACATCATCGACTACAGCGACGACCTGCCAACCTTCGTGGCCAATGCGCTTTCGCCGGCCAAGGTCTCGAGCTCCTTCACGCTAGACGCGGCCGCAAAGTCGGTTCGCGTGCTCGTTCCCGACTTCCAGCTGTCGCTCGCGATCGGCAAGGAGGGCCAGAACGCCCGCCTCGCCGCCAAGCTGACCGGCGCGAAGATCGACATCCAGCCAGACAGCATCCTCGAAGACTGATAGTCGCTCTGTCCTATTCGAAAGGCAGGGGCTAGAATGGAACCCGTTAGAACTTGCGTTGGTTGTCGCCAACGCGCGACACGATCCAATCTGATTCGCATCGTCAACCAAAAAGCCGGCACAGCCGATTTGATGATTGACCGCGCGGCCGTCATGACGGGTCGGGGAGCGTGGATGCACCCAGCAAGCGAATGTCTCAAGCTCGCAATCGAGCGGAGGGCCTTCGTTCGAGCCCTAAAGCTCGGATCGCAGCCGCAAGGCGCGAGTTTGAACTCTTTCTTAGAACAGGCAGAAAACATGTTGGCTTCAAATGAGTAACTCGAAATGAGTACCCAAAAGCTTTAAACGGCCTGCCCTGTCCTGGGGCTGGCCCCCAGACAGGAGAAACTAAGTGGCGCTACCACGCGTATACGACATCGCCAAGGAACTCGGTATTGATACCAATGAGGCCCTGGCAAAACTCAAAGACCTTGGCGAGTACGTCAAGAGCGGATCATCGACTATTGCTCCTCCGGTAGCAAAGAAGCTCCGCGACGCCTTCCCAAACGCAAAGCCGAAGGCAGAAGAGCCAAAGGCTGCGCCTGCCAAGACAGCGCCGGCCCCTGCAGCACCAGCTGCTCCGGTTGCCGAGACCCCAGCAACGCCGGCGGCTTCGGCCCCTGCGGCGCCTGCTGCTCCAGTTGCAGCCCCTGCAGTTTCGCCTGCCGCTCCTGTTGCGCCAGCCGCACCAGCGGCACCTGCGGCCGCCGCGCCAGCTGCACCAGCAGCATCGAAGCCGGCCACCCCAAGCTCAACCCCAGGCATTCCTCGCCCGGGCAACAACCCATTCGCAGCCAGCCAGGGCATGGGTATCCCACGTCCGATGGCTCGTCCGGGCAACAACCCGTTCGCACCTAGCCAGGGTATGGGTCGCCCAGGTGGCGCAGGCCGCCCAGGCGGACCTCGTCCAGCGGGTGCTGGCGCTCCTCGTCCGGGCGGTCCACGTCCGGCCGGTGCTGGTGCACCACGACCAGGCTTCGGCGGTCCTCGCCCGGGCTTCGGCGGTGCCGGTGCTGCAGGCGGCGGCGCTCCAGGTTTCGGTGCCCCACGTCCGGGTGGCGCTCCAGCCGGCCGCGGTGGTCGTGGCGGCGGCACTGCCGGTGCATTCGGTAAGGGTGGCGCTCGCGGTTCGTCAAAGGCCCGCAAGTCGAAGCGTGCAAAGCGCGAAGAGTTCGAGCAGAGAAGCGCACCAAGCCTTGGCGGTGCAGTTGTTCCACGCGGCGACGGCACCACCGTACTTCGCCTTCGTCGCGGCGCTAGCCTTCAGGACTTTGCCGACAAGATCGATGCGAACGCAGGTCAGCTGATCACCGTTCTGTTCCACCTCGGCCAGATGGCAACCGCTACGCAGTCGATCGACGAAGACACCTTCCAGATCCTCGGCGAGGAGCTCGGCTACAAGATCGAGGTCGTTTCGCCTGAGGACGAAGAGCGCGAGCTGTTCGAGGGCTTCGGTCTCGACATCTCGACCGACTACGACGACGACGAGGAAGACCTGCTTCCGCGTCCTCCGGTTGTCACCGTCATGGGTCACGTCGACCACGGTAAGACCCGCTTGCTCGATAGCATCCGCAACTCGAACGTCATCGCGGGTGAGGCCGGCGGCATCACCCAGCACATCGGTGCGTACCAGGTGCACGTCGAGCACGAAGGCATCGACCGCGCAATCACCTTCATCGACACCCCGGGTCACGAGGCCTTCACCGCCATGCGTGCTCGTGGTGCTCAGGTCACCGACCTCGCAATTCTGGTTGTCGCAGCAGACGACGGCGTTATGCCTCAGACCGTCGAAGCGTTGAACCACGCTCAGTCGGCTGGTGTGCCGATTGTTGTCGCGGTCAACAAGGTCGACAAGGAGAGCGCTAACCCAGCGAAGATTCGCCAGCAGCTCACCGAGTTCAACCTGGTTGCCGAGGAGTACGGCGGCGATGTCATGTTCGTCGACGTCTCGGCGCTAACCGGCATGGGCATCAAGGACCTGCTCGACGCGGTTCTGCTGACCGCAGATGCTGCTCTCGACATGCGTGCGAACCCAGACAAGGACGCCCGCGGTGTCGCGATCGAAGCAAACCTCGACAAGGGTCGCGGTTCGGTAGCAACCGTTCTGATTCAGTCGGGAACCCTGCACGTCGGAGACTCGATCGTTGCCGGTTCGGCTCACGGCCGCGTTCGCGCAATGTTCGACGAGAACGGCAACGCCGTCGAGGCCGCCGAGCCAAGCCGTCCAGTTCAGGTTCTCGGTCTTCAGTCGGTGCCACGCGCCGGCGACACCTTCGTCGTCACCGATGACGAGCGCCAGGCACGCCAGATTGCCGAAAAGCGAGAGGCTGCCGACCGTAACGCACTCCTGGCTAAATCGCGCAAGCGCATCAGCCTCGAGGACTTCACCAAGGCCCTCGAAGACGGCAAGGTTGAGTCGCTCAACCTGGTCATCAAGGGTGACGTTTCGGGTGCCGTCGAGGCACTCGAAGACTCGCTGCTCAAGATCGAGGTTGACGACTCCGTTCAGCTTCGAATCATTCACCGCGGCGTTGGTGCGATCACCGAATCGGACGTCAACCTGGCCACGGTCGACAACGCAATCATCATTGGCTTCAATGTGCGTCCAGACAAGAAGGCAAAGGAGCACGCCGACCGCGAGGGTGTCGACATCCGTCACTACTCGGTCATTTACGCGGCACTCGAGGACATCGAGAACGCGCTGAAGGGCATGCTCAAGCCAGAGTTCGAAGAGGTTCAGACCGGTACCGCCGAGGTTCGCGAGCTGTTCAAGTCGTCGAAGGTTGGAACCATCGCTGGTTCGATCGTTCGCTCGGGCAGCATCAAGCGCAACGCTTCGGCTCGCGTTCTTCGCGATGGCAAGGTCATCGTCGAGAACGTCAAGATCGACTCGCTCAAGCGCTTCAAGGACGACGCCAACGAGGTCAAGACCGACTTCGAGTGTGGTATCGGCCTTGGCGGATTCAACGATCTCGAGCTCGGTGACATCATCGAGACCTTCGAGATGCGCGAAAAGCCACGCGACTAATCGCAGAATCAGGGAATCATCATGGTTGACCACGCAAGAGCGCGAAAGCTCGCCGAACGCATCAAAGTGCTAGTAGCCGAGGCGCTCGAGCGCACCGTGAAAGACCCGGATTTGGGCTTCGTCACCATCACCGACGTGAAGGTAACGCCCGACCTCCAGCACGCCAAGATCTTTTACACGGTCTGGGGTAGCGACGAGGAGCGCAAACGCAGCTCAGAGATCATCGAGCGCAATCGCGGCCGTATTCGAGGCGAGGTGGGTCGAGGACTCTCGATCCGCCTCACCCCGACGGTCGAATTCGAGCTCGACGAGGTGCAGGACAACGCTGCCCACCTCAACGACCTGCTCGCCGAGGCCAAGGCCCGCGACGAACAGGTTCACAAGATTGCCGAAGGCGCCGAGTTTGCCGGTGAGGCAAACCCATACAAAGAGCCAAAGTCGCACGAAGACGAGTCTGATGACGACTTCGACGACGCCGAACCGGGCCGCAACGAAGCCTAGAGATGGCAATCGCGGGCCTGCTTCTGGTCGATAAGCCCGAGGGTCTGACCAGTCACGACATCGTCGCACGCGGACGTCGTTGGGCGGGAACCCGCCGCGTCGGTCATGCCGGCACCCTCGACCCGATGGCTACCGGGCTGCTGATTCTTGGCATCGAATCTGCCACCAAGTTGCTCACCTTCCTCGTTGGTGCAGACAAGACCTACATCACGACAATTCGCCTCGGAGCCTCCACAATCACGGACGACCGCGAGGGCGACGTTTTGAGCCTCGCCAACAAGGCAGACATGGATGCGCTATCCGCGGGCGACCTGCGCTCTAAGCTCGAGAGCGGCCTGTCCGCGCTTCGCGGCGAAATCATGCAGGTGCCGAGTTCGGTCAGCGCCATCAAGGTGAACGGTGAGCGCGCCTACGCAAAGGTTCGCTCGGGTGATGAGGTGAAACTCGCCGCTCGGCCAGTCACCATCGCTCGATTCGAGATCCTTGGCGAACCGCGCATCGAACAGCTCGACGGTCACACCTTCGTTGACTTCGATGCGATCATCGACTGCTCGTCCGGCACCTACATTCGTGCCCTCGCGCGCGATCTAGGCGAAAGCTTGTGCGTTGGCGGTCACCTCACTGCGCTGCGTCGAACTCGCATCGGGCAGTACACACTCGCCGATGCCCAAACTGCCGAGACACTCGCCGGTCTTGCGGAATCGGGAAGCTCGCTGCCGATTCTGCCCGCAGCCACTGCCGCTGTCGCACAGTTCGAGGCCCGCAACCTAGACGATCAAGAGGTAATCGACCTGCGCCACGGCAAGCGCATCCGTCACACAGGCGAGACCGGCGATCCGATTGCCGCGATTGCGCCGGACGGCGCGCTAATCGCCATGCTTACCCGCAGCGGTAAAGATCTAAAGTCTTTGGTGGTGTTCAACGATGCTTGAGCTCGCGGTTCAGATCGAGATTTGGCTTGCCTCAGCGGCAGGAATCTTTTGTGTGGCCCTATCTGTGGCCAAGCGCTTGCCGAGTCTCGTGTCGCTTGGTGCCCTCGCACTGGTAGAGCTCGCTCTCATCGCGCAACTGATCTGGTCGATCGTTCTGGTCACTGGGGGAGCGGGAGCGAAGGGCGACACCGTCGAGTTTTTCGGCTACATCATCACGGCATTGTTTGTGCCGCCGGCCGCGGCGCTGTGGGCGCTGGTCGAACGTTCGCGCTGGTCAACCACGGTTCTCGGCGTCGCTGGGCTAACCGTCGCGGTCATGCTCGTGCGCATGTGGCAGATTTGGTCGGGCACGACCTTCTAGCAGTCCCGGTCGCCAGGCCGAATTCACCAAGCGTTTACCCAGCGAAACCCGCCGTTCACCTGAACAATAACTGGGATTAAGGCATCGCCGTGAGTATTGAGCCATGGCTCAGTCGAAGAACGCAGCCGCAACCGAAAATGGTGTTTCGGGTGCGCGCCGTCAGTTAGTAACTAAGCCGTTTTCGCGCGCCGACAAGATTTTTTATCGAACATCAAGTGTGGCTGCCTACATCGCCGTCTCGATCGTCGCTCTCATCCTTATCTTCCTCCTGGTGCGGGCCTGGCCTGCCCTCGAAAAGCAGGGCCTCAACTTTGTCTTTGGCTCGACTTGGGATTCCACACCAGAGAAGGCAATCTTCCAGATTGGCCCGATGCTCTGGGGCTCGCTGCTCGTTTCGTTGATTGGTCTGGTCATCGCAGTGCCAATGGCGCTCGCGGTTGCCTACTTCATCGAGTTCATGGCGAACAAGCGGATTGCCAAGGTAGCCACCGTTCTCATCGACCTGCTTGCCGCGCTTCCATCGGTCGTTATCGGACTCTGGGGCATGGTCGTCTTTTCGCCCATCGCCGCACACTGGTCTGAGCTGCTGAATCAAACCCTCGGCTGGATTCCTATTTTTGCTAACGACACAGAGAACTTCATCGGTTCGCCGTTCATCGCCGGTTGGATTGTCGCCGTCATGATCGTGCCGATCATCGCTTCGGTGAGCCGCGAAATCTTCTCGCAAATCGACCGCGACCTAATCAACGGCTCACTCGCTCTTGGCGCCGGTAAGGCGAGCACCTTCTTCCGCGTGATTCTGCCAACCTCGGGCGGTGGCGTCGTGGGTGGCATCCTCCTCGGGCTTGGACGCGCACTTGGCGAGACGGTCGCTATCTTCTTCGTTTTGAACCTGGTCTTCGACATCAACTGGGGTCAAATCATCGCTCCGAAGGGTGGTTCGGTCGCGTCCATGATTCTGGCCAAGTTCGGCGAGGCCACCGCCGAGGAGCTCAACGCCCTCATGGCCTCTGGACTCGTCCTGTTCATCGTCACGCTGCTGGTCAACTGGCTTGCGGCCGCCATTGTGGCCAAGGCCCAGCCATGGAGGAAGTAACCGTGTCTGACATCGCCAACGCAACCTCAACTCGCCAGCCAGCCAGCCCCGACCTAAGCCCGGTTGCCCGTCCCGCGAACGCAGAGCCGTGGAAGCGCAAAGACCGCGCCCAGGTGGTAGGCGTCTCTCTAAGCGCAATACTTCCGGCCCTCTTTACCTGGTTCTTTGGCTCGACCCTGGCTCTGGATGCGACCGTTGCGGTCGTAGCCATCTTCTTGCCGCTGCAACTGGTAGCTTCGGCCGCAATGGGCATCCGGATTTTTGGCCGTCGCGGCATCGCTGAGAGCCTATTGATCACCGCGACTGTATTGCTTTCGCTTATGGTTTCTGTTCTGCTCCTCAGTGTGCTTTGGTCTGTCATTTCGGCCGGCGCCCAGACCATTTCGTGGACGTTCCTCGGTCAGAACAACGTCTACATCTCACCAACCACATCGCTTGAATACGGCGGCGTCGGACACTCGATCATCGGAACCTTGCTAATTGTGGGTTTGACCACACTGGTAACCGTTCCGTTTGGTATCGCAATCGCCGTGTATCTGACCGAGACGCGCGGCAAGGCCCGCGGAGCCATTCGCGTTTTGATTCAGGCGATGTCAGGCCTTCCATCGGTTGTCGCCGGCCTCTTCGTCTACTCGGCGCTGATTGCCACGGGCATCACCCAGTACGCGGGTTGGGCCGGATCGCTCGCGCTACTGCCACTCATGTTGCCAACGGTCGCCCGAATCGCAGAAGAAGCCCTTCGCCTCGTGCCGGCCGAGTACCGCAATGGTGCCCTCGCGCTTGGCGCACCCGCATACCGCGCGTTCCTACAGGTGACCTTGCCGGCAGCTAAGACGGGCATCATTACGGCCGTCCTGTTGGGTATCGCCCGCATCATCGGTGAAACAGCGCCGCTACTGCTGACTACCTTCGCCGCGAACAACACCTCGTTCAACCTGTTCTCGGGTTCGATGTCTTCGCTGCCTACCTACCTCTACCAGTACATCTCGAACGGCAATGACACCAGTACGCAGCGAGCCTGGGGTGCCGCGCTCGTCGTGTTGATCCTGGTTGGCATCCTGTTTACCGCCGCACGCGTCTTCGGGCGCGCCAAGAAGACGACCTCAAAATCGCTTACCAAGGCAAAATCGCCCCGAAAGGCAAACTAACCATGGCTATCACCACCGCATCGGCGCTTCACTCAGAGAACGTCAACGTTTGGTTCGGCGAACGCCACGTGTTGAAGGATGTGTCACTGACCTTCCCGAGCAACCAGGTGACGGCGCTCATCGGCCCTTCCGGTTGCGGCAAGAGCACGTTCCTGCGCACTCTCAACCGCATGCACGAGCTGATTCCCGGCGCTGGCTTCGGCGGTCGCGTACTGCTAGATGGTGACGACATCTACGGCGATGGTGTGGACCCCGTTAACGTTCGAATCAAGATCGGCATGGTCTTCCAAAAGCCGAACCCGTTCCCAACCATGACCATTCGCGACAATGTGCTTTCTGGCCTAAAGCTCTCGGGTCGCAAGACCAACGATGCGGATGAACTCGTCGAGACCTCGTTGCGTCGCGCGTCGATCTGGAACGAAGTAAGGGATCGCCTAAATGATCCTGCGCTCAGCCTTTCGGGTGGCCAACAGCAGCGTCTCTGTATCGCTCGCTCGCTGGCGATGGACCCGCAGGTCTTGCTGATGGATGAGCCCTGTTCGGCGCTCGACCCAGGTTCAACGCGACGAATCGAAGAGACCATCGTCGAGCTGAGCGAGTCAATGACCATCGTGATTGTGACCCACAACATGCAGCAGGCGCAGCGCGTCGCCGACCAGACCGCTTTCTTCCTCGCAACTGACGGAAATCCAGGCCACGTCGTCGAATTCGGTGCCACCGAGGACATCTTCGAGCGCCCGCGTGACTCGCGAACCAACGACTACGTGAACGGTCACTTCGGTTAGAAACCGAAAGTTAACCTTCGCTTCAATCGGCAGACAAGTTGGGTGGGCATCTCGTTCACCTTCGTGCAATGAAATGAACATATCGGATCAGACCGATTACGCAAACTAAGGAGAATCCATGCGCAAGACCAGCGGCCTTCTCGCCACTGTCGCCATCCTTGGCTCGGCACTCATTGCCGGCCCTGCAGCTCAGGCTGCACCAGTATCAATCACCGGCGGCGGCTCGTCGTTCGCCGGCGGCATCCTCACTGCGTGTGCAGCTGCCTACACCACCAACAACGTGACCTACACCCCGTCGTCTTCGGGCACCGGCCGCAGCAACTTCGCGAACGGCAGCACCACCTTCGCTGGCTCGGATGCCGCATACGGCGCAACCGACAAGAAGCCTGCTGGCTTCGTTTACGTTCCTGTTATTGGCGGTCCAGTTGCCATCATGTTCAACGTTGCCGGCGTCAAGACCCTGAACCTGGATGCGGCAACCGTCGGCAAGATCTTCTCGGGCAAGATCACCAAGTGGAACGACGCAGCCATCAAGAAGCTAAACCCTAAGGCCAAGCTACCCGATGCAACCATCAACGTGAACTACCGCTCGAGCAACTCGGGCACCACCGAGAACTTCACTAACTACCTCGCTCAGAACAAGGCTGCCGGCTGGAGCAAGAACCAGGCCTGGGCAACCGCTTCGGGTCAGACGACCCCGGTAGGCGCTGGTGCCGCTACTTCGTCGGCTCTCGCCGACAAGGTTGCCTCGACTGCCAACTCAATCGGCTACGCCGACCTGGTCGACATCAAGAAGAAGAGCCTGACCGTTGCGGCACTCAAGAACGGTGCCGGCCAGTTTGTTCAGCCAACCGCTCAGGCTGCTGCCAAGTACCTGGCTGCACAGTCGGTCGACGTCAAGGGCAAGGGCATCGTGACCATCGACTTCACCAAGAAGGTTCCTGGTGCATACAACCTGAGCATCCTGACCTACATGATTGCTCCAACCGGATCGACCGACAGCGTCAAGGCGGCAGCCGTGAAGGACTTCGCTAACTATGTCGTCAAGAGCTGTGCCCCAGCTAAGGCCGCGGATCTCGGCTATGTGGCACTCACCGGTGCGCTGAAGAGCTCAGCTCTGATGCTCATCAACTCGATCGACTAATCGACAGCTCGGTGCATGAGGGAGTGTGGTTTCGGCCACACTCCCAAAGCCGTTTCACAAGAAAGAATTAGGCAAGACAATGAACAGCAAGCGGGTAATTGCAGCGGCGGCAACGGCACTGGTGGCTCTGGCCGCTCTGACCGGCTGCACGCCGCCTATGCCGCCGGAGGTGCGCGCCGCGCTTGCTGAGCAGACCTACACGTGCGTTGCAGGAAACAGTTCCGTGGCCTTGCCGAGAGCAATCACTGATCTAGCCGCCTCGTGGCAGGATTCGATGATCACGGCTTGTCCTGACATGTCTTTCTCGGTTGCTGAGGCTGCCGAAGAGGCCCACCTCGTCATCGATTCGACCGCAGAAAGCATCGCCGGTGCCTACGCTACGGTGCCCTTTGCTCTCGACGCCACCGTCATTGCCGTCAACATCTCCGGTCTAACTTCAATCAACCTAACGGCGGCGAACGTCGAAGGTATTTTGAATGGCGAAATCACCGACTGGGCCGATCCGGCTATCGCAGCTGCCAATCCGGGCTTGGGCCTAACTTCGGAACCGATCGTGCTTGACGCGCGCATCCAGAAAAACGGCAAGGCGCCACTTATCAGTTGGCTAGCGCGCTTCAACGGCGGAGCATTCGACGACAGCAAGCTGGTCGAGGTTGCCGCGATTACCGTCGATGACGCACTGGTTCTGCCTGAAGGCGGAATCGCGTTCTTGCCGTATTCGGTCAACGCCGAGGCAATGTGGGTTGCGGCAGGCATTGTGACCGACTTGAAGCACCCAAACGAGTCGGCTGTGATTCCTGACTCCGACCACATCAACTCGGCCGGCAGCCAGCTGCGTGTTGTAAAGACCGAAACTGCTATCTCTGTTGAACTGAAGCCGGATGCCAAACCGCTTGCTCCAGCCGGTCAAGACCAGGCGGTAGCACCATACCAAGCCGTCTATACGGTTCCGCTAGGACTAACGGGAACGGATGATCTTGTGGCTCGCGCTATCGCTAGGTTCTTGCTGCGCCAAGACTCGCAAGGCATGTTGGGTGCGAGCTACCTGCTGCCAATCCCCGAGACAGTTCGCGTTGAGGTGCTTGAGCTCGTATCAGTGGGCCTAGACATTCCGGAACCGACCGAGGTACCGCAGGGCTAGTCGGCTCTCTGACCGCACGTCGGCCATGGCCTAGGTAGGCTATTCGAATGACAAGAAACCAGCGAGCACTTGGCGTTGGGCGACTGCTAATCATGTTTTACGGCGTCCTGGCAACGGCCTCGACGGTTCGTGCGGGTTACCAGCTGCTGCGCAAGTTCGAAGAAGCGCCGCTGGCCTACTCGCTCTCGGCTGCCAGCGCTTTCGTCTACGTTCTGGCCACGATCGCACTAGCAAAATCGGGCACCACTTGGCATCGAATCGCCCTCGCCACAGTCACATTCGAACTGGTAGGCGTCCTCACGGTGGGTGTACTAAGCCTCACCCACGCCGAACTCTTCAACCATGCGAGCGTTTGGAGCGGGTTCGGTATTGGTTACGGCTTCGTGCCTCTGGTGCTTCCTTTCCTCGGTCTGATCTGGCTGCGCCGACAGAGCGCAAACTCGTAGGGCATTCGATGGAACGTTGGAGTAGCTGCGGCGAGGTGAACCCCGACTTCGCCGATTCCGTCGTCACGATCGGCAAGTTCGATGGTGTGCATCTGGGGCACCAAACACTGATTCACGAGGCGCTCACGATTGCCGACGAACACTCGCTGGCGACCATTGTCTTAACCTTCGATCGAAACCCGGCTGAACTCCTGGCCGGTGCATCGCCGACCGCGCCACTGACTGGGCCAAACCAAAAGGCCGAGCTCATCGAGAGCCTTGGCGTCGATGCTTTGATCACGCTTACCTTCGATGAGGCGCTCGCCAATATGCCCGCAGAGCAGTTCATCGACGAGATTCTGGTGGATGCGCTACGCGCGCGTGCCATCGTCGTCGGGCAGGGTTTCCGCTTCGGCGCCGGCGGCGAGGGCGATGTTGCCCTGCTGCGCCTCATGGGCATGGAGCGCGGTTTTGTCGTTCGTGAGGTTCGTCACGCAGAGGTTGCAGGTCGCAAGATTTCTTCCACCGCCATTCGCGCCGCACTCGATGCCGGAGACGTGGCAGCCGCAGCAGCGATGCTGGGCCGCAATCACCGCGTGCGAGGCCTTATCGAACACGGCAAGAAGCTCGGTCGAACTATCGGCTTTCCAACCGCCAACATGAGCCGATCGGCCGAGGGGTACCTGCCGCTTGACGCGGTCTATTCGGGTTGGCTCAGGGTCTGCAACCCATCGGGGGCCGCCATGCCCGCAGCGCTCTCGGTCGGCATCAACGAAACCTTCGAGGCCGTTCCGCGTGTTCTCGAGGCGTACGTCCTCGACCGAGACGACTTAGACCTATACGACCTCGAGGTCGAGCTCGAATTTGTCGAGTTCGTTCGGCCAACACTCAAGTTCGATTCGATCGAGGCCCTAATCGTCGCTATAAATGACGACGTGTCGAAGGTCCGCCTTCAGCTGAATCCCTTTGCCTAGGGGCATCATCGGCTTTTAGACTCGAGGCATGACTTTCGCAGACGCCGTTCAATCGGGGCTCAAGAACAGCTTCAAATTCGTTGGGTTGGCAACGCGCCGAGAGTTTTGGTATTTCCAGCTTTTCGTTTTCTTGGTTGGCATCGTCGCATCAACAATCGATTCGGTGGTTTCGCCAATCGATCCGAGCGCTCCGCTGGGTGAGCAGCTGCTGGGTTCGCCCGTCACCATGGTCTTTTCCGCACTGCTGTTTATCCCGCAGTTGAGCATGCTAGGTCGCCGCTTCCGCGACGTTGGCTTCAGCGAAAAGTGGGTCTGGCTTTGGGCGCCGGCCAGCTTCTTCGTGATCTTGGTGACCCTGGCTATCGATGCGGTCGAGGCGCAAGGCCAATCCGGCACCCTCGAAGGAATGCTCAACGTATTCGGGTTTCTGTATCCCGCAGCCATGATCTGCTCAGGCATCCTGCTGTTCTTCTTTGTGTTGACCGTTCAGCCAAGCAAGCCGGGCTCGCGAGGCAATAAGTATGCGCCGGGTTACGACGCCACGCTCGACCCAAAGAGCGACGATTACGCTGGTGCTCCGCAGGACTGGGAACCCAAGCTCTAGTCAAAGCCACCGCTCGCTTGTGGCGCAGGGCCTGTTCGGCTAGGCTAGTCAGGTTGCCGTGAATCGGCCGCGGATAAAGAGAGCCCGAAACGTCGTGTTTTGAGCGCCGCGCAGCGAACAGAAGGAGTCACTTATGGCATTGGACAAGGCAGTAAAGACCGCGATCATGGAAGAATACGCAACCCACCCAGGTGACACCGGTTCGCCTGAGGTTCAGGTCGCTGTTCTTTCGAAGCGCATCAAGGACCTCACCGAGCACCTCAAGGACCACAAGCACGACCACCACAGCCGTCGTGGCCTGCTGATCCTCGTCGGTCAGCGTCGTCGTCTGCTCGGCTACCTGCAGAGCGTCGACATCGCACGCTACCGTTCGCTCATCGAGCGTCTTGGACTGCGTCGCTAATCGCAGAGAGTCTTTCAGAAACCGCCCCGGGTACACTCGGGGCGGTTTTCTTTTGCCACAACGGAAGGTGCCACAACGGAAAGCTCGGCTCGGGGAGCCGACGATCGCGATTTCCCGGACGCCAATCCCTAGGCATTGTCGGTGACCTCTGGTAGCCTTGAACCAAGAGCACCGTGGCAGGTTTGCTGGTCTTCGGTTGCAAATCTTGAAAAGCATTTCAAGGTTGGTTACTGCAGACCAGGGCATCCCTCCAATGTGGGCAAGTTAATTTGCCGCGTTACGCTCGCGCGCGAAAATCGCATCCGGCCAAAAAGGCCTTGTTTTTCGCGCAATGAGGAATAAAGAGGAGGGACCGTGGAAGGTCCAGAAATCAAGTTCGCCGAAGCGATTATCGACAACGGCAAGTACGGCAAGCGAGTAATTCGCTTCGAAACCGGTCGTTTGGCTCAGCAGGCACAGGGTGCCGCAGCCGTTTACATCGACGAAGAAACCATGCTGTTCTCGGCTACCACTGCAAGCAAGCAGCCGAAGGATCAGTTCGACTTCTTCCCACTGACCATCGACGTCGAGGAGCGCATGTACGCCGCGGGCAAGATCCCGGGCAGCTTCTTCCGTCGTGAGGGTCGTCCATCGACCGAGGCAATCCTTGCCTGCCGTCTGATTGACCGCCCACTGCGCCCATCGTTCGTCGATGGCCTGCGCAACGAGATTCAGGTTGTAGTAACCGTCATGGCAATCGAGCCAGACGAGCTTTACGACGTCGTGGCAATCAACGCCGCATCAATGTCGACTCAGCTCGCTGGTCTGCCATTCTCGGGCCCAATCGGTGGTGTGCGCGTTGCACTCATCGACGGTCAGTGGGTTGCATTCCCTAAGCACTCGCAGCTCGAGCGTTCGGTATTCGACATGGTCGTTGCCGGTCGCGTAATCGTTGAGAACGGCGTCGAAGACGTCGCGATCATGATGGTCGAGGCCGAGGCAAGCGAGAACTCGTGGAACCTCATCAAGAACGAGGGCGCTACCGCTCCTTCGGAAGACGTGGTTGCTCAGGGTCTCGAGGCTTCGAAGCCTTTCATCAAGGCTCTTGTAGCAGCACAGGCAAAGCTCGCCGGCGAGGCCGCAAAGCCAACCGCCGAGTACCCAGTGTTCCTGCCTTACACCGACGAGGTATTCGCCGCTGTTGAGGCACAGGCTGGCGCAGAGCTCGCCAAGGTCTACCAGATTGCCGACAAGGTCGAGCGTCAGAACGCCGACGACGCACTCAAGGCTGCAACCAAGGAAGCACTCGAGGGCAAGCTCGACGAGGCTCAGATGGCTCAGTTCTCGGCTGCATACAAGTCGGTAACCAAGAAGATCATGCGCACCCGCGTACTCAAGGAGGGCATCCGCATCGACGGTCGTGGCCTCCGCGACATCCGCAAGCTCGACGCCGAGATCCACGTGATCCCTCGCGTTCACGGCTCGGCTCTGTTCCAGCGTGGCGAGACCCAGATCCTGGGCGTCACCACCCTGAACATGCTCAAGATGGAGCAGCAGATCGACGCTCTGACCCCGGTCACCTCGAAGCGCTACATGCACAACTACAACTTCCCGCCTTACTCGACCGGTGAGACCGGCCGCGTAGGTTCGCCAAAGCGCCGCGAAATCGGCCACGGCGCACTTGCAGAGCGTGCACTCGTGCCAGTTCTGCCAGCTCGCGAGGAGTTCCCATACGCAATCCGTCAGGTTTCTGAGGCGCTCGGTTCGAACGGCTCGACCTCGATGGGTTCGGTTTGTGCTTCGACCCTGGCTCTGCTGAGCGCCGGTGTGCCACTGCGCGCACCTGTTGCGGGCATCGCCATGGGCCTCATCTCGGACGAGATCGACGGCAAGACCCAGTACGCAGCCCTGACCGACATCCTCGGTGCCGAAGACGCACTTGGCGACATGGACTTCAAGGTTGCCGGTACCCGCGACTTCGTAACCGCAATCCAGCTCGACACCAAGCTCGACGGCATCCCTGCCTCGGTTCTTGCCGGTGCACTCACTCAGGCTCGCGAGGCACGCCACGCGATTCTCGACGTCATGGCTCAGGCAATCAACGAGCCAGACGAGATGGCGCCTACCGCGCCTCGCGTTATCGCCGTCAAGATCCCTGTCGACAAGATCGGTGAGGTCATTGGTCCAAAGGGCAAGATGATCAACCAGATCCAGGAAGACACTGGCGCAGACATCTCGATCGAGGACGACGGCACCGTTTACATCGGCGCGACCGATGGTCCTTCGGCTGAGGCTGCAAAAGCTGCGATCAACGCGATTGCCAACCCACACGTACCAGAAATCGGCGAGCGCTTCCTCGGAACCGTCGTCAAGCTGGCTGCGTTCGGCGCATTCGTTTCGCTAATTCCTGGCAAGGACGGCCTGCTGCACATCTCGGAGCTCAAGCACCTCAACGGTGGCAAGCGCGTCGAGAACGTGGAGGACGTCCTCGAGGTTGGTCAGAAGCTACAGGTCGAGATCACCAAGATCGACGACCGCGGCAAGCTGTCGCTCGCCCCTGTTCGCGAGGGCGACGACGCAGCTGCAGACTCGGCCGACGAAGAGTAGTCAACAACTAAACAGAAAGTTCTGTGTCTTGAACGTGATCAATTTTCCACTTGACCAGAACGAACTCGAGTTCACCGCCTCGGGAGGCACTACGGTTCGCCGTAGCGTTCTCCCGAGCGGTGTTCGCGTTTTAACCGAGGTCGTGCCGGGCGCCCAGAGCGCATCCGTGTCGTTCTCGGTCGCCGTTGGGTCTCGCGACGAGACCAATGGGCACTTCGGTTCGACCCATTTTCTTGAGCACCTGTTGTTCAAGGGCACCAAGCGCCGCACAGCGCTAGACATCGCGATCGCCTTCGACTCGGTCGGTGGTTCGTCGAACGCCTCGACCGGCAAGGAACACACGAGCTACTACGCACGCGTACAGGATTCGGCTGTTCCGCTGGCTATCGACGTCATCGGCGACATGCTCACCAGTTCTGTTCTTGACCCGATTGAGTTCGAGAATGAGCGCACCGTGATTCTCGAAGAGCTTGCGATGAACGAGGACGACCCGCAGGATGTGGCACACGAGGCATTCGCCGAAGCGGTTCTCGGTGCACACGAACTCGGCCGCCCAATCGGCGGCACTGAGGAAACCATCAACGCCGTCACCCGCGATGCCGTGTGGGAGCACTATCGCGCCAACTATCGGCCGCAGGATCTCGTTGTCGCTGCCGCCGGTGGCATCGATCACGATCGTGTGGTTCGCCTCGTTGAGCAGTCGCTGCTCGATGCAGGTTGGGACCTCTCGCTCGCCGCTGCACCTCGCGAGCGTCGTGCCCTCGAACAGGCGCAGATTCCGCTCGGCCGCAAGCTTCAGGTGATTCACCGTCCGATTCAGCAGAGCAACGTGCTCATCGGTTGCCAGGGGCTAATCGGCCAGGACGACCGTCGCTACGCGATGGCGATCCTGAATACCGTTCTCGGCGGCGGCATGAGCTCGCGCCTCTTCCAGGAAATCCGCGAGAAGCGCGGGCTCGCATACAGTGTCTACTCGTTCAACCAGGGCTACTCGGATGGCGCATACTTCGGCCTCTATGCCGGCTGCTCGCCAGCCAAGACCGCCGAGGTCACCCGCCTGATGCTCGAGGAGCTCGACAAGCTTGCAAACTCGGGCATCACGGTCGATGAGCTGACCCTAGCCAAGGGCAACATCAACGGCGGCCTGGCCCTCAAGTTTGAGAGCACGCAGGCTCGCATGAGCCGCCTCGTCGGCACCGAACTCGTCAACGGCGAGTTCTACGACCTCGACGCCACCATCGAGCAGTTCAACGCGGTAACCGGTGAGCAGGTGCGCGAACTCGCGGCCGACCTAATCACTCGCCAACGTTCAATCGTTGGCGTCGGCGACATCACCGAGGCCGCCTTCGAAGAGTTTCTGTAACCTAGAGCCATGACCATCAAAGTTGCAGTCGTAGGCGCCACGGGGCGCATGGGCAAGCTGGCGCTCGACCTCATCGAGGGTGCGCAAGACCTGAGGCTGCACGCCGCACTCGACTCCAAGAGCGAACTCACCGAGCTGCTCGGTGCCGACGTCGTGCTCGACGTCACTCGCCTCGAAGTCAGCGAATCGGTTGTTGATTTCGCCATTCAGAACGGCCTCAAGGTAGTCGTCGGCACCAGCGGTTGGAGCGCGGCTAAGCTTGCCGCTCTGGATGCCAAATTGGCTAAGGCGGGCAATGGAGCCGCCGTCGTCATCGTTCCAAACTTCTCGGTCGGCTCGATGCTCGGCAGCAAGTTCGCGGCGATGGCCGCCAAGTTCTTTGACTCGATCGAGATCGTCGAGGCACACCACGCCGGCAAGATCGATTCCCCTTCGGGAACCGCTGTGCGCACGGCCGAACTGATCTCCGAGGCCCGCGCGGGCATGACTCAACCGCTCGTACCTGGAGTAGGCCAAACGGCTCGCGGCGAGGTTGTGGCGGGCGTTCCGATTCACAGCATCCGCCTCGCTGGCGTCAGCGCCAAGCAGGACGTAATGCTCGGCGGCGACAGCGAAGTCCTCACCATCTCGCATGAGGTCTCGTCGGTGCTTTCCTACACCAAGGGAATCCTTGCGTCGGTGCGTTTCGGCGCCAGCGCAACCGGTCTCACCGTCGGCCTCGCGGCCGTCATGGGTGTCTAAGTGACGGGCGCCAAGTTCGGCGCTGTCGTCATGACGGCGTTGACCCTGATGTACGTGGTCCTGCTGGGCGAAAAGGGCATCCTGCTGCTCGGCGATGAAAACCCGGTTGCCAAGCTGCTCGGCGGGCTTGTCATTTTGTTTCCCGTCGTCGCCATCTGGGCAATCATTCGCGAACTTATTTTCGGACTCAGAATCGAAAAGGCTGGCAAGGAACTCGAGGATTCGGGTCGCTGGCCACGCTTCGACTTTGAGCTTCGCCCAAGTGGCCGGCCTACTCCCGACTCAGCTGCACGCGAGTTCGACCGCATCAAGTCCCAGGTCGAGGCCGATGAGGCCAACTGGATTTCATGGTTCGCGCTCGGTTTGGCATACGACGCAGCTGGCGATCGTCGTCGCGCACGCGCGGCGATGCGAAAGGCCCTGTCGCTGCGCGAACAGGGCCCTGCCAAGTAATTCGGCTTTAGCCGCGAATCAGTCCGACTCGACGTAGTCCCAGCCAGATCTGGCAGCCCAAGCAGAACGCGAATGCTGCGTTCAGGAACGCCGCCACGAAGGCGAAGCCCGCAAACAGTGCAACGCCGTACTCGAAACCGAAGGCCGAGGTGACCAGGCCTAGCGAGGCAACCAAGAAGCCAACGGTCTGAGCGAACTGCGGCGGACGCGGGTCCTCGAGTTCCTTTGGTGCCGCAAGGCGCGGTCGTACAAACTTCTTAAACAAGAGACCGTAGGGGTGCTTGGCGTTGCCCACGGTCGCGCCGACCAGGAACAGCGCATCCACGATGGCGAGCAGCACGAAACCTGCTTCCTCGGTGGCCTTGTCGAGGCCCAGGAAAACCGTGATCAGCAACAGTGCCGAGGTGATGGCCGCACCAAATCGTGGGCCGCGTGGGTCGATACCGGTTGGAATGTTCTCTTCGCTCATTAGATCTCGAACGTCGCTTTCTGTGCTTCTTCTTGGATTACCTGTGGTTTGGCGAGACCCCCGATTCGCGAACGTACGCGACCCTTCGAGTCGAGCACGAGCGTGGTTGGAGTCTGCAAGATGTTGTACTTCTTGGCCAGTTCGAGGCGGTTTGTGATGTCCACCTCGATGTGCAGCACCGTTGGATCTGCGCCTTCTAGTTCATTTAGCATGCGTGCGGTTTGGCGGCACTGGCTGCAGTACTCGCTCGAGAACTGCAGGAAGGTGGTTCCGCGACCGAAGGCAGTAACTAGTTCACCGTTCTTGATCGCGGCCAACTCGCGCAGGTCAACTGTTTCGCTCGAATCCTGCGATCTTGCGCGACCGCTGCGGGAACGCCAAATCAAGCCAGCGGCTGCGGCAACAGCGACGATGGCAATAACTACGGCCAATTTGACCTCGAGCGGCATAGAAAAACTGTAAGCCCGCCGCGCCACGCAGGCACCTTTGTGTCGCTTTGTGACGGGTCCGGAACGGCTAGGCTGGTGGCGTGTCAGACATCAAATTTCGCAGCGACGTAACCGTCGAGCTGGTGCGCGCAAGCGCCGCCGACTCGGACGTGCTTTTCGCGGCACGCGTATCGACTCAGGGTGAACAGACCCTCGAAAGCGCAGCCGCTCAGACCTCGGCAGCCGAGGACGAAAAGCGCAACAAGGGTCTCATCAACTACCTCATGCGCGACCGCCACGGCAGTCCTTTCGAGCACAACTCGATGACCTTCTACGTTCAGGCACCAATCTTCGTGTTCCGCGAGTTCATGCGTCACCGCATCGCCTCGTACAACGAGGAATCGGGTCGCTACAAGGAGCTCAGCCCGACCTTCTACGTGCCGGGCGATGACCGCAACCTGGTTCAGGTCGGCAAGGCTGGTCACTACGAGTTCCTGCCAGGTTCGGCAGAGCAGATCGCTCTCGTTCAGCAGGAGTCGCGTGCGACCTCGACCGCGGCATACGAGTCGTACCAGCGCATGCTCGAGGCCGGAGTGGCCCGCGAGGTTGCCCGCATCGTTCTGCCGCTCAACATCTACTCGAGCATGTACGTGACCATGAACTCACGCGCTCTCATGAACTTCCTGAGCCTGCGCACCAAGCGCGAGGGCACGCACTTCCCGTCGTTCCCACAGCGCGAGATCGAGATGTGCGCCGAGAAGATGGAAGAGTTCTGGGCCGAGCTGATGCCTTACACCTACGAGGCATTCAATCAGCACGGACGCGTAGCTCCGTAGCGCATCGCAAGCCTTAAGCAACCCTGGGTTTAGTCGCCCAGGGTTTCTTTTTTGTCCACGGGTGGGTAGCGGCGGTCGACGCCGGCGAATCTGGTCCTGCGAAGTACCAGGAATAGGGCAAGCCCTATCAGCACGGCACTGATCAAATCGAGCAAAACTGTGGCCACAAAGGTTGCGGCGAGCAGGAGCGCATCCAGTTTCGATTCGCGCGCCAGGGCGCGCAACTCAGATGGTTTGACCATGTGAGCCGTGGTAGCAAAAAGCACGCCGGCAAGAGCCGCGAGGGGAATCTGTGCAACCAACGTCGGCAGAGCTAACACGATCACGGCGAGGAATACCGCGTGTGAGGCTGCGGCTAGACGAGACTGCGCTCCGTTACGAACGTTCACCGCGGTGCGGGCGAGTGCCGCGGTGGCCGGCACGCCTCCGAAAAATGGCACCACCAAATTGGCTAGCCCCTGGCCAAATAGCTCGCGGTCCGAATCGTGGCGCTCCTTGGCGCCGACCAACCGATCGGCGACCTTGGCCGAGAGCAGACTCTCAAGCGCAGCTAGCGTCGCAACGGCGAGCGCGCTCGGCACAAGTGCTGGCCAGTCAATAGTGCTCATGAAGCTGGCAGACGGTGCGGCGAGCAGGCTGGGAAGCTCACCGATTCTGGCGGTGTCCAAGCCGAACAGTAGGCCGGCTGCGAGGGCCGTTGCCACCGCCACGAGTGCGAAGGGCACGCGCGGGAAAATTCTTTCGCCGATAAGCACGGTTGCCGTCGCACCTGCTGCGATTGCAACGCTTATCCAGTTGATTGCCGAACCGGCGTTAAGCGCCAGCCATGCGGTCTGCCACACTTGTTCGGTTGTCTCGACGTTTACTCCGAGTGCTGTGGGGACCTGCTGCAGGGCGATCACGACCGCAATGCCCGCCGTGAACCCCTCGATGACTGCGGTTGGAATTCTATGTACGTGGTGGCCGACACCGATCAGCGATGCCGAAACCAGGAGCACGCCCGCCATCAGGCCAACGGCCAAGACGGCTTCGCGGCCAAACTGGTTCACGATTGGAAGAAGTACAACCGTCATGGCGCCGGTTGGTCCAGAGACCTGGTATCGACTGCCACCGAACACGGCCGCAATGAGACCAGCGATGACGGCGGTGATGATTCCGGATGCTGCGCCCAGACCGCAAGCGATGCCAAATGCCAGAGCTAACGGAAGTGCCACGAGAGCTACGGTTAGGCCAGCGGTGAGGTCGATTCGGGGTGTGGCAAAGTTCTCCAACAGTTCTGCCCTCTTTGGCAATAGCCTCACAAGCCCGAGTCTGGCCAAAACCCAAGGTGAAGTCAAATGGGCTTGCCGCTAATCTTGTAGGCATGTCGCAAAATCACAAAGACTTGTTCGGCCAGGTGCTCGTCGCACTGGTCACTCCGATGAACGCCGATGGCGAGGTCGACTGGGACGCGACTGAGAAGCACATCGACTATGTGATTTCGAACGGTGCCGACGGTGTCGTCGTCACGGGCACTACCGGCGAGACCAGCACTCTCACCGACCCGGAGAAGCTTCGCCTCGTCGAGGTCGCAAAGTCGGTTTCGTCTGGTCGCGCCAAGGTCATCACCGGCGGCGGTTCAAACGAGACCGCTCACGCCATGCAGCTTTACAAGGCCAGCGAGAAGGCCGGCGCAGACGGTGTCATGATCGTCACGCCTTACTACAACAAGCCAACCCAGGCCGGCGTCCTTACCCACTTCCGCCTCATCGCCGACGCCACCGACCTGCCGGTAATCCTCTACGACATTCCAGGTCGCGCGGGAATCCCAATCAACTACGAGACCTTCATTCGCGCCTCGAAGCACCCGAACATCATTGCGGTCAAGGATGCCAAGGGCGACTTCGCCCAGGCCTCGCGCATCATGAACGACACCGACCTGCTCTACTTCTCGGGCGATGACTCGAATGTTTTGCCGCACATCGCGATCGGAGCAACCGGACTAATCGGTGTCACCGCTAACATCGCGCCTGCCGCATACCGCGAGATGATCGACGCGACCAACCGAAATGACTTCCACCACGCGCTCAAGGTGCACAACGCCCTCGAGCCGCTCCAGCGTGCAGCAATGACCCACGTTCCGGGCACTGTCGCATCCAAGTACATCCTGCACGGTCTGGGTCTGATCAACAGCCCACGCGTGCGCCTGCCGCTGGTAGGCCCAGAGGATCACGAAGCAGCTCGCATCGAGGAAGAACTCGACCGCGTCGGTGTGATCCCAGGCCTCAGCTTTGAAAACTTCCGTCCAGACCGCAATGCAGCAGCCGGTGGCGCGCTGCCAAAGGTGGCTGGCACTACCCGCTAATAAGCGAGATTCGAGGGGAACCTTTGGTTCAGACCCTGCCCGAACCGGCGCAACTGCGCCCGAACGTACTACGCATTATTCCGCTTGGCGGAATCGGCGAAATCGGTCGCAACATGACCGTGTTCGAGATCAACGGCAAGCTGCTCATCGTCGACTGCGGCGTGCTCTTTCCTGAGGAGCATCAGCCCGGCGTAGATGTCATTCTGCCCGACTTTGGCTACCTGCAAAACCGCATGGATGACGTTCTGGGCATCGTGCTCACTCACGGTCACGAGGACCACATTGGCGGCGTTCCCTACCTGCTGAAGATGCGCGAAGACGTGCCTATTATCGGCTCGGCGCTAACCCTGGCACTCGTTGAGGCAAAACTCAAGGAGCACCGCCTCACCCCATACTCGCTTGTAGTTCGCGAGGGGCAGCGCGAGCAAATCGGCGATTTCAACCTCGAGTTCGTAGCGGTCAACCACTCGATTCCGGATGCGCTGGCCGTGGTCATCCGCACTGCGGCAGGATCCGTGCTGCACACCGGCGACTTCAAGATGGACCAGCTGCCGCTTGATGGCCGCCTGACCGATCTGCGCGCCTTTGCCCGAATCGGCGAGGAAGGGCTCGACCTGTTCTTGTCCGACTCGACCAACGCCGATGTTCCTGGTTTCACCCCGCTCGAAAAGGACATCGGTCCGGTGCTCGAGAACGTTATCGCGCGCACGCGTCGACGTGTCATCGTCGCGAGCTTCTCGAGCCACGTGCACCGTGTTCAGCAGGTCGTTGATGCCGCTGCTGCAAACGGCCGCAAGGTGGCGTTGGTTGGCCGCTCGATGATTCGCAACATGCAAATCGCTAGCGAGATGGGCTACCTCAAGGTGCCAGACGGCATCCTGATTGATGCCAAGCGCGCGACCGACATCCCTGAGCACGAGCTGGTTTACATGTGCACCGGTTCGCAGGGTGAGCCGATGGCGGTCTTGGCTCGAATGGCCAACCTCGAACACGAGATCGAGTTGGGCGACGGCGACACCGTGATCTTGGCAAGTTCGCTCATTCCTGGCAACGAGAACGCGGTCTACCGAGTCATCGACTCGTTGACCAAGCTCGGCGCAAACGTCGTGCACAAGGGCAACGCCAAGGTGCACGTCTCGGGCCATGCGGCCGCGGGTGAGCTGCTCTACTGCTACAACATCCTGAAGCCCAAGAACGTCATGCCTGTTCACGGTGAATACCGTCACCTGATCGCCAACGGCAAGCTTGCCGAGCAGACCGGCGTTCCAGCCGAGCGTGTTCTGATCACCGAGGACGGCTGGGTTGTCGACCTCGAAGATGGCGTCGCGAGCGTTGTTGGTGCCGTCGAGTGTGGCCTGCTCTTCGTCGATGGTCGAACCGTTGGCAAGATCACCGAGGACGACCTCAAGGACCGCCGCACTCTCGCGCAGGAGGGCTTCATCTCAATCTTCTGCGTGGTCGACCAGAACGGTCGCGTTGTAGTTGGACCTGAGATACGTGCCAGAGCCTTCGCCGAGGAAGACCATGTCTTCGACGACGTGCGCCCGCTAATCGAGCGAGCGCTCGCCGAGGCTGCGGGCGAGGGAGTGCGCGACACTTATGCACTTCAGCAGGTGATTCGTCGCACTATCGGAACCTGGGTCAACCGCACCCACCGTCGTCGTCCGATGATCATTCCGGTGGTCGTCCGCGCCCAGCAGTAGGTTGCTCCGCTCGGTGCTCGGCTCGATGAGTAGGGCTTTGTAACCTACCTTGCAGCGGTCGCGCCTGCCGCGTTTTGTCTGTGCGCGCTGTTATTTTTGTTGGCATGGCAGCTCGCCGACCAACTACACGCAAGCCCGCTGGCAAGACCCCGGGCTCAAAGCCGCGCGCCGCGGCTACCTCTCGCAACACCGGTTCGATCCGCGCCACTCCAGCCAAGGCCGCCGACCGTTCCGCACCGCGCGAGCCCGGGAGCGGCTTGTTCAGCCGCGGCTACATGTTCTTCGCACATGCCATCGGCGGTGGCGCTCGCGCACTAGGCCCGGAGCGCATCGCGCCGGAGGACCGCCGCGATGGCTTCCCATTTGCAATCTTTCTAATGGGCGTCGTGGGCGCTGCCTTCAGCTGGTTCATGATCAACGAAGCCTGGGTGCACTGGCTGCACGTGAACACCTTTGGCATGCTCTTCGGTCAGATGTCGTTCGGTCTGCCGCTTTTCATGGTGGTTTTCGCTATCTTCCTCATGCGTAACCCAGCCACCACGCGCGACAATGGCCGCATCGGGCTCGGCTTGTTCCTGTTTGTCGTCTCGGTGAGTGGCATCTTCGAGGCCGGGTACGTACTAGCCAACCCAGAAGCCCCAATCGAACCATCGGTTGCGCAGGCCGAGGGGCTGGCCCTTGCCGGTGGTCTATTTGGTTGGCTCATAACCGTTCCGGTCTTGAGCATCGGTGGAGCCTTGGGCGGTTGGCTCGCGATTGTGGAATCGCTTGTCCTTGCCTTTGGATCGTTGCTGGTCATGACCAAGACAGCGCCAAACCGCATTCGCGAGCGTTTCAGCGAGCTTTACGTGCACCTGTTTGGTGAACGCGAGAATACTCAGACCCACAGCGAGGTCGAGGCCGACGAACCTTTGAACGATGCCTTCGACGGCACGGATGTGCCTTGGTGGCGAAAGTCCAAGAAAGACGCGTCTCCTAGTTTCGACACCGCGCTCGTGGTCGATGAAACGAAGCGCGAGATCGACGACACCGATTTGGACGCCCTATTCGGCACTTCGGTCGAACCTGAGCAGGGCATCGCCGAAGAGTCCGTCGCTCCGGCAACCGAACCGATTGCCGTTCCAGCGGCCGAGTTTGTCGCCCCGATGACCGAGGGTCTTCCCGAGACCGGTGCCGTGTCAGTTCCGCAGCCGCAGGCACCAGCCCGACCTCAGCGACCTTATGTTTTGCCGAAGATGGCCCTTCTGGCGCCTGGCACACCAGCCAAGGTTGCGTCGAGCGCGAACGAGCAGATGGTCAACTCGATCAACGGTGTGTTCAAGGAGTTCTCGGTCGAGGCCGCAGTGGTCGGCTTCTCGCGCGGCCCAACCGTCACCCGCTATGAGGTCGAGCTCGCCCCGGGCGTAAAGGTCGAGGCCGTCACGCGCCTGACCAGCAACATCTCGTACGCCGTGGCAAGCAACGAGGTCCGCATCCTCGCTCCGATTCCTGGCAAGAGCCTGATCGGCATTGAGATTCCCAACCTCGACCGCGAGACCGTTTCGCTGGGCGATGTTTTGCGCAGCGAGGCAGCCACCAAGAGTCTGCACCCGCTGACTATCGGCATTGGCAAGGACGTCGAGGGTGGTTTTGTGATTGCCAACCTCGCCAAGATGCCGCACCTTCTCGTGGCCGGTGCCACGGGTGCCGGCAAGTCTTCGTTCGTGAACTCGATGATCACCTCGATCCTCATGCGCGCCAAGCCGGCCGAGGTTCGTATGGTGCTCATCGACCCGAAGCGCGTCGAGCTGGCTGCGTATCAGGGCGTGCCGCACCTCATCACGCCAATCATCACCAACGCCAAGAAGGCAGCTGAGGCCCTGCAGTGGGTCGTCAAAGAGATGGAGATGCGCTACGACGACCTCGCGGCGTTCGGCTTCAAGCACGTCGACGACTTCAACCGCGCGGTTGTCGCAGGCGAGGTGCGTGTTCCCGAAGGCAGCCAGCGCAAGCTTGCCCCGTTCCCATACCTGCTCGTGGTTGTCGACGAGCTCGCCGACCTGATGATCGTGGCTCCGCGCGACGTCGAGGAATCGATCGTTCGCATCACGCAGTTGGCGCGTGCCGCCGGCATCCACCTGGTTCTCGCCACGCAGCGCCCATCGGTCGACGTGGTCACGGGTCTCATCAAGGCCAACGTGCCGAGCCGCTTGGCCTTCTCGGTTACCTCGCTCACCGACTCGCGCGTCATCCTGGACCAGCCTGGAGCCGAAAAGCTCATCGGTCAGGGTGACGCACTCTTTGCCCCTATGGGCACCAACAAGCCGATGCGCGTGCAAGGCGCGTGGCTTGCCGAGAGCGAACTCCACCAGATCGTCGATCACGTCAAGGCTCAGATGCAGCCGGAGTACCGACAAGATGTCGACGCTCCGGTCGAAAAGGCCGTCGTGGATTCCGACATCGGCGACGACCTGGAGGTCTTGCTCCAGGCCACCGAGCTGATTGTCAACAGCCAGTTTGGTTCGACATCGATGCTGCAGCGCAAGCTGCGCGTAGGTTTCGCCAAGGCTGGTCGCCTGATGGATCTGCTGGAATCGCGCAACATTGTCGGCCCGAGCGAGGGCTCGAAGGCTCGCGAGGTCCTGGTTCGTCCAGAAGATCTTCCGACTGTTCTCGCTCAATTGCGAGGCGAACCTGGCTCGGTCGCTACGCCCGCTGTAACGCAGGCCGCCGCCGCTATCGACGCAACCGTCGATGGCTCGTTCTCGCCTGAAGATGCGGCGGCGGGTGACGCATCGATGGCTTCGGGTGGCTTCGACGACTTCGTGCCACGCTCGAACCCTGACAAGTCATTCCTCACCGGCTACGAAGATGAAGACGATGGCGACGAAGACGCTTGGAAGCTAACCGGTCGTCAATAGTGAACACCGTCAAACCTTCGCCGTTTAATCTCCCGAATGCCATCACGGTGCTGCGCATCCTGCTGGTGCCGGTCGTCCTGGTGCTGTTGTTCGCAAGCCCGGATGAGACTGGCATACTTCGTTGGTTAGCGGTTTCCGCTTTCGTCGTTTCGATTGCAACCGATGGCGTGGATGGCGCAATTGCTCGCCGTCGCGGTCTGATCACCGACCTAGGCAAACTCCTCGACCCGATCGCCGACAAGGCGCTCATTGGCAGCGCGTTCGTAGCACTCTCGATTCTGGGCGAAATCGAGTGGTGGGTAACCATTTCGATTCTGGTCCGCGAGCTTGGAATCACCGCTTACCGCCTTGTTGTGGCCCGCCGACGTGTGCTGGCTGCGAACAGGGGCGGCAAACTGAAGACCATCCTGCAAGCCGTGGCAGTCGGCTTCTACCTATCGCCACTTGCTTCGCTCTGGGCGCCCGTAGAAGTCGTCCAGGCGATCGTGCTCTACGCAGCCTTGGTATCGACATTGTCTTCAGGTTTGGCCTACGTGGTCGCCGAGGTTAGGAATCGCCGTGCAAACTGACGTTCCGGGCATACTGGCCGAACTCCGCCGCAGGGGAGACCGCTTAGCGGTTGCCGAATCGCTTACCGGTGGATTGATCTCGGCGGTCATCGTCGCGGTTCCCGGCGCTTCGCAGAGCTACCTTGGGGCAGAGGTCGTCTACCAGCCGGAACTAAAGCACGAATTTCTGGGTGTTTCGGCAGAGCTCATCAAGCAGAAGGGCGTCATCAACGCCGAGGTTGCTGCACAGATGGCCATTGGCGTGCGCGAGAAGTTTGCTAAGGCCTGCGACATCCACCACGAACGCGTAATTGGACTCGCCACCACGGGAGTCGCCGGGCCTGACACGCAGGATGGCCAGCCGGTTGGGCTGGTGTTTGTAGCGATCGCCGGATTCATAGGCGATATCGACGATGTTCGGGTCTATGAGCTGTATCTCGAGGGCGATCGAAATGACATTCGCGGTGCCGCTGCTGCCGGTGCATTGCAGCACCTAGCGGAATACCTGGCCGTTTAATTCGGTTAATCGCTTCGAGTTGCAAACAACTCGCAGCCAACACTCAGGTTCGCGCGTTAAAGTAGCCTCGCAATTGCCAGTAGGTTATTGCTATTAGCTCTAGCAGAAAGGGGGCCAGCAATGGTTCTAGTCCGTCAAGAAATTGGTGACGTACTTCGCGATTTCCGCCAGCAGAAGGGGCGCACACTGCGTCAGATTGCTTCGCGTGCGAGTGTTGCCCTGGGCTATCTGAGCGAGGTAGAGCGAGGCCAGAAAGAGGCTTCTTCCGAGATCCTCGCATCTGTTGCAGACGCACTGGGCGTCCCTCTCTCCGTAATCATGCGCGAGGTGAGCGACCGTCTTGCCAGTGTCGAGAGCATCGTGATTCCAGATCGCGTTCCAGACGAGTTCGTCAGCGAGTTCGACGAGAAGTCGAGCAAAAGCGAGCTTGCCGGCATCTGGCTCTAAACCAAACTGTTGAAACCCCCGTCTCCAATGGCGGGGGTTTCGCCTTGCCTGACTTAGGTTCTATGTGTGCGCCTTAGCCAATTTCAGCAGTTGATGACCGATGAGTTCGGGGAGTCGTACGCGCAGGTGCTCTTGAACGACCTAGCGTTGACGGAGTTGCACGATCTCACCGGCCAGGCGGCTCTGGATGCGGGGGAGAGCCCGAAGGCCGTCTGGCTGGCCATTTGCAAGGCGAGTGGTGTCCCTAAGTCGCGTTGGCACGGTTTTGACAAAAAGAAACAATCCGAACAGAAAAACGAATTTTGAACACGCCGAGCAAAATTTCTTCGTAAATTTGTTCGAATATTGCTAGTATCCAAATAAGCCAATCGAGTGGGCTTTATCCACAAAGTTGGCTAGGCGCCAAATAGATGTCGGAGCCGAAACCTAGAGTCGAGAAAACGAAAGATTCGAACAGGCACCCCGGTGCCAGAAGCAGAGGAAGAAATGCCATCACCATCTGACCGCGAAAAGGCGCTAGACACCGCTCTCGCCCAGATCGACCGCCAGTTCGGCAAGGGCACCGTAATGCGTCTAGGTTCCGACGAGCGCGCACCGGTTGAAATCATCCCTACCGGCTCGATTGCGCTCGACGTAGCACTCGGCATTGGCGGTCTACCGCGTGGCCGCATCATCGAGGTTTACGGTCCCGAATCATCAGGTAAGACCACTGTCGCCCTGCACGCGATCGCAAACGCTCAGCGCGGTGGCGGCATCGCCGCATTCATCGACGCCGAGCACGCCCTCGACCCTGAGTACGCAAAGGCCCTGGGCGTCGACACCGATGCCCTTCTGGTCAGCCAGCCAGACACCGGTGAGCAGGCCCTCGAGATTGCCGACATGCTGATCCGCTCGGGCTCTATCGACATCATCGTCATCGACTCGGTTGCTGCCCTCGTGCCAAAGGCCGAAATCGAAGGCGAGATGGGAGACTCGCACGTTGGTCTTCAGGCTCGACTCATGTCGCAGGCCCTGCGCAAGCTGACCGGTGCCCTGAACAGCACCAAGACCACCGCCATCTTCATCAACCAGCTGCGAGAAAAGATCGGTGTCTTCTTCGGTAGCCCAGAGACCACCGCCGGAGGTAAGGCACTCAAGTTCTACGCCTCGGTTCGCCTCGACATCCGTCGTATCGAAACCCTGAAGGATGGCACCGAAGCAGTCGGAAACCGCACCCGCGTCAAGGTTGTCAAGAACAAGATGGCGGCACCGTTCAAGCAGGCCGAGTTCGACATTATCTATGGCGTCGGCATATCGCGTGAGGGCAGCCTCCTCGACTTCGGTGTCGAACAGGACATCGTCAAGAAGTCTGGCGCCTGGTACACCTACGAGGGCGACCAGCTCGGTCAAGGCAAAGAGAACTCGCGCAACTTCCTGCTGGCCAACCCGGCAATCGCCGACGAGATCGAAAAGAAGATTAAGACCAAGCTCGGAATTGGTGTGCCGCGTGCCGTCGCAGATCTTCCTGTCGATGAGGCAACCGGCGAGATCCTTGACGACGCAGCCACTGCGTAACAAACCCTCGCGCCGGTGCTGACCAACGCGTTCCCCGATGACTACTTTGCGCCGGAGGGTTCTGAAGAGAGCTCTCCGGCAGCAAAGCCAGTCCGCGAACCAAAACAACTGTCGCCCGAGAAACTGGAGCAGCGCGCCAAGAATGTGATGCTCCACCAGCTGAGTCGCCAGGCCAAGTCTGAGCATCAGCTTCGAGAAGTGCTGATAAAGCGCGAGATACCGGCCGAGATCATCGACAAGGTAATCACGAGGTTCACTGAGGCCGGACTAATCGACGACCGTCAGGTGGCTCAAACGATTGCCCACACCCGTCGCGCCACGCGCGGGCTTTCGTCTTCGGCTATCAAGCGTGAACTAGCCCAAAAGGGCATCTCGGCCGAGATCATCGAATCGACGCTCGCCGTCTTCGCCGCCGAGGACGAGCTGGCCACTGCCATCAGCATCGCGACCCGCCGTATTAGGTCATTGGCCAAGTTCGAACCAGACGTTCGCAAGCGCAGGCTGCTCGGTTTCTTGGCCCGCAAGGGCTACCCGGGATCTGTGGCATTCGCCGCCATCAAGGCCGCCGAGACCGAAATCATCGCATGAAGTAAAATCGCTGAGTGACCACTTCATCCACTCAACGCAGCTACGACGTTCGCACGTTCGGCTGTCAGATGAACGTGCATGATTCTGAGCGGCTCACTGGACTCCTTGAATCGGCAGGCTACGTTGCGGCGAGCGACCCGGATGCTGCTGACATCGTCGTGTTCAATACTTGTGCAGTGCGCGAAAACGCCGACAACAAGCTCTATGGCAACCTGGGGCAGCTGGCCAACAAGAAGCTGGAGAACCCGAACTTTCAGATTGCCGTAGGCGGTTGCCTCGCCCAGAAAGACCGCGAAACGATTGTCAAGAAGGCCCCATGGGTCGACGTGGTATTTGGTACCCACAACATCGGTTCGCTGCCTGTGCTGCTCGAACGTGCCAGGCACAACGAAGAGGCTCAGGTCGAGATCCTCGAATCACTGCAGACCTTCCCGAGTCACCTGCCAACCAAGCGCGACTCGACCTACGCTGCCTGGGTTTCGATCTCCGTAGGCTGCAACAACACCTGCACCTTTTGCATCGTGCCGTCTCTCCGCGGCAAGGAGCGCGATCGTCGCCCGGGCGAAATTCTTGCCGAAATCGAGGCGCTCGTCGCCGAGGGCGTTGTCGAGGTAACTCTGTTGGGCCAGAACGTCAACACGTATGGGGTCGAATTCGGCGACAAGGGAGCGTTCGCAAAGCTTTTGCGGGCCTGTGGTGAGATCGAGGGTCTGCGGCGCGTGCGCTTCACTAGCCCGCATCCGGCCGCTTTTACTGACGACGTCATCGAGGCGATGGCCGAGACTCCGAACGTGATGCCGACCCTACACATGCCGTTGCAATCCGGCAGCGACCGAGTCCTCAAAGAGATGCGCCGTTCGTACCGCAGCGAGAAGTTTCTAGGAATCCTCGATCGCGTGCGCGCCGCCATCCCAGACGCGGCAATCACGACCGATCTGATCGTAGGTTTCCCTGGCGAAACCGAGGAAGACTTCGAAGAGACCATGCGCGTGGTCGAACAGTCGCGTTTCGCGGCGAGCTACACGTTCCAGTACTCGAAGCGCCCGGGTACTCCCGCGGCCGAGCTGCCTGACCAGCTGCCGAAAGAGGTCGTTCAGCGGCGCTACGAGCGCCTCCTCGCGCTCGTGAACGAGGTCGCGCTGTCTGAAAACCAGAAGCAAATCGGCAAGGCCGTCGAGGTGCTCGTCGCGAATGAGGGCCGCAAGGATGCAGCTACCGCTCGCCTGTCGGGTCGCGGTCGCGATAACCGACTGGTGCACTTCGACGTCCCTGCGGGCGGTGAGATTCCTCGCCCCGGCGACCTGGTCGATGTAACCATTACGGCCGCCGCTCCATACCACCTCATTG